>OHHU01000004.1_pt1 | contig 182960 bp, 176 predicted proteins | sample 1568151 | NCBI WGS metagenome assembly OHHU01 (sample SAMEA3879572, study PRJEB24766) | human gut metagenome | biome: human-associated habitat; feature: feces | place: USA | collected 1985/1987 | reverse complement strand
GCGTGCTTGAATGGGGTTCAAGAGGCCGGAAGTTCGAATCTTCTCACCCAGACCACCAAAAACCTGTTATCTGACAGATAGCAGGTTTTCTTTTTATCCTCTCCCCTGCTATGTTATGTTTAGAGTGATTGAGATATAAGGACTAAAATCGCCATTATGAGATGGCGCAAGCGCAAGGCGGACAAAAAGTCCAGTATCAAATATATAAAAGCCTGTGAACGCCCTGTTGGGGCTTTTAATATAAATAGGTGAGGACCGGCAGCAATACCGGTCCTTTTGATGTTTAGGCTTACAGATCGTAATACTTCTGGAATTCCGCCGGATGAGGAATGCGGGCGATAGCCTCAGCCTCCTTGCGCTTACGCTGTATCCATATTTTGATAAGTCTTTCGGGGAATACACCGCCGCGGGTTAGGAACTCATGGTCGCTCTCCAGCGCGTCCAGGGCTTCCTCTAGACTCTTGGGCAGGCCTTTTATTTTAGCTTTCTCCTCATCGCTCAAATCGAACAGATTGAAGTCAAACGGCCCCCAGCCCATCGCATGCGGGTCTATCTTGTTGGCTATTCCGTCAAGGCCTGCCATAAGTATTGCGGCATAAGCGTAATACGGGTTGCAGGTAGCATCGGGATTCCTAAGCTCAAATCGCTTTGCTTTGGGGGATTTGGCATAAGCGGGTATGCGCACAACGGCGCTCCTGTTTGCCATGGCATAGCCTATGGTAACAGGCGCTTCAAAGCCCGGAACAAGGCGGCGGAAAGAATTTGTGGAAGGGTTGGTTATGCCGCATATGGCGCCGGCATGGGCCAGTAGGCCACCGATGAACCACAGCGCTTCGTCAGAAAGCTGAGCATAGCCCTTTTCATCATAGAAAACGGGTTCGCCGTTTTTCAGCAGCAGCATATGCACATGCATGCCGTTGCCCGCTTCGTCGCGCACGGGTTTGGGCATAAGCGTTGCGGTCTTGCCGGCCTGTGCCGCGGCATTCTTTATTATGTATTTAACGGTCATGGTAGCGTCTGCCATCTTGGTCATTTCACCAAGCTCAACTTCTATTTCAAGCTGTCCACAGCCACCGACTTCATGATGATGGTACTTTACGCCAACGCCCATATCCTCCAGCATAAGGCACATGCGGGAGCGCAGGTCGCTGGTTATATCCTGCGGCTTATCTATATGATATCCGCCCTTATGCGGCGTCTGGTAGCCGTTATTGTCATAAGGATTGCCGCTGTTCCAGTCCGCCTCCTGCGTGTCAACTGTATAGCCTACGCTGTGCGGCAGGGTTTGATAGCTTACGTTATCGAATACATGGAACTCAAATTCAGGCCCTATAATCATCTCATCCGCTATGCCCGTTTCCTGCATATATGCTATGGCGCGCTTTGCAACGTTTCTTGGGTACTGATCAAAGGGGCGGTTGTCCGGCCTATCTATTATCATAACATCGCCCGTCATCGTGAGCGTGGGCACCGTGGCAAACGGATCGAGGGCGGCTGTAGCAAGATCAGGTATAAACACCATGTCGCTGTTTTCAACGGGCGCGTAGCCATAGTTGCTGCCGTCAAAGCCTATGCCGTAGGTCAGCGTGTCCTCGGTAAGCCGCTGCTGGGGGATGAGTATATGGCGCCAGCGGCCGTCTATGTCGGTCATTTTGAAATCTATCATCTTAACATCATTGGCTTTGATAAATTCCTTAACTTCGTTCAGGGTTGAAAACATGTTTGTCCTCCTTATCGCTATGACAATGGGTTATAATAAAACCGCAAGCTATTGCTTTGACTTATACGAATATAAGCATTGCTTGCATATTTAAGTATAGCATTCATTTGCCGCGCGGTCAAAGGAATCGGGCATTATATATAATCTATTAAAATAAGGCGGGGCATGCTTTGCCCTGCCTTATCGAGTATGGATATGCATATATGCATCAAAGCATTATGCATATCAGTCCGGAGCAGCCGTTATTGACCATTTTCTCAACTGTATCATGCAGCCGTTGCTGCACGTTTTCAGGCATAGCATTTACCTTTACAGCCATGCTTTCGCGTATCATATCCCTTAGGGATTTGCCGAAGATATCCGTCTGCCAAAGCTTCTGCGGGTCTTTTTCAAACGTTTCCATAAGATATGCCATGAACGCTTCGCTTTGCTCCTCCGTGCCTACCAGCGGCGCTACTTCGGATGCTATATCAACCTTTATTATGTGCAGACCGCTGGCCTTGGCCCTGAGCCGTACTCCGAAGCGGTTGCCTTGGCGCACGATTTCCGGTTCTTCCAGCATCATTTCATCCAGCTCCGGCGGCACCATGCCGTAGCCCGTGCTCTTGGCGCACCTGAGCGCGCCCTCTATGCGGTCATATTCCTTTTTCGCTGCCACAAAGGATTTTATGGATGCCACAAGATGCGCATCGTCCTTTATTTCATAGCCACATTCCTCGCCAAGTATTTTATAGAACATGCTGCTTACCGGGCGCAGTTCTATCGATATTTCGCCGCTGCCGAGCGATACTTGTTCAAGCCTTGGCGCTTCGTAATCCTCAATATCGCTGAGCATGGAGCATATGCTGCCGTAGTCGCGCATTTTTGCCACGCTGTCTATGGCATTGAGCGGCTCGGTTATGCGCTTCACAAGATAATGCTCCGCGCCAAGTTCGCACACCCAATCCGGTATGTTTATGGATATTGAATGAACGGGGAATTCCATAAGCACGGTTTCAAGCACGCTGTAAAGCTGCTCCGCGTTTAGGCTAAGCACATCAAGCGCCTTTACCGGAACACCGTATTTATCCTGCATTGCGGCTGCAAGGGCCTGCGTTTCCGCGTCCTGGGGGTGCACGCTGTTTAGTATTACGGCAAACGGTTTCCCCTGCTCTTTCAGCTCGTTCACAACGCGCTCTTCGGCCGGAATATAATCCTCGCGTGATATCTGCGTTATGCTGCCGTCCGTGGTCATAACTATGCCTATCGTGGAATGATCGGTTATTACTTTGCGCGTGCCTATTTCGGCAGCGCGGTCGAACGGCATCTCCTCCTCGCTCCAGGGTGTGCGTACCATGCGGGGCATGTTGTCCTCCTCGTGGCCTACCGCGCCCTTTACCATGTATCCAACGCAGTCAACTAATCGTATACGGCATTTTGCGCCGTCACCTATGGTCAACTCCGCCGCCTCGTTTGGCACAAAGCTGGGCTGTGTGGTCATTATCGTGCGGCCCGCCGCGCTTTGCGGCAGTTCATCCGTAAGGCGCGCGCGTTCATATTCATCGGTTATTGTCGGTATAACAAGCATATCCATGAATCGCTTGATAAAAGTTGATTTGCCCGTGCGCACAGGGCCGACAACACCAATATAGATATCCCCTCCGGTGCGCGCGGCAATGCTTGAATACAGCTCATTTCTATCCATATAAAAGGCTCCTTCCCCTTAGGCTTATAAAGCTTATCTATGGAAAAATATATGTGCCGCGTTTCCGTTTAATGCAAAACCCGCCAATATGGCGGGTAAATGTTTGGTTATTTTATTATATCTCCGGCTTTGTCTTGCCCCTTACGTTCAGCCTGATAGGCGTTTGCGTAAGGCCGAAGGATTTGCGGAAGAAGTTTTCAAGATAACGTTTATACGAAAAATGCATAAGGTCGGGATCGTTGACGAACAGCACGAACGTGGGCGGGTTGGTAGAAGGCTGAGTGCCGTAATATATCCTAAGCCTTCTGCCTTTATCGGAAGGCGGCTCGGTAACGGATATAGCCTCGGCTATTATGTCGTTCAGCGTGCCTGTGGATATGCGCGTGCAGTTCTGGCGGTATGCTTCGTTTGCAACCTCCATAACCTTGTTCACACGCTGCCCCGTAAGTGCGGATATGAATATCATCGGCACATAATCCATGAATGCAAGGTCAACGGCCAGTTTTTTCTTAAATTCGTTCATGGTGTGGGTATCCTTCTCGATAAGGTCCCATTTGTTTACCACAAGGACACTCGCTTTGCCCTCTTCATGAACGTAGCCAGCGATGCGCACATCCTGCTCGCTTAGACCCTGTTCGGCATCCACTACTATGAGCGCGATATCGCAGCGGCGTATGGCGGCAAGCGAACGTATAACGCTGTATCGCTCTATGCTTTCATCCTCGATAGAGCGCTTGCGGCGTATGCCTGCCGTATCGACCAATATGTAATCCTTATCGCCAAACCTGAAGGGAGAGTCGATAGCGTCCCTTGTGGTGCCGGGTATGTTGCTCACTATTGTGCGCTCATCGCCCAGCAGTGCGTTTACAAGGCTGGATTTACCAACGTTGGGCTTTCCTACCACGGCAACGCGGGTGGCCTCTCCCTCGTCCTCTCCGGCGTGTTCAGGGAAATGCGCAACAACTTCGTCTAGCACATCGCCAAGGCCAAGCCCCTGCTCGGCGGATATTGTTATAGGCTCACCTATGCCAAGCTCATAAAAATCATATAACGCATCGGCATACTTTGGATGGTCTATCTTATTTACCGCCAGCACTACAGGCTTTTTGGAACGGCGCAGCATTTCGGCAACCTCAACATCTGCTGCAGTCAGCCCTTCGCGGCCGTCTACTATGAATATTATAACGTCCGCTGTCTCTATTGCCAGTTCGGCCTGCCTGCGCATCTGCTTGCTTATTATGTCCTCCCGCATCGGCTCTATGCCGCCGGTATCTATAAGCGTGAACGAATGGGTGAGCCATTCGCCGTCTGCATATATCCTGTCGCGTGTAACGCCGGGCGTATCTTCAACTATCGCTATGCGCTTTCCTGTTATTTTGTTGAAAAACGTGGACTTGCCCACGTTCGGGCGGCCAACTACGGCCACAAGCGGCTTTGCCATATTATTTCTCCTCGTTTAACCTGTCAAACAGGCTGTATAAAAATTCTTCGCCGTCGGCGGCGCACATGGGCCACAGCGGCATTCCCATTTCGGCTGCAAGCCAGTCCGTATCCCTTCCGTCAAGGAAAACGCTGTCGCGCTCTCTTAACATATCGTCAGGAATAAGCAATGCGTCGGCTTTGCTGCCACTTAGCTGCTTTGCGATATCCGTTGCGGTCACAAGGCCGGAAACGGTTATCGTATGGCCAAAGAAGTTGTTTTCTATGCTGTGCAGCGTAAGCTCAATGCCGTAAGGCTTCAGCTTATCGAAAAGCTTCTGTAAAAAATTGCGTGCGGACATGCCTGTTGCGCCGATGAGTTTCACTTTCCTTTTCAGCGGCTGCATTTCCTTCAGCGCCTCATTGAAGCCATGCTCAAACTGGCGCATAAGCCCTACGCCGTTTTCAATCTGCAAAAATTCGCCGTAGCTTTCATAGCTTGGCAGTTCGCGGCCGGCTATCATATACATTTCATCGGAAGCGTATACAAAGCCTTCCTCGCCGCGCGCCTCAACGGCCGCATTAAAGCTTTCCGTATAATCAATTATATCCGATGCTTCCTGTTTTGTCAGCAGTCTCAGCGGATATAATCCTTCGCGGAATTTGGTTATGCCAACCGGCACGAGCGCAAGCGTTTTTGTCGCCGGACGGAGAGCATAAAGATCATTTAGGCTTTTTTTCAGCATGTCTCCATCGTTAAGACCGGGACATACAACTATCTGCCCATGGAAGCAGAGACCGTGCTCCTTCAGCGCTGTAAGCCGCTCCATTATGCGCGCGGCGGAAGGGTTTGCCATCATGCGTGTGCGCACGGCGCCGTCCGTAGCGTGGATAGAAACATACAGCGGGCTTACCCTGCGCCTGAGAATACGATCGAACTCTTTGTCATCCACGTTTGTAAGGCTGACATAGTTGCCCATTATGAGCGAAAGCCGCCAGTCGTCGTCCTTAAAATGCAGCGTATCGCGTCCGCCCTTGGGCATTTGGTCTATAAAGCAGAATACGCATTTGTTTTTGCAGCTTCTTACCTTGCTCATCAGTCCGCTTTCAAAATATATGCCAAGCGGTTCGTATTCCTCTTTGTCAACTTCCGCGGTAACTATCTTGCCGCTTTTTGTTTCCAGCTCAAGCGTAACGTGCGTTTCTGCCGTAAGCTGTTCGTAATCTATAACGTCCTCAACGTCCTCGCCGTTTATACGCAACAAGAAGAAGCCGGGTTTGATGCCCAGCTCCTCCGCTATGGAATCATTGTCTACTGCTATTATTCTTTGGCGCATATCAATCCTGTGCGTCGTCTCCGCCTTCCATGTCGTCCGATGCTTCGCTGGGCGCGGCGGAAAGCGCCTTACGCAGCTTAGCCTCTATTTCATCGCAAAGTTCGCTGTTGTCTTTAAGGAACAGCCTTGCATTATCGCGTCCCTGCGCCATGCGCATATCGCCATAGTAATACCATGCGCCGGATTTGGATATTATCTTGTTGGCTATTGCCAAATCAAGCACGGAGCTTTCCTTGGATATACCTTCGCCGTAGATTATATCGAATTCGGCGGTTTTGAACGGAGGCGCAACCTTATTCTTTACCACTTTTATGCGGGTGCGGTTGCCAACGACCTCGCTGCCGTTCTTAATTGAATCTATGCGGCGCACGTCAAGGCGTATGGAAGCATAGAACTTGAGCGCGCGGCCGCCGGTGGTGGTTTCGGGATTACCAAACATTACGCCAACCTTTTCGCGCAGCTGGTTTATGAATACCAATATGGTATTGGACTTTGAAATAATGCCGGTCATTTTCCTGAGGGCTTGGCTCATAAGCCTTGCCTGAAGGCCAACGTGGCTGTCCCCCATATCGCCGTCTATCTCCGCTTTAGGAACGAGCGCTGCAACAGAGTCGATTACAACAACGTCCATTGCGCCGCTGCGCACCAGCGTTTCGCATATTTCAAGGGCGTCTTCACCGGTATCCGGCTGGGATACATAAAGCTCGTCCACGTCAACGCCAAGGTTTTCGGCATATACAGGGTCAAGTGCATGCTCAGCATCTATAAACGCTGCGGTACCGCCAAGCTTTTGCGCTTCTGCAATTATGTGCAGCGCAATGGTGGTTTTACCGGATGATTCGGGGCCGTATATCTCTATTATTCTGCCGCGGGGAATGCCGCCCACACCAAGCGCAAAGTCCAGTTCCAAGCAGCCGGAAGGTATAGTGGATACGGATATTTTCGATGCCGCATCGCCAAGCCTCATTATGGCTCCCTTACCGAAGTCTTTCTCGATCTGGCTCAATGCCATTTCCAACGCTTTTGCTTTTTCCATTGCCATAGTGCTTTGTTTCCTTCCTTTCGCCGTCTTTTTCCTACAAGGAAATTATAACATATACTATTACGCTTGTACAGTACCTAATTATAAAATGTTTCTCCGAAGGATATCGAGCGCATGAAGACTTGCCATGCTGCGTATGCGTTCGCGGCTGCCGGTTAGCTGCAACCGTTTGGTGAAGCTTTTATCCTTTGAAGAGAAACCTATATACACAGTGCCTACGGGGTTATCTTCTGTCCCTCCGTCAGGGCCGGCGAATCCAGTCGTTGCTATGCCTATGTCGGCTCCGCTTGAAGTGCGTATGCCTTCGGCCATCTCTGCAGCGGTTTGTGCGCTTACTGCATCGTACTCATCAAGTGTGGCTTGCTTTACGCCCAGCCTATGCATCTTGGATTCGTTTGAATAAGTAACGCAGCCTTCTTTGAACCACGCGGAGCTGCCCGGCACGGAAACAAGCTTTGAGCATATCATTCCTCCGGTGCAGCTTTCGGCAACGGCTAAAGTAAGTCCTTTTTGCACGAAAAGGCGCGCGACTTCTTCATGCAGTTCAAGTCCATCCTCAGAATAGATATATTCGCCTATGCGGCGCTTAACTTCGGCTATCATGGGGGCCATTATGGCATCCGCATCTTCGCCTGCGCGGCAGCGCGCAGTTACGCGCAGCTTCATTTCTCCGTTAAGTGCATACGGCGCTATGGTTGGGTTGGTCTGACTTGCCATGATGTCCTTCAGTTCGTATTCAACGCTGGATTCACCCTTGCCAAATATCCTGAGCATCTTTGATTTAAGCATATAGCCGCTGCGCTTTTCAAGATACGGCAGCACGCTTGCCTCAAACATGGGCACCATTTCATTCGGCGGGCCGGGCATGAGTATTGCGGCCTTTGCTTCGGTTTCAACTATGCAGCCGGGTGCCGTGCCGTTGGGGTTAGGCAATATGATACATCCTTCCGGGAAATAAGCCTGCTTTACGTTGTTGGGCGTCATTTCATGGCCGCGTTTGGCAAAGCGGGCTTTGATATACTCAAGCGATGCTTCGTCAAGCACCAGCTTTTTGCCGAATGCATCGGAAATCGTCTCTTTTGTCAAATCGTCCGCCGTGGGGCCGAGACCGCCTGTCAATATAACTATGTCCGCGCGGCGCAGCGCACCGTGTACGGCCTCAACCAGCCTGTCGTGATTGTCGCCGACGGTGGTCTGCAAATAGCTGTCTATGCCAAGATCGGCCAAGCGCTGGGAAATATACTGAGCATTCGTATTTACAATGTTGCCCATAAGCAATTCCGTACCTACGGAAATAAGCTCTGCTGACATATGCGCTCCTCCTTACGCGGCCTTGGCGGCGCGGTTGGTTTTAACTATATAATCTATGCAGCTCCATATTGCAAGCGCCACGGATATCCAAATGATTATCTGATCGACAGGAACGCCGCATTTTACAAACACGGGGTTAAGGAACAGCATAAGCGTTATGCCTATGAACTGCGTAAGCGTTTTAAGCTTGCCCAAGGGGCCTGCGGCTATTACTATATTTTTGTTTGCATATATAAGGCGGAAACCGCTTATTACAAACTCGCGCGATATGGTGATAAGCGTGGCTATTGGCGAAAGCAGGCCGACTGCGGTTAGCATTATCATAGCTGCGGCGGAAAGTATTTTATCCGCAATGGGGTCCATAAGCTTGCCAAAATCAGTAACGATGTTCATACGGCGCGCTATTTGCCCATCGAGCATATCCGTAAGATATGCTATAACGAACAGGGCGCCTGCAAGATACATGTTCCAGCTTACCGGAATATAAAAGCATGCAACAAATACCGGAGTAAGCACCATTCTGGTTATGGTAAGCTTGTTGGGAAGATTCATTTTACAAATTCTCCTTTCAGATCATATGCGGATGCATCCGTTATTTTTGCGTATACAAAGTCGCCCGGCTTTACGGAGGCGGGAATGTTTATTATCTTTATTATACCGTCTACATCCGGTGCTTCCGCGTAACTTCTGCCGTAACAGGCGTCCTTATCCACGCGCTCTATAAGCACTTCGTATTCTTTGCCTATGCGCTTTTTGTTTAGTTCAAGCGATACTGTCTGCTGCATACGCATTATCTTATCTAGCCTTGCTTTCGCGGTGGCTTCGTCTATCTGGCCATCCATAAGCGCGGCCTTCGTACCATCCTCCGGACAGAACACGAACGCGCCAACCCTATCAAACGGTTCATTTTTAAGAAAATCATATAGCAGCTCAAACTGCTCTTCCGTTTCCCCGGGGAAGCCAAGCATAACGGTAGTGCGCAGTATAAAATCGGGCGATGCTTCGCGTATATAGCGGGTTATGCGGCGAATGTGCTCTGCGGAGCCGTGGCGGTTCATGGTTTCAAGCATAACGGGATCGATATGCTGAATTGGCATATCTATATAGCGCACTATCTTTTCATTGCTGAGCATTGTGTCCACCAGTTCTTCCGTAACCGTGTTAGGATAAGCATACAGCACCCGCAGCCACTTTATGCCATCTATTTTGGAAAGCTCATTCAGCAGTTCTGCCAGCTTAGGTTCGCCGTATATATCGGAACCGTATGCGGAAGTGTCCTGCGCTATCAGCGTAAGCTCCTTAACTCCGCCTGCCGCAAGCGCCTGCGCTTCCTCAACAAGCTTTTCTATCGGCACGCTGCGCCTGCCGCCGCGAATCAGCGGTATTGCGCAATATGTGCAGCGGTTGTCGCACCCGTCCGCAATGCGGAGATAGGCGCTGTATTTAGGCGTGGATAGCATACGCGCTCCGCTGTATGCGCAGCCGCACTGCATGCCGACCAATGCGCATATCGCGTCCGCAAGCTCCTTATGCTTGCCAACGCCCCAAAATAGATCGACCTCGGGCAGACTTTCGCGCAATTCCTCGGGGTACCTTTGACTGAGACAGCCAGAGACAACAAGCTTTGCGCCGTCCTTCATGTCCCGCGCGGCTTCAAGGATTGTGTTTATCGATTCTTCCTTTGCGGAAGCTATAAAGCCGCATGTATTTACAACGATAACATCTGCATCCTTTTCATCAGATGTTATATCAAACCCGGCGTCCCTAAGGCAGCCGAGTATAAGCTCGGAATCGACAAGATTCTTTGAACATCCAAGGGATATCATCCCGGCCTTATGTTTCTTCATCGGTGGTATTTACCTCGCTTTCGCCCGTTTCATTCTCGCTTTGGCTTGCGGCGGCAGCGCCCGTGCCGAAGCGCCGCTCAAATTCCGCCCTGTCTATCAGCAGCTTTCTTGCCTTGCTTCCGTCAAAACCGGAAATTATCTTCTGCTGCTCCATTATGTCTATCAGCCTTGCCGCGCGCGCGTAGCCCACGCGGAGCCTACGCTGTATCATGGATATAGAAGCCTGCCCGCTGTCCATAACTATGCGCACGGCCTCCGGCAGAAGCTCGTCCTCCTGCTTGCCGTTACCATGGGCCGGACCCTGAACGGCGTCGCTCGTTATTCGGTCAAAAGCTTCTTCCTCAAGCGGCGGCTGAGTATTTGTCTGTGCGAAGAAATCCATAACGCGCTCAACTTCCTCGTCCGAAACAAATGCGCCCTGCGCGCGTATGGGTTTGCTTGCGCCGTTTGCGTGGAACAGCATATCGCCCTTGCCCAGCAGCTTCTCGGCGCCGGTTGTATCGAGTATTACGCGGGAATCAACGCCTGATGACACCGCGAACGCTATCCGTGAAGGTATGTTTGCCTTTATGAGACCCGTTATGATGTCCGTAGACGGTCTTTGCGTTGCAACTATAAGATGCACGCCTGCCGCGCGGCCAAGCTGCGCAATGCGGCAGATGGAATCCTCAACATCTTTTGCCGCGACCATCATAAGGTCGGCTAACTCGTCTATCACAACAACAAGCTTGGGAAGCCGTTCGCTTTCTTCCACCAATGCATTATAGCGTGCAAGGTCGCGTGCGTTTACCTTGGCCATATTCTGATAGCGCTGCTCCATTTGCAGCACGGCCCATTTCAGTGCGCCGGCGGCCTTCTTAGGATCTGTCACGACGGGCAGCATTAGATGCGGCAGCGGTGCATATACGCGCATTTCAACTACCTTGGGATCTATAAGTACCAGCCGGAGATCGCTTGGCGAGGCTTTGTATACCATGCTCAGCAATATATCGTTTATGCAAACGCTTTTGCCCGAACCCGTTGCGCCGGCGATGAGCAGATGCGGCATCTTTTCAAGATTGGCGCAAACTATGCGCCCGGCTATATCCTTGCCCAGCGCAAAGGAGATGGGCGAACGTTCTGACTGGAACTCCTTTGATTCTATGACCTCGCGCAGCAATACCTGAGCGGCATTTTTATTGGGAATCTCTATACCTATTGCTGCCTTGCCGGGTATTGGCGCCTCTATGCGCACAAGCGGCGCGGCAAGAGCAAGCGCTATATCCTGGCTTAGGGACGTTATGCGGTTCACCCTTATGCCCTGCGCGGGCTGAAGTTCAAAGCGCGTTATAACGGGGCCAACGCTTATGTTTATTATCCTTGCGGGGATGTTGAATGTCGCAAGGGTATCTATGAGCAGCTTTGCCTTTTCCTGCGGGGATTCGTTGCCGGTGGGCATATCCGATGCGGGGCTGTTTAAAAGGCTGTATGGCGGCCGCTGATAATCGACTACGGGTGCGGCGGAAGATGGTATGTCCTCTATCTCTTCCGCTTCGTATTCAGGTTGCGCCGGCTTTGCGGGCGCGGGTTCTACCGGTTCATATACCGGAATATCCGCAGCGGCATTTTCGGCTTTTGCGGGCGCGTTTCTTATTATTCTGTTGTCCTCGTCCGGCTGAAAATCATGGAAATAATCAACGTTCACGGTTTCCTCATCCAGCCTGTCGAAGGCTTCTTCAACGGCCTTCTCCTTCATGGCGCGCTTGCGTATCTGTCCCTTTGTGGGCATGAACTCGGGGCCGTCGTCCTCGTCGTCATTCGGACGCACGGGCTCCGTTTTATGTACGGGAAGCGGCTCGGGTATAGGTTCGGCCTTCTGATTGAACGAAGAATCGAGCGTGAATATGTTATCTTCAAACGAATTGCCCTTCTTGCCGCTCTTTTTGCTTGCTGTTGGCTTTTTCTTTTGCTTTGCAATTGACGCGCCGGAAAGCACCTCTTCGGTTATATCCTCGGTATAAAGCGACTGCTGCTGCGCGCGCACGGCCTGCTTATGCTCGGCTATGCGCTCGTTCGCGGCGGAGACGCCCGTTCGTATGCTTTGCCCAAGCTTAGCACCGGCATTTTTTATTGAAAGCCGCGTTATCAGCAGGAAAGATACCATTATGCATGCAATGAACAATATATATGACCCTATGCGGCCCATGAGCAGCAGCGCGGGGTACGCGACAAGCGCGCCGAATATGCCGCCGCCTTCGCGGTAGGTAAAGCCAAGGGTATATGCATCCTTATAATAGTCTAGCGCCTTCATGCCCTCAACGGCATCCGGCCTGCGGGCGATATGTATTATGCTCAGTATTGCTACTATGCTTATTATGCTGAGCACTGCGGGCAGCACGCCAAGGTCTCCCTCGCTGAAAACTATCAGTAATACGCCCGCTGCAATTATGCCTACGGGCACGGCGTAGCCGGCTATGCCGAACATGCCGAATATGAAGCCGCTTATGGCCTTGCCAAGTATGCCTACGGCATCAAAATACATACTCGCGCCTAAAAAAAGACCAAGCGCTATAACTATAACGCCCCAAACCTCCCGCTTTGTTTGGGCGGCTTGATTGGCCGTCTTTTTCTTTTTTGCGCTTTTTTTACCGTTTGCCATAGCGTTTTCCTTTGCTCGTACTTATCTATATTATACTATATTATCCCTGATAGGGAAAGCATAAGAATTTGGCGCCGACAAAACTGCGGCGCCATGGCGTTTGTTTATTGTGATGCGGGGCTAAAAGTTACTGCGCGGTGTTCAGCGCGTATGTTGCGCGCACCACGCTGCCAAGTGTTTCCTTATCTGTATAGCATATATATACGGTGTCTGTATCGCGGCCCGGAATAATGGATGTACTCATCAAATCGGCCACCGCTTTGTTTACACCGGATTCGGTGTAATACACCCAAAGCGTATACGGATACTCGTCGGTAAGCTGTTCCTCACCTTCGCCGTCGTCACTGCTGCCGCTCAATCTGTTCTCAAAGTAGAATATCTTTTTGCCGTCCAAAGACCACATGAAGTTGAACACGTTGAAGCCGCGGGTTATTTCGGTCACGTCGCCCGTTTGCATGTCTATATATGCAAAGGAGGACGCTTTCGTGCCCGCCGCATCTCCGCCGGAAAGTGTATACGCCATATAGCGCGAATCCGGGCTTATGCTGAAGTTATCGCCAGATATGAACACACGCCTTGAGCCACCTTCGGGTTTTATGCTGTATATTGCACCGTCGTTTTCCATTGTGGTTTCAACGAAGTATACTTCGCCGTCGGCAAAGCCTATCATGCCTTCGTCGCAGCCTTTTTTGTCCACATCGCTGTGGCGCTTTGCCTCGTCCGGTACATTAAAATCATACTGATGCACGCTTATCTCGCCGGAGCCGCCTATTGAAAACAGCCGTCCACCCATGCTGTCCCAGCAATAGGCGCTTATTGTGTCGCCAAAGCCAACGGCGGAAAGGTCAGTTATAAGATCGCGCGAGTCAACGTCAAAAACATAAAGGTGGGCGCTTTCCCCTGCCATTTCAAGCACGGCTAAGCGCCTGCCGTCTGGCGAAAATGCTGCGGACACTATTTGCTCAAACTGATATTTTGAAAATGCTCTGCTTCCGCTTGAATAGCCGCAAAGCCAAAGCTGTTCGTACTCTATGGTTTCGCCGCCGTCCGAATATTCCTTTATGCGCTTTGAATAAAGGCATGCGCTCTTGTCCGGCGTTACGGACAGCGCAAGGCCATCGGATATAATTATGCTGCCCTGTTCCTGCTTTCCGTTTACGCGGTACGGTGCAATGTCATATGCGGCAAGGTATTCCATACCGCTTTCGTATGCGGGTAGTTCGCCGTATTTAAGCTTAACTATGCTCCATTGCGCACTTACTGCGCCATCGGATGCAAGCAGCTTATCCATAAGCCGCTGTGCATCGCCCTTTGAGGATTGCCCGGCGGATATGAGCAATATCGTTTCCATGTCGCTTGAAAGTGTCGGCGTCATATCGTTCCCGCAGTTTAGTGTGCCGCTTCTGTACATATCAAAAGCATTAGCAACAACGTAATAAGCTTCACCATCGGCGGCCTTCTCAGCTGCGGAGACGTCTATTACCGCATTATCGCTATTATCGTCAGGCGTTTGCTTGGGCGTTTCCGGCGCGGCAAGCGGCCTGAGCGTTACCGTAAGAGTGCCTTCTGAAGCTGATACGGCATACATGGCGTTGCTGTTAAGCTGAAAATACAGCGTATAGGAATCGTCCTGAGCACCAGAAACGCTGAAGCTTCCGCTTATAAGCCCGCTGTTCAGTCCGGATTTATTCAAAAGATAATCTGTGTGTTCAAGCTTACCTATCCTTATGGCAAGGCGGAAAGGCTCGCCAAGCAGCGTTATGCTGTAATCCGGCAGGGTTCTTAACGAAAGCTCTGTATCTCCTGCGGTAAGGTTGCTGCCTAAGCAGAAATCGAGCGCTATCACGGTATCGGTGCCTGATTCGCTTACAGTCACCGTGCGCAGGTTGCCGTTATTCAGCTCGGCCCCGCCGCTTGTTTCTTCGCTGGTGAAGCCGTCGTATGTAAGCTCCTCTGTGGACGGCGTTGCCTCAGCATCCTCTTTAGCGCATGCGCATAGGCTGAGCAGCATCAGCGCAGCAAGAATTATGGCAAGAATATGCTTTTGCATTCTTCATTCTCCTTAATATATTGCATTCATTATACCCTAAAGAGTGACAAAATGAAATAAATACGCGCTATTTAATACTTTGTTTTCAAATCAGGCGTCGAAAAGGCTTTGCATGGCGGGACTAATTTGCTATAATAGATTGACTGACGATATCCCTATTCAGGAGGATGTATCTATGAAATGTAAAGTATGCGGAGCATACAACGAGGATTACCTTGAATACTGCGAGAAATGCGCAGCTCCGCTGACTGCTGATAACGAGAGCGAAAAGCCTGAAGAAGTTCAGCAGCCGGAAAACGAACAGAATAAAGGGCAGGATTATCAATCCTATGTGGCTTCAACCGGCGAAACGCCGCCGGCGTGGGGCTTTGTTAAGGCACCCAACTGGCCCAAGCCGGAATTTGATGCGGACACCGTTAGCGAGGAGGACATTCCCCAGGGTTACGGCGCGCGTTTCAATCCCCGCCCGGCCAATGCGCCCGTGCAGAAGGTTGCCGCTAACGAAGGCGACGAGGACTTTACCAACAACGTGCGTATGCATAAGGCCGAAAAGCCCGCCGCAAAGCGTACTGCCGTGCAGCCTTGCCGCAAGCATGAAGCGGCTGCTCCCGTGGCGGCAAGCGCGGCATATGGCTACGATGCGGAAGAATCTGTGCCCCCTGCGCGCGGCACAAAGACGCAGCAAACCGTGAACAAGGTCACAAGGATGCCGATGAAGCCCGCCAAGGAAAACATTGAAATCGAGAATGACGACGATTTCGATTATGACGATGATGATTTTGATGATCGTTCCTCTGCCCGCGCCAGAAGGAAGAGCGCTTCAGGCGGGCTGAAGAAGAACATTGTATTCATTGCCGCGGCGGCAGCGCTTGTAATACTGATAGCCATACTTGGTGTGGTATATGTTAACAAGGTGCATGGCGGAGATTTCTCCAAGTTCATAAGCTGCACCTTCGGCGGAGACCCCATAACCCGCACGCCTACCATAGAAGCATGGAAAACCGAGGATGGCGATCCGGCGTATCTTATAACCGTGTATGCCAAGCGCAACTATACCGTGCGCTACAACAACGGCGATATTCAGCTTGAACGTACAATCAACAAAAACCAGCGCTATATTCCGTTTGTAGTGCCGCAGTCCATACTTGTTCCGGATGAGCCACTGGATGTTTCGCAGTACACCGTTAAGCCCGACTTTTTCACGGTAATAAGCCCCTCCGGCGAGGAGACAAAGCTTGAGATAGATCAGGAGATAACAATAGACATCCCCTCGATAGATCTTAACGTGACTCAGCCGAGCGTTGCGGACTTTACCGTTGATTCCCCTGTTGTGCCCATAGCCGGTTCTGTGAGCGACAATACCGTTGGCGTTTTCGTGAACGATGAACAGATAGCCATTGACGAGGCGGGAAACTTCTCCACTACTTATACCTTGCCCGGCGAAGGTGCAGCGACCATAACAATAGAGGCGCGCAAGAACGGCTACCAGACCGCTACCGCAACATTTAATGCCACATATGGCAGCGGAAGCGGCAATCAAGCTACTAATACCGGTGATAACACAACCACCGATCCTAATGCTGGCCAGACGACCACGCCTACCGGCAACGTGAGCTTTTCCATAAATTCCGATGTTAAGCGCGTAGGCACATCCTCCACCATGACCGTAAGCGGCACGATGGAGTCCGGCGCTACAATAAGCGTGAGCGGCGTTGAACTCGACGGTGCGGTGACGCAGGATTCTACCGCTGGCACTTTCAGCTTTACCGTAAAGACCGCAAGCGTTGGCATTTACGAGGCCGTTATAACCGCCACTAAGGGCGATGCGGCCAAGACTTCCACGCTGTATCTTGAGCATCAGCCGGATAAGACTTCCTATATGGAAGGCGTCTACAAGATGGACTATGAAAAGATAAAGAACTTCCCCAATCATGAGCAAGGCTATAAGATAGTCGGCAAAGTGACAGAAGTGATTCAGGCTACGCCCTATGTGAAGGCAAGGATACAGACCAGCGATGGCGATATGATATTCTACTATTACAGCGGAGTGGCCACCATAGAAGTGGGCGACGGCAAAACATATGAACTTTATGGCGATCCGTACGGCACGGATTCTGCAACCGGACTGCCTCAGCTGCATGCATGGTTCATACTCAAGCGCAATAGCTGATAAGCAAAACAATACAAAAACTACGGGCGGCGTAAAAACCGCCCTGTATTTTTATAAGGAGCGTATATGCGAAGCGAACGGCAAATAATGGACACTATTCTGAGCGTAGTTAAATCATCGGACAACATACGCGCTGCATACATGAACGGTTCGCGTGCAAACCCTAATGTTGAAAAGGATGAGCTGAGAGACTACGACATAGTATTTTCGGTAAACGATGTAAGAAGGATGATAAACGGGCGCAAGTGGCTGAAACCGTTTGGAGATATAGCCATTATGCAGGAGCCGGACAGCGTGGATATGGCATGGGGCGAGAATGCAGACCTTAATAAAAGCTATACGTTCCTTATGTTGTTTCGCGACCATGTGCGCATAGATCTGCACATAGAGAGCTCGGATGTTACAAAGGCCGTTTATGGGAGCGACAGCCTGACCGTGCCGCTTTATGATAAGGATGGGCTTCTATCACCCATTCCTGCGTCAAATGACAGCATGTACAATGTGGCTAAGCCTACGGCGGAGCAGTTTGCGGGCTGCTGCAATGAGTTTTACTGGTGCATGAACAACGTTGCCAAAGGCATAGCACGCAGACAGCTTCCTTATGCCATGTGGATGTATAATTCTGTGGTGCATCCAATGCTTATAAAGCTGCTGAGTTATCGTGCGGCAATGGAGAACGGCTTTTCGATATCGCTTGGCATGAGCGGCAAATACCTTGAAAGGTATATACCTCAATTTGATTTTGAGGTGCTGACAAGAACCTATGCCGCAGGAAGTTACGATGCGCTTTGGATGGCGATCGACGCGGCAATGGAGCTGTTTTCACGCACGGCTGCCACGATGGCTGAAGGACTTGACTATGAGTATAGGCAGGATTGGGAGCAAGCCATACGGGACTATATCGAGTACATAAAAAACGGATATACAAATTAAGGAGCGGGTAAACCGCTCCTTTTAGTTATTGTTATGTTTTATGAATCCTGAAGCACGTCGTCGATTATGGCGTTAAGTGCATCGTCTATTCTGTCTTCGGCGGCGCGGGCTTCGCGTTCCTCCGATGTTTCGGCGCTGCGCATGCTAACTATTTCGTTGACTGTCATCATTGGCTGCTCCTCCGCCTCTATATCCGCTGCTTCTTCTTTAAGCATTGCGGTTGGGCCGCGGTCTGCATGCTCAATATGTTCCTCTTTAGCTTCTTCTGCCTTAACCTCGGCTTCTTTGGCTTCCTCGGCAGGCGTAGTCTGGCGGTTTTCTATTTTATATATGCTCCGCATCAGCTCGGCAGGGTTTTCATATGATTCGGGAAGCTCATCGGCGTTTATGCCGGCGTCTCCTTCGGGAATGTATTCGCCGGCCATCTCTATTTCGTTATCAAGGTTGGAATCCTTTATGCATGCGCGGAAATGCTCCGCCTGTGCGGCGGCTGTTTCGGCGGCGCGCTGTAGGGCCTTGTTCAGCTTGGATGCACTTTCGCGGTAATTCTGCATGAACGCCTCCGCTTTCAGCGCGCTCTGGCGGGAGTATTCCTCGGCCTGCTGCTTTATCTTGTCTGCCTCTTCCTGCGCGGCTGCAATTATGCTTTCAGCTTCCGCATGAGCAGCGGCCTTATCTTCGTTAGCTTTGTTTATTATGCGCGCGCCTTCTGCATTGGCTTCGTCTATAACTTTGCCTGCGTCGCTCTGCGCGCGGGTGAGCGCGTTTGCTATTGCGCCTTCTTTGCGCTTGTATTCCTCTATTGCCTGCTCAAGCCGCGCATTCAGCGCTTCCTGCTCGCTAAGCTTGGCCTTCAGTTCCTCTATGGCCGCTTCAAGTTCCTTTTTCTTTCCAAACATGCTCATTTCCTCCCTGTATATTTATGGTTGTTTATTGTGCTAAAAGTTCATGCGCTCCTGGCGCGGGTCTGTCGCATCCTTTGGCAGGTCGTAGCCCATGTGCAGATATGCGGCGGGCATTGGTATTCTGCCGCGCGGCGTGCGCGCTATGAAGCCAAGCTGCAAAAGATAAGGTTCATACACATCCTCTATCGTGGATGCATCGTCGCCTGTTGCAGCGGCTATGGTATCAAGTCCAACTGCGCGGCCGCCGAATTTGACTATCATGGTGTCAAGTATACGCCTGTCTACCGTGTCAAGGCCAAGCTCGTCTATGGAGAGCATATCGAGTCCGGCTCTTGCTGTGGCAAGGTCTATTTTGCCTTCGCCGCGCACTTGAGCATAGTCCCTCACGCGCCTGAGCAGACGGTTTACTATTCGCGGTGTTCCGCGCGAACGGGAAGCTATTTCTATCGCGCCTTCGCGGTCTATCGGAATATCCAGTATTCCTGCGCTCCTTACGATTATCTCAAGCAGGTCTTCCGGCGAATATGGCTGAAGCTGCTCCTTTATGCCGAATCTGTCCCGAAGAGGGGCAGTGAGCAGACCCATGCGCGTAGTTGCGCCGATAAGCGTAAAGTGCGGCAGGTCAAGCCTTATAGAGTGCGCGCTGGGGCCTTTGCCTATTATTATGTCCAGCGCGTAATCTTCCATTGCCGGATACAGCACCTCCTCAACGGTTGCATTAAGGCGGTGTATTTCGTCTATGAACAGCACGTCGCCCGGGGCAATGTTGGTCAGTATTGCCGCAAGTTCGCCCTTATGCGAAATCGCCGGGCCGCTTGTTATGTGCAACGTGCCGCCCATTTCGTTGGCTATTATTGAGGCAAGCGTCGTTTTGCCAAGACCGGGAGGACCATAAAAAAGCGCATGGTCAAGCGGTTCGCCGCGGCGCTTTGCAGCCTCGATATATATTTCAACGTGTTCTTTTACGGCCTTTTGCCCTATATATTCCTTCAAATACTTCGGCCTTAGGCTGAATTCGTTAGCCTCGTCTTCCGCAAGCATTGAAGATGAAATGAGCCTGTCGTCGTTTGCCACTATGCGTTACCTTTTGCCCTTTCTGGCTATCTCCCTAAGCGCGCCGGTTATCATATCCTCTACCCTGTCGCAGTCTTCAACCGCGGCAACGGCTCTTCCTGCGCTTACGCCGTCATACCCAAGCGATACAAGCGCGGCTATAGCTTCGCTGCGTATATCCATGCTGCCAGTGCTGCCCTTTATGCCGGCAGATGAGTCTATTGCGGCGTCGTCCGCGGTCACTTTTTCTTTTAACTCAAGCAATACGCGTGCTGCCGTTTTTCGGCCCATGCCGGAAACCTTATCAAATGCCGCTGCGTTTTCGGTAAGTATTGCTAATGTTATATCCTGCACGCTCAGCGAACTAAGTACGCTCAGCGCAAGCTTTGGCCCAACGCGCGTAACGCCAATGAGCCGACGGAACATGGCGCGTTCCTCTTTGGTTTCAAAGCCGTACAGCGCCATAACATCCTGCGAAAGCGAAATGTGAAAATGAGTGTAAAGCTTGTGCGGCGCGCCTGCTTTCAAGCATTTAAGCGTTTGGCTTGAACACAGCAATTCGTATCCGACTCCGCCAGCTTCAACTATTGCGCGGTCTGCTAACACCTCTTCAACTATTCCTGAAATATGTGCATACATATGTTTTGCTCCGTTTACTGCCGTATGAGTTATTTTATGCGGAATGTTTCGGCTGCCGGGCCGGACGTGTTCGCGTGGCACAGCGCCGCGGCAAGCGCATCGGCTGCATCGTCCGGCTTTGGAATGCTGTTTAGCGAAAGCAGAAGCTTTATCATTTGCTGTACCTGCTTTTTATCCGCGTGGCCGTTGCCGGTTACGGCGGACTTTATCTGCATCGGCGTGTACTCATAAAGCGGCAGTCCAGCCTGCTGTGCGGATAGCAACGCCACGCCGCGCGCGGCCGCCACCTGAAGCGCAGTCTTGGTATTCCTTGCGAAAAACAGTTCCTCGAACGCAACATGGTCGGGCTTATACAGCTTTATCAGCTCATTCATGCATGTATACAGCCGCTCCAGCCTTTGCGGGAACGGTGTATGCGCAACGGTTTCGATAACGCCGTAGTCGATCACCTTGGATCTAATGCCTTCGGTGCTTATTACGCCGTAGCCAAGTATGGCATAACCGGGGTCTATACCCAAAATTATCAAAGAGCCGCTACCCCCACGTTTATATTCTATTTTATTTTATCATGCGCGCAATATCTTGACAAGAGCGCTAAAGGCCCCAAACGGGTGTTTGGGGTCATTCTACGCTTTCTATATATTCATTTATTTCCTGCAACGAGTTGAAAAGTAATCCGCCTGTTTGCAGTGCGGCGGTATCTTCGGCGAATCTGTCAGGTGAAATAGCTATGCTGGTTATGTGCTCATTCTCAAGCGTTTGTGTGTTGCGCTTATATACTTCAAGCGTATCCCCATCCGCCCCCGAAAGCATAACATAATGCTCGGGACAGCATCCACCAGAATCCTTCACAAGGCTTACATAGGCGGATGTGAAAAGTTCCGCCGAATAATCCGAATATGCCACTTTTGCTTCCTCCTTATTCATGCCCTCTATATCGCCCTGCGATTTCAGCGTAATATAATGTCCGCATCCGTCAAAACGAAGCTTCCATTCAACTTTTGTGCTTTTAAGCGCAGTTATGCGCCTATCTGTTGACACGGTTTTGACGCTGGCGCTTTCGTTCGGCATAGGCTGCTCGGCTTTCTTTGTCGGTAAAGCATTGCTGCTTTGCGGAGCTGCATCGCCTTTATTCGGGAACAATGCGCCTATGCACACAAGCACCGTTATTGCTGCAAATCCGCACAGCAGGCATTTTGTTATCAGCCGCGCGGGATTAAATCTAAAAAACATATCTGTTCCTCCTAAACTTGTTGTTTATTCTGCCCAAATATATTTTGTTCATTCAAAAAAGAGGGTGCGTATATGAATGTATTGCACCCTCTTTTATCAATAATGCTTATTTTTATTCGCCGAAGAAGTTATAGTCTGCTTCGCCGCCAATGTTTTCGTCGCCAAGGCTGTTAAGGTCGGCAAGTACCAGCGTTGTTGTATAGTATTCGCCGCCGCGCCAATACTTTATCTCTATGCTGTCGCCTACCATCTTGCCCCTTATCAATGCAACAAATTCATCCTGAGTCATGCCGCTTTGGCCTTCTATTTCAACTATTATATCGTTGGGCTCAAGGCCGGCTTTATGGCCCGGGCCGTCTTTTATTATCGATGCGACCAGTATGCCTTCGGGCGTGCCGTATGTTGTGGCGTACATTTCGCCCCATGTGGTAACACTTACGCCTATGCCGGGACGCAGCACGCGGCCTTCGTTTATAAGCTGCTCCGCCACCTTCATCGCCTGATCTATCGGCAGGGCGAAACCAAGGCCCTCTGCACTTATTGCGTTGCCGTAATTGTCATAACTTGCGGTAACGGTTTTTGCGGAAACTATGCCTATTACCTCGCCGGACATGTTTATCAGCGGCCCGCCGCTGTTGCCGGGGTTAACGGCGGCATCAGTCTGAATGTAAACATTTGTAACGCCGTCTATGTTCACGCTCCTTGCCGTTGCGCTCACTATGCCGAATGTAGTCGTGCCGGAAAGTTCACGTCCGGTGGGGTCGCCTATGGTTATAACGAATTCGCCCACGCGCACGGCCTCCGAATCGCCAAGCTTCAGCGGCTTAAGGTTGGTTTTATCCACCTTCAGCACGGCAACGTCAAACGTTTTATCGTAGCCCACAAGCTGAGCTTCCGCCTCTTCGCCGTCAACAAACATTACGCCGAGCTTTGATGCATCTTCCACAACGTGCGCATTGGTCATTATGTAGCCTTCGGACGATATAACGAAGCCGGAACCGGAGCCGAATTCAAGTTCACGGGTGTATTTTTCGCTGTAACCATAGTTGATTATGCCAACAACGCCTTCGCTTACGCTGTCCACTATATCGAGCAACGGATTGCTGGGGTTGGTTATTTTGGGGGCTACGCCGTCAAGCTGGGGCATGGTGCCGGAAGGCGGAATTGGAGTCATTGCGGGGGCGGAGTTGCTGTCCTCAGGCTCCGCTGTTTTGCCGGGTTCGGGAGTAGCGCTCGGAAGCTGAGGAATAAGCCCATCGAAGAAAGGCGTAGGCTCGGGGGCGTTATTATTCGTGCCGTTATCCGCACTTGGCATATATGATGCTAGCACCGCCGGCATAAATATGGTGGCAAGCAGCGCGCCGACGATTGTGAATATTATCGCTGTTACCACATAGCCGCCTATGCCGCGCTTTGGCGGTTTGGGCTCCTGCTGAGGGGCATTGTTGTACCCGTCGAAATAATAGTTTGGATACTCCATCTTTTGTTACCTCCGTTGTGCGGGATTTGCCTTTGGCCTTCCCTGTTGTTCATATAACTTAAGCGTAAACGTAAACGTTGCGCCTTTGCCCAATTGTGATTCGGCCTTTATGGTTTGGCCGTGCTGCTCAATTATGCGCTTTACTATGCTAAGCCCAAGTCCTGATGACGAGCCGGAGGGCGTGTGCGCCTTTTCGGCTTTATAGAACCTATCGAACACATAAGGCAGATCATCGGGCGAAATGCCTTCGCCTTGGTCGATAACGCTCATTACGGCAAGCTTTTTATCCGTGACTATGCGCATTGTGAGCGCGCCGCCATCGGGAGAGAACTTTATAGCATTATCCACCAAATTACGTATGACCTGCGCTATCTGGGCTTGATCGGCTTCAACCATTGTATGCTCCGCATCAAAATCCATATTGACGTCTATATGCTTTGCGTTGATGCGCGCTTCGAATGTAAACACGGTGCGAATAACAAGTTCATTCAAATCAAACGGCTCAAGCTTTAATTCGTATTGGCCCGATTCTATTCGCGCCAGGTCGAGCAAATCGTTCACCATTCCGGTCATTCGCTTGCATTCGTTTATTACTATGTCAAGATACTTTGGCTGATCCTCACTTGAAATCGTGCCGTCCTGCATTGCCTCAAGGAAGCCCCTCATACTGGTGAGCGGGGAGCGCAGTTCGTGCGAAACGTTTGCAACAAAACTCCTTCGGGATTGCTCCAGCGCGTTTATCTCATTTGCCATTTCATTGAAGCTTTGGCCAAGTTGGCCAACTTCATCATGGCTGGTGATATTCACCCTTGCTTCGTATTCGCCGCGGGAGAAACGATTTATAGCGTTGTTCATGTCCACTATCGGCTTTGTCATGCGGCTTGTTATGTACGTTACCGCAAGAATGGCTAGTATTACCGCAATGCAGGCCGAAAGCAAAACATCAAGGTATACTTTGCGGATGGAATCGTTTGTGCGGCTCACGTCCGTATGGAAAAACATTGCGCCTATAACTTCGCCTTCGGTGTTGGTTATCTGCCGGCTGAGCGTCATTATGGGGATATTGCCGGAAGTAAACCTATCCGAGCTTATTTCTATTTCGCCATTGCCCATTATTATTGCCGATGCGTCCGCGCTAAGATCTGCATCGCAAAGCGGGTCCCACTTTGCTTCGTTCAGTTCGTCGCGCAATATCACCTTACCGAATGCCGAATCTATGAAATAGAGTTGAAGCATTGCGTCGTACTTGCGCATGGTAGTCCTCAGCGTATCCTTTGCAACGGCGCGCTTTTCGGCGTCCACATATTGGGTAACTATAACGCGGTTTATTTCGGCGGCTTCACGCCTGAGCTCGTTTTCATTTTCTGTCATGTATTGGCTTTTGAACATTCCGCTTATGGTGATGCCCAAAAGGAATATTATCAGCAATATTATGGCTAAATATGTGCTGAGCATGCGCGAAAACAATGTGTTGAACGATTTTTTGCCCATTCGGCCTCCGCCGCTAAGCCATATTACTTAGCCGTTTCAAATTTGTATCCAACGCCCCAAACGGTCTTTATCTCCCATTCGGGCCTTTCACCTATTTTTTCGCGTATGCGCTTGATATGTACATCTACCGTACGCGAATCGCCGAAGAAATCAAAGCCCCAAACCTGCTCAAGCAGCTGCTCGCGGGTAAATACCTTACCTTCGCGCGAAGCTAAGAAGAACAGCAGCTCTATTTCCTTTGGCGGCATATCAAGCTGCTTGCCGTCAAGCGTTACGGTGTAATTATCAAGCGATATGGTAAGGCCGGGAAATCTGAGTTCCTTTTCGTCTCCGGGTGTGGCGCTGCGCCGCAGCACGGCCCTTATGCGGGCAAGCAACTCCTTTGCTTCAAACGGCTTTGGAATATAATCATCCGCGCCGAGTTCAAGCCCCTGTATCCTGTCGAGCGTGTCGCCTTTTGCCGTGAGCATTATAACGGGCACGGTGCTTTCGCTGCGCAGCTTTTCAAGTACGGTCCAGCCATCCATGCCCGGCAGCATAACATCCAGCAGAACAAGCGTGGGCTTAACGCTGCGGAATGCGTCTATTGCCGTATCGCCGCGGGTACAGGTGGCCACGGTATAACCTTCCTTTTTCAGGTACATTTCTATTATAGCCAGTATGTTAGTATCGTCATCAACAACCAATATAACGTTATTGTTTTCCATGTCTACCTCCCTTTGCCTATCGGCGGCTTAAAAGCCGCCATGATAGGTATAATAATAGCATCAATTTGTGAACATGGTATGAATAAGGACAAAATGCCCTAATTAATTTACTTTTTAAGCGTGACAACGGTAACGCCGGCATCTCCTTCGCCATAGTTGCCCATGCGGTAGCCCTTGACGAGCGGATGGCGCTTTAAGAATGCCTGCACGCCCGCTCGCAGCGCGCCTGTGCCCTTGCCATGGATTATGTTTACCTCGCTGAGACCTGCATTATACGCATCGTCAAGGTATCTGTCCACAATTATATTGGCTTCGTCAACAAGCATTCCGCGCACGTCAAGCTCGAGCCCTACCTGCTTGCCCGCACCAAGGCCAACTTTGCCGGATGTGGGCGCAGCGGCCTTCTTTTCTTCTATAAGGCGTATGTCTTTAAGCTTTACGTTGAGCTTCATAACGCCGGCCTGTACCATGACCTCGCCCTTTGAATCGGGAGCGGACAGCACGGTTGCTTTCTGGTCAAGCGTAACAATGTTTACTGTATCCCCCGCGCGCACTGTTTTGGGAGGCTTGGTATTATCCTCCTTCTTTATTGCCTCTTTTTCGTTCACGGCGGTTTCGGTTGCCCTAAGCGTGTCCCGCGCGGCCTGTATGACCCTGTCGGCGGCGCTTCTGTCTATATCCTTTATGGAGCGTATCTCAACGATAAGCTTCTCCATTTCGCGCTTCGTGTCCGCAACTATGCGCTTTGCATCTTCCTTTGCCTTGGCTTGAAGGCGATTCCTATCCTCGTCCAGCTTTCTGCGTTCGCGTTCGGCATCGGCACGCAGCTTTTCAAGCTCTGCGCGCGCTTCTTCTGCCATTTTTCGCTCCTCTTCGGCTATGCGGTGCTGAGACTGCGCGCTTGAAATAATGTCCTCAAAGCGCACATCTTCTCCCTTTAGGAAGCCTTTTGCCTTATCTATAATGCTGTTAGGCAGCCCAAGGCGTGAGGATATCTCAAATGCGTTCGATTTTCCGGGAATGCCGATATAAAGCCTGTATGTTGGGCATAGGCGGTCTATATCAAACTCCATGGAGGCGTTCTCCATGCCCTCATGCGTCATTGCGAATGCTTTTATTTCGCTGTAATGCGTTGTGGATACGCATATGCAATGGCGGTCGTTAAGTTCTTCCAATATGCTCATTGCAAGCGCAGCGCCCTCTATCGGGTCTGTACCTGCGCCAAGTTCATCCAGTAGTACAAGCGAGTTTTCGTCGGCCTTATCGAGTATGCCCACGATGTTCTTCATGTGCGAAGAGAACGTGGAAAGCGACTGCTCAATGGACTGCTCGTCGCCTATATCGGCATAAATATGCTCAAACACCGGGAATTCGCTGCCTTCGTTTGCGGGCACGAATATGCCGCTTTGTACCATTAGCGCAAATAGGCCTACTATTTTGAGCGTAACCGTTTTGCCGCCGGTATTCGGGCCGGTTATTATGAGCGAGCGGTAATCCCTACCTATCCATATATCGATGGGCACTACCCTATCCGCAGGTATGAGCGGATGACGGCCGCGCACTATGCGCACATAGTTATTGCGATTGAGCTTGGGCATAACGGCATTCAGCTCACGCGAAAGCTTTGCCTTAGCAAATACAAGGTCTATCTGGCCCATTATGTTAAGATCTTCGCGTATTTCGTCGGCATAAGGCACAAGCATTGCCGTAAGCTCCGTCAATATGCGCTCTATTTCGTCGGCTTCGTCCGCAAGCAGCTTTTTGTATTCATTGCCGAGTTCGACTACCGCCGACGGTTCAATGAACAGCGTTGCGCCGCTGCTGCTTTGGTCGTGTATAAGCCCGGGGACCTGCTGGCGATATTCCTGCTTAACTGGGATTACAAAGCGGCCGTTGCGTATTGTTATTATCGGCTCCTGGAGATATTTTTGGTATGCAGTGGAGCGTATCATGCTGTTCAGCTTTTCGCGCACTTTTTCGTTGGCAAGGCGCATGGCACGGCGTATGCGTGCAAGCGCGGGCGATGCCCCGTCGAATATCTCGTCTTCATTTATTATGCAGCGGTTTATTTCTTCCTCTGCGCTCCTGTGGGTAATGAGCAGGCCGGCAAGGTTATAAAGATAGCTTTCCTCCCCCACTTCCTTGGCAAGTATGTCTTTGGCTATCCTTGCCGCTTTAAGGCAGCTTGCTATGCCCAGCAATTCGCCGGTTGAAAGGAACAGCGCCGCATGCATACGCTCAAGGCAGTGCCGCATGTCCGGAAAATCGTCCACAGGCGAGCGGCCGGTTTTGTAGAAAAGCGTCTCGGCTTCCGCGGTAAGCTTAAGTTCGCGTTCAACCGTATCAAAATCGCCGGAAGGTTCCATAGTATTCACCAATTCCCGTGAGATGCAGCACGATGCGCGCTCCTTTAGCATGGCAAGTATTTTATCGTATTCAAGTGTTTTAAGTACTCTTTTTTCCATTGTTTACTCCGTTATTCTTTCAAGCGCCGCAATTATTGAACATAAAAAAGGCGACCGAAACAAAACGCTCCGACCGCGCCAAATAATCTATGGTCATGAATTGCGGTGGTCTATTCCGCCAATGCCCCTTTTAGTGTACGCCAGTTTCCTGTTTGGCGGCAAAAGGACGCTTTACGGGCGCGGAAGCGCCGCTGCGCTTTGGCATTTCCCTAAGATCGGATATGCGCTGATCTAGCGCTTCGTAATCGCTGCGAAGCTTGGTAAGCTCGTCCGCCATGTTGAGCGCCGCAAGCAGTACGCAGTTACCCGTGCTCAGCATGGGGTATGTACGCTTGACCTCGTCCACCTTTGCATTTACCATTTCGGCCAGAGAATCCATATACTGCTGGCTTTCGTCGCCGGTCAACTTAAATTCCATTCCGGCTATACGCACGATAGTGCGATTGTTATCCATAGATGCAACACCTCACCCTTATTATACTATGCGTTGTGGCAACTTTCAACCTTTTTCATCTACATATTGTATGAATTGGCTGATTTTATTCAGCATGGTTATTTTGCTCAATGCTGATTACTATTGCCTTTTCGGCCTTGGAGCCGGTTGTATATATGCGAAAGTCCATGTGCATCTCGCTAAATGAATTAACTTTGCCGCTTTCTTCGGCTGAGACCGCTGCACTGTGCAACATATTGAGCGCGGTGTCTATTCCGTCTGTGCCGCCGTTTATTGCGCAAAGCAGAGCATTGAGCATTATGCGTACTTCCTGGCAATGCGCATCATAGGTTTCGCGCTCTTTTGCAAACATATATTGCTCAATTGGACTTAGCTCGCCTTTAGGTTCGCTTGGTTCGCTTTGCGCAGCATACTGAACGGTGATGCTGCTGAAAACGCCGCCGGTGCTGATAAAAGTAATATCTATATTCAGCCATTCTGAAGCTATTCTATATTCCTGCTTGCCGGCATCGGAATAAGCGTTCCACCATTCGCTGCTCGGCCAATCGGCTGATATTGCTTTTACGATTGTCTCCGGATCAAAATCGGAATAACCGTCGGAGTTTACATTCTTATTTTCACCTATTACGGCGTATTCACCATAATCCGTATTTGTATTGTTAATACCGAGTGAAGCAAGCATTGTGGCGCCTTTATCGGTCATAAGGAACAGCATTATGCCAATAAGCACAATGCACAGCGTGAGCAATATGTTTGCGCGTTTTTCCTTTGCAGCGCTGCCGTTTTGCTTCTGCTTATCCATCAAACTTCGCTCCGTCTATAAGCTTATCTATATTGATATTGCTGTCATGTCCGGCTTTTTTCAGCGCAAGCGTGAACCATTTGGGTATGGCTGCACGGAACGTTAACGTTTCGCCCGAGGACGGATGCCTAAGCGTAAGCCGTGCGGCATGCAGCGCCTGCCCTTCAAGGCCAAGGCTGTTTTTTTCAGGCCCATATACATTGTCTCCCGCAACGGGGTGCTTTATGTGCGCCATGTGAACCCTTATTTGGTGTGTGCGTCCGGTTTCAAGCTTTGCGGCGATAAGCGTATAATCGCCAAGCCTTTCAAGCACGGAAAAGTGCGTTACCGCGCTGCGACCGTCCGGCCGCACAGCCATCTTTTTTCTGTCCGCCTTATGGCGGCCTATCGGTGCGTCTATCGTGCCGCTATCTTTTTTTATATTCCCGTTTACCAGCGCCAGATACACCCTGCCGGCTTCGTGTGTTTTCATCTGCGCGGCAAGGCTCCTATGTGCGTTATCGTTTTTGGCTATTACTATAAGGCCGGATGTAAGCTTGTCTATCCTGTGTACTATGCCCGGGCGCATTTCGCCGCCTATGCCGGAAAGGTCCTTTATATGATACATTATGGCGTTCACAAGAGTGCCTGTTTCGTTACCGGGAGCAGGGTGAACCACCATGCCCTTCGGCTTATCTATAACGGCAATGTCACTGTCCTCATATACTATAGACAGAGGTATATCTTCTGCGGCAAGTTCGGTGCTTGCGGGAAGGGCTATAAACAATTCAACTGCGTCCCCAGCCTTCAGCTTTGCACCTGCCTTTGTCTCATCCTTGCCGTTTACGTTGGCCTCACCTTCGTCAATAAGCCGCCGTACATAGGAGCGTGTTTCGCCGCAGGCCGATGCAAGGAATGCGTCCAGCCGTTCACCGCCGGACGCCGTTGCCTTTATAGTGCGGCCGTATTCGCTGTATTCAATTATCGGCAAATTGGGCTGCTCCATTGCGGTTTATTCCTTTTCTTCGCTGCCGTCGGTATTTTTCTTTTTATCAAGGCTGTCTATAAACGTTTTGCCCTTAAAGAAAAGTACGTCTATTATCAATATTGCAGCGCCTATGCATATTGCGCTGTCCGCCACGTTGAAAACGGGAAAATCAATAAGCTTGAAATAGAGCATATCGCGAACATAGCCCAGCGCAACGCGGTCAATAAAGTTACCCAGAGCGCCCGCGAATATAAGCGCAAGCGATATCCGCATGGCCGTATGCATACGCTTGTATTCCTTTATCATGAAATACAGCATTGCTCCGCAGGCGATTACCGTAGCAATTATGAAGAAAACCTGCGCGTTTTGCAGCATGCCGAATGCTGCGCCGCGGTTTTCAACATATGCAATGGAGAACACTCCCTTTATTATCTCTACACTTTCGCCCAGCTTAAGCGCATTTGCGCAGGCAATTTTGCTCAGCTGGTCTATTGCTATTACTATAAGTATTATAATTATGCTCAGCATAGGTCAACCCCCAAATCCTTCATCGGTGCATATTCTATCATGCCTTGGCGCTGCATTCAACTTTCTATGTACCAATTTGCTATATTGCTCATCAAATCCGGCTCACGCTCGCTTTCCAAGCCTTTGATAGAATCATGGTACAGTATGCTTGAAAGGCGGAAATACAGCGTTATGAACGGCAGATCCTCAACAAAGCTCATTTGCAGCGCGTCCGCGGCTTCGCGGCAGGAGGCTTCGTCGCGCGCGGTATTGAGCGATTTTGCAAGCGCGGACAGGGCGTCGTTTCTGTATCCGCCGTAGTTATATGCGCCTGATGCGTCAATATAGGGCAAAATATCGCAATCACGCGCCAGATTGAAACCGACAAGCGCAATGTCAAAAGCCTTGTTTTCAAGCATTTGGGCGTATTCGCTGCTGCTGTCGCCAAGGGTAAAGCCAGCGGTTACGATTTCAACGTGTATGCCGATCGCTTCAAGCTGGTTTGCGATAACGCCCGCCGCAGTTTCGCGCGTTGAATCGGTTGACTTGTTCACAAGCAGCTTTAAAGTAAGCTCATCGTAGCGGTGCGCATTTTTTTCAAGATAACCATCGCCGTCGGTATCCTTCCACCCAGCTTGATCAAAAAGGCTGAGCGCAAGCTCCGTATTATAATCATATACTTTGGAGCGGCTGTTATACAGCCAGCTGTCAGGTGCGATCGGCACGTCGCACGCACGCGCACGGTTCATATAAACGTTCGTTATTATGGCGCTGCGGTTTAAGGCATAGGCTATGGCCTGGCGCACGAGCGGGTTGAAAAGTTCCGAATTGCCATAATTGAACAGCATTACCTCTGCCGTTTGCGTCATAACGTCCATAACATTCGTAACGCCGTCCTCACGATACCGCCCCACGGAAAGCGACGATGTGAATACCATGTCAAGCTGACCGGCAACATAAGAAGCGAGGGAAACATCGTTGCTGCTCCTTTGATAGAACTCTATTTTTTCTATATAGGGTTCTTCCTTCCACCAGTTCTGGTTTATTTCAAGCGTAACTTTATCGCCTGATATCGAGGTGATGTAATAAGGGCCTGTCCCTGCGCCATAGCGGGATGTTGACGCAGTGGGATTTTCTATAATAGGGAAATTCAGCGCGTACAGCGAGGCTATGCCTTGCTGCTTCATTGTGACTACAACACTGCCGTCACTTCCCGCGGCAATGGATTCTACCTTATCCGTGGCGTATGAATAGTATCCGCCTGTTTGCTTTATGCGCTCAAACGAATATACAACATCCGCCGCGGTAACGTTTGCCCCTGTATCCTGCCAGCGGGCTGAAGAACGCAGCTTCATCGTCCAAACAAGGCCGGTATCGTCACAGCTCCAATTTTCCGCTAACTTAGGCGTAACTACGCCCGATTGGTCAATTACTATAAGGCTTTCGTATATAAGCGAAAAGAAGCCGAGCATCTCCTTCGTATTCACCGAAAGCGGGTCTGACGTATCGGCATTTTCGGGCATGGCAAGCCTTAATGTGCCGCCGTACACGGGCGCGGGCGCGGGCGTAGGCGCAAGCAAAGCCGGCGTTTCAGTGGGTTCGCTTGCATCGGGCGTTGATTCGGCATTCTGCTGATTGCTGGCGCAGCCGCAAAGCGTAAGAATTATTATTGCCATGCATAACGCCAAGGGTCTTTTTATTTTATTTGCAAAGCTCTTTTTCATATAGTTCTCTGTATTTCTCCTTTGCCGAAAGGACTTTGTCGGCATATGCGGCCGTTTCGACGTATGGTATGCTGATAAGCCGTTTACCGTCGCCATATGCTGGGTCGTTTAACCATTTGTCCACGTTGCCCGGGCCTGCATTGTATGCTGAAAGCGCCGTGCGTTCCATTCCACCGTATTTATCCGATAGATATCTAAGGTACCAGCAGCCAAGGCGGATATTTATGAGCGGTTCCATCAGCTTTTCTTCACTGTAGTCCGCCATGCCTAATTTACCCGCGATCCATTCGCCTGTTGACGGCATTATCTGCATAAGGCCGATTGCGCCTTTGGGCGATACCACAGCCGCGCGATTTGAACTTTCCGTATGTATCACTGCCGCAACAAGGCATGGATCAAGCGAAAACTCATCCGCGCAGGCCAATATCTCGTCTACGTATATCAGCTTATAGGTGCGCCGCTCAAGCATCCTGTTTGCCATAAAACCGCCTATTGTAAGCATGATTATTGCCGCAATGCCAACAAGTGCAATGATGATGCGCCGCGTACTGGCTTTCTTTACTGCTTTTGCCTTTTTGCTGCGCTTAGCGGCCGATTGACGGGACGTTTTCTTTGCATAGGCCTTGCCTGGCTGCGTTCTTTTTGCGCTCTGTGCTGCGCTCATGCATTGGCTCCGGCGCCGGCGTATTGCTTATATAGCGGGTCTATTTGCTCATAAAGCGTACCGATAGACGAACTATTGTCTATTACCTCGCTGCTATATGCCCGCTTTTCTTCCTCGCTCATTTGTGCGCGTATGCGGGCCTCGGCCTGGGCAGGTGTGCAGCCGTCTCGCTTTATTATACGCGCTACGCGCACGGCTTCCGGTGCAGTCACAAGCCAAACCGAATCAACGTATTTTGTCCAGCCCACCTCAATCAAAAGCGGCACATCCCAAACTATCAGCCGGTTGCTGTTAGTAGCTAATTCGGCAGCCGTGCGCGCCTCAAGCGTTTTTAGTACGGCCGGATGGATTATGGAATTAAGCAACATTCGCTTTTCGCTATCGGCAAATACGATCGCGGCAACGGCTTTTCTGTCAAGCGAGCCATCCGCAGCTATAACGCCGCTGCCGAATGATTTTTCTATTTGGCGCAGCCCTTCGGTATTCGGCTCAACAACTTCGCGCGCGATGATATCCGCGTCCAATATAAGCGCGCCAAGACTGTTCAGCCGCGCAGACACAGTGGATTTGCCGGAACCTATCGTTCCCGTAAGCCCTATTATCATGGTAGCTGCCCTGCCCTTTTACTTAGTATCAAACCAGCTATGCCCGGTGTGTACCTCGGCAAGAAGCGGCACTTTCAGGTTGACGACGTTTTCCATGCAGCTTTTCAATATTTCCGCTGCGGCATCTGCTTCCTCCTGCACGGCGTCTATTATAAGTTCGTCGTGTATTTGCAATATCAGCTCTGACTTCATACCGCGCGCCTTCAACTCATTATGCACTCTTACCATGGCAAGCTTTATTATGTCTGCCGCGGTACCCTGTATGGGCATGTTCATGGCCACGCGTTCGCCGAAGGAGCGCGTATTATAGTTTGAAGATTTAAGTTCAGGCATTTCGCGCCTTCTGCCGAAAAGCGTAGTGGCTGCGCCCTGCTGCTTGGCCCGCTCAACGCATCCCTTCAAATATGTATGCACTCCGGGATAACGCATGAAATATAGCTCTATGTAACGGGCGGCTTCCTTGCGGGATATGCCAAGCTGCCGCGCAAGGCCAAAATCGCTTATGCCGTATACGATGCCGAAGTTTACGGCCTTTGCGGCGCTGCGCATTTCGCTTGTTACTTCATCAAACGGCACGCCGAATACCTCGCTTGCGGTGCGGCGGTGTATGTCAGCGCCTTCTATAAATGCGCGGCACATGCCTTCGTCTCCGCTCATGGCGGCAAGCAGCCTTAATTCTATTTGCGAATAATCCGAATCCACAAGCACGCGGCCTTCGCTTGCAACAAACGCCTTGCGTATTTCACGCCCGAGCTGCGTGCGCACGGGTATGTTTTGGAGGTTGGGCTCCGTGCTTGATATTCTGCCCGTTGCCGTAACGCTTTGGTTGAAGCGCGTGTGTACGCGGCCCTGCTTATCGATAAGCGGCAGCAGACCGTCTATAAAAGTTGAACACAGTTTTGTGAGCGTTTTGTATTCAAGTATCATTGGTACTATCGGATGCATGTCGTATAAGCCTTCAAGTACCTCCGAATCGGTAGAATAACCGGTTTTCGTCTTTTTTGCTGGCGGCAGGCCAAGCTTTTCGAACAGAACCGTGCCAAGCTGCTTTGTGGAAAGTATATTGAACTTTTCCCCTGCGCATTCGTATATGTCTGCTTCAAGCGATGTTATGCGCGCGTTAAGCTCTTTGCTCATGGTACTGAGCGTATTGCGATCCACCGTGAAGCCTATGCGTTCCATATCGTAAAGCACATCTATAAGCGGCAGCTCAATTTCATTATAGAGTTTCTTAAGACCCTTCGCTTCAAGTTTACTCATAAGCTCGCTTTTAAGCTTAATGAGCGCCGCCGCGCCGGTTTCTGAGGAATTAAGCCGCTCGGCTGAAAGCGTTTTCAGATTTGCCGCAGGATGTATTGCGTGCAGCAGATAGTCCGCTATCATTGCGTCAAAGCTTACGTTTGATATATTCACGCCGAAGCGCGCCGCGATATGCCGCATTGCTTTGCTGTCGAAAAATGTCTTCTCGATGGCTGCGTTTTCGAGTATGGGCTTTAATGCGAAATAAACCTCATCTTCGCTTAGTCCGGAGTCAAGCAGTGTTTGGCCAAGCATAATGTCGTACTGCGTGCTGCCGTCTATGCTTACGCTGAATACACCGTCAATATGGAATGCGGCAATATCGGCATCGCCAAGCTTTGCGCAAAGTTCGGCAAGGGCAGCAGAATCATTTATTACTATGTGCTTAGCGGTGAATGCAGCCGTTTCTTTTGCAACGAATTCAGCGTTCTGCGGTATGCGGTCTATGAGGTTGCGCAGTTCAAGTTCGCGCATCATGGCAATGCCGCCGCAGAGCGTATCCTTTGTGAAGCGCGTATCTTCAAGCGCAATGTCAACCGGCGCAGTTGTGTTTATTGTGCCTATACGGTAGCTCATGCGTGCACTGTCAGCGCCGTTTACAAGCTTTTGCCCGAGCGCGCCTTTTTCATCGGCTGCGTGTGAAAGCGTGTTTTCCACCGTGCCGTATTTGGCAAGGAGTTTCAATGCCGTTTTTTCGCCAACGCCGGGTATTCCGGGAATATTATCGGAATTGTCACCCATAAGCGCCTTCAAGTCTATCATGCGCTTGGGTTCAAGACCGTATTGCTCCATAAGCGTTGCTTCATCGTATTCAATGGTATCGCTTATGCCTTTTTTGGTCATGAGTACATGCGTATGTTCGCCTATAAGCTGCAGCGCATCGCGGTCGCCGGTAACAAGCAGCGCATCTACACCGTTTTCGTTTGCTATGCGCGCAAATGTGCCGAGTATGTCGTCCGCTTCATAGCTTGGGCATTGGCACACGGTTATACCCATCTTGGGAAGCAGATCGCGTACAAGCGAAAGCTGGGTGCGCAGTTCGTCAGGAGTGGCCTTTCTGCCGGCCTTGTATTCGCTGTATTCCTCATGCCTGAATGTAGGGCCGTGCATATCGAAAGCGACAAGCATATATTCAGGCTCCTGTTGGGCAAGCTTCAGCAGCATGCTTAAAAAACCGTATATCGCGCCCGTAGGCGTACCTTCGCGGTTAGTCATGGCAGGCAGGGCATAAAACGCCCTGTGCATAAGGCTGTTGCCGTCTATTGCGATGAGCTTTGCCATTATATTTAATCCACCTCTTTATATACCATGGGAATATGTGCGGGCATTTCGTCCTCTATGCGTATCGCGCTGACGAACGTCTGCCTGGCTTCATCAAGATGCGAAGCATCATTCACATACATTGTGGCCAGCGCATCGCGTGTCGTTACCCTGTCCCCGCGCCTTACATGCATCACAAGGCCGGTTGCGGGGTCTATACTGTCCCCCTTCTTTGCGCGGCCCGCGCCGAGCAGTTGCGCGCTTATGCCTATCATGTCCGCATGCATATCGCCTATATATCCATCCTTTGCCGGATATATGTCTATCCTCTGCTTAACGCCGCTTACAAGCTTATAAGGATCTTCAACAAATTCATCCCTGCCGCCCAATGCGCTTAGCATAAGCTTGAGCTTATTAAGCCCTTCGCCTGATTCAAGCGCGCGCATCAGCTTTGCTTTGGCATCAGCCATGTCGCCTGCAAGGTTCGAAAGGATGAGCATTTTGCTTGCAAGCGTAAGACTTACGGAAAGCAGCGGGTCATTTTTGTCAAGCTTACTGGAAAGCGCGTCGTATACCTCTATTATTTCAAGCGCATTACCTACGGCCAGCCCGAGTGGCTGGTTCATGTCCGTTATAAGCGCCATTGTGCGCCTGCCCATGCGGTTGCCTATGTCCACCATTGTGCGCGCAAGCGTTTCGGCGTCCTCTGGCGTGTGCATAAATGCGCCGCTGCCGGCCTTAACGTCCAGCACAATCGCATCTGAACCGGAGGCAAGCTTTTTGCTCATAACGCTTGAAGCTATAAGCGGGATGCCCTCAACTGTTCCCGTAACGTCCCTTAGGGCATACATAAGCTTATCCGCGGGCACGAAGTTTCCGGTTTGACCCATTACGCATACGCCTATTTGCGATACTATCTCCTTGAAACGTTCCATGCTCAGTTCTATATTTACACCGGGAACTGATTCAAGTTTATCAAGCGTTCCTCCAGTATGCCCAAGGCCGCGGCCGCTTAGCTTTGCAACAGTACCGCCGCATGCGGCAACGAGCGGCGCGGCAATAAGCGTGGTTGAATCCCCCACGCCGCCGGTGGAATGCTTATCCACCTTTATGCCGTTAAGATCACTCAGATCCACTTTATCGCCCGAATTCATCATGGCCATGGTAAGTTCGGCTGTTTGCTTGGCTCCCATCCCTTTTAAGCATACGGCCATCATCCATGCGGACATTTGATAATCCGGTATTTTGCCGGAAGTGAAGCCGGATACTATGGCCTCTATCTCGTTTTTGCTCAGCGGCTCGCCGTGGCGGGTCTTCATTATCAAGTCAACCATTCTCATGGTAAATACCTCTTTTTATTCGTAACCAAGTTCTTTCAATGCGCCGGGGCTGTTGCGCCAATCGTCGCGCACCTTTACCCAAAGCTGCAAATTGACGCGCGCACCAAGCATCCATTCCATGTCCTTGCGCGCTTCGCTGCCTATCTGCTTCAGCATTGCGCCCTTTTTGCCGATTATGATGCCCTTGTGGCCTTCGCGTTCGCAGTATATGGTGGCCCACATGTCATATAATTCGCCGCTTGGCCTAAGCGCCATCTTATCTATGCCGACGCCTATGCCGTGCGGCACTTCGTCCTTCAAAAGGTTCAGTGCCTTTTCGCGGATTATCTCCGCGCACACTATACGCTCGGGCATATCGGTGACCATGTCTTCGGGGAAATACATAGGTCCCGGCACAAGGTATGCCGCTATGGCGGATTCAAGTGCATCTACTCCATTCCCGCTTTCAGCGGAAATTTCTATTATTTGCCTAAAGCAATTCTCCTTTTCAAGCCTTTGCCGCGCGGCCGATATTGCATCTGCGCTTGCAATGTCGCATTTGTTTATTGCGGCGATTATCGGCGCCTTAGCGTCCCTAAGCTTTGCAATTATCGCTTCGTCGCGCTCGCGTATGCCGTTTGCGGCATCTGCCATGAACAGCGCGCATTCAACTTCATTAAGCGATTCATATGCTACTTTAAGCATATATTCGCCAAGGCGGTTTTTTGGCGCGGCAACGCCCGGCGTATCAAGAAACACGATTTGATAATCCGGCCTTGTTGCAACGCCCATTATGCGGTTTCTGGTTGTTTGCGCCTTGGGCGAAACTATTGACACTTTCTGCCCGACTATGCGGTTCATAAGCGTACTCTTGCCCGCATTTGGTGAACCGATTATGGATACAAAGCCGGAACGGTAAGAGGAACTTATCATAGATTCATGTCCTTCTTTGAAAAAGCATACGGAAGCAGATCATCAAGCGATACCATTTTGTATTCGCCTTTGCGGTTGGCGCAGATTATTGGCATTTCGCCATCGCAAAACTCGCTGAGTACCTGGCGGCAAACGCCGCAGGGGACCGCAGGAGTATCGCCATCCCAAACTATTGCAAGGGCATCGAATTCGCGTTCGCCTTCATATATGGCGCGCAGCATTGCAACGCGCTCGGCGCAAACGGTTGGCGAATAGGCGGCGTTTTCAATATTACAGCCGAAATAATATGCGCCGGAAGCGCCCTTTAAGCACGCGCCTACGCGGAAACCGGAGTACGGCACATACGCGCGCTCCTTAGCGTCGTTAGCCATCCTGAGCAGGTTCTTTACTTCAAATTCGTGTATGTTTCTCATCTTGTTATCCCCATATCGTTTAATATTTTATCTTGAAGGGCAAACATTTCTTGCCTCTCTTCATCATTCATGTGGTCGTAGCCCAATATGTGCAGGCAGCCGTGCACGGTCAAAAACGAAAGCTCCCGTTCAAACGAGTGCCCGTATTCTTCGGCCTGAGCCTTAGCACGGTCAATCGATATTGCAATATCGCCCAAGAAACCGTCCGGCACTGCGGAAAGAGCATCCCCTTCGTTTGAAGGAAAACTGAGCACATCCGTCGGCCTGTCCACGCTGCGGTAATCCCTGTTCATGGCCCGTATGCCGTTATCGTCCGTTACCAACACACTTATATCCCCCTTCGCGCCCTGTGCGCTGAGAGCGCCGGATGCCGCGCGGCGGATTATGGCTTCCGTTTCATTAGGGCATTCGGCTTCGAGTATTACTTCTATCATGCCTTTAGGTCCTCCATGTTAGGATATTCTATCCTGTCGTGCATAAGACCTGCGAAGGTCTTGAGGAAACTCTTTTCAATTTCCGATATTTCGGCGATGGTGAGGGGCGCATTGGACATCATGTTCTCATTCTCGTTCAGCTTGCCCCATATTATTTTATGCACCATCTGTTCAACCGCGGTGCTGTTGGTATCGCCAAGCGACCTTACGGCAGCCTCGCATCCATCGGCCATCATTACTATTGCGCTTTCCTTTGTGGAAGGGCGGTTTCCGACATAGCGGAAGCCCTTTTCCTTCACGGTCTCGTCCGCCTGTTTAGCCTTGAAATAGAAGTAAGTCATAAGCGAATTGCCGTGATGCTCGCCGCATATTCTTATAACTGCGGAGGGGAGTTTATATTTGGTAAGCAGCGTTACGCCGTCCTTTTGGTGGGCAATTATGGCCTGCGCACTTTCGAGCGGAGGCAAAGAATCGTGTATATTCTCGCCATTCTTCTGATTCTCTTTGAAGTACAGCGGCCTTCTCAGCTTGCCTACGTCGTGATAATACGCGCCAACGCGTGCAAGCAGCGGATCCGCGCCTATGCGCTCGGCCGCGCCTTCGGCAAGCGCGGCAACATTTATGCTGTGCTGATATGTGCCGGGCGCTTCCACCATAAGCTGCCTTAAAAGCGGATGGTTAGTGTTGCTCAACTCATTCAGCCGGGCGGGAGTGGCCACGTCAAATAAAGTTTCCCATATGGAAAGCGAGCCTGTAACCAGCAGAGCGCACAGTATTGCGCTGCCGAATATCCACGCAAGCGATTCCATAACGCCCCAGAAAGCAGTCTTCAGCATGAGCTGAAGCGCGACCATAACAAGCGCCGCGTAACCGCCGCCAACCGCGCCGGCAGCTATCATGGATGCTCTGCTCTGCGCTTGTTTAAGCGCAAATATTGCAGCAAGACCGGAAATGGTATTGCATATTATCATAACGGCGCAATGCGAACCGAGTATGCCGCTGCCGCTCCCGCCGGCCATGATGCCGAAAAAAATGCTCAAAAGCGCGGTAAGCGCATACGCTGTGCCTTCGCCGACGAGCAAGGAACAAAGCATCACGGGTATGAGTATGGGCGTAAAGCGGTAATCCACGCGGTTTGTAAGATATGCAAGTGCGCATGAAAGCATTATAAGCACCGCAACTATCGCCATTTGCTTTATACTTGAAAGCGTTTCTTTTTCCATGAAGCGCATGTATACGGCGAACAGCGCGAAAAGCAAAAGCGTTATAAGCAGCACGCCGAAGGTAAGATTGGTATTGCTGTCCTCCCCTTTAACAAGATCCATGCTTTCAAGCAGAGCAAACTGGGATTCACTCACTATGCTGCCCTTTTCAACAACGACCTGGCCCTTTTTTACGACTATTGGCTCAACGCTCTCTATTGCCGCGGCATGCTCGGCTTCCGTTGCGGAAGCATCTATGCTGAGCGTAGGCTTGAGGAATGCATCGAATACCTGCACCGCTATTTTTTTCAGGCCGGAAGGTATTGCGCTCATTGCGTTTATCTCCCGCGTGCAGCTTGAAACAAGCCCATCGCGCCCTTCTTCCGATACGCCGGCTTCAAGCGCAGTGTCAAGCTTGGACATTGTGATGTCCTTGAGTGTTTGCAGCTGATCGTCCGTAGATGAAAGCACGGCGAGAAGGCTTGCTTCGTCTATGGCGGGAGATACGCTTGAACACAGCGCCGCTTTTGCGGAAGCTGAAAGCGTTTCGCCCCATTGTGCGGCGGACGCGGGAATATCCGCATCCTCCGGAATATTCGCAGCTGCTTTGCCGTAAAGCTTATCTATTCCGGAAAAGAAATCCTCCGCCCCGCGTTTATATTCGCCTATTTTGACGGAATCGATGGCATATATGCTGCCGGTTTCCATGCGCGCCTTTTCGCGCATTATTTCGGTGTTTATCTCGTCAACAGCTTCGCATGTGGCAAGTATGGTCGCGGAGGACGCCTCCCCCACCTTTACGTCATAACGTATGGGCATAAGCATGCCCTTTACGCATACAAAAGCTATTGCAAGCGACAGCGCAAGCATACCGAGTGAAATCAGTCTTGCGTTTTTCTTCGTAATCTGTTTCGGCGCTTCCCGCTTTGCCAATCCGTATGCACCTCCTGCTTAGTTCTTCTTATTGTACGCCTTATCATATGCGCTTATTATGCGCTGCACCATTTCGTGCCGAACCACGTCTTTATATGTAAGATATATCTGGGAAATACCTTCCACGTCCTTCAGTACGCCAAGCGCATGCACAAGTCCGCTCTTCCTTTCGGGCGGAAGGTCTATCTGCGTTATATCTCCCGTAACTACCACGCGCGATCCTTCGCCGAAGCGAGTCAGAAACATCTTCATCTGCTCTATGGTGCAGTTCTGCGCTTCGTCAAGAATTATGTATGCATCGTTGAGCGTGCGCCCGCGCATATATGCAAGCGGTGCAACTTCTATAACGCCGCGCTCGGAAAGATTCTTAAACGTTTCCGGGCCAAGGAAGTCATAAAGCGCATCATAAAGCGGCCTAAGATAAGGATCGACCTTGTTTTGAAGATCGCCGGGCAAAAAGCCCAGCTTTTCGCCGGCTTCAACCGCGGGGCGGGTAAGAATTATCTTCTCTACCTCCTTGTTCTTATATGCCAATACGGCCATTGCAACGGCAAGATATGTTTTGCCCGTGCCGGCGGGGCCAACGCCGAACACTACCGTATTGCGCTTGAGCGCATTCACATATTTCTTCTGGCCAAGCGTTTTGCACTTTATTCGCCTGCCCTTGGCGGTGAAGGCCACAACGTCGCTTTCAAGCTCAGTAATAAGGTCCGCGTTTCCTTCTTTTGCCAAATCAACGGCATAGCGTATACGGCTGCGGTCCACGTTTTCGCCGCGACGCACGGTTATAAGCAGCTTGTCCACAACCGTTTTGGCAAGCTCCGCTGCCTCGGCGGAGCCTTCAATGCGTATGCAGTCGCCCGCGGCAATTATACGCGCACCGGTTTCGGCGCTTATTACCTTCAGGTTTTCGTCGAACACGCCGAAAAGCTTTATCATCTCGTCCATCGATTCAACGGCAGACTCTGCGGTGCAAAGCGCTTCGGTCGCTTCACTAAGGTTCATTTCGTTATTGTTGTCCATATATACCTCTTGCCTCAGCAATGTTTTCCTCTGTCATTATTCTTATTATGGCCGTTACGGCGTCGTCCGCATCCGTTTCATACTCGGTATGCTTGGATATTATTGTGGCGCTGTGCGGGATAAGCTCGTTCAGCTTATCCTGAGCCTTTGCAGCGGCGGCCTGCTCAAGCTCCTGCCTGCTTGCGGGAGACTGCTTCACTATGGTTTCCTGCCGCAGGCGGCGTTCCGCTTTCAATGGCAGTATGCAGCCGGTCAGTTCATATTCACATACCGTTTCATCGGTATAGCTTGCGTATTCCGGTTCATCGGCAATGCATATGCCAAACAGCTTTACGGCGTTGTAATATGCCTCTGTTCCGCTGAGCGAAAGCTTTTCTATTGTCGGCCCTGCCTTGGCAGAGACTACATATATAACATTTGCGCTTACCGCGCCGCGTGCTGCCGTGGTTATAAACCCAAACTCATCGTTCCTCAATATTCCGGAAACAAGCTCCTGCCCTTTTACTACAGCATCGCCAACGTTCACCTTGGCTTTGCCGTCAATAACCTTCAGTTCGGTTACTATTCCGTCCTTAGCGGCGTAAAGGCTGGTAGGTTCCGTTGACTGCGAAGTATCGGGCTTTGTTTCGCCCGCTTCGGATATCTCTATTTTCAGCACCACGCCGCTTATGCTTACACCTGCCCATGCTATGCGCTCATCCGTAGCCATGAGCCTTTGACCCAAGGAATACGTTGCAACGGCGCGTTTATGCGTTCCTATGCCCACGCCCATGTCCTTAAGCGAGGCTATAAGCTTATCGGCATCCACCCTGTCGCAGCCGGAAACGTCCACTATCCATACATAGCGCGACGCAGCTATTATAAGCGCAAGCACAACCATCCAGCCATACAGCAGCGCCTTCCTGAAACGAAAACGCGAAAGTGAGACCACCGCGCCGCGCTTGGCGGATATGCTTATCCTTACGCCGCATTGACGTACGATGGGCCGGAGTGCATAGAACGTGGCGACGGATACGCATGCACGCACGCTTTCGCTTCCGGTGCGCCTAACGTGCCAAATGTCTCCACCGCTTTGCACCACGCGATTGAGGAACCGTTCAAGGTTCTTGCCTTTGATATCAATAATAACATATCCCGAAAGATAATGCCATACGCCAAACCTCATAGGCTGCCTTTCAAAATGCATTTTCTTAAATATTTAACGGTTAGTTTTCAAATGCAACCGATTTTACCCTGCCGTTTATCACGGCACGCTCGCTCCTAAGCTCGCCTAAGGACAGATTTTCGCCCTCGATTCGCACTATGCCGTATGCCGTGCGCAGCCGTATGAGTGATTCCGTGCATTCAAATACGCCCTTATAGTTTTCTATGCTTGCAAAGCTGTCCGCAATAATGCATATCTTTACCGTATCGCCTATTGCTTCCAGCGGAATATCCATTATTTGGCCAACCCTGTGGCCAAGCCTTATCATACGCCTTGCTTTTTTCATATAAAAACGCCCCCATACAGCCATTGTATGGCGGGCGCGGCGCGGTTATGCTTTTAAGCTGTGCTATACATATTTTCTCATGCTTTTAAGCGCGTTCTTTTCAAGGCGGGAAACCTGCGCCTGGCTTATGCCTATTTCCTCGGCAACCTCCATTTGCGTTCGCCCGTGGAAAAAGCGTAGTTCTATTATTCTGCGTTCCCTGTCGGCAAGGCTGTTAAGGCCGTTGCTTATGGCTATTGAATCCAGCCACTTTTCGTCCCCATCCTTATCGTCCCGTATTTGGTCCATAACGAACAATGCGTCGCCATCGTCGTGATATACGGGTTCATATAATGAAACGGGATCCTGTATGGCTTCGAGTGCGAAGGCAACGTCCTCTTCTTTCATATCAAGCGCCTTTGCTATTTCACCGAGTTTAGGCTCGCGTGAAAGCTCGTCCATCAGCTCCGTGCGTTTTTTCAGCGCCTTATATGCAGTATCTCGTATTGAGCGGCTTACTCTGAGTGCAGTGTTATCGCGTAGGTACCTTCGCAGTTCGCCAATGATCATAGGAACGGCATAAGTGGAAAATCTTACCTGTAAATTTATGTCAAAGTTATCGATTGCTTTTATAAGGCCTATACAGCCTACTTGGAACAGATCGTCCATCTGCTCCCCACGGCCGGAAAAACGCTGTATTATGCTGAGTACAAGCCTAAGGTTTGCGCCTATAAATTCCTCTCTTGCCGCGTTATCGCCCGCTTTTATTCGGCTAAGCAGCTCCCTGCTTTCACTCTGCGTGATCTTCGGCAGCTTGGACGTATCCAGTCCGCAGATCTCAACCTTGTTAAGCGCCATATGAGCACCCCCTCAAGAAACTTGATGCTCTTATGGTTGCCTTACAGAGTTGATGTTATTCCGCGATAAAAAGCCGTTAATGACAATTAAATGCGATGTCTTTTATTACCTCGCCTGCCAATATAAGCCCGGCTGTACCGGGGACGAAGGCTATGCTGCCCGGCGTTGAACGCCTACGAGGGTCTATATCCGCGGCGTTATCAAAGTGCGGCGTAAGAGGTTCTTCTTTTGAATATACCACCTTCAGCTTGGCTATGCCGCGCTTTTTTAGCTCCCGCCGCATTACGCGCGCAAGTGGGCAGACAGATGTTTTATATATGTCGGCCACTTCAAAACCAACAGCGTTAAGCTTATTACCCGCTCCCATGCAGCTTATTATCCTTGTGCCGGCGCGGCTTGCAAGCTCAATTATCAAAAGCTTTGACGATATAGTATCTATCGCGTCTATAACATAATCAAACTTGGCAAAGTCTATGATATCCTTATTGGATTCATCATAGAAACAATTCAGCGCCGTTATGCGGCAGCTTGGGTTTATATCCTTGGCGCGCGCAGCCATTACCTGTGCCTTTGGTAAGCCTACTGTTGAATCGAGTGCGATAAGTTGGCGGTTTATGTTGCTTTTTGCAACGATATCGCCATCTATAAGCGTGAGCGAGCCTACGCCGCTGCGTATAAGCGCTTCTGCGGCATATGAGCCAACGCCGCCAACGCCGAAAAGGACCACGTTGGCGTTATTCAGCCGCGTGAGTCCTTCGCTTCCAATCAAGGACTGAGTTCTAATAAATCTTTCTTCCATGAGCGACAGTATACTTTATGCCGGCCGCTTTAGCAATAGTTATAGTATTATAGGCTTGTTCTTTTTTGATGCTTTGCTATTCTTGGCGGGCGTTTTGCCCTTATATTTGATATATGTTGCCATACCGCCGCGGATATGGCGCTCGCTTTTGTTTTTATCCAGTATTGCGCGCACGCGCTCCGCCATGTCTGCATCTATGCCTTTTAAGCGAACCTGCATATCGTGATGAACAGTAGATTTGCTTATTCCGAATTTGCTTGCGGCGGCCCTTACTGTTGCTTCGTGTTCCACTATGTATTCCGCCACGTTCATAACGCGTTCCTCAATATATGCGTACATGTGATCCCCCTCAAATAAGCTTTGCTAAAGCTTATGAGGGCACAGTGCGCATAATGACCGAAGGGCCTAATATTTATTGTGCGCTATCGCCGCCGGCCATGCAGGCAGATGCTGCGTATATATATGCGGCGCCCTTTACTTTAAGGGCTTTGGCGCATTCGTTCATTGTTGCGCCGGTGGTAAACACGTCGTCTATTATCAGTATTCGTTTATTCTTTACGCTGCCGCTTGCAGAAAATGCGTTCTTCATGTTTTCTGCGCGCTGAGACCTGTCCAGTTCACGTTGGCTTTTTGTGTCCTTTATTCGCACAGCAAGCGATTCGTCAAGCATAAGACCATACTTTTTGCAAAGTTCGCGGGCGATGAGCGCACTTTGATTATAGCCGCGCTTTTTTAATTTGTTCGGGTGCAGCGGCATAGGCAGCACGGCGTCTATCTGCCAATCCTTTGGCAATTCTATAAGCGAAGCAAAGAAACGGCAAAGGTAGCGCGCATCGTTATATTTATAGTTGTGTACAGCGGCTGCAATATGCTCGGTGTAATGCACGGCGCAGTAGATATTGTCTATAAAACCGCTGCCGCCTATTATGCCGGCGGGCTGTATCAATGCCGCGCATTCGGCACAAAGCCCATGTATATCGGTATGCGCCTCGCTGCCGCATATGGCGCAGGTGACATTCAGTGGATATATTGCGTCAAGTATCGTCTCTATCAGTCGACTCATGGTTGCTTCCGTTAAGTACAATGGTGTCAAGCTCCATCAGCAGGCATTTAAGCGCGCTGTAACGGCGGCGGATCTGATTGTTGTCCACCATGTCGTATACGCATTTGCTGCTGCCAAGCATAAATACCTGCTCACGCGCCCTGGTTACGGCGGTATAGAGCAGATTACGCGTCATAAGCTGCGGTGCGCCGCCGGCAATTGGCATTATGACAACGGGATATTCGCTGCCCTGGCTTTTATGCACCGTTGAAGCATATGCAAGATTCAGTTCATCAAGCATTGAATAGTCATATGCGGCGGCGCGTTCGTCATCGAACAAAACGGTAACTTCCTGTTCGGATAGATTTATCCGCTCTATCGTGCCAAGGTCTCCGTTGAATATACCCGCGCCTTCCTCACCGGATTTTACGCGCTTCCAAGGAATTTTATAATCGTTCTTTATCTGCATCACCTTGTCGCCTTCGCGCAGTATCATCTCCCCCTGCTTGCGCTCTTTTTTATAAGGTGAAGGCGGATTGAGCGCGGCCTGAAGCCGTGCGTTCAGGTTTATCGCGCCGAGCGCGCCCTTTTTCATGGGCACAAGCACCTGCGCGTCCTTTATCGGTTCCGTGGTCATAAGCTTATTTGTTTTGCCCGAGCACAGCGCAATAACGCGGCGTATTATCTGCTCCGCGCCGACTATTTCTTCAAACCGGAAGTCGTCCGCATTCGCGAAAAGATTAGGCTGCTTGCCGTCATTTATACGGTGCGCGTTTTCAACTATCATGCCGCGCTCTGCTTGGCGGAATATATCAGTAAGCCGAATAACCGGCACAACGCCGCTGGCAATAACATCCCTCAATACATTGCCCGGTCCTACCGGCGGAAGCTGATCAGCATCGCCGACCATTATAAGGTGCGTCCCGCTCGGCGTGGCCCTGAGCAGCGAGCGCATTAGCAAAACATCCACCATGGACATTTCGTCAACTATTATAACATCCGTCAGCAGCGGATTATCTTCATCGTACAGGAATCTGTCGCCGGATGTGCCGTAGCCGAGCATGCGGTGTATGGTACGCGCTTCAGCACCAGTAGCTTCGCTCATGCGCTTTGCGGCGCGCCCCGTGGGCGCACAAAGCTGATAATCAAGCCCCATGCGCTCTATGAGGCGGATTATGAATTTGAGTATTGTGGTTTTACCTGTGCCGGGGCCGCCGGTTATGACCATTGCGCCGTTCTTCAGCGCCGTTTCAACGGCCTTTCTCTGCTGCGGCGCAAGCGGTATTCTAAGCTCCTTTTCAAGGGCGTTTATCTGCGCGTTTATGCCGAGCATAAGCTGCATGCCGTCGCGCGAAGCAATTCCCATAAGCCGCCGTGCGCATTCGCTTTCCGCGCTGTACATGCCGGGCAAGAATACGGCGTCCGTATTGTCTATCAGCTTATACAGCACATCGCCAGAAATGATAAGCTCATCAAGCATCTCCTCGGCGGGAAGAGTATCAACATGCAGAAGCTGGCAGGCTACGCTTAAAAGCTTTTCCCGCGGAAGGAAAGTATGCCCTTCCTGCCGCGCCCATTGCAGCGTGTATTTAAGCCCGGCTTTGATGCGAAATGGCGAATCAGGTTCAAAGCCAGCCTTTACGGCCAATTTATCCGCCGTGATGAAGCCTATGCCTTCAATATCATCTATCAGTCTGTACGGGTTCTCTTTCAGCTTGGCTATGCACAGCGCGCCGTATGTGTTATAAAGCTTCATGCTCTGCGCAACGGTTATGCCAAATTCCTGCAGCGCAAGCATGACTTCGCGCATACCTTTTTGGATGGCGAACGACTCAGCTATTTTATTTGCCCTGAGGCGGCCTATGCCGGGTACTTCACGCAGACGCTCAGGCTCGTTTTCAAGTACGTTGAGCGTATCCATGCCAAATGTTGAAACAATGTCGCGCGCCGTGGCTTCGCCAACGCCTTTTATAAGCCCACTGCCAAGGTAGCTTATCAGTGCGCTAAGAGTCGCCGGGGCAATGGTTTTGCTCCCCTTTGCCTTCAGCTGCGGGCCGTATGCGGGATGTTCAACCCAATCGCCTGTAAACTCCGCCCGTTCGCCAATGGTTATAAGCGGCAGCGGGCCGACAACTGTGCGTTCATCGCCATTGTCATCCGTAACTTCAATAACGCTGTATCCGTTTTCAGCGTTCCTGTATATTATGCTTTTTACTGTACCATTCAGCGTATCCAAAGTAAAAGCCTCCCTCATGTGCCATGGTCATTCTATCATATATGGCGTTGTGAGGCAAAGCCTTTCTAAAAAGCACATTAGACTTAGGCAATCTTTAGAAATATGATGCATAAGCATATGCATAAATGTTGTTTTGGAGGGTGCAATATGAAGATATTTGTTATCACGAAAAAGATGCTCATAATCGCGGCAGCGGTAATATTCGTTGCTGCGGCAGCTGTAATTATCGCGCTGTCGTTTTCCGATGGAGCCGTTTCGCCAACGTCCGCCATGGCACAGCTTGAGGAATATGAGCTTGAAGTTTTGGCAGGTAAAAAGAAGGAATTGCCCGTTTACAGCGTAGAACGGAGCGACATGAAGATAGCCATAACCGTTGACGCTGCATGGGAGGACGACAAGACGCAGTTCATACTGGATACGTTTGATGAATACGGCGTAAAGGCAACGTTTTTCCTTTGCGGGTATTGGACGGATAAATATCCGGACGATGTGAAGATGATAGCCGAGCGGGGCCACGAAATAGGCAACCACAGCGCAACTCATCCGCATATGAATAGCATATCGAAAGAGCAGATGCGCAAGGAAACCGTTGAATACGACGACAAAATAGAAAAACTTGCCGGCAAACGCTGCAAGGTATTCCGCGCGCCTTTCGGCGAATATAACGACACCGTAATAACCACGATGCGCTCCCTTGGGTACGAGGTGATACAATGGGATATTGATACCATGGATACCATATGTAAAGGCGGATTTTGGGTAAATTATTTATGAGGGTAGAAAAGTTGGCGCTGAGCTAATGCTTATTTTTCTTTTTCGGCTCATTACGATACGAATTCTTTTCTCATTCGCACTATTGCCTCATTTACCAACTCCCTATGACATATTATAGCATAAAATTAAAACAAAAGGCAGAAGCTGTTACCCTTCTGCCTTTTGCCGTTGTTGTTATGTTGTTTTTTATTTACCCGTTAGGGCATGACTTAATTATAGCACGGAAAACCGAATATGCAAGTTCAGATTTCTTTATATTACCTTATAATGCGAATTAGATGCAAACGTCAGCATTTAGCAGCATAAGCGGTGCGTCAGCTTAATCATCTTGCACCCATATCGCTGTGCACGAACTCAATTTTGGCTTATCCCTTGCTGCTCGTTTATGCATTCTTTTTACGCTTAAAAGCAACAAACTTATCCCACGAAGGACCTAACCATACTTTGCCTAATAACGGCAAAAGCAGTATTAGGGCGGCTGCAATATAGCGGCCGCCCAAGCGTTTTCAATTATTACCGCATCCCGTTTTCATCTAAGTCCAGCCCTTTATTTCTGAGAAACTTGCGGTAACCTTCTGCTGTCATTGCGGTATCCTCATTGCTCGGATAGTAACAGCCGAACCAATATTGATACGCCGTAAGGAATCCCTGTTCGTTTACTTGCGCCATTGCTTTTTCCGCAAACTCCGTGCCATATTGCCTTATGAGGATTTTTTGCAGCTGTGCGCAGCGGGCGGCATTTGCAGCAAAATGCGGCTTTCCGCATTTTTCAATATGATGTGGATACAGCTTCTCCATACTCATATCCTTATACGTTTCATGATGCACTATCACATCGTATGGATACTTGCGGGAGCGTTGACCGTTTGAGCGCGGATATCCGAGCGTCAGCATAAAAGCGGGTATCACATGCTCCGGTAAATTCAAAAGCTCCGATACTTCATCCGCATTATCTACAACATTTCCGTTATAGCAGCTGCGTAATCCCTCCGCTTCTGCCGCCAGCACAAGGGTTTGTGCGCTGATGGTAGCATCAATAATTCCCATCCAAAGCGTACATATTGCATAATCCTGTCCGTAGGGTGCGCCCTCATATTCGGCAATTCTGCGCATCCTGTGCCCATCTATGCAGAATACCAGATTGATAGGCGCATCGGCAATAAAGCGCTGATTCCGTGAAATGCGCGCAAGTGTGTCCTTTTTTTTCTGATTTGCAATCTCAATGATGGATATCCGTTGAAAACCGCCTGCGCTCGGTGCAGAACAGGCAGCCTCATATAGCCTGGCCATCACCTCTTGAGGAATCGGATCCGGTTTGAAAGACCGACAGGTGCGCCGGCCTTTTAATAGCTTGTATAAATCGATCTGCTCAGTCATTTTCATATCCCTTGGGCAATGCAACGGATTTCAGCACATGAAGCCCGTTATGATATCCCATGGAAATGATATGCTCGCAATAGCGTATGCCGTTGCGAAGCGGCTCAATGACAATTATCGGGCAATTACGGGCCAGAAGCTTTTTACGGAGTATATCTATCATGCAGTGCATGGCGGTGCAGCCCAAGCACACCGCACCTACGCGCTCGGTTTCATATAGTGTACAGCAGACATCTGCAACACGTTCTGCCAAAGCTTCAGGATTGCTTTGCAGCTCCAAAACGCCAAGTTCAACGGGGACGATTGCCGCTACGCGCTCGGAAATCCCCAGCATTCTTGCTTTGCGTTCCTCGCTTAATATCCCGAATTTATCCGTTGTAATTATGGCAATCCTTTCGGCAAGGGAGAGCGCAGTCATCATTGCCGGAACATAGCCGCCAAATACGGGGATGGACAGCACTTCCCGACATTCGTATACTCCCGGGTCATCAAAGCAATTTATGAATATGCCGTCAAACCCATCCCTTTCTGCCTGAATCGCTGACGCAATAATTTGGGGCTTATTAAATGCCGCATGCAAATCGCATTCCACGGATGGAAAGCCTTTTGACATATGTGCATAGTCTATCTCGGTATCCGGACGCAGGCTTTCCCGGATATACTTGTCGTTTGTCCTCAGCCGATCGGAACTTTTTACAACCGCGTCAATGATTTTAATTCTCATGTTATTTTCCCATAGGCTTCCAGTCTACATCGTATCCAAAGCTGCGCGGCCCGAAAACTTCAAGTCCTTTTTCGGTAGTCCATTCCTTAGGAGCAGGCAGGATAATGACCGAAACGGCTTCTCCTTCCTGAGCATACGGGTTCAGCTGCGGCTCCTTAGCGTCATCGTTGAACACACAGATAAGATCGGGCACCGTAATGTAATACTCACCGTTTTTCCAAAGAATGATATTCTCGTTTTGATACCATATCTTGTATTCATTTCCGGCAAACTCACCGCTGCCGTCAATAAGCATGGTTCCTATGGTGTAGCCATCTTCGGTTCCCCAGTCGTTCCTGCGAATCTTACCGCGCAGCGCCACAAAGCCTTCGCCGGCCTTTGCGACGGCCTCTGCATAGTCCTGTCCTGCCGCAAGTGCGGAGCGGTAGACATGCCCTATATGCTGGGTATATGAAATTGCGCCGCGGATGACGGATTTCCCGATCACTTCGGCGGTATTAGCATGGTCGCATACCGCAGTTGTATTCTGGCTGGCAACTGCAAAAGCACGTGCGATTGCTTCCGCGCGATAGTCGTTCACAACGTCCTTAACAATAAGGCTTTCGCCAAACTTGTTTACAAGCGACATTGGCGTAATGGGTACATCATGCAGATAGAAGGTTGAATGCTGCAAGCAGGGGACGGAACGACCGGCGGGATCGCCATCCACAATTATCTTATCTCCCATGGCAGCACAGTAAAGCGCTTTCGCGGTGTTTCCGGCGCCGATTTCCGTTGAAATCACGGCCTTAACCGGCTTGCCGAGATATTCTTCCATGCTTTTAAGCGCCTTAATATGATAAGTATCCTCCTGTACAGGCAAGCCTTCGTATTTTTTGCGTTCTTCCTCACTCAAGGGTGATATCGCACCGCAGGAATACGGGCAGACTATGATATCGTCCGCATCAAGTTCGTCAAAGGAGGCAAGAGTAAATGTTTTACCCTTGCTTATTGCAAGGTCTATGCATGCAAGTCCCTTAGTAAGGCTTCCTCCGCCGCCTGTACCCAGAATGGCACCTCCGTAAAGTATATCCAAAATGTCTTCTCTGCTTAAAACTTTCATAAATGCTCCTTTCTTGTTACGCTGCCATATGGCAGAATAGTTTTAGTGGTTTAGTGTGGTTAGGAAACAATAGCCTTCAAAAGCGCAGGCACTACCACACGAGGCACAAATACCTGCTTACCTGATGCTGCCTGAATCATTTTACCAGCTTCCTCCGTGAACCCCATGCAATCCGTCATAAGTATATCTACGTCACTATCGCGGAACGAAGCTGCAGCCGCTTCAATTTGCTCCCTTGTTCCATATGGTGACGCTGCGCGGATACGCGGAGAAAACTCGCTATAATAGGCCTCCGAAGCTGCAATTTGCTCAGGCTTGGGTACAATGGCGCCCAGCCGCTTTACGCCCATTGCCCTGAACAGTGAGAAAAGAATCTTTTCCGGAACAAAAACGGGCATACGCATATCCGGAATATCAAAGTGGCCGGTACAAAGTATCAACGCAGCAACAGACCCGCCTTTCTCTGCCTCTATCAAGCGTTCATTTACAAGGCGAATCGCATTATGCTCTGCTATGCGTACCTCCCGCCCTGTGCGCAGAGAGCTGACAATCAACATCTCAGCGCCTTGCGGGGCAAGCAGACCTATTTCCTCCTCGCTCATGCCGTCAAGAATGCCATGCATTTCTACGTCACAGTCCTGGGCAAGCATACGATATACGTCGTGCGTTTTAGGATCAGCCGGACTTTGTCCCATTGTAACAATCGTTATCTTTTTTCGCATTTGCCTTCTCCTTGCTGCTTGGCAAAATGTATGCACGAAACATAATGTGCATCATTTAGATAAATCGGCTCCGGAGTCCAACTCTTGCATGCTTCGCAAGCTTCCGCGCAGCGGGTATGGAAAGCACAGCCTGAAGGCGGGTTAATCGGGCTTGGGATTGCACCTTCCAGCGTGGTCAACTGATCTATACCGAGCTTTTCAAACTTGGGTATGGCATTGAAAAGCGCCTTAGTATACGGGTGCTGCGGGTTGCGGAATACTTCGGCCGCAGGGCCGAACTCCGCAATTTTGCCCAGATACATTACGGCAATCTTATTGGCCATTTGACTCACTACGCCAAGGTCATGCGAAATCAATATGTTCGTAAGCTGGAATTTTTCCTTCAGCTCACGAAGCAGTTCCAATATCTGCGCCTGAGAAAACACGTCGATGGATGATGTAGGTTCATCCAGCACCACAAGTTTAGGATTGGATGCAAGCGAGCGGGCGATTGCGATGCGCTGCCGCTCTCCGCCGGAAAATTCATGCGGATATTTGTGTGCATCATCCCGGCTGAGGCCTACCATCTCCAGCAGCTGCACAACGCGTGCAAGGCGCTCCTGTCCATGCAGCTTCTCGTATGCGTCCAGAGGCTCGGCCACAATTTCTTTTACGAGCCAGCGCGGATTCAGGGACCAGTACGGATCCTGGAATACTATCTGCACGTTCTTCTTGAATGCATTTCGTTTCTTGCGATCATCCGAAAATACATCTTTGCCGTCAAAATATACCTTTCCGTCCGTAGGATCGTATAGGTTCAGGATCGTATTAACCAAGGTGGATTTTCCGCATCCGCTTTCGCCTACGATGCCCAGCACCTCGCCTTTATTCAGGGTGAAGCTTACATCATCCACGGCTTTGAGGCTCAGCTTCTTATTCTTTTTCTTAACGTCAAAGTATTTTTTAAGATGCTCTACGCGCAGCAGTTCCTCCCCTGCTTCTACTTCCTCTGCGGGAGCTGTATGCAGCCGTGCGGCATCAACAAGCATGCGTGTATATTCCTGCTCCGGCGCACGTATTATCCGCTCCGTTTCGCCTTCCTCGATTATACGCCCTTCATGAAGTATGCCTATCCTGTCACAGAACGCGGAAACAAGGCTCATGTTGTTGGCAATAAAGAGAACCGTAATGCCAAGCGTTTCCTGCAGCTCCTTGAGCAGCTTGAGGATGCTTGCCTGAATGGTTACATCAAGATTGCGCGTGGGCTCGTCCGCAATAAGGAACTCCGCACCGCAGCATAGCGCAAGCGCAATAATTATACGCTGACGCTGTCCGCCGGAAAGCTGATGCGGATATTTTTTCAGCGTACTCTCCGCATCCACCAGCTTTACCATGTCTAGCACCTTATACGCATACTCAGTCGCTTCCTTGCCATGAAGTCCCCGATTCGTGCGGATTACATCATCCAACATCTGGCCAACGGTAAACACGGGATTCAGGCAGGACATGGGATCCTGGAAGATCATTGCTATCTTTTTGCCGCGAATGCTTGACTGCATCTTATGCTGACTGTATGTAAGTATATCTTCGCCGTCCAGCATGATGGAGCCCTTTGTGATTTCTCCCGGCGGGCATTGCAGCAGTTTAAGAATCGTAAGCGCAAGGACGGTTTTTCCCTGTCCGCTTTCGCCGACAATGCCGTATGTTGTTCCCTTTTCAATGGCGATATGCTCTATATTCAGAACTTCCTTAACGCCTTCGGATGTTTTATGCCTGACCTGCAGGCCGTTCACTTCAAAATAGCTCACGGATGTTCCTCCTCATTTCTTACGCGTTTTGGGGTCAAGTATTTCACGCACGCCATCGCCCAACAGGTTGAATGCAAGCACTGTTATGAATATGGCAAGGCCCGGAAACACACTATACCACCAAATATCCGGAAAATAGTTGCGTGAGGTGCTTATCATCAGTCCCCATTCAGGAGAAGGCGCCTGCGCACCAAGGCCGAGATAGCTCAGCGATGCAATGGTAAGGATAACACCGCCCATATCCATTGATGCCTGCACCACCACGGGTGAAATCGTGTTGGGAATAATATGCTTTGCAACTATCTTCCACTTCGGCGTGCCGATGGTTTCCGCTGCCTGGATGAATTTGCGCTCTTTAAGCGAGATTGCCTGACCGCGTACAATACGCGTATACCACGGCCACCATGCAAGCGCAATGGCGAGAATAGCGTTGTTCAGGCTCGGCCCCAACATGGACACAAGCAATATTGCCAAAAGCATAGGCGGGAAGCTTAGGAAAATATCCGTTATGCGCATGATTATCTCATCTACCGCGCCGCCGGATGTACCTGCAACGGCGCCCAGCGGTACGCCGATAACCAATGACAGGGCTACCGCAAGAACGGCCGTGCTAAGCGATATCCTCGTTCCGTAAAGAACTCGACTAAAAACATCGCGCCCAAGCTCATCCGTTCCGAATAGGTGCGCCGAAGAAGGGGGCTGGAATTTTACCGAAAGGTTGGTTTTATCCGCTATATCCTGCGGGTAAGGAACAATTACGGGGGCAAGCAGAGCAATGACCAAAATCAGTATCAGCGCAATGACTGCCGCCATTGTAAGCGCGTTTTTGCGCAGCATGAATATCATGTCCCGCAGCTCTTTAATTGTCGGCCGAAGAATATCTTTCATTTTCTGATTCATGTTGTCCTCCTTACAGCCGGATGCGCGGGTCAAGCGCAATAATGATATCCGCAACAAGATTAAGTATTACATAGAATATTGCAGAGATAATTGCAATACCCATAATTGCCGGATAATCCAGCGTAGTAACCGATTTGCTGACGTAGCTTCCTAATCCAGGCCAACTGAAAATTGTTTCCGTAAGGAATGTATTGGTCAGCGAATATCCCATGGACAACGCAACAACCGTTGCGGTAGCACCAAGGGAGTTCTTCAGCGCATAACGCCAAAGCACCCTGCCTTCCTGTATACCGTAGGATTTTGCGGCGGTTATATAGTCCTCGTTTAGAATTTCAAGCAGCGCAGAGCGCGTCATGCGCGCAACGAGTCCGATAGGATAAAGCGCAATGGTAAAGCCAGGCATAATAATATGCACAAAAGCATCTCCCAACAGACCCCATGAACCGGTCAGAATGCAGTCGAGTATCAGCATACCCGTAACGTTTGGCACATCGTACATCAGCGATGCACTTATGCTCATGCGTCCGCCAAGCGGCAGCCAGTTGAGGAGACGGTAAAAGACTAACTGAAATACCATCGCCACCCAGAAAGTCGGCAGCGAAACCGCACCTATTGAGAAAAATCGCGTGGCGTGATCCAGCATTTTCCCGTTTTTCTTCGCGGAATAAATGCCCATTGGTATACCAACAAACATCGCAAACAGGAAGGCCACCAGAACAAGCTCCATAGTTGCGGGGAAATAGCTTGCAAGCTCCTTAGTAATTAGCTCCTTGGTACGCAATGAACGACCGAGATCGCCTGAAAGTAGATCCTTCAAATAGTTTACATACTGCGTTACCAACGGTTTGTCCAACCCAAGCTCAGCAATAGCTTGCTTACGCTGTTCTTCCGTAGCGCGTTCCCCGGCCCATTTGCCGGCAACATCAGAAGGGACGACGCGCGTGATGAAGAACGTAATGGTGACTACGCCCAGCAATACAATGAGGCCGTTAAGTAATCGTTTTATAATATATTTTACCATATATTCAGCATTCTCCTTTGTTATGCAGGGGGAGCAGCAGCTCCCCTTGCCGGTGTGCCTTATACCTGTAAAACAGGTAATTTATTTATGGGTTATGTTGAAATAAAGCGTAGAGTTAGGGTATGCCGGGTTATAATAGAAGCCATCAATATCCTTGGAAACCGCGTAGGTGATAACCTGATCGTAAACAGGGAGCATATACGCACCGTCCAAAACACCCTTCTGTACCTCTTTATACAGTTCTTCGGCTTTGGCGCGATCCGTTGCGGTCAGCCGCATAGCTTCCTCGATCTTCGCATCCCACTCGGCGTTTTTAATATAGCTTAGGTTAAACGCAGGATTCTCCTGGGAATGTACCATGCTCTGGAACCAGCTTGAAGGATCCGCGTAATCCGGCCACCAGATCATAACGAATATGTCCTGCCTGTCCTCCGGACGTGTAGCGCGTGCATGTTCAATATGGGCATCCCAGCCACGCTCACGGATTTCCATATTGATGCCGATTTCCTTAAGATAGGTCTGCCAAAGCTGTGCAAAATCCTTGTATTCCGTGTAACCGGACTGGACGGCAAACTCAAGCTTAACGGTGCTTGCATCAATGCCGGAGTTTGCAAGGCACTCCCTTGCCTTATCAAGGTTAAACTCATATTGCGTGCAGTTCTCGTCATGTCCCCAAAGGCCGGGAGTTACAAGGCCGTGGGAAAGCTGTCCGCGGTTCTCCAGCACGCCATTGATTACTTCTTCATACGGGAACGAGTAAGCAAGCGCCTTGCGGAATTCCTCATTGCTGCAGGGCAGCTTTTCGCTATTTAAGAAGAGCAATATGTTATTATAAGTATTCACATATTTGACTTCAACATTTTCGTTTGACTTCAACGCGGCTATATCCGTTGTGGAGAAATTGTAAGCAATCTGAGCTTCGCCTGTTTCAAGAAGCTGACGGCGGGTACCGCTTTCAACATGTTTCTTGATGACGACCATTTTATAGGAATTCTCTTTCCATTCCCGCCAATATCCGTCATACGCGGAAAGAAGTACCTGGTCGCCGGTCACAATGCTCTTTACCATATACGGGCCGGTGCCGCCATCATTTCCGCTTTCGCTGTTGAACCAGTCGCCATCCTGCTCACACGCATTTTCGGACATTATATATGCCGCGTAAGCAGCGGAAGCTATCAGGTCTACCGACGTGGCCTCAGAGCAGTTGAACCTGACCACATAATCACTTACTACTTCAACGGATTCAACATTGGTCCAAATGTATGCAGCGCCTTTGCCCAGTTTGATAGTACGATCGATAGACTTTTTGACTGCATTTGCATTCATTTTTGTGCCGTCATGGAAGCTTACGTCCTCACGCAGTGTGAACTCCCATACCGTACCGTCATCGTTGTGCGTCCAGGAGGTAGCAAGATATGGTTCCACCTCGCCGGTCTGATCGTTGTAGCGGGTTAGCGTTTCATATACATTTTGGAGGACGCATACGCCGTTGGAATTTTCAACACTTGGATCCAGTGTCAGGTAGGGTTCCGATCCGCATGCATAGTATAGAATTGCATCCGTGGTAGTTTTGCCGCCGCTCTGTCCGCATCCTGCAAAAAGCGAAGCCACTAGAATAACGGCAAGCATCAGTACTAAACTTTTTTTCATAGTTTCCTCCTAAGTTTTGTTTTATTTGAGCGCTGTGACGCAGTATAAGCGGCAACAGGCGTTCATTCGTAATTCAAACCTTTATTTTTCCGCCACATTTCTCCAATCAGTTGTTTGCTTTCGTAATGCAATCGATAATCAAAAGCTGGAAGCCATTGCAGATACAACCTTATATTATCTGCTCTGCGCTATCGAACTTATTATGTATTTTAAAGCTTAAAGTTACTTGAATGTCAATACCGTTTTTGATATAATTTTTATGGAAAAGTATTTATGGAACAGGAGAGTAAGAGGAAATGCTGGACTGGGACAAAAACAAAACGGTGAACATTTCAACCGTTTCGGAAACGTTTGGGATTCCCGCTTCAACGCTGCGCTATTGGGAATCTATGGGTTTAATCACATTAGGCCGGCGCGATAACAATTACCGTGAATATTCATATTCTTCCCTGCTGAATCTTAGCGACATCTGTTATCTGCGCAATCTCGGCATTCCGGTTAAGGCTATAAAAGAATATCAAACGCTCAGCCTTGCAGACAGCAATGCACTGTATTTGAATAAAAAAAGCGAGCTTGAAGCACAGATCAGCAGTTTGCAGAGCACCTATTCCATGCTGCGCAAAACCCTTAGCCTAATGAATGAGCTTGAATATATTCAGAAGCACCCTTATACGGAAGCCCAGCCTGATATACCGCTCATTCTTAGTCACTCCAAGCTTTACGACAAGGAGGTATGGAAAAAATACTTTTCCGGACAGTATCAGTTTGCAGGAGTGCGCTTGGGTCCGCCGAATTGCGAATGGGTTTGGGGATGGGCTGCAGAATCCCGCAAGCCTGATGAGGAGCTTGCATGGACCTTTGCGGAAGGAGACCGCCACTTTGTGCAGTTTATCCTTCGCATTGACGTAAAAGACCGCAAACACACCAATTTAGACGAAGCAATAAATTACCTGAAGGCCCGCGGTTATAACATTGGTGAAATCATTGTGCGATATATCACAATCGCTTGTGAAGGCCAAACACGCTGGGATTATTATAAGGCATGGATAGAGATTATTTAACTATAAATAAGCTCTTACAAATCATATGCCAATGTATCGCACCGCTTCTGCAAATCGGCTATTATGTCGTTTATGTATTCTTCGGGCAGCGCAGTTGATATATCGATTGCTGTATGCACCGCCGTAATATTGCTGAGATAATAGCATACCGGCCCGGCTAACTTCATAAGATCCTCATCGGCGGTGTTTAAGGGATATATGTTTTTAACGTGCATTTTACCGCTCCCGTTCATTGATTATAATTGATGATATGAAAACAAAAGGCAGAAGCTGTTACCCTTCTGCCTTTTGCCGTTGTTGTTATGTTGTTTTTTATTTACCCGTTAGGGCATATCTTAATTATAGCACTAAAAACCGAATATGCAAGTTCAGATTTCTTTATATTACCTTATGCTGCGAATTAGATGCAAACGTCAGTGCTTAGCTGTACAATGGCGGTACATCAGCATAGTCGTTTTGCACTTGTATCGCTATACATGAACTGCATTTCGGCTGTCCATTCTTTCTGCCTTATACTCTCTTTTTACGCTTAAAAGCAACAAAGAGTGCAATGCCGGCTACAAGCAACACTATAGGCAGTATTATGCTGTCCTCGCCGCCGGTAACGGGCATTTCAGCCGTAGGCGGTGTAGGCACGTTTGAACCGGGCCAACCTGGGTAGGGGTTACCGCCATTGCCGCCCGGATTGCTCGTGGGCTTTACAGTCGGAATAGGAGCCACCGTCGGACTGGGTGCTATGGTCGGCGTCGGCTCGACTGTTGGAGTGGGCTCCACCGTCGGTGTGGGCGCTACGGTCGGTGTGGGCTCAACCGTCGGAGACGGTTCTACAGTAGGTGTAGGCTCTACTGTAGGAGTGGGTTCGACAGTAGGAGTAGGCTCTACGGTCGGACTGGGTTCCACAGTCGGAGTAGGTTCGATTGTGGGAGTAGGATCAGTCGTAGGAGTAGGATCTACCGTCGGAGTAGGATCTACCGTCGGAGTAGGTTCTATCGTCGGTGTAGGCTCAACCGTAGGGGTAGGTTCTACTGTTGGAGTAGGCGTGGGATCTCCGCCGGCAGGATTTACGGCAACGGATACGGAATCAGCCGATATAGCGGGGCTATCGGTACCGGGAACCATTACGCATTCCCTAAGGCCTGAGGTAAATGCAGCCTGAGATTCGGTGGTTATGTCGCTCTTGGCGGTAAAGGTCAGGGTCATTATAACGCCTGCGGGGAGAGTTTGATCAAGGTTCATATCGAACCAGTTAATCTCAAGATAGTTATCGGGCGCGGTACCTTTTATAAGGTCTGCGCTGAGGTTGCTGCTCACAGAATTGCTGTCCGTAAGTTCGAACAGGTTTCCGTTAAAGCCAACTGTGAACGTGGCTGAGGCCATATTGATTATAGCCTCCTCAAGCGTAAGCGAAACGTTTACGCTTTCACCCGCCTTTATGGCGGCGTTATCTACGCTTGGCGTAAGGCTTTGCGCCAATGCACCGGCTGCAATGCCCAATACCAGCGCAATCGCCAGTACAACAGAAAATAGTCTTTTTTTCACTTTATGTATTCTCCTTTATCAGTTGGCACTTGCGGGAAAACTGCTTATCTTTCCCTTGCAGTAAAGAATTATGTTGCCGGCATCGCTTGAGGTGACCTGTCCGTCGTCGTTTACGTCTGCCGCAAGAAGCTGCTCAGCGGTAAGCTCAGTCTTACCCTTCAGGTAAAGTATGACTATACCCGCGTCGGTGGAAGTTACTTCGCCATCGCCGTTCACATCGCCGTACAATAGCGGCATTACTTTGCCGCATACGCTGCACTTGGTCTTGTCATCGGTGCCGCGGATATGGTGACGGGTCTCGGTGGGGCATTCCACATAGTAGAAGCGTATAACGTCGTTATTTTTTACAATGTACTGGTCAAGCCTTGCCTGAGTTTTCTCATCAAGCATGGGAGAAGAACCGTTCACGGTGAACATCCATCCGGACCACGGGCCGTACTTCTCATCGGCCAAGCCAAGGGTTACGCCATCAGGCGAAGTTACCGAGTTAAGGTATGAACCGTTGCCGGTATAGGTGTAGCCGCTTTCGGTTATGGCTGCAACGACGGCATCCATGCCGGTCTTGTAATCTTCGCTGTTGCAGATATAGGTATAGCTGAAGTCAACAAACTCGCTGTTTATGGCGTTGCCGTCCATGTTTACGGTAACACTTATAGTCTCGGCATTAGGATTATCTATACCTTCGGTACCTATGACCTTCACTACTATGCTTATGGGCTGCTTGTAGAACTTGGCAAACTGAGCATAGTCGGCATTGTCCTTGAACTTCTCGTAGTACTTAGAATACTCGCTGTAAGAAAGCACGCTGTCTATCTTAACGCTGGTATTGTACTGCGGCTTAGTCAGCAGCAGGTTTTCGTGCTTAATTACCGTATCCTTGCTGGAGCGGAAGCAGCGGTATTTTTCGGAGGCGTACCAGCCGTCTATGCTGTCGGCCTTTACGCCAACGCCCTTGGCATCATCGGCCGTACGGATGAATTTATATCCGTCGCCGTCGGGGACTATCTCTATGAAACTCCACATATCGCCTGTTATGTTGTCCTTAGCGGAGTTGGCCTTCTTTATGCCGTCCCAATACACTTCCTCTGTGCAGACCTTCTTCATGAAAGCTGCCGCGGTGTCAAGCTCGTTCTGGGTAAGCGGCTGCACGGTAACTTCTATGGCTGCGCTTGCGAGCACAACGGTGGCTTCGCCTTCGCCGCTCGGTCTATCCAGTATTTCTATAGTGATGGTAACGCTTTTTGCTTCACGGCCGGGCAGCGGACGATATGTCAGCACGCGTGCTGCGTTATATACATCGGTTGAGCTGATAACATCTTCGTTGCTGCTGGTGATCTTTATTGGCGTATATTTGCCGTCAAAGCCCTTGCTATAAAGCTGCATACTTAGCGCACTAAGGTCCTTGGTAGTAAAGAACTGAATATCGCTTACAACGTTGGCCTTATCGATATTGCTGTCGTTACGCGGATTGGTAAGCGCGTCTTCAGCTTCCAGCATCTTGTTCAGCAGTTCCTGATAATCTACGTCCTTTTCAACAACGCTACCTTTTATGGTGACATTGTAAGTCTTGTAGAGATACAGGTCATCTCTGCCGCTGTAAGTGAGCTTAAGGGTAAGCACAACGGCGGTATCGTTGCTGGGTATGCTTACAGTAGCTTTGTAGGGCGAGAAGTAAGGATAGCTTACTTCTGAAATGGCAATGTCCTTGCTGCTGCTCTGCCATGTTGCGGTGGCCCAAAGCTCAATGTCATCGGATTTGTTGTAATCAACCTTGCTTTCATCTACGCCGGCCTTTACGGGGTATTTAGGCAGCTTGGTAAGATCCTCGGCGCTTTCTACGGTTTCAGGTACGGTTATCCTGTCCGCAACGGCATTCAGGGCTGCCTTAGCCTTGACCTCGTCCAAACCCATGCCAAAGTTACAGGCAGTGGTTTCCTTGGTGTAAGTCTTGTAGGTCAGAACGAATACAGGACGCACATAGCCTGTAGCGCTGGAGGTGGAGCCGTTTTCATTCCATTTGTAAATCAGGGTGCCGTCGTCTGCAACGCCAACATAGTTATAGCTTGAATAGTTGTCCTTTGCGCCGGCCTTTACGGAAACGGTAACATCGGTTATGCCGGCGGCGGTCAGCTTGGCCTGTATCATGGTAAGGGCGTTGGTGTCCTTGCCATAGGTGGGAAGATAGGTGCTGCTTATAGCTTCTTCGGCTGCGGTAAGCTTAGCGTCGGCTTCCTTCTCCTCTTCGCTCTTGGCTTCGGTCCAAACGGCGTAAAGGTTGAAGGGTTCGTTATCTTCGCTGCCGTCTCCCCAATCATCTTCTTCCCAATCGCGCTTTATGGTTGCACCATCGGCATAAGCTATAGTTGAACCATAGCTGCTGGTAGCCCAGCCTGCAAAATCGTATCCGGGCCGGCTATATGCGCAAGAGTTGAGCTTAACATTCTCACCGAACGGCGCAGGCTGATCCGCCATTGTACCCGTTACAGAGGATTTGTCGGAATACTTTATGTTGTATTTTATTATGTACTGATATCCGCGCCACTTGGCTATGAGCGTTACCTCATCGCCCATGGTGCTGAAATCCGTATCCTTGGTAACAGCCGCGCCAAAGCGGGCGTCTCCCTCACCGTCAAGCTTGATATACCAGCTTTCAAGCCGTTTATCGGTGGGCATATAGCGCTCTGCCAAGTAAGGCAGATTGGTATACACCTTGCCGGGTACTACGGTTTTGTCGTTGATGGTCTGCGTATAGCCGTTGCCGTCGAAATGTACGGTTATGCCCTTCTCCCAATGGGCATACATTGTGAAGCCGTTTTCGGCATCTTCAACGGTGAACTTCTTGTTGGATGGAGTAACTTCATTGCCGCCTTCGGGGGCGTCATACCAGCCGAGGAATATCCAGCCTGTGCGTACCGGGTCGGCAAGGCTATCCTGCTTATACTTGCCGTCATTCTGACGCACATAGTTATAATGGGAACCGACCATGCCTACGCGCGTGATATTCTCAGCGCCTTCATAGTTGTAATCTACGGTGATATTGACGGGATTGCCCTTCCACGTCACATACAGAGTTATGACTTTGTCCTGAACATTTGTAAGGTTCTTTACCTTGCCGCCATCCTGTACGGTGGGAGTCATATAGCCTTTATATGTGCTCCATCCGCTGAATGTGTAGCCCGTGCGGGTAAACCTGCCTTCGGCAAGAGGAATTGTTACTTCCTGGTCATAGGTTGCAGAGATACTATCCATGCTGCCTTCGCCGCCGTCAGCATCAAATGCTATGGTATAGGTTATGGGAGCCCATTTGCCGGTGTAGGTTATATCCTCATTTATGATGGTTTCTGCGGTAAGCTGAGTTCCATCATCGTTGAACCAACCGACGAAGGTATAGCCGGTGCGCTTTACTGCATCGGGAATATTGGTCGCGCCTATCTGTGCGCCCTTAGCAATGGCAACGGTTTTGTCTTTGGTAGTACCGTAATTATAATTAAAAGTTACGGTAACGGCGTCGGCCCACACGGCATAAAGATCCATAGCTTCTTCGGTTTCTATGGTCGCCTTGTCGGCATAAACTATTTCGCCGTCTGCACTGGTGGCCCAGCCGGCAAACAGTTTGCCTTCGCAGGTGAACGTATTGGCGTTGAGCACGCCTTTGCCGCAATATATGTTCTGCGTGGCGGTTTCATCAGTGCCGTTGTTGGCGTGCAGCGTTATAATAGTGGGCGCGCCTGCAGCAAAGCTGCGGATATAGACGCAGTCGTCATTTTTGTTGCCGCCGCTGTCTTTCTTATAAACTATGGTTATTACATCGTCGCTCTTGGCATCGATTTCAAGCCGCGTCCAATCTATTACGCCGCTCACGCCGTTCACAAGCGTTTTGCTTCCCTGAGTGATGGTCAGCTTATCATAGTTTTTTTCGGTAGAAACCTTATATTCAAAGCTGAGGTTTGTGTCGGCGGTCATGGTAAGCTGCAGCGTGCTGGAGCTGCTTGATTTGCCATTATTGCCGCTCATCAGCACGTCCTCGCCGTCAAGCGTGGTTACTTTCCATTTTTTAGTGCTGTTAGGTGAGCCCGGTTCGGTTTCCGCTATGAGCGGGAGTCCGGCGAAAAAGTCGCCGAATGTTTTGTTGGCTGCGAGTGCGGATGCCGGCAGTATGCTTGCAAGCATCAGCAGCACAAGCAGCAGGGACAGAAGTTTTTTCTTCATTGTTATTTAATACCTCCTAAGTTGCATGTTTTTCGGTCATTAGAGGCGCTTTTTATAATAAAAAAGCCAACGGGATCCATACAGATGATATGCTTCCGCATGGTATCTTCGTTGGACTTCGGTTCTTCCGATAGTCCGGCCTCACAGCCGTAAAACTTTTCTGAATTTTAGTTGTTCGTCACTTGATTTGGACGCTTTTCTGCACCTCGGCATGAACGGGTTGTCCGCCCTTTACGGTTATAACAAGATGGCCGTAGTCCATCTCACGCATAAGCCTGAGTACCTGATAGTCCTGCGTGGTTATTTCCTTTGTTGCGTCCCGTGCATCGCACGCATGCTCCGTCCTGCCCTGTTCCATAAATTTTATGCGCTCCTTTCCCTTATACTTTGGGTATTTTCTCCGCTAAAAAAGACCCACACATGCCGTGCGGATCTTGTCTTTCTTGACATTCATGAACAAAAAAGCAGCTTCCCGGTGACGGCAGGAACCATACGATCCTATAACGTATCTGACTTATCCCACAAAGGGCATCACAGTGACCGACTCGCGGGGCATCTCACCCACTTCCGTCTCCGAACCTATTCGGAAGGATCAACAGTTGATATTTGGCTTTTCAAGCGGCAGACACCGCTTTTACGTATATATGTTACAGCATATTTGCGGAATATACAACCCCTTGGGGGATATATTTTTCGTATATGTTTACGGTTGGTGATGTACTCAATACGCTAAAATGTTTACCTATTGTCTTCAATGCATATCATTATAAACCTATCAATTTCCTCTTTACCTATGCCTGCGGCATTCGCAGCATATTCGGCCGATGAGCCGAAGTTGCTGTCGAGCGTATCGAGCGCAGCCGTGAGCCAGCATGGGCAGGCAGCGAAGAAGCCGAGTACATAGTTGGCGGCAGCTTTTTCATTTCCGCTTTTTGCCATGGCAAGCGAGTAGGCCTGAGCAAGCTCATGCTCAAGCGTTTCGTTTGTGTGCATGTAATCGGCATATATGGCGGCGTCATCTGCGCCAAGCAGCCTAAGCAGAAGCGCCGCTACTACGCCGGCACGGTCTTTACCCGTTGCACAATGGAACAGCACAGCTCCCTTTTCGGCATTAACAGCGCGTATTATTCCGCGTATGCATACGGCAGTGTTTTCAGAAAAAACTATGCTGCGGTATACCTCCCTCATCCTTTCGCTTGCGCTTTGCTCACCACGGTAGTAACCGGCAAGTATATCGTCCACCTTATCTTCAAAAGTACGTTTGCTTTGGGTGAATTTCCTGCGTCCGCTTTCAGAAACCTGAATATGAATATAGTCCGCGCCGGTAAAAGCAGGATCTGGATGGAAACTGCGTTCGTTTTCGCTGCGCATATCGAAAACCGCGCTGAGTTGACCAAGAGCCGCAGTATTGCTTATACGCCACAATGCGCCTGAGCGTATCAAGCGCATTGGTTTTACCATTCCGTTTTTTGTGCGTATCCCGCCCAAGTCTCTGAGGTTCGGGCATTCGGTTGTATTGAGCATAGCTTTATTCACCAAAGTAACGGTACAATACCTTTACAAATTCGGGTATGTTCTGCTTCACACACGCTGCGGAATTGCTGCGCACCATTTGAAGCTCGTTATCAAGGCATTCCCCTGCGTAATTCAATAGCTGCACAACACTGACAGCATTGCCGGTAACATTGCCGTAAAGAGAAGCGATGGTTTCAAGTGCTTCCTTGCGGTTTATAAGGGCAAAAGCGGAGAATATGCATATGCCCATGTTTTCAAGAAGGAATATCTGCCTATACAGCATATCAAGATCGTCTATTTCGCTTAATTCCGGATATAGCTTGCCAAGATCCAGCCTATGCGCCGAATCGTTGGTATTTGCAGGTTTTGTTATGCGCCGCTGTATTGAAACGTTGTCGCGGTAAAGCGAGCCTATTGCCACAGTTCCGCTGCCTAACAGCCGCCCGGTTATGCTGCCGCGCTCTATTTCACCAATAAGTTCCATAAGCCTCTCGGACGAAGGCGTTTCTCCATTAAGCTCCATATACATGGCCGCAGTATACACAAACTCGGTTGTGTTAAGCCCAAGCGCCATTCCGCGTTTTGAAAGGGCAAGCGCTGTATTGGCACGCTCACTTTCCCCCATCATTCCGAAGCAATGCGCCATAGCCGCCTTAACTTCCGATTCTTCCGGCGCGGAGAACACGTGCCCATCAGCAGCGGTATGCCTGTTCAGGCAGCCGATTACGCATCCAGGCGCGCAGCAGTAGTTCAATCGGCCACCATTACCGCATTTACCGTGCGAACGGCGTTCGGGTATTTCGGGTATGGCATTGCGGCTTTTGAGCAGATGCAATATGGTTATCGATCCAAGCCCGGGCAGCGCCCCGCCGCATATTTTGTCGGACAGTATCATTCCGGCAAGCTTCTTCGAATTGGCCTGCAGTGCGGCCTTATTCGCACAGTGCTTGCCAAAGTATGCTTTGCCGTTGATAACTATCGCCCGTATGCCTTTGCTTGCGGCAACATCGCCGAAGCTGCTGCGCGGGCAGGTGAAGCGCGGAGTGCCTTCGGGATATGTAGTAAAAAGTGCGCCGAGAGGCAGCAGCATGTCGGCCGCTCGGCCGGTACCTATGGCTGCGCAATTATTGCCGAACGTTGAGCGTATGTATTCAACTATATCGTTGCAGCTTTTGCCCTGAAGCTGAGGCATATGCTCTATTCGTATGCCTGATGCATCGACCATTATTACGGCATTGCCATCGGCGTATTTGCCCGTGAGCACAAGCGCGTCTATGCCAAGCGAAGCAAGCTTCTGAGGAAAATCGCCAGAGATACTGGATACGGCAACAGCGTTATTACCCATGGCTGCAACGCTTGCGCGGTTTGCGCAGGGCGCGTTAGTGCCTGTTAAAAGACCGCAGACTATCGCAAGCGCGTTTCCTTCATCAAGCCTTGAACAGCCATCCTTTGCATATTGCCGTACAAGCTTCATAGCAAGGCCGCGTCCATAGTGTTCGGCAGGCGTGGGCATCTCGCTTATGCTGTTCGTATTTAGGTTGATGACGATTGTTTTGCCCACGATTTACTTATCCTTTCCCTTCAGATGACCGCCGGGAGCGCCGTAGCGCACCTGCTGTATCTGCGCCATTATGGAAACGGCTATCTCCTCCGGCGTTTCGCCGCCTATATCAAGGCCTATTGGCGTATAAACTGTGCTCAGTTGTTCTTCGCTTGCGCCCTGTGCAGTAAGCTTAGCGAAAAGCGCGGCTATCTTTTTGCAGCTGCCTATCATGCCTATGTATGCAGCGTTTTTATCAAGCACACCTGCAAGTGCGGCGCCGTCGTGCGCATGGCCGTGCGTAGCGATAACATAATACGCACCATCCGGTATATTCATGGCCTTTATTTCGACTTCAAAATCCTTTACGCGCACAAAGTGGCCTGCCGAGGCAATTTTATCGGCTATCTGTTCATCTGCCCTGTCGTCTATAAGCAGCGTATCGTAGCCTATAAATTCCGCAATATGCATTACTGCCGCGCCAACGTGCCCCGCACCTATCATAACAAGCAGAGGCTTGGCAATGAATGCTTCTATCAGCACGCTCATATCACCACCGCAGGTCATTCCTGTGTTTGATGAAGGCGAAGTGAGGTCATATTCTTTATAGGCATTTGCGCCGTTTTCAATGCACTTTATTGCATCCTTAATGGCAATAAGCTCGACCGCGCCTCCGCCTATGGTTCCGCGCGTTGTACCATCGGCATAAACTATCATTTTGCCGCTGCTTCTTGGTGTCGAGCCATCGCTGTGGACTATTGTCACCACGGCATAGCTTTTGCCCGCATCATATGCCGCAGCCTGTTCTTTTACTATATCTATTGCGTTCATGCGTTTGTTTCTCCTTACACTTATTTGGCCCTACCCATGAGGAAGCTGCCGTTGTTTTCAACAATATCTATGTTTCCGTATATAAGCGAAAGCTTTTGCTGCACTTCGCTGCGGTTTGCCGCGCGCATGTCCAGCTCCCCTACTATGTTGCCTTGCTTTAGCATGAACAGCCTGTCGCAATATGCCATGGCAAAGTTCGGATCGTGCAGCGTTATAAGCCCCGCCTTGTTTTCTTCTTTTATAAGTTCGCTTATTTTCGAAAGAACCATATGCCTGTTCAGAAAGTCAAGCGCACTGTCGGGCTCATCCATAAGCATTACGGGCGAATCCTGCACAATGCAGCGCGCAAGTATGACTATCTGCCGCTGGCCCTGGCTGAGCGCGCCGAAGTCCTTTTCGGCAAATTCGGCGCAGTTTAGCCGCTGCATTGCCTCAAGCGCTGCGCGTTTATGCTCCGCAGAAGGAGATTCCAGCAGGCCAAGCTGCGAGTTGAAGCCCATTAGCACCACTTCGAGCGCGGTACGCCCTCCCTGTAAGCTGCATACCTGCGGAATGAAGGACACAAGCCTTGCACGCTTCTTTTCGTTAAGGCTGCGGCAGTCCGTATCGGCCACGGTAAAACTGCCTTGTATAGGTAAAAAGCCGCAGCATCCATGAAGTATAGTCGTTTTACCACTGCCGTTCAGCCCCAGCAGGGCGCAGAATTCGCCGGGAGCAATGTCTATATCCACGCCATGGATAATCTCCGTTTTGCCATAGGCTATTCTTACATCCTTTAATGAGAAAAGTTCTCTCATGCGGTCTCCTTTCCGCGCGTACAAAGGAAATAAACCAATATCGGCACGCCTATAACGGTTGTAAGTATGGATATGGGCAGTTCGGCGCTGTAAAGCACCCTTGCGAGTATGTCCGCAGTAAGCACAACAAACGCGCCCACCATGCCGCTCATAATAATCGTTGTGGAATTATTACGGCACAGCATAAGCCGCGCTGTATGCGGCGCGATAAGCCCTGCAAAAGATATAAGTCCGGTAACACTTATTATGGAGCCTACCATAAGGGTTGATAACGCCAGTACTGCCGCGCGCACGGGCTTTAGCCTTACGCCCAATGCACGGCATTCGTTGTCGCTTAGGGACATCAGCTCTATCTGCCGCCTTAGCAGCAGTATGCCTATAAGTCCGATAAGGAACATGGGCAGTATGGAAAGAAGCTTTGAAAGCGTTGTGTTTCCGAACGTGCCCATTTCCCAGTATTCCATTGCAGCAAGTTCGTTTTCGGGGTCGGCAAAGTATTTGAGCGCCATTATTATGGCCTTGGATATGGCGTTTATTACTATGCCTGCAAGCACATATGTGCTTGTTGATCGTGAACGCGTGGCTTTAACAAGCAGCATAACGCACACTACCGCGGCCAAGCCGCCCCAGAAAGCCCCGCTTGCTATTGCAAACATGCCGGATGTTGAAACGGATACTATCGCTATGGCCGCGCCAAGGTTAGCACCGCCGGCTATGCCGATTATATCGGGCGATGCAAGAGGGTTTTTGAATATTATCTGGTATACGCTTCCGGCTACGCCAAGGCCAACGCCAGCAATTATTGCCATTATGGTGCGAGAGAGGCGCAGCGTTAAAAATACCCTTCGGGTCATATCGTCCACCTCTTTGCCGGCGAATATGGCCCGTATGTCATCAACGGTAATGGAGTATTTGCCCACGCAAATCGAAACCACCGCGGCAACTAATATTGCCGCGGTGACTACTGCAAATAATGCTGGCACAAGGCCTTTTTTTGCAGATTTTCCGTTCACTTTTTAATTATGCAGCCTTCTCTGCGGTTTCGGCAAATATGGAAGAAGTGTCCATATCAAAGCCGTAGAAGGTCTTATAGAAATCGGTGGCATCAGCCGCAAACTCATCCATGCTATATACTTCGGGATGAAGCTTTGCGGTCATCCAAAGCATGCCGAGTACGCCGGAGGGAACCGGAGAATCCCATGCTTCAAAGCCGGTAGGCATATTGTACACGGCGCCGTTCTTAACGGCAGTGATATCCTTAAGCTGTTCATCCACCATAACGTCGGCTGCGGTGAAATCCGGCTGGCCGTTGGCCATGTTGTTGGTGGGGATGATTATAACATCGGGATTCATGGCAATAAGCTGCTCATAGGATATATCTACCCATGAATCGCCTTCAAGTTCATCACCGGCATTCTTGCCGCCGGCGGTGGTTATAACGCTCGCCTGATACATATCCTTGGGAGCGGTGGTAAGATAGGAGCTGGTGCCGCACATATATACAACGGGCTTTGCATCGTCCGCGATGTTAGCGGTAAGCTCGGCTATCTTGGCCAGCACTTCGTCATAGCGGGCTATGAGCGCAGCGGCCTGCTCTTCAGCGCCGGTAAGCTGGGCAATAAGATTTACCATGCCCACAAGCTGCTCGTGGCTTTCGGGATTGACAACTATTGCGGGGATGCCCATTTCGGCGAGCGTGGCAGCATAATCCTTTGCTTTCTTGGGAAGGATTACCAGATCGGGCTCGGCAGCTATGCAGGCCTCAAGGTCAAACGCCTTGGCGGAACCAACGTTGCCTATGGTGCCGATGAGTTCGGGCGCGGCAAGCTTATATATGGGGCGCTTGTCGGTCTTTTCCTCGGTAGCCACCAGTTTATCCTTCAGGCCGAGAGCTATGCAGGTGGAAGAAGATATATAGTAACCGGAAACTATACGCTCTGCAACATGCTCAACGGTCACTTCATTGCCGATCTGATCGGTAACGGTCATGGGGAACGCGCTGGGGTATTCGGCAGCAGGAGTAGCTTCGGGTGCAGCGTCGGTAGGAACAGGCTCGGTGAGAACAGCTTCCGTAGGAGTAGGTTCTTCGCTGTTGGCGGGAGATTCGGCAGGCACATTGGTAGTGCAGCCTGCAAGTAGGCCTATGACCATCATTATGGCCAGAAGCAGAGATAGTGTCTTTTTCATTACATTTCTCCTTGAAAAATACAGTCATTTTGATGCACGGCATCGATTTTAGCCGCACATCAACTGTTATTTTACTATATTTTTTGCCAAAAAGGAAACGATATATATAGATAATATTATACGCGTTATTCGTTAAAACGATTATGCGCACTATTTTCGTTTGAATATAACGCTAAAGTCGTTATTCACACGTAAGGATATCGAATGTACAAAAAATGATGCACTATAGTACACAAGATGTTTTTGGGGGCTTATGGGCTCGATTACCGCAGCGTTATATCGAAAGCATGCTTCAAGACCTCCGCGGGAATCTTATATCCTTAATGTAAAACCGGAGCATATCCTTTGGCGCTGTTTTACAGCAAGATAGCTCATTTATGCAATAGCATATTCCGGCTGCTTCAACGTTAATGTGTTCCTTATTTCTAAAAGCATCGGCAGCGCAATGAAAAGCTGAGGTTATTTATATAATAAACACAGATATGTTTGTCGTTCGCGGCAGCAGCTCCACATCCAACGTAAAGGATGTACAGTTCCGTGTTCTGCTCCGTGCGGATGATGCGGGCAATGCGCCAGAGGTATTCGGACTGAACTTCACCTATAAGAAGTCAAGTTACAGCGTAAGCGAAGCAGTGTATACCGGTAAAACGGTAGTCGATGCTCTGCCAAAGTCTGCATCCGTGGATATAACTGCTACTAGCGCATATGCTTACGCAAACGGCATGAGGGCATGGCGCTTCGAGAACATGATGCTGATGATGATCAATAGCCGCGGCTCCGATGCGTTGTTTGAGGAAGTGGCGCTCAATGGTCTTGACTTCAACGGTGGCTGGGGCAACTGGGCCTATACCATATTCAAGGCAGGCCTGTTCGGGCATAATGCCTATACTCAGTTTGGGGCTAATCCTACGCTTGTTCAGCAGGCAATAGCAGACGGCAATATTGTAGGCCTGTATGTACATGGCGGAAAACTTGAAACCACTAATAGCGACAGTTCAAGCCAAGTAATAGTTTATGCTTACGAAACGCAGGATGACGGTACCGTTATATTCAAGACCGTTTGTCCACGCGGAGATGTGAGTGAACTGACTAACGGCGATGTATTCGGAACATGCACAGCGGAACAGCTTGCCGATGCTATTTCCGGTTTCGGCAAAGCCAGCGCACGCGGCATGATGTATGTCGTTGGCAGCAAGGTTAAAGAATCTTCCGTGAAGCGCGTGCCTGCTGCTGCTCAGATAGTTGATGCGGCTACCATTCGTCTTTCGGTGGATGGCATAACCATCAGCCTGCCGGAGGACTTCGTTGCCCAAAAGAGCTCCACGCTCGGCTACGGCGTTATAGCCTATACGCTTGCGAGTGAAGTGAAGGCCGGAGAAAAGCTTGCCGCTTCCAAGTTCTATTATGATATTATCGTGAATGCGGATGGTACGCTTGCGCTGCCTGAAGCCCTGCAGGCCAAGCTTGCTGCGGGCGATACCGCTAATCTGTACGTTGTGCATAACAACGGCATGACGTATACAGCAAAGATAATTTCCGTTAACACACTTGATAAGCAGAAGAACGAAGCGCTTGCAAAGGTGAACGACTATCTCGCGAATCAGCCTTCCAATGTGTATGGCGAAGCGTTAAAAATAGCCAATCAGGTAAGGACATTGATAGAAGCTTCGTCCTCCGTTGAAGAAATAGAAGCCGCGCTCAAGCTGCTCGATACCAAGCTTGATTATCCGTGGCAGGACGATAATCAGGGTACTACCGCAGGCGGTAACACTACCGTGCTTCCGCCGCAGACCGGTGATGCGGAGAGCTTTGCTCCCTTTATGCTCATCGCCATGGCGGTCGCGCTGATTGTTTTATGCAGGAGAAGGCATTCATAATAGCATCTGCTAAACTGTAGCAAAGGGCCGGAGCAAAAGCTTCGGCCTTCTAACGGTGTTTGTGGCTGAAAAATATGTCTTTACTTCAAAAGTCATTTGCTTCGTTGCGGGTAGTTCGACGCGGTAACTTATCCCGCTACCGTGCAATATCACCATCAGTTCAGATATCTCTTTCAGAATACTTTATACCTTCTGCATCATACTGCTGCTTCTGTACCAGGATGCACAGCCAGCCTTTTTCATTTTTGTGTATTTGAATATCGTGGAATCCGGCCTGTTCAAGTATGGCTTTAAGCTGAACATCCTTATAAATGGTCATTCCGGATATCGTCTACGTCCATTTTTCATCCTCGACATTGTCTCCGCCGCACTCATTGCAGATAAGGAACGTCCCGCCGGACTTTAGGACTCTGTATACTTCTTTGAAGCTTTGCAGCATGTCAGGCCGGAAATATACCGTTTCAAACGCCGTAACGGCATCAAACCATTCAGATGCGAATATCATATCCGCAACGTTTCCCTGAAGCACAACACAGCGATGGATACTTACAGCATCGCTGTTGACATTATTAGCCTTGGCTACACTTACGGCCGAATAGTCTATTCCCTTCACAAAGCCGTTGGGGCAAAGTTTAAGCAGCTTCTTTATGTTCACTCCTCCGCCGCAGCCACAGTCCAGCACGTTTGCATCGTCATTCTATTTTAGGTATTTAAGCCCCCAGTCCGCCAAAGAGCGGTGGCCAATGTTCATCATGGAGACCATTATTCTTCCACCAAGCCCGGTAGGCTTGCGCGTATTATCAAAGAATGCCAAAGCTTTACCTCCTCACAACCTTTTTAGTGTAATAATCTTGTTAGATATGTTCCTGATGGCGGGAATCTTATCAAGCACCTTATAAATCGGCATGAACTGGGCCATGACTTCCGTCAGGCCGTGTTCTTCGACAAAGCGGAAGTTCGGCAGCAACGCCGCCAATGCTTGTCCAATGATGGTCGTGCGGTAACAGATAGCTTCATCGCTGTGCGCCGCAAGTATGCTCATAATGTCGGTTACGTTCACGCCTGCATCACTAAGCACTTTAAGTATGGCAGCATAGTCTGCAACAGGGGCGTATGCGGGCAGTTTATCGCTTAGCACCTGCGCCGCAACGGGAACGAGCATTGTGCTCACGGATATGCCCGCCTCCGCCAGCTTCTTTTGCAGTTCGGCAAGCGCTTCGGCATTGGCTGTAAGCTGCTTTTTGCTGTAAGACGTAAACTTATCCATCAGGTATTTATCTTTGCAGATATAAACGCCGCCGCTTTCACGCTTGCCTATGCCAAGCTCAAGATTGGTTTTCAGCGTTATCCATTTGTCCCTGAGCGGTACCTGATCGGCAAGGTAGGTTTCCAGCTTATCGCCGAACTTGCCGGAAAAGAAGTCCGATGCGCTGAATTTCGGCGCTTGCGTAAGGGTGCGCTTTTCGCGCTCCGAATAGTATTTATCCGGGATGAACAGCCATGCAAGCGCACATACCGCCAGCAGTACGCAAAAGAATGAAATTAGAACGCTTCAAAATCCCCATGCATGGCCTCGCCTCCCTCTCCATAAAATTATACGATTAAAGGGTACGAATTGTCGGGCGTGATGTCAAGCAAAATAAATCATCCGCCCCAATGTGTCCATCAGAGCGGATGTTAGTGTTAGCTGTTAGTTTGATTCAGAAGCTTACCTTTGCTTTTTCCTTCTGCCGTAAATAACGGTTCCGGCGGCCGTGGATGCGCATATGAGCAGCAGCGCTATCCAAATGAATGAGGTATTGTCGTCGCCGGTAGCGGGCAGGTTGGGGTTAGGCGTCCAGCCGGACGGGTTGCTCGGTTCTATATCGCCGCCCTTTGCCGGTATGAAGCCAACTGCCGTAACATAATGGCAAACCGTGCATTCTTTGTGCTGCGTTCCGCTATTAAAGTAAGTGGGCGCGGTGTCTATTATCCAACCGCTTTCAGTATGCGCCGCCTTGCTGCTTTCTATAATCACTCCGCAGCCTGCGTTTGTGCAGTCCTTCCAATGGTCTGCCTTATCGAACTTCCAGCTTTCGGAAGGCGCATGGCCGGTAGCAGGGATTATGACCGATGTTTTGTCGGCTATCTCTATGCTGCCATTAGCATCCTCGAACCACATATCGCAGCCGTCGCAGGCATAGTAGGCCTTATTGCCGTCCTTGGTACAGGTAGCCTTGTTTGCAGAAACAAGCGTCAGGTTATGCGTATGCGGCACGGTCCTATCGTATTCGCAGATATCGCATATGTTATCGTCGCCGTATTCATGCTTCCCCGAATCCTCCTTGCTGTGGCAGCGTTCGCATTCATGCCAATGCTCGTTTTCGTCCTTACTCCAAGCGTTAGGCAGGTCGTGGCCCAGCGGATTACCATCGGTCGCGCCGCAGCCTTCACGCCGGCAGGTCTTTGGTTCGGTGCAAGTCGCTTCGGCCCAGTCGTGGTTAAGCGCCGTGCCCGGCACTTCAAATGTTTCGGTTGCGCTTACCGCGCCGCAGGAGCAGGTCTTATAGTAAACATCATTGTGCGTGCAGTCCGCGGAGGATTTCTTATATTGTTCCTCTACGTGCTCTTCCGTAAAGCTATGCGCCTCAAATACGGGTTTCACGGTCACATTGCCGGCCGGCATGATAAACGTATTGTTGGATACTTCGGCATTGCCGCTTACGACCTGCCACTCTTTGAAGTGATAGCCGTTATTGGGCGTTACGGTAAGCTGTATCGTCGTGCCTGCCGTTGCCGAAGAAGCGCTTACTGTTGCGGTGCCGTTGTCATCCGTAATGATATACACATTGTACTTCTTTGCTCCCGCCGCAAGTTCAAGCTCAGTATTTGAATTATAGTTCACATGGGCGTCGGCGGCATCGGCAAAGAAGTAATCCGAATAGTCCTGACCGTACTTGCCGGAGAAAACCACGGGATAGTTCTTGCTTTCGGTAGTGATGCCGATGGATGCGCCGCTGCTCATGGCAGCGCTTATGCTCAGCTTTTTACCGGAAGGAAGATATACGTTGTTTGCATCGCCGGAAGCGGTGTTGCCATTTACAATGGGATTGCCGCTTATTTTAAGCTGCCCATTGTTGCTGGGGTTGACGTATATTCCGCCGCCGCTCTTAGCAGTATTGTTTTCAATGGTGCCGCCGGAGAGGTTGCAGACAGAACCGCTGCGGTAAATATACACCGCGCCGCCGTTGCCGGTAGCTGTGTTGCCACTGATAATGCCGCCAGTCATATTCAGGACCGACGGCTCTTGATTCAGATAAATTGCGCCGCCATCCACGGAGGAATTTCCGGTGATGATGCCTCCAGAGAGGTTGAACGTGGAATTTTTGTAGAACACATGCACCGCGCCGCCCTCTTTGCCAGCATGATTGTTGCTTATCTCGCCGCCGGTCATGGTCGCCGTTACGCCATTGTGAAGATAGACCGCTCCGCCGTATCGACTGGCCGTATTGTTGATAAGCTTTGTACCGGAGATGGTAATAGTACCGCCGGACATATTGATAACGCCGCCGTCACCGTTAGTGGCCTTATTGCCGGATATGGTGCCGCCGGACAGATTGAACGTGCCGCCGCAGGCGGAGTAGATCACGCCGCCGTTGGTCGCCGTGTTGTTGGCGATCGTGCCGCCGTACATATTCACGGTACCGCCCTTTTTGTCCTTATTGTTCAGGAAAATCGCGCCGCCGGAGTTTTTGCCGTTGTTGCCGTAGATCTCGCCGCCGTAGATATTCAGCACACACTTGCTGTCGTCAAGCGCTATTGCGCCGCCACCGCCATTACCGCTGACTTTACCGCCGGTTATTTTGCCGCCGAAAATGTCCAGCGTGCCCTGGTAGAGATACACGCAGCTGCCGCCCCAGCCGCTGGTTGCGCCCTTTATAGTGCCGCCGCCCTTGCAGTCGCAAATCACAAGTCTTGCCGGTGTTCTTCCGGAGTTGTTCTTTGTCGCCTTACCAACATTAATTTTACTCGTGCCATTGCTTGCAAGCTGCTTTCCGTTCAGGCAGAGATAGAGCGTTTTGCCGGGGTCAATGGTAAGACCATTCATGGTAACGTTATCCGACAGGCGAACATAAGCCACATTGTTATTATACTGAATGGCATCTTTGCCGTTCCAGCTTTGGTAGCTTACAGGCGTATGTCCGGTATGGTCGCCTGCGCTTATGCTGCCGCCGCAGATGCAATGCTCATGCGCCGTCCAATGCGCGTAAAGCGTATGCGGCTCAACAGCAGTTACAACGGTGCTCGCTTCAATCTTAGTGCCGCCGTCCTTTTCGGTAAACCAGCCGTCAAAATCGTACCCTGCGCGATTGGGTGTGGGCAGAGTGCCGTAAGGACTGTTATAAGTCACTTCCTTGGTGGCATTCGCAAGATTACCGCCGTTTGGGTCAAGGGTTATATTGTATTTGGCTTCCGACCAGCGGGCGTAGAGCGTATGCGCCGCACGGGAGGACATAATTGTGATTTCCTCCACCTTAGTGCCGCCGTCCTTTTCGGTATACCAACCGTCAAAATGATAGCCAGAACGAATTGGCGTGGGCATTTCGCCGTAGGTACCATTATGCTGTACGGCCTTTGTCTCGTCGCCAGCATTTAGTGTACCGCCGTTGGGATCAAACGTAATCGTGACTTCATCACTGGTATTGATAAGATAGAGATTATAATAATTCTCATCTTTTCTGATCTCAAGCCTACCGAAGTCCGGGTTGTCGCAGAAGATGCGGTCGAGGTAAAGCTTTGCCGAAGACTCCGTATTAACTTGCAGAGAATTCAAAAGAACAGACGCGCCGTTTTGGGTGATGCCGGTAAAGTAGACGCCGATCTTTGCGTTTCCGCCCGTGTTTATGCGGGCAGTAAATACAATCTGCGTGTCCGGATCGCTGAGATAAAGGTTGTTCTGGGCAGAATTGACCGTGTTGTCATAGATATACGGAGCGATCTCGCCGCCGCCTCCATATACGTTGCCCATGTATATTATCTTTGCAGACGCAAACGGCTCCAGATAGAGGCCGCCGCCCGCTTCGGTGGCGGTGTTGCCGGTGATGCGGCAGTTCCGGTAACCGATGAAGCAGACGCGGACATACGCGCCGCCGCCCCGTTGGGCCGTGTTACCGGATATGGTGCTGCCGTTAAACTCGCAGCGTCCGTCTGCGTTGCTATAAAGGCCGCTGCAGTAAACTCCGCCGCCATCCCCTGTGGCGGTGTTGTTGATAATCTCGCCGCCGTTGAGATGAAAATGTGTTCTGCTTGCGGCATAGACACCGCCGCCGTTGGTAGCGCGGTTATTGGAAATGACACCGCCGTTGATATTGACCGTGCCGGCATTCCAAGAGTCGTAAGAAGAAATACCGCCGCCGTTGCCGGTGGCCGTGTTGCCGGTAATCGCACCGCCATACATCGTAAAGCTGCAATTGCCTCCCGTGACTGACACAGCGCCGCCGTCTCCGGATACGTTGTTGCCGGTCAGCGTGCCGCTGTAGAGCGTGGCGTTTGCATATGCGCCGATACGGATACTGCCGCCGCTGGCATTGGAGCCGCCAAGCGTACCTGTGCCAACACAGTCGCACAGATCCAGCTCCACAGGCTTGCCATCCTCGCCCGTCAGAGTGATGGCCGGCTGAGATGGATCGGCGCAGGTGAAACTGTAGCCGTTCAGGCACAGATACAGGATGTGCTTCGGCGCAACTGTCAGATTGGCTGACACATTGCCGGTCAGATAGACATAAGCAACATAACGGCCCTGTTTAGTGTATTCGCTGACCTGAACCAGTTTCTGTTCATATTTAATCTCGCTCTTGCCGTCCCACGCCTGCCATTCCACGTTTTCGTGGGTATGATTGAACATACCGCCGCAGATGCAGTGGTTAGCGTGCGGCGTGACGGTGATGGAAACTGGCGCAGAGGCCGTTGCCGCATAGTTGTCGGTTTCCGCGGTATAGGCATATATGGAACCGGTTCCTGTCTGAGCGAAAGCAAAGTTCTCGTCTATAACGGTATCGCTTTCGGGAGCGGGTGAATCCCCGTTCATTAGGTAATACGTTATGGCAGCATCTTCCTTTATGCCTTCAACGGAAAGCAGCGGAAGTATCTTTTCGCGTATGCCGACGGTGGTCTTGGATACATTCAGTGTGAAGTTCTGAGGCTCCTTCTCCCCCGCTACCGTAAGCACAATCTTGGCGGATATGCTGTAATCATCGGCAGTCGCCATACAGACTACGGTGCGCTTTCCGGCCTTGATATTCTCGATGGTCAGTTCTGCTTTTTCAGAAAGAATAGTGCCATCCTGACCGTCATAGTACCATTTATAGGCAACGTTGGCGCTGTCCTCACCATCCGCGGTTTTTGCTGTCGCAGTAAATGCTACGGTATTGCCGGAATAGGTAGTGAATGCATAGCTGCCTTCGCTTCCGGTAACGCCGTCGCCTGCGATTTCAATATAAGCCATAGGCGAATAGCTGACCTTTACGTTGCTTAGCGTGTTTGCCGTAGCCTCGGCCGGGAGAATCCATCTGCCATTGGAAAGATTCTTATAATAGCAGAACTTGTTAGCATCTTCCGGATCACTGTAAAGGAAACTGCCGACATTGCCGCCGCTGGTTTGGTTGATTACCTTGCCGTATGTACCTCCGGCGCTCATCAGTACAACTTTGCCGGTATAGCCATTCAGTTCTTTGATTGTACCGTCGTTTATAACCGTAACAATGCAGCCTTCAGCATCGGTTGCTTCAAGCTTTGCAACAGTTACACCTTTATTGATGTACACTTCGCGGGCATTGCTTATAGTGATGCTCTCATCGCAGTCTTTGCCTATTTCGATTCTGTAAGCATCTTCGGCATCGAGCGCGGTCAGCGCTTCGCCCATGGTATCGTACCACACCATACCCGCGTTTGCTTGGACGCCCGCGGCAGCCTTCCTATTGCAAACCTCGCAGGCGCCGTTGGCATCATACCGATGCGCTACAAGCGGAGCGTCAGTTTCGATATTGGTAAGCTCGTTTTTGCCTTCCTCATCGCTGAAATTCAGGCCGCAGCGTTCGCAGTGCCAGTATTCCACGGTGCCCTTGGCAACACAGGTGGGGTCTTTCTCTGGGACGTGCTTCAGATCATGTCCGGCCGGAGGAAAATACACTTGATTCGTTGTAAATTTATTGCCGGACATGTCCGCATGCAGGAAGAAATACCCGCAGCCAGTGCATTCCCAGCAGTGCTGGCTATAATAGTACTCGGTGCAGAGGTCGATGTTTTGATTATGAAGCACCGACTCGTAGATCCCCTTATCCGATGTCAGCGCAAAGGAAATAGAGAAATTCTTGGTGCCGCCGGACGGAAGGGCTGCCGGAATCGTCGCCGCAAAGGACTCGCTGATCTTCTTGTGGCAGAACTCCGTATTTGTATCTATGAAGGTATGTGTTCCGCTGTAGGAAAAGAACGAATCGTCGCTGTCGTATAACTCGCACGAAGAATCGGTGCAGCGATACTGCACATCATACTGGATCGTGATCCTTTTGTTCGATTTCCACTTTGAAATGTCAACATTGGTTACTTGTATGCTTCCGATTTCGCCGGTGTGTCCGCCCGCGCAGGAGGCGCTTGACGCGCTGAGCGTGAATGCAGCATCGCCGGCCTTGGACGTGCCCACTCCGGCCGATAATACCGTTGCCGGCAGGAGCGTAAGCACCATGCAGAGTGAGAGCAGAATACTGATCAGTCTTTTCTTCATTTAATTCCCTCCGTTTTTGTTATATTTGCCTTTTCTATTCCCTGCAGCGAAAACTCAAAGTGCATTGCCAGCACATTGAATAATTGCTGCATTACCTGTTCTGAAATCGTTCTGATATCCAGTCCCTCAACAAAATGAATAGCCTTGTCTATCTCCTGATTAGGGACGTTATATACCCTAAGGCTCATGGTAATGAACAGCCGCAGCTTTTTCTCGAGCGTCAGCTCATCGTCGCACGGGTGCGCCATATAGCCGCGCATTATGCTCGCCGAGCCTATCTCCATTTCATAAAAGTCGCGCAAAGTAAGCCCCGGCAGATATGAGCCGAAGATTTGGTGCAGCTCCTTTGTTGTTTCCCTGAATATATACTCCGATGCTTCTTTTTGAGTGTAGGCTTCAATGTAGATTTCCCGCAGGCTTTCATTAAGCTCTGTCAGCGTCATTTGAATAGCCGTTTCAACGGCATAAATATAAACCGGCGGCAGGTCTGCCCCGGCAAGTTGCCTTGCCATGCCGAACTGAGTGCCGAACATAAACTCAACCAATTCCGTCAGCACGCCGTCTTTTGCGCGGAATATATTCTGAAAGGAGCTGTATGAAACGTTGGCCTTATCGATTATTTCGGCCAAAGTGGTTTTTTTGTAGCCCTTTTCGAGGAACAGCCGCACGCACACTGCTAAAATGCGTTTCTTTGCGGGCAAGCTTGCGCTTGTAATTGCTATGACGATCACTTCCTTTCACGACTTTGGTGTATACACCAAGTATTTTAACATAGTGTATACACAATCACAATAGCCTTTGTAAAAATTAGCCCCCGCCAAACATTTTGCATACAAAGTATGTTAAATGCGGCAGGGGCTTAAGTTGTTTCATATTCTGTTGTTGGGTTTATCGGTGCATCACACGAAAGCCTTATCCAGTTCTTCAAGCATGTTGTATACCTTGGTATATGCCTGGCAGGCATCTTCAGGGAGGGTATAGTTCTTGGTAACGTCCCTAAGCTTATCGAATACTTCACGGCTTGGATTCTGCTTCAGCTCGGCATAAAGCGCCGCCACCTGATGCAGTTCAGTGTGATGATCGCTATGTACCCGTTCAACAACGGGCAATATCTTATTCAGGTTCTTTATGATTTCTCCGTTCATGCTGTCCACTATTCTTTTAACCTATGACTACATAACCCAGGCCGGTTATAACTTTTACAAGCTCGTCTACGTTGGTTTTAGTCTCGTCAAATTCAACCTTGGCCTTGCTGGCATTGTACAGCACGGATGCGCTTACCACGCCGGGAGCCTTTTGCAGGGCGGTTTCGATTTTCTGTGCGCACATGGGGCAAACGAGTTCTTCCATCTGAATAGTTTTCTTCATAGTCAATTCTCCTTCTTAATTATGAACCAAAAGACGCATCGCGTTCAGTATTACTACCAATATGCTAGCTTCATGTATAAGCATGCCTATCGACATATGTATATAGCCCGCGAATAAGCCAATTAGCAGCAGTACAACCGTTCCTACTGCAATGGCTATGTTTTCATACAGCGTAAGTACTGTCTTTTTAGACAGCTTGAGCGAGCGCACCAAGCTCTTCAAATCAGATTTTATCAGCACCACATCCGAATTGTCTATTGCCACATCGGTTCCCGAGCCCATGGCTATGCCTGTGTCTGCCGCCGCAAGTGCAGGGCTGTCGTTAATGCCGTCGCCCACGAACGTAACAGTTCTGCCTTTGCTTTGCAGTTCGCGTATCACCGTAAGCTTATCTTCCGGCAAAAGCTCCGCGCGGTATTCCGTAATGCCAAGCTGAGCCGCTATTGCAGAGGCCGTGCAGGCATTGTCGCCAGTAAGCATTATTATATCGGCAATGCCCATATTCTTCAGGCGGCTTATGCTGTCTTTTGCATCTGCTTTCAATTTATCCGATATTCCGAGAAGCATTTCTGCTTTGCCGTCTACTGCTATCAGGGCGATAGATGCGCCGCTATTTTGCACTTCGCTCAAATCATTAAGCACTTGCTCAGTCAGCTCTATGCCGTTTTGCTCCATAAGTTTTCGGTTGCCTATCAGCACTCTGCGGCCGCAGATGCTTGCATCCATTCCGCAACCCTTAATGTTTTGCACGGATTCGGCTTCATAAGAAGGCAAATCAGCGGCATATCTAATCACGGCATTTGCAAGCGGATGATCGGATGCCCTTTCTACACTCGCCGCCAAGGCCAAGACTTGGGTGGCCTCCTCTGAGTAATCCTTTTGAATGCATACTTCCGGAACTCCTTCTGTAAGGGTGCCGGTCTTGTCAAAAACCACTGTATCCGTCTTTGAAAACGTGTGGATGCTGTCTCCGCCCTTCAGCAGTATGCCTTCCTGCGCACCGCGACCAATTCCGGCTACGTTGGCGATGGGCGCGCCTATCACAAGAGCGCCCGGGCACGCAAGCACCAGCACCGTAATTGCTGTATCAACGTTTCGGGTAAATATGAATACCGCCGCAGCTATTGCAATAACAGCCGGAGTATAATACTTGGCAAACTTATCTATGAACCGCTCAACAGGGGATTTAGCGTCCTGCGCTTCTTCAACAAGGGCGATGATTTTGGCGAATGTGGTATCCTCCCCTACCTTTGTTGCGCGCATTTGTACTGTGCCGCTGTCCAGAATGGTTCCTGCATAGACCGTGTCGCCAACGGTTTTATGCTTGGCCATGGGCTCGCCCGTGATGCTGGCTTCCGCTGCATAGCCATCGCCTTTTACCACAACGCCGTCTGATGCTATCTTGCCGCCGGCCTTAACCAGCAGGATGTCCCCAATCTCAACCTCGTCAGCGTCTATTTCTTCCGTTTCAAAAGCATCTTCCGCGCCGTTCTCAAGAACGCGCCATGCCGTAGTCGGAGCCATTTCTGTCAACGCCCTAATGGCAGAGCGCGTCTTTTTCATGGTTTTCTGTTCCAAGAACGAGCCGAACTGGAACAAAAACGTGACTATTGCGGATTCGTTGAATTCGCCAATCACGCATGCACCTATTGCCGCGATGGACACAAGCAACTCTATGCTGACCGTTTTTAAGCGGAGTGCCTGAACAGCCCGAAGCAATATCGGTACGCCGGACAGAACGAACGCCGCAATGAAACACACATCAGCAACGATTTTAACACTAAATATATGCGAAAACGCTGTTGCCAAAGCAATGAGTATTCCCGCGCCCCACAGAAGCGGTATTGAAAAACGCTTTATCCATGCGTTAAGCTTGAGCAAAATATCACCTTACCCTTCGGGGATAGTATAGCATAAAAGCACTAAAAAAACAGGGTATAAATATAATACGGCAAGTAATATAGCAATGCCGCCGGGAAGAATCCCAAGCGGCATCACATGTGGAGTACAATCTATTTATTTGTGGTCTTTCAAATACTGCATAGTAAGCAGTCCGCTCTCAAGCTGTATGGCTACGAGTTTACGTATTGGCACAACCTCGTAATGTATTTCCGCTTCAAGGTATTCAGCCAGATCATTAAACATTGTAAGAGCTTTTTGCATTCCGCGTTCAAGTGCAGCACGCTTACAAGGATCTTCTTCGCCAGTCTTTTTCATATTCTCCAATTCACTTTCGTGCATGCGCACAAGCATGCCAAACTGCAAAAGCTTATAGAATTTTGCTACCAACAGGTTTGAGAATTCCTCGGCAATAGTAGCATGCTTTGCAAACGCAGGATTTACGCTTATCATCTTACGCGTAGCATCGTTGCGTTTAGGGGAAGCAAAGTCACGCAGTGTTACCATAAACGGATTTTGTTTATCTATGTATGCTTCCGACTCATTGATAAGCGCGGTAATGCTATTGTTATATTGCTCTTCGCAATTAAGTTTCTCCTCTGCCACATCGCGGCGTATAGCCTTGCTCTCGCTCATGTCGCTTATGCGTTTATCAAAGAAATACGGAAGCTCGGTAAGTAACGTGAAAGCTCCGCACACTTCTTCACCGTAATCCGCACTGCATGTGCCGGTCTTTATACGCTTGCCTATTTCTTTAACGCCATTCTGCTCAAGATAATCGTAATTATCCCGTATTGTTGTTTTTTGATATATAGCAGGGGCATATGCATGACAGTATGGTGATTCGGGTTCGCCAAGGTTAAGCGGGACCTGTTGCCTATTTGCTGCGGCATACATCTCGTCATGTATTTCAGGCATATCATGCGATATGTACCAATAAACTCCGCCAAATCCGGCATTATGCAAGGAATAGATAAAACTTGGCCGTATTTCATCTATCAGGCGCATAACCGCTCTTGTTTCCGGAATTGCGTTATTAAAATGCAGCTCCTTATAGTCAATTGGGAATGTCCAATCAACTTGTTTAAATCCTACTGGGCGATAAAAGTTACGCGAATAATTGGTTATTGTAAAAGGTCCCTTGAGCCATTTCTCGTTTAACCTTACGCCATCGCAGTCCCAAGCCTTTACAACATAGCAAGTGTAACCAAGTTCGTCCTGTAGTTCTTTATTAGCAGCAAGACTCCATGTGAAGTGCTCTAATAATGCGGCACCGATTGGCTCATTCGGATGAGGGCAGCCAAGGAACAAGGCATTGCGTTCGCCGTGTCCTATTTTCAAACAATAAAGTGGATTGCCGGATCCGGACTTTCCTATTTCTGTTATGCTTACACATTCAGGATATTGCTCAGCAAGGCGCTTAGAGCTATTATCCATTTCATCTACGGTGAAAAAGCCTTTATAATCAGGTATTGTATCGATTAGTTTCTGAAATACTGCTTTCATTTTTTTGCTCCTCTTCTTAATTCAACCAAGCTGCATATACTTTTTTACGAACTCAAGCATTTTGGGATAACAGTCAAGCTTATTCTTCAACTTGTTAACGCCATGCCCTTCATCCTCATATATAAGCATTTGCGCATCAACACCGCGTCCTTTTATATAATCCATAGTTTGTATGGCTTCGCTAACAGGAACACGAGGGTCGTTGCGGCCATGTATTATCATAAGGGGACCACGTATGCCATCCACGGCAGCTACAGGCGACACATTAAATAGTGTTTCTCTGTCATGTGCCAGCGTACCATATTCGCTTTCTCTGTGCGGTCGTCTATATGGAGCTGTATTTTCAAGAAACGTAACCAAATTGAACATGCCGACTGTGCATACGGCACAGCACCACAATTCCGGATACCGTGCTGCGCATGATAAAGTCATGAATCCACCATAGCTTGTCCCCATTACACTTATGCGCTTTGCGTTCGCAATACCGGTATCAATGAGGTGCTTCACAAGGAATTCTATATCCTTAACGCTATCCAATCGTTTTTCAACGTCATCAAGATGAGAATACGTTTTGCCGTATCCTATCGACCCACGAACATTAGGCTCAACTACAGCAATTCCCTGCGAAACAATATACTGAAGGAACTCTTTGCCAGATAGGTTTGGCCTGCTTTGACCTTCGGGTCCGCCATGTATGGAGATCATTACGGGAAGATCATGCAATTGCTTCCCCTTGGGAACATATATGAAGTATGGAACCTCAAGCCCATCAAAGGACTTAAAAGAATGAATGTCAGGTTCAACAAAATCATTATTGTCCATTCCATTATCTATACAACTACTTATGCGCTTGATAGCATCAGCTTCCATGTCAAGCACCCAAACATCTTGCGCACGAGTACCGCTGCTTACTGTAAAGGCGAGCTTCAAACCACTTGGCGCCCAAGAGATACTATCGTATAACGCATACACACCTGCCGGAGCCTGAGGGATATTGCAAAACGTCTTACTTTCCGTATCATATATTTTTAATATGGAATAACCATTTTCATTTATGAGCATCGCAAGATGTTTTCCATCGGGAGCTAATGCCAGATTTTCAACATCCCAGTTAAAACTGACCACTTCTTGCTCTATGCCGTCTTTTGCATTGCAATATGCAACACGGAAGAAATCGCTGTCTCTATCCGTGACATAGTAGATCCCCTTTGAATCTGGACTCCATGCAGGGAATTTCTCGGCCGATTTGCCGATAACGTCAGGACGTCTGACCGCTTCGCCCGTTTCTGTATTTACCATCCACATGGCATTGTCAGACCCACCAAGAAGCTTATTATAGAGCAAATATTTTCCGTCCGGCGAAAGTGCGGCAGGCGTATTATAATTGTCGCTGTTTTCGAGTATTATACGCTGTTCTCCATTCTCTATATCATGCGCAATTATGTCAAAGGACTGTTTGCAGCGCTTATTGCTTGAATATACAAGTGTCCTGCCATCGGGCTTTAATCCGCCGAAGTAGTGCCTCACACTTGGTTCATTTGTAAGGTTTATTGCGGCCGTATCGTTTACCATAAACACTTGCTCGTTCTCGTTACCGCCGAGATCACTAGTGAAGAATATCCTTCCATCGTTAGAGGCATATGTTTTCCATATTTGTTCTTGTGTTGTATATAACGTTGTCTCTTCGTCTGATCTAATATTTTTGCATATTATATGTTTACCACCAACGCCACTATGCACATATATAATGTGTTCTGCATCTTTCCATTGAGGACCTTTGCAACTGCCTATATTAAGATAGTTCTCCAATGCCTTCATCGTTGTTCTCCTTTCCATTCCATTACACATTCGCAGCACAATGGCAGCACACGGTATGACCACTTTCGCCTTCGACAGCACTCGGATATTCCCTGAAGCATCTCTCTGTTGCCATATAACATCTCGGCGCAAAATAGCAGCCAGGCCCCGGATTGATGGGTGTCGGCGGCTCACCGTGGATAGATATAGGCTTTGTCTGCTTATCAAAATCGAGCGATGGAAAGTTTGAGATAAGCACTTTTGTATAAGGATGCTGTGGATTTTTTATTATCTGATCAGCAGTACCCATCTCCACTATTCTGCCAAGGTACATAACTGCAACGCGATCTGCCACATAATTAGTTACAGCAATATCGTGACTGATAAATACCATGGCCATATTGTATTCATGGACAAGATTCATAAGTGTGTTCAACAGGTCGGCGCGCACCGATACGTCAAGCATACTTACGGGCTCGTCCGCTATTATAAGCAGCGGATTAAGGAGCATACTTCTAAGTACGGATATTCGTTGCAGCTGTCCACCGCTAAGTTCGTGCGGCCAGCGCGAAAGATAATCCTCAGCTGGAGTTATGCCAAGCTTTTCAAGGCCGTCGCAGATTATCCTCCTGCGCTCGTCTACACTCGAACCTATTGAATGTATTTCAAGGGGCTGCATCAATATGTCCTCTATAACATGGCGCGGGTCAAACGTTTCAAATGGGTTCTGAAAAACTATCTGAACTTTACGCCTGAATGTGAGAACATCTTTCCGGCATATTCTGGTGTAATCCTGGCCATCAAGTTCCAGATAGCCTCCATATGGCTTTTCGAGCATGGCAAGCATTCTGCCAAGCGTTGACTTGCCGCAGCCGGATTCGCCTATTACTCCCAATACTTCGCCGCGCTTTAATGTAAAACTTACATCGTCTACTGCTTTTACCCATTTCTTGTCCTGCTTTTTAGCTATCTGGGCAATGGAACGCTTTATCCCATACCACTGTTGGGCGTTCCTAACGTTAAGCAATACTTTATCTTCCATTATCATTCCCTCCCGAAAAAGTGGCAAGCCACCATATGTTCAGGTGTTGCACAGCGTTGAAGCGGACGTTCGTTGCGGCATATATCTTTTGCCCTTGGGCAGCGCGGAGCAAAAACGCAACCTTGTACTTTATTCTTTAAATTAGGCAATGTGCCCGGAATGCCTCTTATCATCGTTTTACCCGTCTCAAGTGTAGGGAACGATGATATCAATCCTTGGGTGTAAGGATGTAATGGTTCCTTTATTACGCTTCTTACTGGCCCTGTTTCCATCAAGTAACCCGCATACATTACAGCAACCCTATTGCATGTCTCAGCAACTACTGATATATCGTGTGTAATAAGAATACTGGAGACGTTGAAATCCCTCTGGAGGCGCTTTATTTCCCCTATTACCTGTCCTTGTGTCACAACGTCAAGGGCTGTTGTAGCTTCGTCAAATACAACAATTTTCGGATCAAATATCAGGCTCAGGGCTATGCAGATCCTTTGCAGCATACCTCCTGAGAGCTGGTGCTGATACATGTTTAGAACCCTATCTGTCAAATTTACAACACCGAGAAGGCGAGTTATTGCTGCATCTGATTCTGCCCGTGTTGCACTTGGCTTGTGGACTTTATATATGTCATATATCTGTTCACCAATCTTATATACAGGACTAAAGCTATTCATGGATTTTTGAAACACTACCGATATTTCGCGCCAACGTATTGCACGCATTTCCTTTTCGCTCAGTCCAATAAGATTCTTTCCGTTAAATATGGCTTCACCAGTTACCTTCGCATTATCTGCAAGTAAATCAAGCACGCCCATCGCAAGAGTGCTTTTACCTGAGCCAGATTCGCCAACTATACCGAGTGCATCCGATTCATACAGGTCAAGATTTATATCGTTTGCAGCATATACGGTTCCGGTAAGGGTCTTATACCCTACATTTACGTTTTTTAAGCTTAGTAATGCGTTTCCTGTCATATCAGAGCACCTCCTTTATCTCCTTAGTTTCGGGTTAAGCACAGTATTCAACCCATCGCCTATCATATAGAACGTTGCAACGGTGATGATAATTGCTATGCCAGGGAATGTTGCAACCCACCATGCGGTTGTCATCACGTTCCTTCCGTTGAATATCATTTGTCCCCAGCTTATTGCATTTGGATCGCCAAGTCCAAGAAAGGATAGGCTGGCTTCCGTTAAAATGGCTGTAGCAATCTGCATGGTAGTATTTGAGATTACGGGGAATATGCCGTTGGGTATAACGCAGGAAAATAGTATTTTGCTCTCTGATGTACCTATTGTGCGTGCACCCTTTACAAATGTGCGTTCTCTTAGTGACATAGCTTGGCTGCGCATGACTCTTGCATTGCCTGGCCAGCTTGTGAAACCAATAACCAGCATAACGTTGAATATGCTGCTGCCGAATATGGCTACAACCAATATTATTAGAAAAAACGTGGGAACCATAATAAATATATCTATTATCTGGGAAAGTATTCTGTCAATACGTCCGCCATAATAGCCTGCTATGGCTCCAACCAGTGTACCGGTTATGCCTGATATTGCCGCGGCAACAACACCTATCATCAATGAGACACGCGTCCCATGTATTATGCGTGAAAACATGTCGCGGCCAAGATGGTCGGTGCCGAGTAAGTATTGTGAGCTTGGTTTGAGCAATGCATCATCCAAGAACTCCGTTGGTGAATACGGTGCAATTACATCTGCAAATATAGCTATAAGTATAATGAGTATAAGCAAGCACAGTCCGATCATAGCATGAGCATTATGCGTATACTCCAATATAAAGTTTTTCAGTTTGCGTTTATCTTTTACTTTTTTGCTCATAAGGCCACCTCTTAACTCAAACGTATACGCGGATCAGCCACGGCATATATAAGATCGACCAGTATCATCCATACAGCTACCGATATGGACAATATCAGATAATTGCCCATAAGCAACGGATAGTCTCTTGACGATATTGCGGAAAGTACCAATGTTCCCATTCCAGGCCAAGCGAATACTATCTCGGTTGCAGCACTGCCGCCTATTATATATGCAAGTCTGATGCCGAATGTGGTTATAGTCGGCAGCATAGCTTCGCGAAACAGATACTTGCGGTAGATTTTGCCTTTGTCTAAGCCTGCGGCTTTAAAAGTGTTGACATAGTCGCTCTTGATTACCTGCATCATAGAAGAACGACCTATTCGGAAATAAGCAGGCACGCCTACTAAAGCTAAAGCGCTTGCGGGAAGTACCAAATGCTTAGCTACATCGAGTACATGTTTTATTCCGGTATAGCCAGCCCTTGCATTCTCCATACCTGCCGTAGGCAACCAGCCGAGTTTTGATGCAAAGAATAGTATCATTATCAATCCAAGCCAAAAACCGGGCATAGAATAGAGCACATATGCTATATAAGATATGATGTTGTCTACAACACCTCCAGGGTTACGTGATGCCCATATGGCCAAGAGTGTACCCAGCACAAGCGCAATAACGGCGCCGGTTAAGGACAACATCAGCGTTGGGCCAAGGCGTTCCATTATAATGTCCATTACTGGACGGCCATATATTATGGATGTTCCAAGGTCGCCCTTAATTACATTCCCAAGATAAACAACAAGCTGCTCCGGTATGCTCTTATCAAGGCCATATTTTGCCTTCATTATGTCTATCAATTCCTGAGATGGGTTATCCTGACCGGCAAGTATCGTTACCGGATCGCCCGGAGCAAGCCTTATCAATACAAAATTTAATACAAATACGAACAGCACGGTCAAAATAGCCGTTCCTATTCTTTTTAATAAATATCTGCCCATAGCACCACCTTATAAACTCGATCCCGGGCCGGAACCGATACCATTATCTCAATCGACCCGGGATAAGAACACAATTTGTCTAACTTGCTTATCAGTTATTGATCATAGAAGGATCATTGAAGCGTGTAAGCGCAAAGCTATTGAAAGAAAGTCCTGCCGCCTTACCTTCCTCAGAAAGCGGAGTGCCATCAAGCTTGGCGCTGTAAACGTAGAAACTGGGATATTCAGCCAAAGGTACAATGCAGTAGTCATCGTGCATAAGCTTTTGGGCGTACTTGTAGAGCTCACCACGCTTGGTCTGGTCGGATACCTTCACGGCTTCTTTCAAAGTGTTGTCAAGCTCCTCGTTGCTGTAAGGCCCAAGTATCTTGTTGGACCCATCAGTAGCAATGCGGCTGTACATATTGTGCGGATCTGGACCGTGGAAACCATTGTTTATTGCCATATCGAAGTCGAAGTCCTCTTTTACTCTGGGAGTCCATGCGCCCATTTCAAGGGTTATGATATTCACTTCAATGCCAACAGCTTTCAGTTGCTCCTTTATAACGGCTGACATGTCGCTTACACCCTGACTCTGCCAATTTACAAGGTCAAGAGAGAATCTGTAACCATTATAAGCTATCGGATATCCGGCTTCATCCAGAAGAGCATTAGCTGCATCGGGATCATAGGCGGGGCAAACATCTTCATCGTTATATGCCCAAGCAAAAGCGGGAGTAAAATAGCCTTCAGCTGCCTTGCCGTAGCCATTGAATGCACGCTGAACGATTTCTTCTTGGTTTATGGCCATGGAGATAGCTTCACGCACTTTTATGTTGCCTGTAAGTTCACGACCAAAGTTAAAGCCAATGTAATAGCGGCTGGGCATATTCGGCTTGACAACTATCATGTCAGCATTGGCTTCGAGTGCGGGACCATCGCTAAGCGGTGGAGAGGAAAACATATAGTCAGCTTCTCCGTTAAGCAATGCCTGCTCAGCAGTATTAGCATCTGATATGAACTGTATAACAAGCTTATCCACGTAAGGACGGCCCTTGAAGTAATCTTCATTGGCTTCAAGCGTGACGCTTACGCCCTGGTTCCATTCAACAAACTTGAATGGACCAGTACCTATGGGCGCCTGATTAGCGGGGTTAGTGGTCCAATCCGTGCCTTCGTAAATGTGTTTGGGGATTATCTGGCAGGCATACCATGCAAGGAAGCCCATCAGAGCCGCATCAGGTTGAGAGAGGTGCAGGATAACGGTGTTAGCATCAGGGCAATCGATGGATTCTATTGCGCTCCACTCTATTGCCATACGCCCCTTGTTTTCAAGTACGGTTTCGATGGTGAATTTTACGTCTTCAGAGGAAAAAGGTTCACCGTCATGCCACTTTATATTTTCATAAAGATGGAAGGTGTAGGTCAGACCATCGTCAGATATCTCCCAGCTTTCAGCAAGATCGGGGCATATTTCATAATTGTAGTTCAGCGTTACCAGCTTGTTGAATATGTTGTGGTTGGTAAACGTTGCCGGATCATCGCTCTTCCATACGGGATTGAAGCTGCCGGGGTTACCACTTGTGGAAATGGCCACGAGAGTGCCGCCATAAAGCGCCTCGGTTTCGGCCGCGGGAGAATTGCTCTCTATAGGTTCAGAACTATTCGCCGGTACATTCGTGTTGGCGGGTTCATTTTGCTGATTTTCAGCCGGTTTGTTTTCGGCGGGTTCTTTTGTGCATCCAGCCATTATGCCAGCAAGCATGCACAAGCAGAGGATCATTGCCATCAGTCGTTTCATCTTTCTACATCTCCTTTGTTTGATTTTAAGACATGAAGTCCATTTGTTAATGCATATTATACGTATCACATTTGCTCTTTCGGGTTTCACCGTGTGTCCTTTCTGTGCCCATTATGTTTTGTTTCTGGTCTTTTTATGGTAAAAAAGGCCCATTATATTGACTAAGCGCAATATATAAATATAATGAAAATATCGCCAATATAGATATTAGCAGAATGTATGCTGTTGGTGCAACGGTATTTTTATACCAGATGAGGTGATTATATGCCAGCTATACTCATTGTAGACGATGAGCAAAAGATGCGTGAGTTTGTTGCTCTATTTCTAAGATCAAGCAGGTACACGGTGTTTGAAGCCGCTGATGGGCGAACTGCGCTGAATATACTGTCGAAAGAGACTATTGACCTTATAGTTCTTGATATTATGCTGCCCGATATATCAGGTTTTGATCTTTGCAGCCAAATTCGAGTGAGGTCTTCTGTACCAATTATATTTCTTACAGCGCTTGCTGATGAGGAGTACCAGATGATAGGTTATAGAGTTGAAGGCGATGATTATATAACTAAGCCGTTCAATGCTTCTATACTACTCGCTAAAATACAACGAATACTCCAAAGATGCGCTCCGTTAAATGCACGTTCAGACACATTGGCTTTTCGCGGTATAAAGCTTGAAATAAGCAGCCGGCGTGTTACATTGGACGGTAAACCGTTGCAACTTACGCCTAAGGAATTCGACCTTTTGCTTGCGCTTATGCAAAACCGTGGTAAAGTGCTAACCAGAACATTCCTATTGGAAGCAATATGGGGATACTCTTTTGCAGGCGATTCCAGAGTGGTAGACAGCCATATAAAGAAGTTACGCAGCAAGGTATCACCTTATTCATCCAATATAAAAACTGTTATATCGATAGGTTATAAACTTGAGGAATAAAGCATGATTGGACTTATACGAAAAAACATAGTTGCCAAGATGTTCTTGCTCATCCTAGTGGCTTTTCTGCTACTGTTCGTGTGCCAAATGGTAATACTGAACAACAATATAGATACGTTCTTCATGCGAAGTTATAAATCTGATATGACGGCCGAGCTTAAACGAACGGCTGGATCATTCGTTACCGTTGCTCAATCAGAAGATGGCGCAAGCACGGAGTATAATCACGAAGCATCCATGGAGTATGTGCGCCGTAATGAATTACCGCTTATTATAATAGATTCGCAATCCAAACTTATAGACAATGAGATATTTAACGCATACAGCATTTTGAAAGTAAAGAATCTGAGAAATGAGGAGCTCTATTTTATTGCTGATTTCCTATCTGAATATGTAGATAATCCGATAGATAGCATATCTAGGACTGATATTCTGCGTATAAAAGGAAGGCGCATTGGGAAGTCAAACTATTACCAGCTTACAGAACTGCGCGTTGGCTCAAAGTCATACCAGGACGCATCGATAAAGGATGTACGAGGAATGGCGGAATATATTACTCAGTTCGTATATATGGACGAGTTTATATCACCTGATATCTCCGGAGAAGTTATACTCAAAAAGCAATTGCTCTTTGAAAATCTGCGCCCAATACTTATCTCTTCATCATCACCTTATACTTTACTGCACAACCTTGAGGATAGCGCAGTAGAGGATAAGTTTGGCAATAACTATTCCATACTTAGCTATTCAACATCCGATGTTTTATTTATAACTCTATTGCCAGTTACACGTAATAACCTTTTCTTAGGTTATTTGGCGAACTATTATGTATATCTTTATGCTGTATTCTTTATTGTTATCATCGTTATAAGCTATTTCTTTTCAAGAAGCTTATCTGCCCCGCTTGTACAATTAAGCCAAGTGGCTGAACGCATGGCTCAACTTGATTTCGATGTACATGCAAATGTCAACACACCAGACCAACTTGGAAAGCTATCCGATAGCTTAAACGTACTTTCGGACAATCTCCAAAGTTCCTTGTTCAAATTAAAGAAGGCGAACGCCGAACTTGAAAGGCGTGCAAACGAAGAAAAAGAAAGCGCAAATAGAATGAAGATATTACTCGAAGACATGGCGCATGAGTTCAAAACACCGTTGGGAATAATATCAGGGTTTACAGAAATTGTTGAATACGGATTATTGGAAAAAAACCGTGAGTATTACTTTGCCATAATAAAAGACGAGATTAATAAGCTATCAGAACTTGTGAATGACACAATAGATCTGTCCAAGTTGAGCTCCGGCTACTTTGCCTTTGATTATGCAAACATCGATATAGCACAGTTTATATCTGAGTATCTTTGCCGCACTGATTACGACATAAAAAGAAATGGCTTCACCGTTAATACAAGCCTTGATCATGCAATAGTATGCATTGACAAGAAGCGTATAACCCAGGTTTTTGATAACCTAATGAGTAATATTTTCAAATATACTCAGGGAAATAAACGAATATACATATCGTCTAATATGTCAGCCCCAGGAGAAGTTACTATAAGGATAAAAAATCCCGGAGTTATAAACGATAGCGACGTAACCAAAGTATTTGATCGTTATCATATCGGTGCTATGGGCTCCGACTATCGCGTTCAAAGCTCAGGTATAGGTCTTGAAATCGTAAAACGTATACTTACGCTGCATAACAGTAATTACGGAGTAGATCTAAAAGATGGCCAGGTATGTTTTTATTTCACTTTATATTCCGAGCTTAAGTTGGCAAAGTTGCAATAAGAAACAGCCCCAACGGCAATCAACTTCCTGCCATCAGGGGCAATCTTTACATTTTAGTTTTATCAGAACTCATCCACTACATCGTAGCCGGAGCCGTTCCATATTGCGGGACGGGTGGGCAGAGTGCGGAGTTCGGCGATAAAGTCAGACAGAGTGGTTACCATTTCGGGCAGATAGGTGACGTATTTGCCGACCTGCTGCGAGGTATGCGCATCGCTTGCGCCTATGGCCTGCAGCCCGAGTTCACGGCAGAAGCGCAGCGCTTTGCGGTTGGCTTCCACATCCGTGCTGCCATTGAGCACCTCTACTCCGTTCAGACCGTGAACATCGCGCAGTTTCTCCTCCAAGCCGCGATTATTGTTGCGGAAAGGATGGCAGGATACGCAGAAGCCGTTGGCGGCGTTGACAAGGTCTATGAAATCCTGCGCGGGAATGCGGTGGTCAGGATAGCTTTCAAGTCCCCATGCGGTGATGTCGCCCTGAAGTGAGAAGAACTCTATGCCAGTAAATATCGGGAAATCTGTGCGGCGGGTGTACTCCTCCGCCGTTTCGCGAAGGCCCATGCTGTCATGATCGGTGATGCACACGGCGTCAAGCCCCTTGGCTTTGGCTATGGATACTATCTCATCAAGGGAAAGAAAGCTGTCGGTAGAGAATGTTTTTTCGTGCAAATGCATGTCAACAAGCATAACGTTTACCTCCTTATTATTTTCATAACGGAACCGTCCTCACCCCAAACAATGTCCTTCAGGCCAAGGAACGATGCTATTGTATCATTGGTAGGTTCGCGATACACCTCTTCCGGTGTACCGAGCTGAAGCAGATGCCCGTGCTCCATAACGGCTATTCGGTCGGCGAGTATGAGCGCTTCCTCCTGGTCATGCGTGACGAACACCATCGTGATGTCAAGTTCGTGCTGCAGCCGCTTCAGTTCGCCGCGCATACGCGCACGCAGCGCCGCATCAAGGTTGCTCAGCGGCTCGTCCATCAGGCAAAGCTTGGGCTCAACTATAAGCGAACGCGCAAGTGCAACGCGCTGCTGCTGACCGCCGCTTATTTCGTGTATATGTGCATTCGCGCGGTCTGCAAGGCCGACAAGTTCAAGATATTTCATGCCCTTCTCCCTTGCCTGCGCGCGGTTATAGCGGCGGAATTTCAGCCCGTAAGTAACGTTTTCAAGCACGGTCATGTGTGGAAAAAGGCCATATGACTGGAACACGGTCGAGACGGGGCGGCGTTCGGGCGGCATATTCGTAACGTCCTGCCCATCAAGCAATATGGTGCCGCTGTCCGGCGCAAGGAAGCCGCCTATCATATTGAGCGTGGTGGTCTTGCCGCAGCCGGAGGAGCCGAGAATGCACAGCAGTTCTCCCCTCTCCACGCCGAGTGAAAGATCGCACACGGCGCTTTTGCCGTCAAAGCTTTTGTTCAGTTTCTCAAGTTCAAGATACACGGCGTTTGCCCTCCTTTCGGCTCAGCAGCCACACAAGCCCTTCTACGGCTAGCACTATTGCCGTTATAACGCTTGCAAGCACAGACGCCAGAGCGTAATCCCCGCGGTATACGGCATCGAACAGTCGGAACACCGCAAGCTGGCGGCTGGGATCAATCAAGAATATTATTGCGCCGGCGGTGGTCATGCTGCTGGTGAAGTTATATACAAAGCAGCTTAAAAGCGCGGGTCGCATATTAGGCAGCACAACATCGCGTATAACAGCCAATCTGCCCGCGCCAAGATCCTGTGCGGAGCGTTCCTGTGCCGGCTGAAGCTGCGCAAGCGTAGCGGAGCATATCTTTGCCGATGTAGGCAACTGCTTAAACAGCATGTTGGCAAGAACTATTATTGCCGTGCCGGTAAGCTTGAGCGGCGCATGGTTGAATGCGAGTATATATCCTATGCCGAAGCATGTGCCGGGCAGCATATACGGCATAGTGGCTATGCAATCGAAAAACGCGCGGCCTGGAACGTGGCGACGGTCCATATAATATGCGAACAATGCCGCGAATAGCGTGCCGACCACGGCGACTATCAGCGCATATACCACGCTGCGTACAACAGGCGAAGCGCCAATGCTCCAAAGCTCGTTCCAATGGTCAAGTGTGAATGAATATACGCCCTTCTTGCTCTTTAGGAAGCCGGAAAGCAGTACGCAGCCGTATTGCAGCAGCGTAAGCACGAAAAACAATCCGCTGCCGGTAAGCGCCAGCCAACCGACCGAACCGCAGCGGGTGAGTGGAAGCGAAAGTCCTCCCTGCGTACTGCGGCTGCCCGCAGTCAACTTATCGGACCTGCGCATGAGCGCGCGATATATAAAGAAGAACAATATCGACGGCACAAGCAGGAACATGTTCATTGCCGAGGATTTTTCAAGGTTTGAATATCCTATTACCTGCAAATAGACCTCAGCGGCAAGCGTTACGGAGCGACCGCCTATAATAACGGGCGTGCCGTAATCCGCAAGGGAGCGGACGAATGAAAGCAGCATGCTTACAAGCAGGCCCGGGCGCATGAGCGGCAGAACAATGTCCATGAGTATAGCGGAAGGCTTCGCCCCCAAGTCGCGTGCGGAACGCAAGCTGTCCGCATCAAGCTTATCGAGCACGCCAAGCAGGAACAGCGCATTGAGCGGCGTGAACGAGAGCGACTGCATCGCCACAACGCCAGCAAGATTGTACGGATTCCAGCTGAGTCCCAACAAACGATATGTTATCCATCCACGTCGGCCGTACAGCTGAATATACGCAAGCGACGATACGAATGGCGGAGCTACCATTGCCGCAGTCAGAAGAATCATGCACAGCGTGCGTCCCCACGAGCGGCGCGTAGCGCAGGTAAGCGCGGCGGAAAGCGAAAGTATAGTTGTGCATATGGCCGTACAAATGCCGACCACAACGCTGTTGCGCATACTTGTGCCGTACTTGGACAGCACATTGCTGTATGCTTCAAGCGTAAAGCCGCCGTCTGCGGCGCGGAAGCTGCGCAGCGCTATGCAAAGCATGGGCCACAGTATAAACAGCAGCACCCCGCCGAGTAGTATGCACAGCACGACCGTATCCCCCGCCCGTTCCTTAACGCGAAAAAGGGCATTGTTACATGCCCTTTTATTTGTGCTTTTAGAAGCGGCCGTCATTTATTCCTGAGCGGCCTTGTCGCCCATCATAGGTTCGAAGCGGGCAAGGATCTCCTCGCGCTGCTTACCGAACAGGGACAGGTCTTCATCCATCAGGATGGAAGCATCATAGGTCAGTTCAACGCCTTCGATAGAGGGCTTGATAATCTTTACGCCGGTCTTGTTCTCTATGGAAGCAAGCTGACGGAGATGATCGTCGTTGCTGAAGAGCCATTCTATGAATGCCTTGGCGGCCTCAACGTTTTCAGCGTTCTTGAATGCGGCTACACCTTCGGATACCCAGGGGATACCATCGGAAGGATAGATAACGGAAACATTGTAGTCTTCGGTCAGCTTTTCAATGCTGGGGTCAACATAGGTGATGCCGATGGCAAACTCGTCAGCGGTGACCTTGTTCTTCGGGTCGGAACCACGGCGGCCGTAGTAAGCAATGTTCTCGTTCAACTTTTCAAAGTAATCCCAGCCGGCATCGCCCTTGGCTTGCAGCAGAGCATTGACCACGGCGTAGTTGGTGCCGGACACGGCGGGGTTGGACATTACGATTTCACCCTTATACGCTTCCTTGGTCAGATCGTCCCAGGAAGCGGGCTTATCGAGCTTCAGTTCTTCGAGCAGGCCATCGTTTACAAGGAAGCCAACGATAGTGATGCCCTTGGAGTACCAGTAACCGTCCGCATCGCGGAATTCAGGAGCGAGATCGTTGGCGGCATCGAACACAACGGGTTCGAGCAGGTCGTCGTCAGCAGCGCTCATGAAAGCATCGATTCCGCCGCCAAACCACAGGTCAGCAGAAGGAGTGCCGCCCTCAGCGCGGAGCTTGGAGAGCACTTCACCGGAGGACATGGACAGAACTTCAACGGTAACGCCGGTGTCCTTGGTGAACTCTTCAAACAGGGGGCCGTAAACGTCGCCGGTAGCAACGACCTTCATCGTTCCGGAGAGTTCGGGCTTTTCGGGTTCGGCGGAAGCGACAACTTCCGGAGTGGCTTCAGCAACAGGTGCTTCGGTGGCAACAGGAGCCTCGGTAGGATCGGGCTGAGTATTGACTTCCTGCTGGGCGCAGCCAACAGAGAGACCAAGAGCCATCACGAGCACGAGCAAAAGTGCAGTGATTTTCTTCATTAGAATCTTTCCCTCATTTCTTCAATGATTCTGCCTTATCAGCAGACTGCATCATTATAGCTAATGATGTCGAAAAAGTGAAATCGCTTATTTCCATTTGAGCCGTATTATTATCTATATAAGCGATTATATGCGCGTAAATGAAACTGCCCGGGAGTGAACCCAAGCATGTGCTTATGTCTGCACATGTACTGCAAAACTACAGATCATACTTCCAATAAATCCTCGTCGTATCCTCCTGAATTTCCACGCGTTTGATTAGCATCATGGCTATTTCATGCTTTTGCGGGATGGTCATGCCGGGCCAAAGGTTGATTATGTCATGGAACTGCTTTATATCATCCTGCTGCTTGGTGGCGTTCTTATGCTGCTGAAGCTCGGCGGCCAAGATGTCGCGCTGCTTTTGCAGCTCGCTTATCCTGCCGTTTATGTACTTCATGGTCAGCTCCGTACCGTCGGCAAGGGCGGTTATAAGGTTGGCTATCTGGTCATCCAGTTTTGCTATGGCGATTTTATAGTTGTGCGCCTTGGTGTCCTCCTCTTTGCGCTTCTGAACCACCAGTTCCTGATGCCGCGCTACATGGGCGAATATCTCCCGCTCAACAGCCTCCTCTATTTCGCGCACGCCAACGGATGGCGAATCGCTGCACAACCCGGTGTTCATCGCACCGGAGCATCTGAACGTAGCCGTTTCTTTATACGTCATGACCTTCATTGCCTTGCCGCAGCAGCCGCATTTTAAGAGACCCGTCAGCCAAGAATGCTTGCCGCGGCCGGTGTTATTTATCTGCGTATTGTCGGCAAGCTTGTACTGGCAGGCGAGAAACGTCTTTGCGTCAATAATGCCTTCGTGCAGGCCTATGGACAGCGTTAGCCCCGAAAGCTGAGCAAACTTATTCTTCGCCCTGTCCCATTGACCGTATGTTACGCAGCCGTATTGCCCGCGGAAGTCGTCTATATCATTGGTTATCTCCATGCCCTTGGCGCGGTAGTACTTGTATACCTCGGCATCGGCCTTGACGTAGATCGGGTTGCACAGCAGTTTGCTCAGCTTGCAGGAATCCCATGCGGCGCCGTTTGCGGACTTTATGCCCTGCTGGTTAAGTGTACGGGCAAGGTAGCCTAATGATGTGGACGTATAGGCATACTGCTCGAATATCTTTTTGACCATTAGCGAATACGCCTTGTCCGGTTTAAGCGTGCTTACGGCTTTGCCCTGAACCATCACCTTTGTTTTTGCGTATCCGTATGGGGCCTTGGCGTCGTATGCCCCGCGGGCGGAGCGCATGCGGAAGTTATCCTGCACGCGCACCTGAATGGTTTCGCGCTCAAGCTGCGCAAACACCATTATTATATTGAGCATGGCTTTGCCTATGGGCGTTGACGTATCGAACTTCTCCCTTGTGGATGAGAATTCAACGCTGTGCTTGCTCAATGCGTCCATAAGCTCACCGAAGTCGAGCGTGGAGCGGCTGAGTCTGTCCAGCTTATAGACTATTATCTTGCTGATAACGCCGTTCTCCACGTCCTGCATCATTGCCTTGAACTGCGGGCGGTTCGTGTTCTTGCCGCTGTAACCTCTGTCTACATATTCTTTATATGGCTCGTCCTCTATCTCCTTCTTACATAGTTCTATCTGTGTTTCGATTGATATGCTGTCCTTTTTATCCAAGGACTGCCTGGCGTATATTGCTATCAACTATTATCGCTCTCCCTTTGCGTGCCTTATGACGCGCTCGGTAGGCACGGCCAATATGTCGTTGGTAGCAAGTGCCGCCGGCATGCTGCTAAGATATGTGCTTGCCATTTCGGCCAGTCCTATAAGGTCTTCGTTGGTGGTTGTGGTGGGATATATGTTCTTAACGTGCATTTAACTCGCTCCTGTTCATTGATTATGTTTGATGATATGAATAAAGACTGATAGATATGCTAATAACTTAGCTGATTCGTTGCTTGTTCCGTGAAACCTCTTGTATTCGATTATGATGTTCATTTTGCCTTCTTTAATATGAAATGATGATTTAGATTTGCAGGTCAACGGATCTGTCGGGCTTCGCCCTGTGTTCCGTCATCCGCTAACCGTAGCCTTGTTGTCGATTATATGCTCGCATATGCCCGCGTCCTCCTTCGTTCGTTTATCATTGCCGATTATAGCACAAAAGAACCCGCTTGTATCAAAATACGGTCATTTTGCAAATTTCAAATAAAAAAATGAGCTGTAGCTCATTATAAAATCAAGTGTGAAACTTTCACACTTGATCCAGCCTATCATCTTTAAACATATGTTTTGGCAGTTGTGAAACTTTCACAACTGCCTACTTTCAATAGCAGTTCACAAATCAGCGAAAGGAAGTCACTCCCCTACCGTTTTACCACATATACCCGCAATGGTTACACTTGAAGCTTTTGCCTATCTTGCCTGATGCCAGCCCCAAGAAGGACACGGATATTGCCCGGTCAAGCGCGTCTATCTTCTTCAGGTCGGTGCTACCGCAGGTGGGACAGCGGGGAGCGTTTGCTTGCTCGGCGGCTGCACGTTCACGAGCCGCCTCATTTTTTAGTGATTGACGGTTCATTTCTTCCATATGCTCATGTGCTCTTTGCTCTCTTGCGTATATGTAATTTGTGCGCTTGTTATACGCCTTTTGGTTTATGTCAGGGTTGTTTTTTACGAAACGCTGGAATATATCATCTTCTATCCAGTTAAGCTCCCATTGAGCTTTACTTTGTAGCTCTTCAAAAGACCAATCCGAGTCTTTCATTTTTTTTCTGCAAAATGGGCATAAAATGCAATTACAATCAATATGAACATATCCGCAATTACTGCAATATTTTGCATATTTAGTATGAAACATGCTTTTACCTCGTATCTCTCTATTTGAGTATTATTATAACATATAATTCGGCATTATGGAATGTTTAGCCGCATTTTATAATGGTTGATAACTGCTGCAAAACTTGCGCCTTTGCTGGATAATCAGCAAGGTGTTGTACGTACTTGGTACTCAAGAAGAGACATAGCTCAATTACAGGAATATAACGATCTCATAACTTACGAATCCGCATCTATTGCGAAAGGGCTCAACAAGCAGTATAAAGACTTGATGGGCAACATGTCCAATACTGCTAAGGCCGCTGTGGAAGCCGCTAACGGTGGTGTCGTCGCTCTCGACAAACTCAACAAGGGCTTCAACTGGGCGGCACTGGGTGCAGCGGCATTGAACGCTGCCATAAATTTCGGTCTGTCTGTTCTTCTGTCTGCTGCTGTTAGTTGGATAGATGCGTTCAACCATCGTGTTGAAAGGGCACAGCAGGCTACAGCGGTATACAAAAATCAGTTGTGACTTTGTCACAACTGATCCGGCAACTCAATATCCAAACCTGAAAGAATCCCTTGCGCCGCAGGACATCAGGTAGCGGCGGATCTCCTTCACGGCTGCCTTGTGATGAACGAACGGTGTGCCGTCAAGCCCGGTAAGCTTGCTTGATATAGGCACGAACATAATGCTGATGGGCGTTACGCGGTTTGTTCCGGCAATGCAGTTTACGTCACTCCCGTGCTCCACGCAGTAGACCACCATGTCCATCTGCTCATGGAAAGTTGAGATGTGCAGTGCGGTAACGCCGTTTTTGCCGCGGTAATGCATAAACTCGCGAATGGCTGCCGTAACAGCCTGATTGCCGTTCTGACGCTGCTCAAGCTGCTGAAGCTTGCGCAGGCTTTCGAACAGGCTGCGGTTGTGGTCACGCTGCAGGTCTATCTTGGCCTTTGTGATGTATATGCGGTAATCATCATAGCCGCTCATGATTGCCGCAACAAGCATTTCGTTTGCCTTGCTGTATTGACCTATGGAAACGGCGTACTCAGCGGAGGCGATTATGTTCTCTATTTCCGTTTTTGCCGTTATCTGAATGCCGCCTATGTTTATGTTGGTCTTCATCTGCTCGGACGCAATTACGTTCTTCGCGCCGCAGTACTGGCAAAAAATGTAGGCACGGTTGGCCTCCACGTTAAGCATCGCTCCGCAGCTTTGACAATATAGGACTCTCGCTTCGCTCATACTTGCCCCTTCAACTACTGTTTTTATTACCGGAATTTTAGCACAAAAGGCCTTTATTCGCAACCGTGCTGCACAGAGTATAAAGCGGATCAGTTGGGACAATGTCCCACTTGATTCTATATCTGCCCAGTATGCTTGTTTTTGCCAGTTGGGACATTGTCCCAACTGCCACTTCTATCTACGGTTCATAAGATAGTTCCTGTTGACAGCCCAAATTATCAGATGTATGCCGGCAATCAGACAGGCAAGAATTATTTTGCGAAGGCCATAATCGCCACCGTTCGCCATTCGCACAATGCCCCATACGAAAATTAGTCCACTTACAACCCATACAGGTATGAACTTGCGGTCATATCGGGCTACCGCTCGGCGCATAATGTCGACGATTCCTTCTTTAGCTTCTTTCGCCTTCTCAATCCTCGCCAAAATGATTTCCGGCTTGTGTATGCGCAGCCACTCGTTTGCATACGCGCCATGCGACCTATTGTATTGTAAGAAGCAGTTATAGGTATGCCTGTTGAACGAACCCCACGCATCCATGGGCTTACAGCCGTTTTCCAGCATACATTGCGCGGCCAAGGCATCGAAGTAAGCTCCCCTCGCGCTGTTGTTTTCCTCGAAGAATCCTTCCAGTCCCTCCGGTATGAAGTCGCGCTTGCCAGTCTCCCACAGGCTGCGAATGTCGTGCTGCAACATGCGCTCCACTTCCGGATTGGTGGGCCAGAATACGCCCTCGTCATCCATACGATTGGCGTTGCGGTATATGTTGGCGTTCGTCTTGATGCTGTCCGCCGCAAAGTAAGCGCCGCTTGCCAATAAAGTTGCTAATGCTCCTGCTATCATAATGCCTCCTCCTAACTTAACCAGATTTCGCGTTTGACCGCATTCTGAATAGCTTCTTGTTGCTCTGTTCTGGGTGTAAATTCGCTGGTTGTCGGGCGAAAAGTCTCCACGTCAAACAGAACACAGTCCCATGTTTCCCCTTGGTATTTGACCTTCGGCGGACGCACCAGCACATAGTACGGTTTGAACGGGCCATTGCCGAACATATCCGTGGCCAGCATCATCGCCCTGTTTATTACCCGCATGAGCGCCTTGTCCTCCCCAAAATACTTCAGCATCTCCGGGTCGAAGTAGTGCCCGTCCGGGTTGCGGCGGTAGTATTCCTGTATGAACGTTTCGACCGAGTTGAACGGCGGCTGTTCTGTCATACAATTTCCCCCAGTAAGCTTACAGCGTTGTTCAGCGAGTCCACGCCGTCCTCAATGGCAGATGTGACTTCCCCCATAGTGTCTACGGCCACCTCCATATTCTCGTATGTTTCCGTGCCCTGCAAGTTCTCAGGGTAGTTGTACATAGCATCTTCTTCCTCGTCCTTGACGCTGTTAACTATATCCAGCGCCGTCTCTATCATGTCGATAGCCCTGCGCAATTCTTTTCTGCGTGTGTTATTCATTAAATTTCCTCCCGTCAGGTATAAAAAGAGGGCGGAATCCGCCCCTTCAATCAATTATCGTTTCTGGTTTCAATATGTCCATACCTTCATAAATGCACGCAACATATTTTGTAAATAGCATCATTTAGCCTCCGTTTGAGAGGTGATGAGACTTTTCTTCAGCTTTATATAAGCTTCATAGGCAGGTACAGTACCTCCAAGGAATCCGCTTTGATATGCTTCACTTTTCCTGATATCATTCCGTTTAAGCACATTCACAAGCTTCTCCGCGCTAATGCCGTTACGGTTCCTGACAATATATATGCAATCATTGCGATCAAACTTATCAAGAAGTTCATCATAATGTGTAGAAAAAATGAGCATCGCTCCTTTAGGATTGACCTTCCTGTCCATGTAGAAGCGAATTAAGGTAGAAACTATCTCATGATTAAAATGGTTTTCAAGCTCGTCAATAATTAGATACCCACCATTCTTAAATGTGCTTATCGCATTAGAGAAAGTGTTAATGCCCTTTATTGTTCCGGAAGAAAGGTATCGGTTCAAGTCGGTCTTCCGGTTTAGTTCGATTTCTTCTTCGCCAAAGAACTTCAGTCGAATATCACTGTCTTTACCTTTAGACTTAATGCGGAGGTATTCAATGCTCGGGTCAAAGAAGGATATCAACTCCAACGGGCAATCCTCGTTGATACAGAGTTCATTGATATTGGTATATTGCAGCATATCGGTCATTGCAAGGCGCTTCTTTGCTTTTTTGTTAAAGGCGACCATAATGCTGACATCATCAAGCAAAAACGCTTCGCTGTTATCCCGCGTCACAGATTCCTTGCAATTATCAAAGTCAAAGATAGATATCTTACTCCTTACATTAGATGAAGGCTTAGATTTCAATGTCTCATCCGTAATCACTAAACGGCCATCTTTCTTACTTATAACGGTGTGAAGCCAATTTATAGTCTGATTATCATCATAGAAATAGATATCAAAAATTGCTTCACTACTGCTATCAAGCCCGTCCATAATCTCACTGTACGAAATATCGTTAACCGGCTTATTATTCAACAATCCTCCGACAAACGAGATCAGTTTCAAAACAGTTGTCTTGCCTGAAGCGTTTATGCCAATAATAGCCAAGGCGTTGTTCTGATAGTATTGCCTTGAACTCGACGCAAACAAACGCCCCATTTTCTCACTGCTTTCATCATTGACTCTCTGCTGGGCAAAAAAGTCTATCTCACATTTCTCATCAAACAACGGTAATCCCGATGCTATTATTTTTAGCAATTTCATAGCATAGTCACTTCCTATTCTTTAATCACGCATTTCACGTTAATGCTATAATAAGTATACCACAAAAGCCCATGTTTTCAACATACAAAAACGCATATTCTGGTTTTATATGTTAAAACCACATTTCCCATTCTCTCCGGCGTTCCTTTCTGCGCCACACGCCGCGCTTGCTGCCCTTCGCTGGGTCGAAGCCGACTATGCACAGCCGCAACTGTTTGCTTATTGATACCGTGCCGCGCACTCCGTCCCACTGCACGATCATCTCTCCGGTGTTTCGCACATGACCCACAATCGTGCCGGTGCGTGTGCTGTCGTCTGCCAATGCAATTCGTGTGCCTTGATACATAATTCGCTCCTCCCTGCAACATATAAAAAGAGCCGCTGTCTGCGGTTCTTAATCCTCCCCTAATTCATCCCGTAATGCCTGCATAACTGCCCAATCATAGTCCTTTGCCGACAGGTTACATATCTCTTTGATTTCCTCTGCTTCAATGCCTATGTAGCAAAGCGTTATGGCCTCGTTGCTATGCCCCAGTTCCTTACAGAGCATAGACAGCGCCCTATACCCACGTTCTTGACTTAGATGCTGTGCCTGCGTGTAGAAGCGGTAGGCGTATGTCTTGCGCATAGTGTGACTGCCGTACAGCAGCGGATTCCACCCCAGCCGTTCTGCCGCCGGAACAATTATGTCATCGTTGAGCGTTTTGCGGGTCAGGCATCCTCCCTTCTGTGAGCCAAACAGGAAATCCTCGCTTGCCAGATGCATATCATCCGTGTACTGAGCAACCATCGCTGCCACCTCGTCGCTTATCTTCAGTTCCCTGCCCTTGCCGGTTTTCTGCTCGATGACGTACACCATATCCTTGGGGCTGCCGTCCTTGCCAATGAACTGCCCGGCCTTGAGCTGCACCAAATCCCCGCCGCGCAATCCAACGTTGCACCCAAGCCGGAACAGAACCAGATTCCTGTACGCGAGACGCCTGCGCTTGGTGTCCTGCAAAGAGTGTTCCATGGCGGTTATCTCGGCCATTGTTTTGAGTGGAACCTTTGTGTGCTTAGTCAGCGGCGCGTACTGTTGCTTGGTGCTGCGCAACTGCGGCCTTAACGCTTTGCCGCAATGTGAGCAGAAATTCGCCGTGCCCTCGTTTTCCTCACCACACTTGGTGCAGATGAGTATGTACGGCGTTTCCACCACTCGCGGCTTGAATTGTAGTAAGTTACTTGGCATTCTTTAACACCCCTTGCCGTCTTAATGAGTGGTCTACCTCAGTCCAAAAGTCGAATCCCGAATCCAAAGTAGATTCACATGCTTTAATGACATCCTCGTCAATTTGCTCCATTATGCCGTACAGTTGGTCTTCCTCATCTATCTCCATGCGGCCAGTATCTTCAAGGAAACCAAGATAATTTGCAACGCTTATGAGCGAATAAGTGTCCATATGATATTTCATTTATGCCCTCCATGCTACCGCTAATTCTCTTGCTTGTTCTCGCTTGTTTGCCGCCAGCAACGACACCATTATGCTCATCATCTGTTCAGGCGTTAATTCGTACAACTCCTGCTTGTCCTCCACCATTCTGCGAATGTACTCACTGGAACCGTAATCGTATTCCCTCGGCGCGGCATTACGCATCATAAAGAAACTTTCGCGCAGGGTGTTTTCGTCATATATACTGCCCGTGGCAGAGCTGATGTACAGTTTCATCTTGTCTCCTCCAATGTGCCGTTCTTGCTTGTGCAGTTCTGTATGTACTGCTCAAAGGTGTACGCATATTCTTCTGGCTGTTCCCGCTTGAGCTGCTCAAACTCCTGCCGCAGTTCCTTTTCGGTCACAAACCGCATTGCCTCTGTATCAATGAAAATATTCATCTGCTATCTCCTTGAACCCCGCCATAACAAAGTCGTCGTATGTCAGCCCGAATCCGTTCTCATCCGTCAGCGTATCCATGATGTCGCTGTCATTCCAGAGCCAGTCCCTGCCGACGCTTATGGCGGAATCTATGAGCAGCTTTAAGGCGGATATGTATTCGCTGTCGGTCATTTAGTGTTCCTCCCGCGCCAACTTGCCAATAGTAAGCTCACCTTTACTGGAGCCTATTTCAAAGTCGCGCACTATCATACAACAATCTGCCATGTCGTAATCCTCACCGCCCATTTCCTCATCTATATCGCTGTATTCCTCACCTATGCGTTTAAGTGAGTAATCATCGCACTCGTGGCAGAAATTGGTTATAAATACCACATCGTCAAAGTGGTACCACTTGATACTATACCAAAGGAATGACACATACTCATCGTGGTCAACTATCTTCGCCGCCGATAGAGTCCTGTATGCGCTCTCACATTCTACTTTCGCTTTTCTAACCAGTTCGACTGCATTTTCCTTGCGCAATGTCAGCGCCACATCACTGTAATAACCCATTATTCTTCCTCCTCCGCGAAGTATTCTTCAATCAGATAACCATAGCCAGCCTTTTCGATATCCTTGGGATCAAATTCCAGCACACCAATCAATGTCTCTGTTATGCGCCAGTCAGGCCACTCATAGCTTTGGCACCATTCAACTATGCCATCGATAAGTCGTACACGGTTCATTCATTTCCTTCCTCCCACCTATCGAGATTCTCAATCGGTATCTGCTCTGTTACTTCATCCTGCAAAGCGTCGCTGTACACATCCAGCATCACCCGGCCACTGTCTTCGTACACTTCAAGCTTTGCTACCACTATACTGTTATGAAACTCTGGTTTGTACAGTTCAAGCCAGATACCGGGATAGTTCGGGTCATCACAAAGCTTCGCGATCAGTTCACCCTGACCTGTTGCCACCCTAATTTGTGTATTATCCACATTGTCACCCCCTATTGTTATTTCGTCAAAATTGTCATAATAGGTTCCTCTATAAAACAATGCACCTGGGAAGACTATCACATCCTCCTGTCCACAATCATCCTCATCGTCCCATATTTCCAGCCAGTCGTATGGTTCACCATCTGTATCTCTCAAAGCATCACTACGCAACAAGCTTTGACATAATATTGCCTCTGCTTTCACGGTCTGAAATGTACCAGACGCCCGCTCATCGTAACGGTCTTGATCTTTGTTGTATGCCATTAAGTGAAACATTGCTTTCTTCCTCCTCAGTTCGATAACAGCGTAAGTATTACGATAACGATAATCCATGCAATCAGCCGTTTGGGATAAAATTCAAAATACATAGTTGTACCTCCTCAGATGCCACCAGAGCCCCAAATAGCCTCTCTGCGGCGTTTTTATTATTTTGTAGATAGGATTTGGTCATGTAAGATATAGAATTGCTCATAACGTGTATTTGGAGCTTATATAAGAATTGCTTATTTCTGTAGCTCCCACATGTGCAGTTCCTGCCATGTCATCACCAGCCAGCCGCCGCAAACCCTGACAATGGTTTCATCGCCGCGACAGGCTTCCTCCGCTTCCTTGCGGGTATCGTAGTGTGTCATTCCGTTTCCTCCTTTAACCACAGTTCCTCTGCTCCGTCCCGTCCGGCATAACTATCGTGCGGCGTGTTGTAGTTAGCGTTTTTAACGCTTGACGCAGGGTTTTATACAGTTGTGCTCGGTCGGTATAGTATTGTCCGTAAGTGTATGCCCATGAATCAATACATTGGATGTGAAATTTGCCATCGGCCAGTAGGCTGATTTTGTAGTGGTAGCCGTTTTCTGTGGCGTGATTGCGTATCATACCAGCCTCCTTGCCACTAAATCTGCAACCTGCTGCGCCGTCAGGTTCGCACATCTTACAGCCAGTTGTTTCATCTGTCCAAGTCCTCACAGCTATTCCTCCAACTCAAATCCCTTGTGGCAAAATCCAGTTACATCGGAGATATAGTCAGAGATGGCTTCCTCATCTTCGATGTCATTGGGAATCGTGATTTCGTTTGGTAACTCAACGCCGTCGTCATCCTCCGGGTCAATATCCCACTGAATGTTGACCGCCTTTCTCTGCGGGCATTCCACTTCGCGCCACTCTCCCTCGCACGCCCAGATTTCCGAATCGAAACCACGGTCAAACTCCCATTCGTTAAATAGCTCTGAGATGGGGGTGGAGATGCGGTCGCTGTCTTCGGGGTCATCATACTGAAACTCTGTCAACCCACGCATCAAGTCCTGTAAGGAATAACCGTGGTCAATCATCCATTGAAGTTGGTACTTCTCATACGCTGTCATTTACTACTTCTCCTTAATGTCAGGCACGTATAACGGTTTGCCGCATGGGGCGATTTCAATACACTGACACACGTCTGACAACTCATTTATATCACTGTAGTCGCCATTCCAATCAATTTCGATGTCCCCGTAATCTTCACCAACACGCTTAAAACTATACTCGTCTACACTATGATAAAAGCCAGTGATGAACTGCACCGAAGAAAATGTGTCATACCACTTTACCCAATTCCAATAAAAGGTAACGTATTGATCTTGGTCGATAATACTATCCGCTGCCGCTATCAATGATTGTGCATCGCTTTCTTCTCCTTGTGCTTTCCTTATCAATTCCAAAGCGTCCGCTTTTTTAAGTGTTAATGAAACTTCACTATAATAACCCATAATTTAATCCTCCTCCCAGTGTGTCAACGACACCAATTCATCAAAATTCAAGTATTCCAATTCGGCAGCCGCCAAATCGCCAAGCGAATCGTATGTCCGCGTCCGAAACAGTTTGCCGCTTAAATAGCATTTCATTTCGTAATGCACGAGGTCAACGACAATCTGAATAGGGATTTCTTCGTCAGAAGTGTAGGTGTAAGCAATACTGATGTGCGCCAAATCACTGAAATCACCCTCGCAGTTATATTCTTTTAGACAAAAATCAGTGATGAGCTTCTTGGCGTGTTCGAGAATATATCTGTCTACGCCCTTATTTATCTCATTCATATACTGTTGCGCTATGTTTTGATAACCTGCGTCCGCAATCTGATTGCACTGTACTCCAAACGTGCCACACAATGCTTCTACAATGTCGGTATTGCTCCAATCATTTTCTCTACAATAAGTGACCGCCGCCTTTATAAACCGTGTAGTGTTATTGTCATATCTGTCCATTGGCGTTTGATCCTCCCATTTACCGTTCCTCCTACAAACGAACTCTTGTAAACACGCCCTCCTTCTTTTGAGGGCTCCAAGTCAGTCTCCAATACTGAATGCCTCGGGGTCTACTGTCTACGGTACCATTTTCTATTTTGCATTCGATTACGCCGCTCTCGTGAAACGTTATCAATTTGTCATACTCATAGTTCTCACGCACAGCATTATCATAGTTACACAATGCATAGTAAACATCACTTGCATAGTCCTCGCATAATCGCCCTGCAATCTGCACCATCCGTGACATGATACTTGATATATTGTCGTTTACGCTTTTAGTTGTGTTTCCTTTGTCCGTACTGTAGGGGTGTATTGTATATGCCATTTAAGCCTCCTTATATTTCGGCACCTGCCGCATCCCATCGTATCCCCACAGCACCACGTCCTCTGGGTCAACACCCTCAGCTTCCGCTATTTCCTTGCGTGTATTGTCATAAACGTAGAAGCTATATCCCTGCACATCCTCGGCGCACTCCGGTACAGTATCCTCGTCATGCACTATCCATTCCTCGCCGGTGTTGAAGAACTCCGTTTCGAGGCAGCGAACCGCTTCGTCATTGTACAGGTCGGTCGGATAGATGAAGTAAATCCAATCGCTTTGACAAGAGCCGCGCAGGGTTTTATAGTCGTATTCCTTGCCCAGCATCAGTGTCAGGCCCATACAGATCCCCCACTGTTCATTGCGGCCATAGTTTGGGTTATACATCTGAGATGCGAACTTCCACGTCTTGATCTCCTCATCGGTGTAGGAATCCCTGCCTACAGGCGGCACATAATCCAAAAGCATTTCCTGTTCGGTGCTGTATGGGCGGTCATCACCAACATCGTCCCAATCCATCTCCTCAAGCGCTTTTACCACCTGCTCGAATTCATCAAAAACGTATCTTCCGTATGACCTGTTGCCGTACAGTGCGGCCTTGTCTATCTTGAGCTGTTCGTCATCCCACGGGCTTTCCTGCCACTCCCACGGCACTTGGCGTGCGTACACTTTACGGTTTGCATCCATTTTACCCCCTCCTTACTTCACAACATGTTCCAGTGTTTCCACATCAAAATGATGGTACGCACGGCGCGGCCCCATTGGGTGTTTCTTTTGCAAGCTGCTGAGAACATAACAAGTATGTTCTTCGCCCATACTATCTGTCACTTTCACAGTTCCCTTCAACAGCCGCATGGAGCTTACCGTTTCCCCAAAGAATTTGAGTGTATCTCTGTCAAAAAAGTGCCCGTTAGGATGCATACGCTGATACTCGCCAATAAGACCGTATACACTATATACTTTCACTACCCCGTTCATTTCCTTTGCGTTACTAAAACTTAATACGTTTCCCATTTTTGTTACTCCTCACTTTTCTATATCTACACCAATGAGTTCGCCCAACGCCTTTGCCGCCGTTTCAAAAGAGTCATATACATCGTTAGTGTCATATTCAGGCGCAGACATTTCAAAGACTGCCTCTGCCAGCAAGCCTGAAAATTCATCACTATGAATATCATCTTCACTCCATCCATAAAAGGAGATTAATATTTCGCGTTTACATTCATTTACATCCATATCAAGATAAACAAACCCATGAGCGACACGATACATGTCGCCATAAGCATTTACCTGCGCCAATTCAAAGACATTACTGCCTTTTTCGGGGGCTTCCCTGCGGAATCGAGCGTAGTCTATGTCTATACAAATCCAATTACTCTTTTGCATAATCACACCTCATAAACTTGTGCATCGTTTGTCCCATACACCCTGCTTACAGATACACACGATAAGCCAAAATACTCCTGTGCCTTTTCTTCGGCTTCAGACGTTGTGTTGGCAATTATAACTATGATTTTATCTCCTCCATACCTCAAACACGCCGTATAAATGTGTTTACCAATGACACGATAAGCTTGCTCTATGTTATTCATTCAACACACCCCTAAGATTTCACACGCATTGTTCCTACTACACGCCAACCGGCACACGGCTGGTCTGCCCATATCCTTGCTCCTTTAGGCCAGTCGTAACTATCTTTAATGCGCTCCAGTAAATATATTGTTCTCATCGTATCGTTCCCCTCCCATTAATACACAAAGTCCGTCTCGACATAATCCCAGCCGGTGCCCCAGTGCGTCACACCCAGCACGCACAGGTCAAGCATCTCGCAGTAGAATATGATTTCGTCCGTGTGTTCCTTCAGCCGTTCTGCCGTGGCGCGGTCAATCAGATAATACTGGTAGATTTCTATTGGCTCCTCATTCTCCCAATCGTCATCCGCGTCCACCTCGTTGCCGTCGGCATCGTAGTAGCGGCACAGCTCGCCGTTCTCAATGTTGTCATACAGGTTTCCATCCACACTCGCAATCTCGTTGCAAAGCAACATATTGCTGTCTGGATAGAATATCTGGCTGTACTCACAACGCACAGTCTTGCCCCTACAAGTCGTGTACGGATCTGCCACCTTTTCAAATTTATATCTATCTTTGAGCCACTCGTTGTGTTCCAGCGCCAAGCCGGTATAAAACTCGCCGTTTTCGTTGCGGTATATCTCATCCGCATAGAATTGTTTGTTAGCCATATTATATCACCTCACCTGTATATCTTAACGATTTCCCAATCTGTTAGTGCCGCTGTGGTATCGAGTTCCCTTATGGGCAACCTCTTAATTACAGCCTTATCGAAGTCGCATTCATAAACATAACGATAAATCTTGGTGTCAATTATCCTCTCTTTTTGTATTCGTGTTTCAAATTCCTTGGTCATTGTTACCTTTCCAGCTCTGCCATGCAATCCTCGCACAGCATACCTATTTCCGTGTGTTCCAGCTTATCCTTGCGCTTTATCTCGCCACACCAGTAGCAGCGATCGTATTCATCTTCGTAGTCCAGCAGTTCCTCAAAGCTGATATCCATGCAATACGGCATCAGCTCGGCCAGCTTTGAATCGTACTTGGCTCCGCCCTCCAACTCTGCCCGCTCGCTGGGATAGAGCATGTCATCCTCCCAGTTGTAGCCATACACATTTCCCTTTTTATCCACGTAAAACTCGCCGTAGTCGCTGTATTTGTTGCCGTCAAGGGTTACTGTGCCGCCAAGGTCAAAAATGTCGCACACGCTCTTGGTCGGAGTCCAGTAGCTCGGCGTTTTGTAGGACGTATTGCTGAACATCAATCCGGTTTGCTCGTCTGTCACGAAGTCCCCCACCGTGCTTATGTTACCTTCCATGTCGAGGAACGCCAGCCGTGAGCCGCCTATTTCGTTTTCTATCAGCTTGCGGAAATACTTGTCCCGCGGGAAGTGTTTGTCGATACATTTCATGGTGCTGAGCTGGGTCAGTATGTATTCCATCGTGTCGCTTATGCCGCTCCTCGGCTGCACGCCCAGTATGCCGTTGTGCGCCACACCCAGACTGGTTTTGCACATGAGTTTCCGCAGCATACTCAGATTGTCCGTCACAGGGAACGGATGCGTGCTCTCGGGTGATGTGCCGCCGTGTGTGGTTATGCGGAAGTGGAATATCATAGGCGTCTGCACAGTGTCTATTTTGCCCTCTACGCGCTTGTATGCCTTATAGAAGTCTTTATATTCCATGAATCCTTTCTCGATGCACACGCCGCCGTTGGCCGTGTACATGAAGCCTGCGCCGTCCGGATTATGGTTCCACATATTCTCGAACATTTCATCACTGGGTGCTGCTATGCCGGCCTTCTTTACTACTATAATGCACATGATTATGCTGCCTCCTGTTGTCTATGGAATGTTGTTCTCTTGGTCAAATAGTCAATAAGGTCTGGGTAATCCACGTTGCGGAATATATCTTCCCATGTGGTTTTATTTATGTCGTTGATGTTTAGTTCCTTAGCGAATCGGCAAAGGGTATCTACGAATTGAAGTGTTGCGTTGAATGTGCTGGCTTTTAGCGTTCCTCGGAACAGTCTGAACTCTATCGTGTTCGCGTTTCTTAGGTTGACGGCGTAATATCGGCCTTTGTTGCGTAGGTCACGCGCTTTGTTGACAAGTGTGGCATCGTTGTCATCATCCTCCAGCGCGATTTCGTTCTTGCTTGCCCAATGGTTTAGCTGTCCTTCCGTGCGGCGGCTAAACGGTATCATATGTGATTCCCAGAACCGATTGACCAGCAGCACAGCCTTGGCGATGTTCAAGTCGATTTCAGTTTGGGTGTTGCCGAAGAAATCTCTGTTGACGTGTACATGCAGGCCGCACGTTCCGGCATCGTGTGATGTGAACCCGTACTCACAGCATTTCTTCCGTATCCATTCCCAGTTAAGTTCGTTCATGTGGTAGGCAAGTGTGCAGGGATGGGACACAATTTCCACGCCATCCTCGAGGCTGCCGTCATGCTTGCAGTAGATTTCCGCCACATTGCCCTGCAATTCCTCGGCTAATTTTTCCGGGTCTTTGCCTTTGTCTACTTCCAACTCCACGCCCATATACAGCGGTGTGCCGTGAGCGAAGTCCTCATGCTTCCCATAAAAGTCGGGGTCTGGCTTGTACGAATAGTTGTGAATAGTTGCGGATTCCATTTCCTCCGCGCAGGCTTCGCAGTAATGGTCACCGTCGATTGTGTGAACATCATCAGCACGTACCAAGCATCCGCAGTTGTCGCAGGTATTCCAGCCTTCGTCATAGCACCAGTCACACACCCATACATCATTATCATCGTTGCGCATATCCCAATTACAGCACCAGTCCCCGCAATCCTCGCATTGATGATAGGGGCCATGCTCGCGGCAGTATTCGCACACCATGCCCTTGTGCGGCACTTCCACGCAGTTAGATTCCCAGTCACCGCAGTCCGTACACTTGTAATAACCCATTTCTTCGGCGCATTCCTTACTACAAAAGCAGCGGACATCGGTTGTCACTATCCAGTCGTCTGTCCAGTCTCCGCACTCCTCGCATTGTATATAGCCCTGCGCCTTAGCGCATTCCTCATTGCAAAACGTTTCGCCATCCTGCGCCGTTATCATTGCTTCTTCGTCTTCGATTACCGCACCACAGTTCGCACAAATATACTCTTTCATATTCACTTTTCCTTTCTGTTGTTACATAGCTGAGATGAGCACGAATATTATATACCATGTGACGATTAAAAAGACGATTCCTGCCGTTTGCACCGCGTACCACGCCGCACTGTACGGGCGGAGCTTATAGCGTTTCATTTTGCCAATTCCCTTTCGATATAGGTTATAAGAGCGCGTTTCTGCCCCGGTATACCTGTTGCAACCTGTGCCTGTGCTACCAGCATATACGGCTGTGTGTTGCGCAATATCGCCATCAGAGCCTTGTTAGCCCGCGCTCCGAACTGCCCATACACATATTTGAGCATATAAAGGATGGTGCTGCTGTATCCGCCCCTTGCATCGTGCCAATTACTGCCCTGTATGACATCAAAAGCCCAGCGCAAACCCGTTTTTCCCCATGCGCCGCATAAATCTCCTTTACAGCCGTTATGGAGGTCAGAAACACGCCTTCAATGTCCCTACCTCGCACCGGTTTGACATGGTATTCTTTGCATATAGCATCAATGGCCAGTACATCTGCCAGTTTTGCCACACGGTGAGCATTGAACTTCTCGCTCTGCGTCACCAGCTTTTTGTTTTCATCCTGCCGCGCAAACAGGTCAGCCTCCTGTTCCAGCGTAAGATCCGTGTACACGATTGCGTTTATGGTTTCCTTGCCCAAAAACTTAGCCGCCCTGCACCTTGTTGCGCCGTCTATCACATAGAAACGGCAATCCCTGTACGAGCAAATAATCGTTCCCACAAGCATATCGTTCCAGTTGGTGGCAATCTGCCGCCAGCTATGTTCGGGGCGCTGGTATTCCTCATCCAGCACAAGCAAGTCAACCGGCAGTTCGGCAAACTTTACACCATTCATTTCCTTTGCGTTGCGCAGTATGGCCTCACAATGTTTCGCCAGACTAAAATTCAATACAGCTTCCATTTTCATTTATCTCCTTATAAAAAAAAGACACCGTTAAGCGTCCTATATCTTAGTCAAACGTAATTTGAGTACCTCGCTTAGTTCTTCCCAGTCATCGGGGTTTCCCTGCCGCCGCAGATACGCATGTCCTCCGTCCACGCCAACCGCGCCGCACTTACACATCTTGAAGTCGTGGGTGTATTCACTTTCGATAATGTCCCCGCACTTCTTGCATTTAATCTTATTGGTTATGATTTGCTGCATGGTTTTCCCCCTACGCCACGGCACAGCCCCGCAATGCCGCGAACAGCTCATCCAGTTGCCGCCACAGCCTTTCCCAGTCGGCCACGGCAAGCGAGTTACGTGTTCCGCCCGGCACGTCCGCCCGGTCTTGCGCAAACGTTTCGATTTCCTTGCGCGTATCTGCCACGCGCTGCATGATTTCCCATTTAGACATTGTTGTTATTCCTCCTTATCTTGAAACCTTGCGTCAAAGAACCAATATGTTTCCTTGGGGCTTATGTTTACGGGTTCGGTTATCCCCTCTGTGTGTATATGTGTCGCGCAATGCTTGCGCCATTCCGTTTCGGTATACAATTCGTTGCCGATATAGATCCCATCTTGCGCGAAACTGCCCTTCTTACGTTTAGGGACATTATCCTTTTCAGGCTTGACGCGATAATAAATCATTTTTGTTTTCTCCTTCGCCGAACCCTGCGCGGCTTGCACATTCGCAGTGCTGATGAATGGCTGGAAAATGCCCAGTATTCGGCATATTTTACCAAATTGGTGACAGATTTTTGGGTATAAGAAAAAAGGCCACGCACGCGGCACGGCCTTTAGGGTTTAGGTTTGGTTAGGTGTTTATGATTTTGCAAATGCTTTCGTACTTGCGTTTAATAGCTTGCAACTCTTTCAATTCCTCTTTGGTGCATATGGGTTCGGGTTTTACTACGTTTACGTTTGCCCCTGCAATTTCAATTTCCCCATGGACAATTTTCTTACAGAATTGACTTACGTTTGCACAGCCGAATTGAGTATAAAGTTCCTCCATGGCCGCGCCTTCTTTGACTGTGAGGGTAGCCATTCGTTTCCATTTATATTTTCCAACATCAGGCCACTTTTTCTCCATATATAAATATCCCCTTTACGTTTTCGTTGGGGATATTATATAGCAACCCTAAAGGCATAGGCAAGCCCGAAGTTTTTACGCGGCCTTTGCGTTTTCCTTTTTGGCCGCACGCTTTACTGCCTGCCTTGCCTTGCGTTCTTCCCGTATTTCCTCTACTGTCTTAATCTGCGACTCGTTAAACATATCGCATATTGTGCGTTCAAACTGTTTGCGGAAAGTGTTTTCACTCATCGGCAACCACGCATAACGCGGCTCATCTTTCGTGCCTACATTCCTATACGTGCCGCTTACACTTGCAAAGGCCATTATATCAAAGTTAGCCGCTTTATAGTCGGCACAGAACATATCCAGATAGGATTGAAACGCCATATAAAACGCCGTTTCTGCCTGCTCAATGTTTACGCTGCTTTCGCGTGCTGCTTTTACACGATGAGCCACGGCGCACTGCACTTTATAGACAACGTTCTTATAATATGCGAATGCCTCAGCGTTAGAAAATGCGTCAACTTTCAATGCGTTCTTGCTTGCGCTTGCGTTGCCTATTGCGCCCCGCAGTTTTGCAAAGTCGGTTGCGGTTAGGTGCATAATGTTACCGTTGTGCATGGTGTACTCGAAGTTAGTCATTGTTATATACCTCTCTTATATGTATTGTTGTTCTGCCTATGGGCATAGCATAATGGCCGCATTGTTGCCGCTATGCTGCGCCCGTGAGCGTGTCTATATCTCCGTTATGTACCTCCTTGCGCTGCGTTCACCTCATGACAAGGCTTTCAGCCCAGTATCGCCGGGTAAGCTGTGCTTACTTCCGCGGACATGTCAACGCGGCTTTTCCGGCATATCACCATAACCAATAGACTATTGTAAACGCTTGTATTCTACGGATTGATATGATAGAATAACAGCGTAAACGCTTGTGAAGGTTCGCGTCTTACGTGGGTATATAGGGAACGTCGCTAAACTATTCAATGCACGCCGTTAGGCTGTGCTACCTATATACATTAGGGAACATTGGCGTTTATGTCGGGCGTGTATGGCTGCTACCATGTGCGCCCCTCTTTTGTATCACCTCTCTTTACTGTGTTGGGGCTGTAGGTTCGGGCTGTTTGCCGTTCCTCAACCTTGTGGCTATAGTATAACGCGGGGTAGCCATATTGTCCAATATCGTATAGTTATGGCTACCGTGCCATTCCCGCCATAGCCATAAGCGCACGTTATAACAGGGTGAGAAATGGCCGCTTTTTAAGGAATAACTAATAGAACGCAATTGTTTATTAAGATATGACTAATTGAATTATTGTAAAACGATAATATTATGTGGATAATGTGGATAAGTGTGTGGATAAAGTGTGGAAGAAGTGTGGAAGAAGTGTGGAAAAACGATAATTCATCAAAATAGAACGAACGTTCTAATTATAGTTGGGATCCCCATAATATCCGCCCATCGTAGAAAATGGCGGATTTTTTTACAGATATATAAGGGGGTATTTTCAACCGTTTCAGCCAATATTCCGGGCGTTTTTCGGTGTAGTACATCCACCCACACCTCACCGGCTGATTCTCCCACCATCCGTTTATAAAATTCACACATCCCAATATCCATCCCAGCACCATTCCCACTCTACAACAAAAATCCCCTAAGCGTCTATGTTTTTTACATATAATCCATGGTTATATCGAATGGTCTTGCCGAGAGCACCGATGTTCTTTATGGGGTCTGTAGCGTAAGCAATGGTTCAAATACGTTCACATCTATGATATAATCGTTCCATGCTACTTGTCTGTCGGTCAAACTGGATTGGCCTGTCTTTAACCTCTTTGACTTCGCTCAAACGCCGCGAGGCTTATGGGGGCTCCGGGAGGCTCACTACGTTCGCTGTTCTCCCCTCGCTACTCGGAAGCAAGCTTCCTCGTACAAATACATGTTGACAGATAAGTGGTGCTTATGGTATACTCATTTTCCCTTATATATCTTCTTTAAGGAAATGCTTCAAAAAAGCCCCTAATTTAGGGGTGTTTCAAAAAAAATACGAGGTGGAATTTAGTAAAGGAGGGTTTTTACCTTGAAAATCCATGTTTGCGATGCTGTTATGGGCAGTGGAAAAACGCAAGCTGCCATAACAATGATGAACCGTGAAACTGATAGGCGATTCTTATTCGTCACCCAGTTTCTTGACGAGTGTAAGCGTGTTGAAGAGGCTTGCCCTAAGCGACGATTTAAGCAGCCCAAGAATGTCGGCAAAGGCAAGTTGACATCGTTGAACGACCTGCTACGGGGTCAGCACAACATAGCAAGTACACACGCACTTTTCTACAAATACAATTCTGAGACCTTAGACCTTATACGCTCTGGCCATTACACCTTAATATTGGATGAAGTCATTGATGTACTGGAGTTTATTGATGTGGCCTCCAGTGATATAGACATCTTGTTTGAGGCAGGAATTGTAGATGTTGAGCCTGATACCAGACGTGTTGTGTGGGCAAGAGATGATTATAAGGGTTGTTTTGATGGATTGCGGAATAAGGTGGAGTCTGGTTGTGTTACATATGAGAACAATAGACTGGTGGTATGGCAGTTGCCGTTAGAGGTGTTTGAGGCTTTTGATGAGGTGATTGTACTGACGTATATGTTCTCGGCACAGTACCAGTCTTATTACTATAAGATGCATAATGTTGATGTGGACTATATAGGCGTGCGGCATATCGATGGGCTTGAATATGAGTTTGTGCCGGGGTTGATGCAGGAGAAGATAACTCTGCCTACTATACATTTATGCGCGAATAATAAGATGAACGCCATCGGTAGAACCAGAACTGCTCTATCTGTGTCGTGGTATAATGGTACAGGAGCGGAAGAGCTTAGACGTAATCTGTATAACTTCTTTAGGAATATGGGCCCCAATAATAGCAAGTTGCGGTTGTGGTCTACCTATAATGATAATAGGAAAAGTTTGCAGGGCAATGGCTACACCAGAAGGTTCCTCGCGTATAATACACGTGCCACTAATGCCTATAGGGAGTGTTCGCATTTAGCGTATGCCGTAAACATATTTGCTAATGTGAACACCCAGATATACTTTGCCGAGCGGGGTTATACCATAGACAATGACAAGCTGGCTACTTCCGAGATGGTGCAGTGGCTGTGGCGGAGCAGGCTGCGGGATGGCAAGGAGATATGGTTGTATCTGCCGAGCAGCCGTATGCGGAGGCTGCTGTATAAGTGGGTTAAAGACGTGACCGGGAATGTGGAATGTATTGAAGAATGGGAATAAAAAAGCCAGATAAGGTTCTCGAGCCCTATCCGGCTTATTGCAAAGCCTCCCCCCCGTCAAATATCAGCGCAGTTCATCTTGGTATTGCTTTGCTTCCCTATCATTTGCAAGTATAAAATGTTTTTCTTCAATCTCCCTCCAAACAGGAGGATTGGTTTCATAGTCAAAATGGCACTCATTAGGTTTATACACTATCAGCTTCTTACTCTTCTCTTTATCAGGATCAGCAAGAGGCAGCGCGCTTAAGAGAGCCTTAGTATATGGGTGTAACGGATGTTCAAACAGCTTTTCGCATTCGGCAAGTTCAACTATTACGCCTTTATGGATAACAGCTATCCTGTCGCAGATAAACCGCATAACACTTAAGTCATGAGCTATAAACAGATATGTAAGCCCCCGTTCACGCTGCAGTTTGCTCATCAGGTTCAGCACCTGAGCCCTTATTGATACGTCCAACGCGCTTATCGGTTCATCCGCAATTATAAATTCAGGCTCCATTATAAGCGCCCTTGCTATGCCTATGCGCTGCCTTTGTCCGCCGGAAAACTCATGCGGGAAGCGGCTTGCAAATTCAGGAAGCAGGCCAACATCCAGCAGTGATTCATCAACCAGCTCCGTACGCTGCTTTCTGGTCAGGTTCTTTCGTGTGCTGTATGTACCCTCCGCAATAATGTAATCGACCTTAGCGCGTTCGTTAAGGCTAGCCATAGGATCCTGAAATATCATCTGAATTTCGGATATAACCTTCTTGTCGAGTTCAGGAGATATTTTCCCGTTTATACGCTCGCCTTTATATGTTATTGTTCCGTCGCTGGTTGGATGGATTCTCATTATGGCGCGGCCTATCGTTGTTTTGCCTGAACCTGATTCGCCAACCAAGCCAAATGTTTCTCCTTTATATATGTCGAAGTTTACTCCTTTTACAGCCTTAAAAGGGTTACGTTTTGAGCCGAATGTGACCTCCAAGTCTCTTACACTCAAAAGAACTTCTTTTTTATTCTTTATAGCTTCCATGTGTATGCTCCTTTCGGCTAAAGTTCTGCGCGCATCTGCTTAAGATGTTCGGGAGGCTCAACCTTGGGAGCCCTCGGATCAAGCAGCCATGTACGTGCTTTATGAGTAGGAGATACATCAAAATACGGCGGTTGTTCTTCGAAATCTATAGCCAAAGCCTGCGGATTTCTCGGCGCAAAGGCGTCACCTTTTATTTCATTAAATAGGTTAGGTGGCGTGCCCTTTATTGAATACAGGTCTTGCCCCTTTACTCCTAACTGCGGCAGGCTTGACAGCAGCGCCCATGTATACGGATGTCTCGGGTCATAGAACACTTCCCTTACCATTCCTGTTTCAACTATATCGCCGGCATACATCACGGCTACGCGGTCAGCTATGTTAGCTACAACGCCCAAGTCATGCGTTATGAATACAATCGTCAGCTTATATCTTTCTTTCAGATCCTTGAGCAATTCAAGTATTTGCGCCTGTATTGTAACATCAAGCGCAGTTGTGGGTTCATCACATATCAGTATCTTCGGACGGCAGGCAATGGCAATAGCTATTACCACTCTCTGCCTCATTCCGCCGGAGAATTCATGTGGGTATTGCTTATACCTGCGCTCCGGTTCCTCAATACCAACGTCTCGAAGTATTCCATATACGGCTTCTTTCAAAGCCTTGCCTTTCAACCCTTGATGTAGCTCCAATGATTCGCCGATTTGCTTGCCTATTGTTTTAAGCGGGTTCAGACTTGTCATGGGGTCTTGCATTATCATGCTTACTTCGCTGCCGCGTATCTTCAGCCATTCATTATCCTTTTTATATTTCGAAAGCACCTGCGGTTGGCCGTCGTCCATGCCGTAATATGTTATCTCGCCGGAAGATATAAAACCGTTGGGGTCAAGCAATCCTATAAAGTTCTTATTCAGTACGCTTTTGCCGCAGCCGGATTCTCCCACGATCGCAAGACTTTCGCCCTGATATACGTCCAAATTTATCCCGCGTATTGCGTGCAGCACTTTGCCGCGCAGATTGAATTTAACATTAAGGTCCTTTACAGACAATATAACTTTTTGATTCTGTTCCATAAAAGTCCTCCTTAGTTAATATGGTTTTTAGGATCTGCAGCATCGCTGAATGCATTGCCTACCACATAGAACGACACCGTAACAATTGAAAGAATAATCGTAGGATATATCAGCTGATACCTCAGCGTCGGGCTCATCATAAGCTTTCTGCCAACGTTTATCAAGTTGCCAAGGCTTGGTACCTCCGCCGGCAAGCCAAGACCTATATAGGTTATAAATACTTCGCTTGCTATTGCATCGGGTATAGATAATGCCATTCTGAGCATTATAACGGATACAAGGTACGGCAGCAGATTTCTGAATATTATTGTCAGCGTACCGGTGCCAAGGCAGCGTGAGGCAAGATTGTATTCTCTGTCGCGGATAATGATAATCTGGTTGCGTATGAAGCGCGCCATACCTATCCATCTGGTAAGGCTCATGGCCAGCAGCAATGTTCCCACGGATGGCTTCATCATATATGATACAAGTATCAGCACCAATGACGATGGCACGTTATCAAGGATATTGTAAAGTTCGGTAAATATAACATCAGTCTGCCGGACATAGCCCCACAGCACGCCTGCCGCTATGCCGATTATAGCTTCTATACATGCAACAGCTACACCAATAAGCAGCGAAGTTCTGGTCGCGCCCCACAGCCTTGACCACAGGTCTTGCCCAAGCTCGTTTGTGCCGAGAATGAACTTGAACGGCTTACCGTTTTCAAGTGTGACCTCAGTACCTGGTTCAAGGTTTCTGAATATCGCGCCTGATTTAGGTTCTATATTCGATTGGAAAGAATCAAGCTGATTAGGCAAATACGGCTGTATAAACGTGAATATAAGTATGCCAAGCACTATGCAAACCAACGCCATGGCCAGCGTATTCTTTCTGAACGCACGGAACGTGCTGCGCCAGTATGAATAGTTGGAATAGCCTGTTCGTTCTACCGCGTTTTCATCAAATGGAACCAGTTTGAACGCTTCTTCATCGCTAAGCTTAGTGCATATTGCTTCACTTACGCTGTTTTCCAGCTGACCGACACGAGGGTTCTTAAATCTCATTCCCATATGTTCACCTTGCTCCTTTTCTGCCTGCGAAGCTTATGCGCGGATCAAGCAGTGTCATCATTATGTCACCGACTATTAACCCGATTATACCAACCGAGGCGAACAGAATGACTATTGCCTGAACCATGCTGTTATCCTGCCTTTTTACCACGTCCACAAGCAATCCGCCCATGCCGGGCACGGAATAGAGCGATTCTATATAAATTGAGCCGACAACAGTGTTCAAAAACGTTGTGGGCAAATACTGTCCCAGAGGTACAAAGGCATTCCTGAACACATGCTTGAACATTATCTTTCTTTCGGAAAAGCCCTTTATCTTTGCAAGCTTAACATAGTCCTTTGTGCTCTCATCAACCATATAGCGCCTGAGCCACATTGCATAATACGATATATTCGGAAGTGCCAGCGAGAATACAGGCAGTATCCATGTCTTTGCGTCAGTTTCTTTGAACATAAGCGGCAGATTCAGCAGCTCTGTACCATAAATCTGTATGAACAGAAAATACACCGCTGCGGGCACAGCCTGTATAAGAACAATAAAGCCTGTGCCGATTTTATCAACGATTCTTCCCTTGTGCTGCGCCATTATCGTACCGAGCGGCAAGCCAATCATAAGCGCTACAAGCAGCGCCAGCACACCCAATTTAAGGCTCAATGGGATCTTCGGTGCAAGCACGTCCGTTACAGGCACCTGATTGCGATAAACATATGATATACCGAGACTGCCTTTTGTCACCACATTTTTCAGGAATATGAACAACTGCTCCGCTACGGGCTTATCCAAGCCCATTTGATGCAGACTGTTTTGTATCTGCTCAGGCGACATGTGGTCATAATTGGGGAAATAGCCCGTTATGGGCATCTTACGCATCAGCACGAACACTATCGACACTATGATTACAAGTGTTATGATGGAGCGCGCCAAGCGTTTACCGATGTATTTTACCATCTATCCTCCTGCATCCGCGTCCGGATGTCCGACTTTACACGGACACCCGGACGCAATTCTTCATCCGTCTTTATACCATCTTAGTAGAATAGAAAACTTCATTAAATCAATATTTGCCGTCGGTCCAATCCTTCAGGTTTGTCTCATACTCCTCCATGGAGATGAAATGATCCTGCAGATGCATCCCCTTATACATCAACTTAGTGTAACCGCAGGCCGCATATGCGCCTTCATAAATATTAAGCTTGGTCGCCTGATAGTTTGCAGGGCCAATATAGCACGGCACAATAAGCGCATTGTTTATAAGGAGAGCCTCCGCCTTAGCAAAGTTTTCAAAACGTTTAGTAAGGTCCACGCCTTCCTGTATGCCGGCGTCAACCAGCGCATAGTATTCTTCTAGAATAGCACGCACTTCTTTGAAGTCGTCCGATGCTATAAATTCATCTGCGAAATTGCCTATGCTGTTGGTAGAAATAGCGGTAAAGTTATTATGGAACAGTTCATCGTCCAAAATGAGGTTCCACCTGTTATATGTGTTGCCGGCTTCCAAGCCAGTCTCGGCATTAGTGGAGCCGCCGAATGGGTCAGTCCATGTCTGCGGGTCAATATAGTCTGCACCCCAGCGTACGCGCATGAAGCTGTACTTGCCGGCGCTTCTGGTTTCAGAGAGGAAGTTTTCGGAAGGACCTGCCCACAGTTCAAGCTTTACAAAGTCCGTACCGAGTGCCTTTTCAAGCTGCTGCTTAACTATAACACACTCGTTTTCATAGTTCTTATCACCACTCTGGTAAGATATAAGCATCGTAACGGGGAACGTAACACCCTTTGCGCTCAGTTCTTCCATTGCCTTTGCCTTGTATTCATTGGCCTTATCAGTGTTATAGAAGTTGGCGTCTATGCCGTCAAACGCTGGCATATCAGCAAAGTCTACGCCTTTATCGGTATAGCATGAACCCGCTGGAGTTATGCTGTGCTGAATAAGTGACTTATAGCTTTCCTGGTCAACAGCACTCTGTACAACAAATTCCCTGTCCAGCGCGCTCATTATCGCATGGCGGAAGTTGCTGTTCATAACGCAGCGCATCCAGTCTTCCGGTTTATACTCATCCGGATAAGTGGGGCGGAAATTGAACGCATAGAAGTAATGCCACATGGCGTCTTCCCTGCTCTTTGAAAGATAATTGATGTTGTTGGCCTTCCAATCATCCAGGATATCATTGCTTATCTTAGCAAAGTCTATTTCGTCACGCAGAACCATTGTCGGCGCAAGCGTTGCGGCTTCAGCGTTATATGTCTTTTCGATTCTGTCAAGATATACGCGATCTGCATCCCAGTTGTTGGTGTTCTTTACAAATGTTTGCTTGACCTGCGGTTCCCACTCGGTGAGTATAAACGCGCCGCAGCTGTATATTTTATCTATAGACGTGCCAAAGTCATTGCCGGTTTCAGTTACAAGCGAATCCACCAAAGGCCCATATACAGGCAGCCAGCACGCATATGCCAAACCGCCAAGGAAGTAAGGCGTGGGCCTTTCCAGCGTGTATTCCAGCGTATATGCATCGATTGCTTTTACGCCAACATCATCAAAGTTTGCCTCATTGCCCGCAGCAAGAGCATTGAAGTACGCCTCCGCTCCCTTTATTACCTTCACCTGGTCATAAGTACCGGAGTCCGTCTTGGGATCGCATACGAGTTTCAACCCGCTTACCCAGTCATTTGCTGTCACATCCGCTATTTCTTTGCCGGTGTTATCGTACCATTTCTGGCCCTGCCTGATTTTGAACGTCCAAACCAGACCGTCATCGCTTGTGGTCCAAGATTCCGCCATAGCAGGAACTATGTTTGAATGGTTATCGAACTCTACAAGCCCATCCACCATGTTGCACGCCACGGCATGTTCAAGCTCTTTGCCGCTGGCAAGGTAGTTAAGTGTTGTATTCTCTACATCGTATAGCATGCGGAACACAACGGGTTCATCATTACTGCCGTTGCTGGGTTGGTCTGTGTTCTGCGAACAGCCGCAAATAATTGCGGAAATCATCAGAACTGCGATCAGAAGCGAGAAATACTTCTTCATAAGCGACTCCTTTTTCTTCTATTTATTTTTCTGCCATCTGATATGGCAAATCATATATTATATAGTCACATACGCCCGACGATAGGCGCAAGTCGCGTTCTTCGGTTTGTCTTGTTCTGTTAACACTCCTGTCTATACCTTTGGGATACGCAGGTCTACTTTGGTTCGTTTCTCGTTTGTTTGATAATGTATAACGGTAGGTCAAATCAAATTTGATCTGCCGCACCATATACATGGCTCTAATAATCTGATATCGGCCAGCAGGGTATTTCTTTATATATACTTGGTTGTGCCGAAAAACAACCGCATACTCGTTTAGTTGTCAATAACTCTACCATTGTCGACATAAAAAGTCAACCATCTAAATTTTCTCTGTCCAGTTATTAAAATATAAATAAGTAAGTACTATCTATATTCATTCATATTTTGTGTATTAAGTACAAAAAAGCTGCCCGACGCCAATCGGACAGCTTTAGCGCAAACCTTATATGCTTTTTCTATGTCAGTCTATTATATCATACATCTTCATCAGCTCAATACGCTCTTTCGCGAGCTTAATCGACCCTGCCGCGCTGTTATCCGCGCTTGTCTGCTTCTCACCCGCGTAGTGCGCGATGCGCTGTACCCATGCGACTGGCAGTAAATACGGATGCTTTTTTAAGTATGGGTACCTTCGCTCGAGGTATTCTTTTTGGGGGAAGATTGAACTCAGTATACTACTCCTCTCTCCTACTCGGCTGGCCTTCACAGCATTCAGTGTAACCGTGGATGAATGCAGGCGTGTATAGTCATTTGAGCCGTAGACTCCGCCGCAGAGTGTATCATGCAGCAGAGGTTCCACATCGATGGAAGCTTCCCACGGCGTGGGCAGATCAAATTTGATACCGAGATAGCCGCGTGCAATTTTGAATGCTGCTGTCGCAAATGTTGCCGCGTGGACGCTGGCACACTGGTCGTACAGCCTCTGCCAGTCTATTTGCTCATGATATGCCTGCGCCCACAGGCCGATATCACAGAACTGCCGCAAGCCAATGCCACAGCTTACAAAATGCTTATAGGCGTGCAATATCAAATAAAGCAAATGCTCGTGTGGCGGCATGGCCAAGAATCCAGCCATCTCTATAGGCTGAATGTCCACAAAAAAATGATTTAGTTCATCATGAGCATCTTCAGATGAGTCGAACAAGTGACGATGCAGCTCAATATAAAGCGGACTACCTTCCTTCAGGTAAGAAATCTCATCCGCCATGGGCAACTCGTCTGCCGGGGTATCGGTGGTCAGCTCTTCCGCAAGCAATTGTTCATGGCAATCTAAGAACTCGCTATCCTGCACATATATATCATCATCCGCGCTGATGCGGTGATCTTTCAGCGGATACAAGCGACTGCATAGCGCGCCCTTCACCAAGACCGGATGTAATCCTGCCACGCGAAGTCTTTTGTATAAATCTGCAAATTCAGCCGACCGGACGACTTGGTTCAATACCTGACTTATGACCTGTTGCTTAACAGCGGCAAACAGGGCGGCATTCTCATTAGAGGCATCAGACTGTCTGACCGCTTCGAATATTATTGGCAACAGCTTCTGTTGGTTGGCCAGGGTGAATATGGCAGGCCAATCCACCTTTTCAGTGGGCAAATCCCCGCCGAAAATGGCCGTTTTGGTGATATGTAGAAATTGTGTTTCAGTTTTTGTTAGAGTCATGTTTTATAGTCTTTTCATTGTACTTTTCAATGCCGTGAGCAATAAGCAGCGAAGTTGACCCGATAAACGCGCCAATCGTGTTGCAGATCACATCATCGGTTTCAGCTACGCCTAATGCAAAGCGATACTGTGTATATTCAATGCCCGCACTGAGCAGTAAGCCTATTGTCACCGTAAGGCCTATCCTCCGCCATCTCCCCCAGCTTTGCGGCAATGCGTTGGATAGCGTCAAGCCAAGTGGGAAAAAGAGAAAGATGTTCATCAGGAGCTCGCGGTAGGCTTCGCTTTGCGTTCTTGCAACCGTTAGCGATGCAAACGGCTTTAGAATAAGAATACGTTCTCCAGCCGTACGGCCAAATATGGTTATGCTGAGTATTACCACCACCATACCGCAAGCCAGTAGCGCATTAGCAAAGTTCCATCTTTTACCATGAAGCTTCGTTCGTGCATATCCCCATATAGCAATGGCTATTGCCATTGCAATGATTACCCTGCTAAGAGGTTGTGTGTATATGAAGTGAAGCATTATGTTAATTTGCGTTTAATTGGCGCAATTACTCTTTCTCTGAATATCATCTTGAAATAACTATATTCCTCACATCCATGATAGAACAACCAGAACACAATATTGGTAAATATAGTTACAATAGCCGCCATTGCAATAAAGTTTAGCACTGTAATTTCTGTGCTAAAAACCAGTCTACGTGCCCAGAGTAATGGCACCAGTATAACTGAAAGTAGCAATATACGTTTGGTATACCGCGTAAAGAATGGCTTAGCCGAAACACCAAAACCATATTTATGGATTATGATCGGGTCATACCACAAACTAATTGATGCTCGTGACAGAAATGTAGCAAACAGAACGCCAAAAACACCCCACAGTTTCCCAAGAACGATTGAGAGGACTATATTCAGAATTGCCACAAGAATTGGCCTGAACTTTCCCTGCTTAAACAGTCCCAGTGTTGAACGGAACACCCAAAGCGTGTTCATATAGCCTGCCACAAAGAAGTTGATTGCAATGGCAATAGATATGGGAAGTCCCAGCACAAATCGGCCACCAGCCCATATCTGTACAAACGGATCTAACAATGTGACCAGCGCAATAAAGCTGAAGCCATACAGCCAAAAATTCAAAAACTCAATTTTTCTAAATAGCAAATATCCAGCGTGCTTATCTTCCGTTGCAAAGAAATTTCCAAGGCTTCCTGTGATGGCTGCTGTTATCTGACAAAGCACACTTGTAACGGAATCGCATATGAGCGTGTAATTCGATAATCGCCCAACCCATAGGACTCCAACGACCGCAGAAATAATTATATTATCTGTTCCATTCAGTGCGACATGACCGAATCTGGAAAGGACTAATGCCTCTGCATCTTTCTTGATTTGTCTGCGTTCGTCTGAAGTGAGCCGAGCATCCTGGTGCTCCCTTATTTGTGGATAGCGTTTATCAACCAAATACGCAACATACAAGTTTAAGATAATGTTACAGCCGAGTTGTACCAAAAGATACAGAAGATATTTTCTGAATATGAGCAGCAAAACAATTTGCAGTACAGATTGCAGAATAGTCGTTGCATTCTGCACATTCGTTTTGATGTACTCTTTTTGATCGGCATAAAGGACAGACGCTTTATATGAGGCAAACCAATAGGAAATCGTTGTATTGATAAGGAAAAGAATATAATAGAGCGTAAGACCCGAAACGTCCGGCTTGTCCTTAATGATGTAATCCATGAACGGGATCACACACAGGCCTAAGCCAAAAATCACAGCCCCGATAATCGCATATATTTTTTTATAGAAATGGAGCAAAGCGGCGGTCTTCTGATAATCTTTTGCTGCCACTGGTGCATACATGCGAAAGACCATAGCAGAACCAAATCCTAACTCGGCAAGGGAAAGTACGGTTAGGATATTGCTGTATAATCCATTTACGCTAAGATATGCTTCATTGAGGCAATGAATGAAAATCGTGCGAACGATAAAATTTAAAAGAATCGCGAGTACACGACCTAAAAAACCACTTGCAAAATTTAACGCTGAATTTTTAAGGCGACTATTTCCCATATTTCTTCAAATACTCTGACTTTCGTAGAGTGGATACATCATAATCATACTCAATATCCAGATATATTCTTTTTTCAGACTTCAGTTTCTCATATACCTCTTGATTGCGGTATTTGATGACTTTAGCCGGATTACCTCCGGCAACGGCAAGTGGTGGAATATCATGTGTTACGACAGCACCCGCGCCTATAACAGCGCCTTCTCCAATGGATACACCGGGGATAATTGTAACACGACTGCCAATCCATACGTTATCGCCTATGTTAACTGGCTTCAAAATAAAGCGTCGATCATAGGGCAATGATTGGAGGTCTTCGCTGTCATAATTGTGGTTCGCCGTCCAAATTTCTACTCCACGCGAAATAATCACTCCGTTGCCTATGATTAAGCCACCCTCGCATTTGGCAAACAAGTTTTCACCGATCCATGTATTGCTACCAATACTCAATTTTTTTGGTGAACTTATGCTGTATCCTCTGCACAGGTGTATATTTCTTCCCGCAGATGCTAAACCGGCAAGGAACCGTTTCTTTTTGCGGCGTTCAATTAGGCCTGTGAGCCATATATTAAATCTGTTCCGAAGCGTCATGTAGCACCTCCTAATATAGCGGCTTTCCTTTTCCTCGTATCGCGTTCCATACACATCGAAGCGCATAGTCAACATGGCGCTTCAGCCTTTGCATATAGCCTTCTTCGAGGTAATTCTGTATGGCAGCTTCCAAGCCATTCTTCTCTGCAAACGTATAGAAAGGTTCTCTCTGCTGATTTACTTCTGCGGATTGAATCAAATTCCTGTTGTACTTTGTAACTGTTTCAATCTGCACTGAAAGACTCGTCAGATGACAGCGTTCAAGCATTCGCAGGCCTTTTCCCGTTTCCACGAGAATTGCAGACATTCCCTTATTGTCATCTTCCGGCAGCTCCACTTCAGCACCCCAGAAATCTCCCAAGATAATATCGCTCCCTGCCGTGAAGTTACGAAAATGGCATCGATAGCACGCCGATTTTAATGTAATGCTCCCTAAAAAACCACTCATATACGCATCCGCAGTTATTGGTTTACTGTGGACGCGATGATGGCTAAACTCCATTCGCACAGAGCTATTATGCCAGCCCTTCGCTTTGTTTCGAAACTCTAACTTCGTGAGCTTTGCACTGTATTTTCTTTCCTGCATACCGATATACATTTGCAACATCAGATCGCTTGGAATCCCATGGCAAATCAGTTCTACAAGAAGCAGATTCCGATACTCTTTTCCAAGAAATGTGCGCAGTCCTGCGACCTGGCAAGGGCAACCGCTGAACAGCACCTTGTGTCCCTTTTCCAGCACATCTTTGATTTCTCGATAGCAATACCCCATATCACTTTGGGCATACTTGGAGCCCATCATACGATAAACATCATTCTTAGAATTTGATACGATGTGCTTAACGTGGAATTCTTCGTCAAATACTGCGCCGCATACATAGCCGCCATCTTTTAGCATCTTATCCGCAAACTCATAGAACGCTCCACCGGAGCTACTCCGTATGCGAACCTCATCATTCTTGCTTTGGGCTGCAAATGCTATAGGAAACCCATTTTCAGGTTTGCTTTTTTCTCCTAAAATAGGGCATGACAGCTCGCATTTGTTACAGTTAATGCACAAGTTTGCATCAATATCTGGATAGCAAAAATCCAAATATTGCTTTTTGAGCCTAATTGCATCAGTTGGACATGCGTTGATACATGCCCCACAAAGCGTGCAATCAGCAATAGAAACTTTATCTATCATCTTCCACCGCCATTCAAAACTTTATCAATATACGCCTTTGAATGCATGATTTCATCAGACAGCAGGCGTTCAACTTCGTTCCAATCGGCATTATAAGGAATATCTTTTTCATTATTTATCATATGGTCGGACAGCCCCAGCATAGCCGTAAAATCGCGCATACGTGTATTTATCTTCTCTGTGCGCTCTACAACAGCAAATTCTTTTTCGAATATTACAGAGAATGCCGTCGCGTGGAACGAGTTTGATAGGACGTATGATGCCCCTTGTATCAAGCCTAAAAACTCCTCTGGGCCGCATAATGTGAAGCAACGCTCCGCATATGGCAAATCAAATACCGAATATATCTTCAAGCCATGCTCTGAAGCCACTTTTTCCGCAATTGCTTTAACGGCGTAGCTATTATCAAAATCATATACCAGAAGGTATGGCTTATCTATATGTGCAGGAGATTTTGCTATGGAACGCCAATGCGCGCTATCTAATAGAAAGACGGGATCGAGCACGGTTTCAGCATTATGTATCCCCATAGAATCAAGTACTGCAAGCCCTGACTTTTCGCGCACGGCAATATAGTCAATTTTAGCCAAATACTTGGCTGTAACATCACGCAGCTCTTGAGGAAACTCATCTACTGCAAAACTGGCCGCGTATGAGGCTCGAATACCTTGCTGTACAAAGTCCAGATAGAAGGCCGGATCTTTCCCGTTTGGGAACAAAGGATTCCATATTTGGTCGCTGCCGGCTAAGAAAGCATCCGCCTCAGGAGGATTAGCCTTTAGTTCTTCATTGGAGGCATATCGTCTGGTCAGTTCAAGGTGCTTGGACGTAAAGCCGTCAAAAGCCCTTTTCCTCGGCAGTATACGCAGCCGTCCCGGAAGCTTAGCCAAGAGATACGCCTCACGGACAAACGGCTTATCGTATTTGGGATTACCAATGATATCCAGCCGGAAGTGCTTTGACAGGTAATCCGGCTTATAGTCGATGATTTTCACATCGTGCCCCAGCGACTTCAAATAGGTTTGCAGGGCGTAAGCCTGCAAGGATGCCCCAACGTTATAAACATCGTGACAGGTGATAGTACAAATTTTCATGACTTGACCTTTTTCGTAATTCTCCGCCATAATCGACCAAATTTTGCTTTAATCTGCTTATGCTTCGGCAGCCAACTCATGGAATACCAGTGGATAGAGTAGGTATTCTCCGTTTTTGACAGCTTGCCCGTCACGCTGTCCAGCGGATTGAAGTAGTCCGCCGGATAGACGTGAATCCCGGCAACCATCTGTTCCCACCCGTTGCGCACAAGGCCAAAGCGCTCCATCACATCCGTATTGAGATGCGGGCAGCCTACAGCGTTCAGGCTTCCGTCTGCGTTGGTGAAGTGCAGCTTTTTATATTCCTCGATCATTGCCTGTACGACAGGCTGATGTGGAACGGCCGCCATCACCTGTCCACTGTTGACAAATTGCTCGTTCTCAAAGCCGAGGAAGCCCTCGTCAACCAGCAGCGGTGAAATATCCCGCAGCACCTCAACGTCGGTATCGAAATACACACCGCCGTACTGCTCCAGCACGACAAGGCGCATGACATCGGACACGAAGGCGTACTTCTTCGCGGCATACGCCTCCGCCATGAAGGGCATGGCGAGATAATCGCAGTTATCCTCGTTCCACTCGCGAATCTCAAAATCCGGGCAGAACTTCTTCCAGCTGGCGATGCACTTCTTGGCAAGCTCCGGCTTTTCGCCGCGGCCAAACCAGCAGTAGTGGATGATTTTGGGGATCACGGGTCAGTCCTCCATCAATGTGTAAATTTTCTCTACTTCTGCGCTGTTCGTATAATCTCTCTTTGCGCAGTTCTCCGAAAGCCGCTGCATCCGAGCGGGGTCGCACAGCAGCGCGGCAATTCCGGCGGCACAGCCCGCGTTGTCCATGGGAACGATCACGCCATCCACGCCGTCCTCCAGTTGACTGCCGGAGGTCGTATAGCTGGTGATAACGACTGGCTTCCCCAACATCTGCGCCTCCCGCACGGTGACGGCCTTGCCCTCGTAGCGGGAGGGCTGCACATACAGGTCGCAGGCGCGCATATAGGGGTAAGGGTTGTCCTTTTTGCCGAGGATAATGACGCGCTCCTGCATTCCGGCCTCGTCAATCTTCTGGCGAATCAGCGGTTCATCACCTCCATAGCCGATAAGATACCACTTCACGTCAAGACCGTCCGCCACCAAGCGGCGGCAGATATCCGGTACATTGTCGAAATTCTTGGCATCGCAGAACCGGCCAACAGAGAGGAGCGTCATGCTCTTTCCACGCGCCATTTCTTCATCGGTGTCAAATTCTGTGCTTCGCGTCAAAATCATTTTCTTTGACAAGACATTCTCAATAACCAGCGACCGAAACACATCCAAATACGGATGCGTCCTGTCAAATGCCTCTTTGCAATTTTCAGAAACATTGACCGCATAGTCTGACATTCCCCACATCTCTTTTTCTATGTCATCGCAGAATTGAATGCGGGATGCATCGGTATGGAACCATGCAAGCTTTACCTTCGCATTTACTTTCTTCCCGATGATATAATGTGGATCATTAAAGCTTATTGCTAAATCATATTCTCCGGGGATATTGGGCAAATACGGTATGCTCAACTTATGAAAATACTGTTTGTAGTTGTGTGGGAAACGCAAAGCTCCACGGGACAATGCCGAGCGCATTCTGGCATAACAACGCGCAAATGCGATTCCGATATTTCCGTTACGCAGATTTGTGGAAATAGGCTGTGTAAGCGCCTTGTAGCTTGAATTCTCTGGAAGCAGATTCACATGCTCGTTAATCAGCGGCATAAACTCGCCAGAGTGACTTAGTAAGAACAAGTCCACCGCGTACTCGCTGTAGTCTATCGTGTCAAGCAATCCAAGCAAACTGCTCTCCGCGCCGCCGAGTTCCATATTAAAATGAATGATAAGGATACGTTTCATAATGTATCAGCTTTTTCCGAAGAGCTTTACCGCAAAGTTGAATAGAGCTGGCGAGTCATGCTCAAGCAAAAAACGAAGCTTTGTTTTCTTCCCTAAATATTTAGCTTCTCTTACTCGTCTGGTTGCATACTTAATCACAGGGAGTAATTCTTCGGCCTGTGAAGTAAGACCGCACTCCAAAGCACGCCGTCGTCTGAAATCGGCATTTTGCAGAAGACATGCAGCTACATATTCTCCATATTCGGAACAGGAAGAGAATTCTGTATCCGCAAACGTCAAGCACTTTTGAAGGCTGCGCACCTGATCTATGCGTGCTTCTATGCCGGACGATTTGCTGATACACGTGGGGTTTCCCTGATAATAGTAGTATACCGGGGACGCTACACGACCGATCGATCGGGCGCGGCTTAATACTCTAAATGTAAATTCACGATCCTCCGCATAGCGAAGCGTCTCATCAAATCGAAAGTCCTTTACCAACGCTGCGGAGAACAGCTTATTCGTAACGATGCTATAGGTATATTGAGCTACGCAGAACAAATTCCAACAATACTCCCGGACAGAAACGTTTTTGTTCACGCTTTCTCCAGTGTCCCAATCAAACTCATTTGCTGCGCCAACAATGATATCACCAAATACAAGCTCATCATGATCTTCTCTTGCTTTTTGTAAAAAGCGCTCATACATAACAGGGCTGATGTAATCATCCGCATCTACAAAGGCAATCCAATCTCCCTTCGCCGCATCCATACCCAAATTTCTGGCATGAGATAAGCCAGTAGTATCTGCAATAATCATTTTGACGTTTTGATGACTATTGGAATATTCTTGACAGATCTCAAGAGTGCGGTCTGTAGAACCATTTTCGACCAGTATAATTTCAATATCCGAGATGGTACTGTGCAATATAGCGTCCACACACTTTCTCAATGTCTTTTCACCATTGTGAACAGGTACTATCACACTTATCATAAGCTACCCTCCTATCAAAATGGTAGATTTCTATATCGCCAATCGATCAGTCTTACATACCACTTGCTTGTGTCTTTTGTTGGCTGTGCTCCAGCCCACGGTGTTTTCGCTACTGCATCCCAATACAACTTCTTCAATAGATGGCGGCAAGTCCGCACCCAAGGCCGGCTTGTAAAGCTGGGTGTATAGTGGAGTACAACAGGATGTGCTTTTGCCTGTGCAATCTCTTCTTCACTATAAAATGGACTTTCTTCACGAAAGTACTTTAAGATTTTGGCACGACTCATTATGTAATGGATCGTCATAACATTATATTTTAACGGAAGGATAGAAACGTCCTGATGGAAAAGCCCATTCAACACACCCTGATCATGGTGTGTAACACGCCCTTGGTGTTGTGCAATGAAATCAAGGCACGCCTGCTCCACATCGGTATTTCGCCATTTATCGAGATCGATCAGCAAAAGGCCTGCATTAAAGTACTTTTCTTCACAATGCACACCGATCCTCTCTTTTGTCTCCCGGCTGACCGTATCCTGCACAGCCGCAATAGTGCATCCATGCATATCCCAATTCCAAAGTTCATCTATACAATCACAGATGATCATGTCACAGTCCAAATATAAGCAGCGGGAAACATCCGCAGGAAGCATACTTCCAATAAATAAACGGCCATAGGAACTTAGCGAAATAGGCCACTGCATATTCAGCGTCAATTTATCACTCCACTTGGAAAACTCTATCCATTGAAGCCGCGAAAGCGGGAATTGGTTGATGATCTGCTGAAGCTTTCCTTTGCTATCAGAAGAAATACCATTATCAATCACATAAATGACAATCGCCGAACCCGCATTGTGGGAAAGCAACGAGTAAACCGATGCTCCCATATGCTGTGCGTAGTTATCATCACTGGAATATACAATGTGCATAGGTTGCATTTCGTTGCCCTGCCTTTCTCCGGATATACTCCGTCAGCGCCCATCCCGCCGGTGTACACAGCACCGTCAGCAGCTTGCGCGGGGATTCCTTGATATAGTTCCGATTCCCCGCAATCTGGCTGCTGGAACAGTAGTGGATGCAATCCATCGCCAGTCTCTTAAAGGACTCCGGGTATTGCATCTTCACCGTGCGCCAGAAGGCAAAGCCCTTGGGGTTTCGCAGATACTGCCGGAGCATGTTGCTGCTGGAGCCGTCCGGCTGGTATTCCACATTGCATAGCACCTCGTCCAACACCGCAAGCTTGTAATCCTGATCGATCAAAAGATACTTGTAGGCAAGGCTGACGTATTTTTCGCCCTCAAACACCGGATATGCCGGATAGGCGTTGATGACATCCGTCCGATATACCAGCTTTTTGTCACCGGCTCCACCCGCCGCGTAATAGCCGGAAATGGTGGTCTCGGATAGTCCGTCAGGAAAGCCTTTGCCGATGATCTTTCCATCGAAATCCGCATCAAGGCCGACAATGCCAGCGTAGCCCTTCCCTTTGACCTCGTCCCACTTGCGCAGGATCTCCTCCACCGCGCTGTCTGCCAGCATATCGTCAGAATCGATGCAGGTGTTCAACTCCGTGTGGATATTGGCGTAGGCCATGTTATGAGCCGTGTGCATTCCGCCATTTTCCTTACAGATGTATCGAATCTCAAATCCGCAGTCACGGCTCTGCCAATCACGCACCAGTTCTGCGGTGTTGTCCGTAGAGCCGTCGTCTACGATCAGCCAGATAAAATCCTTACAGCTCTGGCGGCAAAGACTTTCATAGGTGCGCGGCATGGTGTGTGCGCGATTGTAGGCAGGGGTGAAGATGGTAAGGATGGGATCAGCAATTTTGTTCATAAGCCTTCAAATAAAACTCCTGTAGTTTTACTGCTTCTGTAGTGATATCGAAGCCATGCGCAGCAATTTCGCTTCGGCGGTCAGTGCGAGGAAGATTCTTCTTTTCGAGAATCTTTGCCGCCCAAATCTCCGGTTCTGCCGATAAAGGTAGAACATCCACCAAACCCTCGGTCAGAATGCATTCAGGCGGCACCTTATCTGAGATTATGCAAGGCAAACCTGCGGCTTGTGCTTCTACCATTGTCACAGGCAGCCCCTCATACAACGACGGGAACACAAACACATCCATCGCCTGCATCAAATCAGCGACATCGCTGCGGATGCCGAGAAAACGAACATGCTCCGCAACGCCCAACGCCTGCGCTTTCGCCTGTATCTTTGTCATATCTTCTCCGCCTCCGACCAGAAGAAGAACTGCTTTCGGTTCTCTCCTCAGTAGTGCAGCAAAGATATCAAGGAGAAACGGATGGTTCTTAGGTTGATTAAATCTTCCAACATGTCCAATAGTGAATTCATTTTCTAGGCCAAGCTGCCGCCGCATTTCTTGACACTTGGTTGGATTATAGGCACAGGCTACAACATCTATGGCGTTGTTGATGATTTGATATGATGCTCCACCAAACATCCAGTCACCTGCACCTTTGCCGCAGGCAAAAAGGTTGGTCGCATATTTAGGGATACCCCGCTTGTACCACAGCTTGATGGGATATTTTAGATTTTTATCCTGATTAGCGCTGTGGCTGTGGGCAACTCGCACTGGGACATTATGCTGCGCGGCGACCTTCAGAATCACCGAACTCAGGCAGTCTTGATGGACATGAACAATTTTGTGCTCCGAGTGTTCATCAAAGAAGCGATTCAGCGCCGCTAAGTAGTTTTTGCTCCAAGGCACCAGTCGAGGCAAACGATAGATTCTTCCACCAAGAGATTCAATCTCATCATCAAATGCAGCTCGTTCCTGACGGTGTACCAGAAAGTCAAACTGAACCTCCTCGCGGTCTATGTGCCTATAATAATTCAAGAGCATGGATTCCAGACCGCCACGCCCCATGTAGGTGACAACTTGTAATACTCGCACTTGCTCCATCTCTATCCCCCCATCTGCGCAAAGTATTCCGCTACGCTTATCCTCGCAAAGTCCTGATCAAACGGTATTGCAATCATGTTTGCGTAGTAGAAATAACCAAGATAGCCTATTACCATCAGCGCTGTCAAAATCTGCCTGTTCTTGCCGCCTATTTTCTTCAGCATCCAAGGAAGAGCTATAGATTGGAATATAAGAAAATAATTCGCAAGGCGTGCGAAGTAGTTTGCCGTGCCAAAAAGGCCGGCAAACATTATTGCGCCGTTTATCATGGCAAGATTCACCATCAGGTTCTCTTCGTTTGTACTGTCCGCAAATAGCTGTTTGCGGTACATAAAAGCAAGTAGGGTAGGCACATTGCAAACCAATACGCGGAAAATATTGACGCCGTCTCCCGTGAAAGAGGAAACGGTATATTCCTCGCCCAGCAGCGTCGTAATGCTTATCACCGTGCCGATCAGCGGACGCAGTAGAAACCCGGCTGAAAGGAAAATACCCATCATCCAGTAGGTTTTTTTCGTCCATGGTTTAAATTCCATGAGCGGCACCAGCAGATACATCAGAGAATATGGATGAATTAGTGTTGCAATCAAGACCCCTGCCGCAAATATAAGCCACTTCTTTCTGAGTGCAAACATTGTCGCAATGACCGCAATACCAACCGCCGCAGCCTGCTTGATGCCGGCAAAGGCAAAGGTATAGCAGCCGGTGGTAAAGAGCAGAAAAATCGTCAGGGGGTAATCCGCTGAGTATTTATGTACGAAAGCTATATAACAGCCGACCGTGAGAAACGCCCAGAACATCAGGTAATTCTGTGTGGATACACCGCGCATATGCAGTTGATAATTTATCCAGTTAAACAGGGGATTTGCACCGATGCTCTTATCAGATGCTTCCCGCGAGCTTTCCGTGATCATCTCATAGCCATGCCGGTATGCGCCTGTATCATTACAGCGCGTCCGCAGGCCTGCAAAGCCTGCCAGCAGAACGATGATCAATAGGGTGCAGAAGATCATGCGATGTCGTTGACCGGGCTTCAGCGGCTTTACGGTTACATGATCCGCGCACCATGCTAGGGCGATCGTTACGAGCATGAGGGTGACTAAATCGCGCATGTCAAATCTCCAAGTGTTTGATGGTTTCCGCCACAACGGCGGCTTTGCTGAACCTTTGCTCCATCTGCTCCCGCCCTCTGCGGCCCATCTCTGCTCGCCAGCTCTCCGGAAGCTCAACAAAGCGCTGCATCGCGTCATACAACGCATCAGCATCCTTCGCAGGGCAAATATACCCGCTAGCTCTCTGGCATCTCCACAAACCGCCGCATAGCTTCATACAGCGCGTCCGCGTCTTTTGCCGGGCACAGATATCCGCTGACGCCGTTCTCTACCGCCTCGCGGCAGCCGGGGATATCGCTGGTTATAAGCGGTCTGCCCGTTGCAGCGGCCTCAAGCAGTACATTTGACATTCCCTCATGATAAGACGGAAGAACCACACAGCTTGCAGCGCCATAGAGCGACTTCATATTTGCTTGATAACCAAGGTACTCAATTATTCCATCGTTCACCAGTTCATCTATCTTCTGCTTGTATGCCTCTTCAAACATTCCGGCCATGCAGAATTCAACCCGTTTGCCATAATTCTTCTTCATGCGCTCCGCCGCCACAAAGAACTCATCTACACCTTTTTCCTTCATAATGCGTCCAACAAACAAAAAGCGCACCGTGCCATCATTTGGATATTCCTGATACGGATAATCGTTCAGGTTCACACCTGCGCCGTTTAGCACAACGTCTCTGCCTTGAGGCACAACGCCAGCGTTAACAAGCGCATCCCTATTAGCAGCGTTTTCAAAGAATACGACCCTCGCGCCTTTTAGCGACAGCTTATACAGCATCAATATGAACTTTCTAAGCAATCCACCGTTTTCTATCGCGCTGCCAAGACCCGTGATGTTAGCTGCGTATGGTATTCCGGCCATGCGGCATGCAATCCCGCCATATACATTTGGCTTTATGGTGTAAGTGATAACCAGATTCGGCTTTACTTCGCGCAGCATCCGCCTATATTTGCAAAACAAGCTAAAGTCGTGTATGGGATTCATACCTCGGCGGTCAAGTGGCAGCTCAATTGCCTTATCTACAATTGAGCACAGTTCTTGCCATTTGTCATTTTTAGGTACAACAGCAATAACTTCTCCGTGGTTGCGCAGCGCTCGTATCAAGTCTTTGCGAAAATCGTAAAGGCCGCCGCTATGGTTGGCGATAATTAAAAACGTTGGCATAATTAAGCTGTAATATTGTCTACCTTAGTTATAATTACGCTATCGTACATCATCATTACTATACCTTCTTCGTAATTACCAAACCGAGGCTTATTCTCTATCCCGTTTACATTATTCTTTATCAATTTTACAAAATCCACGCCTGCTCCGTATGCATGTAGATACGCTCCGCCAAAGCGAGGGTTTACTTCCGAAAGATAGTACGTACCATCGTTATAGAAGAAGTCCATATCGACTGGGCCGTTAAATTCAAAAGCATCTACTATCTTTCTAATGAAGTCAAACAGTTTTTCGTCTTTGAATGATATAGTCTTACTTGCTCCGCCTATTTTCGTTTCAAGCTTGCGCTTCGAAAACGCTGAAACAGCTTTATGGCTAATAGTGTCTATATACACATCGGCATCCATGTCTACGCCATCCATCAGTTTTTGCACTATCAAAGATTTGTCTTTACTGCATAGTTCAGCTAATGCCTGTGCATTTTCTGCCTTACGCGCACCCACACTGCCGCTGCCGGTACGTGGCTTAACAAAAACAGGAAATTCAAGCTTGCCATAGTTTATGGCAACCATAGCATCTTCATATCCATCCCATGTATCAACAGTAGGTATGCCAAGTCTTACCAGCTCTTTATACATTTCATACTTATCAAAGCAAAGTGCCGCCGTCCTTTCATATGGTGCAAGTACAGTTATGCCCATTTTGTCAAACACCGACCTGTTTTTTGCCAGTATCTCAATTTCAGGATCTATTAGTGTTGTTATTACATCAATATGTTCCTTGGCGCATATATCAACTATCTTCTCTATATAGTCCGGCGAATCTATACGCGGTACCAAATAATGTGCATCGGCCACGTATAATGCAGGAGCTATATTCGATAAATCTGCCGCAACAATACGGTCATCAGCATTCAACGATTTTCTAAAATCTTTTAACAGCTCAACTCTCCTGCCTGCGCTGCAAAATAGAATGTTCATTGTATCCCTCCTGCTATTCTTTTGTCCCCACAAATGCTTCCATCGTCGCGCTGCCATCCGCATTGATTCCTTCTCTACACAGCACGCAGCGAATTGTCATAATTATTATCTTCACATCCAACGCAAAGCTGATGTTATTTACATACTCAACATCATACTCGAACCGCTCTTCCCATGAAGTCAGGTTACGGCCATGCACCTGCGCCCAACCGGTCAAACCTGGGCGTACATCGTGGCGGTGGCGCTGCTCTGCATTATAGAGCGGCAGATACTTCACCAGCAGCGGTCTTGGACCCACGAAGCTCATCTTTCCGCGGAAGATATCCCACAGCTCCGGCAGCTCGTCGATGCTCAGAGAGCGCAGCTTCTTTCCGAAGCCCGTCAGCCGTTCCTTGTCCGGCAGCAGGTTGCCGTTTTCGTCCCGCGCATCGGTCATGCTGCGGAACTTATGCAGTTTGAACACCTTCTCATCCTTGCCCGGGCGCTCCTGCGTGAATATGACCGGACTGCCAAGCTTTATGCGCACCAATATAGCCGTTATGAGCAGCACCGGCGACAGTATCACCAATGCCGCACCGCTCAGCACTATATCCAGCAGTCGCTTTATGTATTTTTCATAGAATCCGGCCCTGTGCTGCATCAGAACATCTCCCGTATGGCAGCGCACACGCGGTCAACATCGTCCATGCTCATCTTCGTGTCGCTCGGCAAGCATACGCCGCGCGCAAACAAATCATCGCACACCACTTCTTCATTAACCTTTACAAACGGCGCGGATGCAAACACGGGCTGCAGGTTCATCGGCTTCCAGAGATGCCTACCCTCCATGTCATACTCCGCAAGGTGCTTCAGCATATCCGTCGGTGTGATTCCGCAGTTCTTGTTTATAAGCAAAGTCGAAAGCCAACGGTTCGGCTTTGCGCAGTCAAGCTGAGGCTGCATTGTCACAGGCGAACCTTTCAGCCCTTCACAGTACCTCTCATATATGGCGCGCTTCTGCTCCACGCGCAGCGGCAGCACCTTCATCTGTCCGCGGCCAATGCCTGCGGAAATGTTGCTCATGCGGTAATTGTAGCCTATTTCCTCGTGCTGATACCACGGCGCATTCTCGCGCGCCTGCGTAGCAAGCTTCAGCGCATGCTTAGCCTCATCCTCGCGTTCGCACAGCAGCATGCCGCCGCCTGATGTGGTTATTATCTTGTTTCCGTTAAACGACAGTGCGCCAAAGCGGCCGAATGTGCCGCACTTCTGCCCGTTGTATGTAGAACCCAGCGCCTCGGCTGCGTCCTCGATCAATTGGACGCCATACTCGCGGCAGATGGCAGAAATCCCGTCGATCTTTGCAGGGTTGCCGTACAGGTGCACTATCACGACAGCCTTAGGCCTGCCATAAAGTTCAAACGCTTTTCTCAGCGCAAACGGATCCATATTCCATGTTTCGCGCTCAGAATCGATGAAAACAGGCTTTGCACCAAGATATGCTATCGGGTTAGCTGATGCCGAAAACGTAAGACTTTGGCAAAACACGGTGTCCCCTGCGCCAATGCCAAGCATTATCATTGCCAAATGTATTGCCGCCGTACCCGACGACAGCGCAACAGTATGCTCCGCACCGATATATTGCGCCATATCGGCTTCAAAGCCGTTCACGTTTTCCCCCAGCGGCGCTATCCAGTTCTTATTGAATGCATCGTGAACGTATTCAAGCTCAAATCCTTCGTCCGACATATGCGGGCTGGCAAGCAAAAGTCGTCTACCCATTTCTTTCTCCTTTCCTGAAATGGCTTTCGTCTATCTCATTAGCATTTACGTTATTCACCCTCACCCCCGCCTTCACGACCGCGCCTTTGCGGATTATCGTTCCGGCTTCAACGTGGCTGTAATCGCCGATCACCGCGCCATGCTCAACTATCGATGCGCTGGCGAGTATAACGCCCTTGCCTATCTTCACGGCTGGGCTGACTATGGTTTTTGCTTCAAAAATCGTTCCTGCGCCGGCCTCAACGGCTGGGCTGATTGTCGCCGTGGGGTGCTTCAGCACGGGCACGATAAAGCCTGCCGCCTGCAACTGCTCCGTCAACTTGCGGCGCAGCGCATTGTTGCCTATCGCCACGAACGCCATCGGATATTCATTAAGATGCTTTTTGCAGTTGCCAAGCGTGTCCAGCACGCCCGGAAGATCCGTGTTATCATCAAGGAACGTTATCTTCTCAAACACGCCTATTGCTTCAGCGGTTTCGCGTACCACCTGCCCCTGTCCGCCTGCGCCGAGTATCAGCAGATTCATATGCTTCGGCGCATTCTGCGGCTGTTCCACGCTCTCTGTTTTTGAGCACACAACGGATGCTAAATCAGCGCGGCAGTACTGTGCAAAACGCTTTACTATCACGTCCGGACGCTTGTTCTGCCCGAGATATGTACAAAGGCTGTACATATCCACGCCCGCTTCAAGCTTTTGCCTTATGAACGCATAGCGAAGCTCCATAGATGAAAGCTTGTCCGCAATATGATACCTTTCGTTCATAGTGCTGAGCAGCACTTGCATAAGCCTGAACGGCGGCAATGTTTCTTCACCGCTCATAATGAAGCTATCATTGCTATGATACAGGCCGATGTTATCCGCAATGAATTGCTTAACGCTCTGCGGCATGGGCAAATCGCGCGGCGCGTCCGATGGGATAAGCTCCACCGGGTCAGACGCCGTTCCGCCTTCCCCGCGCCCTGCAACGTTGCGTATATGCAGCACGCCTGCATCAATGTCTATATCTTGACGGCGCAGCGCGGTGACCTCGCCAAGCAGCAGGCCCATATTCAGGCAGAGATACGCCGCTACCTTGCGCGGCTCAACGTTCTCCGTCAAGTGCCTGTTAATTATACTACATTGTTTGTCCGTCAGCATTAAAAGCCCCTATAAGCGCTGCAAAAGCCCGCGACATTTATTCCGCAGGTCAATGGAAGTTCTGTTTGTTCTGTGTGTTCAATTCGTGAAGGCTTGTTTAGATATGCCTTCGGCAACCGTAGTCATGAACTACAGCTGTTCGCTTTCTATTTTCCGGCGGCTTACTGCCCGCGTGCAATGGCGCGTCGAGCCAAGCGGTCGGTCTATGCGCCGAATGCTCTCATATGGCAAAGTATGTTTATTTATGCATTTTGCACAATAGTCCATTCGGCGTAAAAAGCATATATCATGCTTTTTGTTATCTTATTTTATCATACTTTATAAAATGTCTCAACCTTTTAAGTAAAGAAAATAAACATACTTATTTTTATCATAGTCTGATATTCTTAATTTTGGCTAAATTAAAGTTACTCGAACATTTGTACTTTGTTATTTTTATAACCACCGTCTTTTTAGCAATCAAAAATCGCCAATTTTTCGGCACTTTTGGCCTTGTTCCATCCGGCATCCACCAGTGATACCATAGACTGGAAAGAAGAGCGCAGCGCAAAGACAATACTCGACACCGTGATACCCAAACTGCATCCGGGCTGCATAATACTTTGCCACAACAATGGCTACAAGATAAAGGAATACCTGCCTACGCTCCTTAAAACCGCACAGGAGCAAGGCTATGAGTTTGTGACGGTGAGCGAACTGCTCCTTACCGGAGACACCATGATAGATGTAAACGGCGTGCAGAAGTTGAAGTAGCAAACAAGCGCAGAAGGGATCAAATACTCATATTTGACCCTTCGCGCCTTTTAATGGGTCGCTTTCGTTTCACTTTAGTTGCATGCTCACTCAAAGCACCTAAACGTTATCTTTGCCTTGGTAATCACTTCTCCGATAGTTTTATCTTCTATCGGATATGAGCATACTTCTTCCGCCGATGCATATTCTTTGCTCGATTCATCATTGTGTTGCTCACATGCAGTCCATTTATTTTCGCCTATCATTCCGGCAAAGTAGAGTTTTCCATTGTATTCAAGCTCTACCTCACCGCCTCTGCTGATATTGTCTACAAATTCATCTATGGTATCAAACGACTTTTCGTATGTCATCTATCCCCCCAACAAAACACAGCGACGCATCAGCCATTTAATCGATTCGGCGCTGCAATCATTATTTCACAACTTCATCCGCCCACTTTTTCAGTTCATCTGCGCAGGCATTGCGGCGGAGAACCTTGCCCTCAACAAGCTTTGCACCCTTGCAGCTGTTTGCAAGGTACGCATTGGTTTCGCCCATGCCGCTGCCGCCGGATGTGGCAAACGGAATTATTGTCTTGCCCGCAAGGTCGTAACCTTCAAGGAAGGTATTCACTATAGTGGGTGCGATGTACCACCATATGGGGAATCCCACGAATACCTCATCGTATTCACTCATGTTGCCAAGCTTTTTTGCCACAGCGGGGCGGGACGACTTATCGTTCATTTCAACCGAACTTCTGGACTTTTTGTTTGTCCAGTCAAGATCTGCCTTGGCATATCTGATCACAGGCTCTATTTCAAAAAGATCCGCACCTATCGCCGCCGCTAAATTCTTGGCAAGGGATGCGGTAACTTCGCTGGCTGAAAAATATGCAACTAACTTTTTGCTCATATTACGCCTCCATCATTTTGTATTTACGATGAATATAGCCCAAGCAGACAATTTAGTCAAGCCGTGTTTTGCGAAGAATCGACGTTATTATTGCGCAAAAAGCCGCCAATTTCTCGGCGGCTTCCGCGCGTTGCACAAGGAGAGGGTTATTCTACGCTTTTTGCTATTGTCAGGAATTCTTCGTCTATAGGTCCGCTGTATTCGCTTATCTCATAGGTTTCAACGTTGCGGATCTTTGCGGCCGATTCAACACCGTAAAGCTCGGTAAGCTTGCCGCGCAGGCGGTCAGCCTCGGCCTGGCTGCCTGCATGGTAACGCTCGCTCAGCATGGCCACCTGCTTTTCGCGCGGCCAATCTATGCGTTCGGTATGGTGCGGCCAATACATCCAGTCAAAATACTGGCATTCGTGGCAGCTTGCAAGCTTAACCTTCAGATCCATTCTTTCATCCGCCAGCGGCACAATAATGTCCGGCTGATGCGGATAGGGCTTCATGAAATCATCGCCCCAGAAAAGTATGGCCGGAGTATCCTCAAGATACGGTGTATCCGGGCAAATTTTGGGCACCGTAAGCAGGAAAGACGCATCCTGAACCAGCAGGGAGACGTTCCTATGGTCTGCATGGTAGTCATTGGTACGGTTGGTCAGTATAACGTCCGGCGCAAACGTGCGAATATAGCGGATAAGGTGCTCGCGCGCTTCAAGGGTAACCTGAAGCTGCCCGTCGGGATAGTCCAGCACGTCGTAACGGCCGCCAAGCAGCCTTCCGCTCGCGGCAGCCTCGCTGCGGCGCTGAAGTTTGAGTTCTTCCCTTGTTACCTCGGCATGATATGTGCCCACGCTTCCATCCGTAACGGAAAGCAAACGCACCTGCCAGCCCTTGTCGCGCAGTTTGGAAAGCAGGCCTCCGCAATAGGTATCCGCATCGTCCGGATGGGCGCCTATGCTCAATATGCGCTTCTCTTTTTTCATATGATTACTCCTTTTTATTTGTCAATGCAAAATCGCAAATTATCGTAACGTCCGGATGCAGCTGCAAAAAACTTGCAGGGACATGCGGGTCAACTTCGCCAAACACGGTTTTTTCTATCGCGTCCCGCTTTGCCGGACCCGATGCCAGCAGCACTATCTTCTTCGCCTTCATTATTCCGGCCATGCCAAGCGTTATCGCTTTATACGGTACGGCGTCAAGCGATGTGAAATTTCGGCTGTTTGCTTGGCGTGTACTGTCGCTTAGCTTAACTATGTGCGTTGGCGCGCTGAGCGAAGTGCCGGGTTCATTGAAGCCAATGTGCCCATTCAGGCCAATGCCAAGCACCTGTATATCAACAGGACCGATCCGGTCATACAGCGCATCATAGCGCGCACATTCTTCGTCAAGATCTCCTGCCAAGCCGTTTGGCACATGCGTATTCGTCTTGTCTATATCCACATGGTCAAACAGATGCTCATTCATAAAATATCTGTAGCTTTCCGTGTTCGACCAGCTTATGCCAACGTATTCGTCAAGGTTTATGCTCTTTACTTTGGCAAAGGATACCTCGTTGGACTTATATGCTTCAATAAGCTTATCATAAGTGCCTATGGGCGTGCTGCCCGTTGCCAGGCCCAGCACGCAGTCCGGCTTTGCCTTTATTTCGCTTATCAGCATATCGGCAGCCACGCGGCTAAGTTCATCGTAATTCTTTGTCTCAATCAGTTTCATATGTTAAAATCCCGTATCGTTGCTCAAAAGGCGCTTTATCGTTTCTTCTACTGCCAGGCAGCTCATGCCATACAGGCTTGCATTCGTGCCCATTTTGGATAAGCATACCTGCAAATTAGGCTGCACGGAACGCGTAAGCCGCCTTTCAACATAACGCAGCACATTTTGATAGCAGTCGGCAAGGTTGGTTATTATGTTGCCGCTAAGTATTATCCTATCCGAATTATATGCGCAGGAAATATCGCTCACGGCTATGGCTATATATTCGCATATGTCGTTCATCAGCTTGATTATCCGCTCATCTCCGTTTGCGATGGCTTCATTTACACCCGCAAGTGATGCGCATGCTGGATTTATTGACCGCGCATGCTCTATCACGGCGGATTCGCTTATCGTATGTTCAAAGCAGCCTTTGAATTCGCACCTATCCCCCGAAAGGCCTTCAAGCTGCGAATTAAAATGGCCGATTTCGCCCGCGGCGTTACGGCTGCCGCGCAGCAGCATACCGTCCACCATTGCCGCGCTGCCAACGCCTGCCCAGCCAAACTTAACATACGCCATATTTGCCGTGCTTTTGCCTGCACAGGAAAGCAGATATTGTTCGCCAAGCAATGCCGCCTTGCAGTCGTTCTCAACTATTGCCGGCATGTCCAGCGCCCTTTCAAGTATTCCTACGCCGTCTATGTCCGCCCACTGCATCTGGCTCGATGCTGCTATGTAGCCATTCCTTAAAACATGACCCGATATGCTCATTCCGCAGCACGCAATCCTGTCCCGCGTTATGCCCGCATCTCTGCACATTTCGCCAAGCATTGCATTCAACTCATCCGCAACGGTTTCAAATGACGTGCCGCTGACGGTGACCAGCTCGCGGTATATCGCCTGCTTGGTCGCCATATCAACAAGCGTTACCTTGCTTACGTTCGGCATGGCGTCAACGCACAGGCAATACGCCGCATCTGCGCATATTTCGAGCAGTGTGCTCGGCCTTCCCGCAACGCCCGCCTGCGCAACGGAATGTTCGGATATAAGCCCTATGCGCTTTAATACGTTAACTATGCGCGTCATGCTGGTCGGGCTCAGTCCCGTGCGCTTTGCAAGCGATGCACGCGAAGTAGGCCCTTCCCGCTTGACCAGATCGAACACCAGCTTTAAATTATGAAATTTCAGGTCGGCTTGCGACTTTGGCGACGTCTGATACATTTCTTATTCCTCCGTTATATTACCGCTTCGCAAGCTTTTCCCTGTAAGCGATCAGTTCCCTTTCGCTGCCGCGGACAAAATGCCCCGGGGCGATCTCCAGCCACATAGGCCGTTCATTTGCCGAATAATTATGGCATGATGGGTCGTATACAAGCACCTTTTTCTTCTGTTCAACGTGCGGATTGGGTACAGGCACGGCGGAAAGCAGAACACGCGTATACGGATGCAGCGGATGCTTGAACAGTTCTTCCGTCTCCGCAAGTTCAACTATAACGCCCTTGTGTATAACGGCTATTCTGTTGCATATGAAGCGCATAACGCTAAGGTCGTGCGCTATGAACAGATACGTCAGCCCGCGTTCCTGCTGCAGCTTGCTCATAAGGTTCAGCACCTGTGCGCGTATGGATACATCCAGCGCGCTTATGGGCTCGTCCGCTATTATAAACTCAGGGTCCATAACAAGGCAGCGCGCTATGCCTATGCGCTGGCGCTGTCCTCCGGAAAACTCATGTGGGAAGCGGCTGGCGAACTCAGGCAGCAGGCCGACATCCAGCAGAGCCTTCGCCACGCGTTCCTCTATCTCCTCGTGGCTCAGGTCATGCCTTATGTTGGTAAGCCCTTCGCTCACAATATAGTCAACCTTTGCGCGTTCGTTAAGGCTGGCCATAGGATCCTGGAATATCATTTGGATATTCTTTATCACCTCGCGGTCAGTCTCGTGGTCTATCTGGCCTGATATACGCTTGCCATCGTATATCACTTCGCCCGCGGAAAGCTTGTTTATGCGTATTATGGCGCGGCCTATCGTGGTTTTGCCGGAGCCTGATTCACCAACCAGGCCAAACGTTTCGCCGCGATATACATCAAAGCTTACGTCGTTTACGGCCTTGAACGCATTCTTGCCCTTGCCGAAGGTGACATCCATATTCCTCACGCTGAGAAGCGGCGTTTTTATCACCACGTTTTCGTTACTCATCCATATCACCGCTTTCTATATTTTCAAGTTCCTTCAGCCGCTTCAGGCATTCGGGAGGGTCGATCTTTGGTGCGCGCGGATCGAGCAGCCAGGTGCGTGCCTTATGCGTGGGTGAAACCTCAAAATACGGCGGACGCACCATGTAGTCTATCTTCAGCGCCTGCGGATTACGCGGGGCGAATGCATCGCCGCGTATCACGCCGAAAAGTTTGGGCGGCGTACCCTTGATGGAGTAAAGCTCATGACCCTTTTCGCCAAGCTGCGGAAGGCTTGACATAAGCGCCCATGTATACGGATGCTTGGGATCGAAGAACACTTCTTCGCTCGTACCCACTTCAACTATGTCGCCGGCATACATAACGGCTATCCTGTCCGCCACGTTGGCTACCACGCCAAGGTCATGCGTAATGTATATCGTGGTCATGCCGTATTTGCGGCACAGATCCTTTATAAGCGAAAGTATCTGCGCCTGTATCGTAACGTCAAGCGCGGTCGTGGGTTCATCGCATATCAGTATTTCCGGCGAACATGCAACAGCTATTGCTATTACCACCCTTTGCCTCATGCCGCCCGAAAACTCATGCGGATACTGCTTGCAACGCCTTTCAGGCTCCGATATGCCAACGTCCTTCAGTATGTTCAGCGTTTCCGCCTTGGCCTGAGCGTGGTTCATGCCGCGATTCAATATAAGTGCTTCGCTTATCTGCCAACCTATCGTTTTCAGCGGGTTAAGGCTGGTCATTGGATCCTGCATTACCATGGCAATTTTCTTGCCGCGTATTTTCGCCCATTCCCGTTCCGTTTTGAACTTGGCCAGATCCATTCCTTCAAAAAGTATCTCGCCCTTATCTATGGTGCCGTTTTTGTCAAGTAGGCCTATGAAATTCTTGGTCAGTACCGACTTGCCTGAGCCGGACTCGCCAACTATGGCTAGGCTTTCGCCCTTATATACGTCCAAACTCACGCCGCGTATCGCGTGCAGGCTTTTTCCTCTCAGGCTGAAGCGCACACTAAGGTCTTTTACGGAAAGAATAACTTCTTTGTTCTGCAAATAGTTTTCCATGCTGCGCCTCCTTAAACGTGATTCTTAGGATCGGCCGCATCGCTGAACGCATTGCCGATGATATAGAACGCAATAGTTATAAACGCCACAACGGCCGCCGGGAACACAAGCTGATATCTCAACGTGCTGTCCATCATCAGTACGCGGCCGGCTTCAACCAGATTGCCCAGCGAAGCTTGGGATGTGGGTATACCAAGGCCGATATAGGTAAGGAATACCTCATCGCCTATGGCGCCGGGAATTGCAAGCGAAGTTTGCAGCATTATTACCGAAACCATCTGCGGCAGCAGGTTCTTTATAACTATCCTCAGCGTGCTGCTGCCAAGGCAGCGGGACGCCAGATTATAGTCCCTGTCGCGGAATATAACGACCTGATTGCGGATAAAGCGGGCCATGGCCATCCATCCAACCATGCACATGGATATGATTATGGTGGTCATGCTCGGGCGCAGTATGTAGCTTACAAGGATCAATATAAGCGTTTGCGGGATATTACTTATTACATTATATATCTCCGTCAGCGCTTTATCAAGACTCCTTACGTAACCCCATGCCATGCCTATTATAACGCCAAATATAAGATCGCTCAGCGCGACCACAAGGCCGATTATTATGGACGTGCGCGTGCCGGCCCATACCCTTGCCCAAAGGTCCTGACCTATTGCGTTTGTTCCGAACCAGTATTCGCTGCACGGCGCAAGATTGCGAAGGTGCATGCCGGTTTCGGGGTCATTGTTTATTGTAACGGGGTCATGCTGATTGGGCAGCAGCGGCTGAATGAAAGCGAAGGCAATTATCGCTATCAGCGCAACTATCAATATGCGTGCAGCCCTATTGCGCCAAAAGTTTTTGAACGTGCTCGCCCAGTATGAATAGTTTGAATATGCCGTGCGCTCGGCATCCTGCTCGTTAAAGCCATGCAGTTCAAACCATTTGGGGTCTATTGCGGCTATCTGCTCGGCGGTATAATCCGCCGCATCATACATAGGCAGTTCTTTATCCGCCTGCTCCAGCGCAAGGCCTTCCTGTATGTGCTGATCCAGTTCGTCTATGCGGCGCATCTGCCTGTTGAAAAGGAGTTTTTTCTTCTTATCTGCCATTTTAACGGTCGTCTCCTTTCTTTGCGAAGCTTATGCGCGGATCAATGAGCGCCATCAGCACGTCACCAAGGAACATTCCGGCAATGCCTATCGCTGCATATATAAGCACCAGCGCCTGAACCATTGTATTGTCCTGAAGCTGTATAACGTCTATCAGCAGGCTGCCGGTTCCGGGTATGGAATAAAGGTGCTCAATATATATTGAACCGATTATTGTTGAAAGCACCGAACCGGGCAGGAACTGCGCCATAGGCACGAATGCGTTTTTAAATACATGGCGGAACATTATTCTGCTCCCGCTCACGCCCTTTGCGCGCGCAAGCTTTACATAGTCCATGTTTATATTATCTATCATATAGCGGCGCATCCACATCGCGTATGAGCATATGCTCAGCAGCGATATGGAGAATATCGGCAGCACCCATGTGGCATAGTTGTTTTTGTCAAACAGCAGCGATAGATTGAACCAGCTTGAAAAAAACAGCTGCAAAAACAGCATCAACACAGCCGTAGGGAGCGCCTCGACAATGGCAATGAACGCCGTGCCGAGCTTATCCGTAAATTTTCCTTTGAAACGCGCCATCACGGCGCCGAGAGGTATGCCTACTATAAGCGAGAATATCATTGATATAACGCCTATTTTAAGCGAATAAGGTATTTTCTTTTCTAGTATTTTTACTATGGGGTAATTCGGGCGATATATCCAGGATTTACCAAGGTCGCCCTGAAACAGGCTTTTATAGAAATTGAACAGCTGGACATATATCGGCTGATCCAGCCCTTTTTCTGCCAGCATACTTGCGCGAACTTCTTCGCTAAGTTTATCGTACTCCGCACCGAAGTAGCCTTCCATCGGCATAAGGCGCAGCAATACGAATATCAGCGTTATTACGACGAACAGCGATATTATCGCGCCCGCCGTGCGCTTGAGGATATATTCCAACATGGGGCATCATCCGCGTGCCGCTAAGGTGAGCAAGCAGCGGCTCCTTTCTAAGAATGGCGTAAAGCAGCGGGAGGCATGAGGCGAAAACACCCCACGCCCCCGCGATATGGTTTATGATTCGGTCTTATTCTGCCGCGGCAAGAGCAGCCTCGCGGTCAAGCTTCCACTGTGCAAACTGTTCCTGATAATCAGTCAGGCTCATGGCTTCCTTAAGGACATGCTTGCCCTTGTAGCGCCAGATGGACACGCCGAATGAGGAATATTCGCCATCAAACACGGTCAGCTTGCTGGCAACGTAGCCGTTGGAGAATACACGGAACGGTATAACGATACCTTCGTTTATCAGCCACGCTTCGGCCTTGGCAAACAGTTCATAACGCTTGGCCAGGTCTACCTTCTCGGCGGTAGCTTCCTGAACCATCTTGTCGTATATCTGCTGCTGTGCGCCAACATAGTCGGCATCGTCTATAACGCCGTTGTCATAGTCTTCCTGAGTGTAAACATAACCGGTCAGGTACTCTTCCTGAGTGCACATGGAACGGTTGTTGTAGCTCCAGCTGAGACCCCAAGGATCGGCATAGGTCACAGGATCCGCAAAGTCAGGACCCCAACCTTCTTCCATAAGGCCATACTTGCCGGCGTTACGGACTTCGGAGTTGTAGTTGTTGGCAGGACCGGCAACGGGAACGATGTCGATATAGTCCTTACCAAGGAGCTCTTCGAGCTGCTGCTCGATTACCTGGGCAACCAGATCCTGGTTAGCCTGGTCTACGCGATAGTAATACGGGAACACGAGCGGGAAGGTCATGCCCTGCGCGCTCAGTTCTGCCATGGCCTGTTCCTTGTACTGGAGAGCGGTTTCGGGCTGGAACCAGTTCTGTTCGGTAACGGCCTCAAGTTCGCTGGTCATGGTGTAATCCTTACCGTCTACTGCAACGAAGTTCGGAGGAGTGATGGTGTTCATCAGGTATTCTTCCGGGCTGTAAGGATCGTAGCAGCTCATGGCCTTAACGCGGTCTATACCATAAACAATGGAAAGACGGAAGGCGCGGTTGTTAACGGCGGTCTTAAACGCATCGTTGTCATAGGTTTCGTCCATATGGGGATCGAAATCGAAGAACCACCACATTGCATCGTAAGTGGGACGGTTCGGGCGGACGATGTTCTGCTTTTCGGGATCGTTCATCCAGCTGTCCAGTATTTCTACGGGGATAGTGGCTTCGTCGATCTCGCCGCGCAGATACATTTCAGGCGCAAGTGCTTCGGCTTCGGCGTTGTACTTGCCGTAAACGGTCTTTATAGATACGTTCTCGGCATCCCAATAATTGTCGTTGCGCTCCATCACCAGTTCGTTCTGGGGTTCCCAGCTGGTGCAGTAGTATGCGCCGTTGTAAAGCAGGGTGTCGTTGGAAGTGCCGTAGTATTCGCCGCACTCTTCAACGAACTGCCTGTTGGCGGGCATGAAGGCAACATAGGTCATCATGGACAGGAAGTACGGGCAAGTGTCCTTCAGTGTGTACTGGAGGGTATGCTCGTCAAGGGCCTTTACGCCAACCTCTGCAAAGTCGGTCACGGTGCCGTCAAAGTATTCCTTGGCGTTCACTATAACGTTTGCAAGGGTATCCACGTTGTCGGATTCGTTGGCGGGGGTCAGTATCCACTCGGCGCCGAAAACGAAGTCGTCGGCGGTAACGTCGGCATATTCGTTCAGTTCGCAGTCATACCACTTCACGCCTTCGCGCAGATGGAATGTCCAGACAAGACCGTCGTCAGAGGTTTCCCAGCTGGTCGCAAGGCAGGGCTTCACAACGCCATACTGGTCATACTCTATCAGCGTGTCAACAAAGTTGGACGCGGGCTTGAAGTCTACGGTGGAGCTCGTCGCCAGATAGTTCAGCGTAGAGATCTCCGAAGGATACAGATAGCGGAAGGTAGCGTCCTCTACATAGGGGCTTTCCTCTGCCGGCTCACCGGATGTCTGAGGAGCATCGGTGTTAGCGGGTGTGTTGTTATCGTTTGTCTGCTTGGGTTCATCGGTATCGGCGGGAGTATTGGACTGGCAGCCAACTACGCCGAGGACCATCACCAGGCAAAGCACGATAGCAAGAATCTTCTTCATCTTGGTTTTCCTCTCTGTTTTATAATATTTCTGCGAGAATCCCGCAAAACTTTAAATTCGCCTATAATATGGTGCTTCACACGTTCCGTATTTATTAACACCATGTTAATTAAGTTGTACAAAGGATATCACGCTCGTTTGATATTGTCAATACAGCGTACAAACTCTTTTGCTGCCAATTTTATAACAGGGTGTGATTTTCTTCTTTCATATGGTATACTGTGTGCATAAAAAGAAAGGTTAAGGTTAGCTGTAAATGAAAGCTGCGGTATTTGACATAGGCGGAACATTCGTAAAGCATGGTATATATGAAGATGGTGTTCTGAAGGATGTGTCCTCCTTCCCCACCTGCGGACAAGATGGTGCGGATACATTGATTGAACGTATACGCAATGCATGTGGAAGCATTACCAGTATTGATGCGATCGGCATATGTACCCGCGGGCAGGTTAACTGCGACACCGGCGAAATAATATACGATCCGCCTCACCTTATCCCCGGCTATACTGGTAAGAATCTGAAAACCGAATTCAGCTCGTTCGGCGTACCAATAGCCGTAGAAAACGATGCTAACTGCATGGCTATTGCGGAATCCTCCGCGCTTAGCGCCGATTCCAACGCGGATATACTCTGTCTTACTTACGGCACATGCATAGGCGGTGCAATAGTTCGCGGCGGCGCGGTATATCATGGTGTAAACTGGTCCGCCGGTGAATTTGGCATGATGTATATGGGTGGTGAATACTACGAAAACATCGCCAGCGTCACCCATCTGGTTGAACAGGCGAAGGCAATGGATGCCTCTCTTTGCGACGGACGCGCGATAACCGCTCAGCTTAATCGCAGCGATGTATATGCCCTTGTTGACGGCTGGGCTAAGCAGGTAGCCGAAGGCTTAGCCTCGCTTATGCACATATTCAACCCCGCCTGCATAATAATAGGCGGCGGCATAATGGAAGATGAGAATGTATTCAATATGGTCACGTCAAAGGTAAGCGAATTGACAGCGCCAGGTTTTGACGTAAATATACGCAGTGCCCGCTTTGGCAACAGCGCGGGACTTATTGGCGCGGGTATACTTGCGCAAAAGCTTATGAAATGACGTCCAAAGCTTTCGTTTTGAACCTGTGCAGCAGGCCGGTATAGCAATCCGTCAGCGCATTGCTCACAAACTCGCCGTCCCATTCAAGATAGTTCGTTGCTATCATGGTTGCTATGCCGTGAACATAAAGCCATGTTTCAAGGTGCAGCATATATGCTGTTTTCTCGTTAAGGCCCGTATTTTTGGATATAAGCTTAACTATTGCCTCCGTAACATCCTTACCGCTGTCATCATTTATGTTTTCGGCCGACCTGTCCCGCATAAAAAGCAGCTTGAACAGCTCCTTTTCTTCGGTAGCGAAGCGTATATATGCCATGCCCATGGCCTTATACGGCTTTTCTTCGGCATGCGATGCGGCGCCTATGTATCCGCGGTATATCCTATCCGCCGCCTTTATGGTTTCCAGCCGGACCTCCTCCATGTTCTTGAACAGGCCAAATATAGGCTTTACCGAGCAGCCGAGCTCTCCCGCTAGCGACCTTGCGGTAAGGCTCTGCGGCCCTCCACGCCGTATTATATTCAATGATGCCTCTATCAGCTGTTCTTTCGTGAACATAAACTTTGGTGGCATAATGCGTCTCCTTAATACTTCAGCAGTGTTGCGCAACGGCAGTTGCGTTTATTATACATATAACCCGGTCTTTGGTCAACAAAGTCCGGGCAATGTTTACTTATTCCTGCACATTGGCCTTCATCCAACGATTAAGCACCTTCATCTGCTCCGGAGTATGGAACCAATGCTCTCCTTTTTCCATTACTGTAAGCGTTGTTGCACAGGATTTCGAAAATCTTTCTATTGTCTCTCTCGGTGTCATGTTGTCTTTGCCGCCGTATATAATATCCGTCGGTTTATCCCATTTGTATGGATTTTTTCGCACCCAGCTAAGATAGTTCCAGTTGAGCGTTTCGCCGAAATCAGTTGGTATCTTTATGCGCTCAGCAAGTTCCTCTTCTGTGACCCCAGCCCATTCCATCATTGTACATATCAGCTTTTCCATGTCTACAATAGGCGATATGAACATTGCCTTATCTATCTTCTTATCCTGCAGCGCAAGCATGCTGAACCACGCACCTATGCTCACAGCGCAAACGCTGATTGAGCTATATCTTTCCGAAAGCAGCTCGTATGTCCTTTTTATCTCAGGCGCAGCCATCCACGGCAGCAGCTTTTCCTTGCTGTTCTTCCTGTCGCCGTGTTCCGGTAGGTCTATTGCTATAACCTGATAGCCCTGTGGGCAGGCGTATTGCGCAAAATTATATGCTTCTTCCTTATAGCCCATCTTGCCATGTATATACAAAAACGCCTTGTCGCTTGGCTCGCCTGCTATTATTGCCGGTATATCGTTTATTTTCGTACGCTTTGCTTTTATCTCCGCCCTTGCGTTGGCCACATGCTTGCGTGCCACAAGCTCGCTCAATATAGCATCGCGGTCGTAATTACCGTTTGCGAAGCCCTTTATGTTCTTAGCTGCCATGCACAAACTTAGGCTGAACTCTGTAAGAATAGCGTTTATCTGCCAATCCGCATAAGGGTTCGAATCCGTAACTATAAGCGTAGCCAAGCTATTCACGACAAGCCACATGTCCCTAAAATAACAATCCGCCGTATCGGCATCCATCTTATATGTGCGCATCAGCGATTTTCTCAGCGCAGCTTTCGATTGCTCCATCGCCGCTATAGTGCTCGGTTTTTTCTCATCTACCTTTGAAATGAACAGCGCCTTATAAAGCATCGGTTCATCCTTAGCAAACTGAATGTATTCGAACATAAACCCAAGAAACGGCACGGAATACTTCAACCCGTCCTCTATGTATTCATCAAACAATTCCTTGGCAATTTCAATCACGGCGCCGCGAAGCTTGTCTATCGAATAAAAATAATTGAACATAGGCCGGGTAGACATGCATCCCGTTTCAGCTATATCGCGTGCGGTGATTTTCTCTATTCCCTTTTCCCGCGTCAGTTCAAATGCTGCGTTAACAATATCTTCCCTTGAAAACTTGGTCTTAGGCGGCATGGTCTATCATCTCCTATTATGTTGCTCTTCGTATAGCTAATATCACCAATTGTGTAACAATCGTTATTATATACTCAATTATGTGATCTGTCAAATCAAGACTCCCCTATATGCCCTTGAATTAAATCAAGAAGCATATAGGGGACTCATCGGGAGCAAATTATATTTTGGCGGCGCTTATACTTTTACCGCCGGATCCATCGGGAAGAATATAACGTAGCACTCCGTCATCTCCCCAAGGAATAGGAATATGTTTTCGCCCATTTCAATATGGCGCTTGAATGTAAGGTCGGGTATAAATAGTCTGCCGCAGGTGCGCTTAGGGCCTTTTAATGTGTATCCAACGTCGTTCGGTTCTGCATGCAGGGCATTTGCAGCCTCGCAAAGGCCCGGCAGTTTCAGCCGCTTTTCAAGCTCGCCAAGGCTTTTCTCCGCATTTATATATACCAAATGGTCAGGATCCTGAAACCAGTTTATGTTCATATTAAAACCTCCGTAATAAAAAAACCGCCGGAAAATTCTCCAACGGCATAGATAAAAAGCTATCCTAATGCTGCTTCCGTGTCCAAATCCGCGTGGAGAAGCTTGCTCCGTGCAGGTCTTCTGGCTCGCGCATCATTGCTTTGCTTCGCCTTCCCGTAATAAACAGTGGCATATTGAAGCATCGCTCGCGCACACAGCGGCGGGACCGCGCAGGCTTTTAACCTGCTTCCCTTTCAACCGATCGATTACCGATCAGACACGGAACATATTCATGTTCGTATTTATTGTATCATTATGCGGCGCATATGTCAAACGCCGGCACTCTTTATGCCCCGGCGGCAGAAGTATATGGATATAGCCGTAGCAACGCACCAGCCTATCGGCCAAGCAAGCCATATTCCGGTAGAACCGAGCGCCGTGCCGGACAATACTACTGCAAGCGCTACCCTGAGCAAAAGGTCAGTAAACGTTGACGCCATAAACTGCTTCATCCGTCCCGAACCGCGCAGCACACCATCCGCAACAAGTTTTGCAGATACCACAATATAGAACGGCGCAAGAATGCGGAGATATGTTACGGATGTTTTCAGCGCAAGCTCTGTCGGATTCTCCAGGAACAGCATCGAAAGCTTATCCCCAAAGAAGAAATACAGCGCAATCAGCGGAACTGACAGCATCCATACCATCTTTGTTCCGGCCCAGTATCCGCTCTTTACCCTATCGTATTTGCCTGCGCCTATGTTTTGCGCCGTGAAGTTGGATACGCCGTTGCCAAGCGTTGTGAATGATGTTATAACAAGATTGTTCAGCTTAACGCCGGATGAATATCCCGCCATAACGGCAGTACCGAATGTGTTTATAACGCCCTGAATTATTATGTTGCCCACCGAAATAAAGCTTTGCTGCAGAACGCTCGGTATTGCTATTCTGGCTATTTTGCCCAGTATTTCACCGGAGAACAGCGGCGCGCGTTCCTCCGTTTCAACTGTTTTCAGCCTTGCAAAAACAAATACCAGCGCCAATATGCAACTAACGCCCTGGCATATGAAAGTTGCCCATGCAACGCCGGCTACGCCCATCTTAAACGCCGTAACGAACAATATGTCCGCACCAATGTTGCTGAGCGACGATGCCGCAAGGAAGTAGAACGGCGTTTTGGAATCGCCAAGCGCGGAGAATATGCCCGTTGCAACATTATAGAAGAACACAAACGGAAGTCCGAAAATGTATATGCGGAGATACAGCGCCGAATCCGCCATTATCTCGGCGGGGGTATTGATGAGCAGCAGCATCTTTTCATCAAGCAGCAGCCCTGCCACCATAAGCACAGCGCACAGCACTCCGCTGGCAATAAACGTGGTAGAAACAGCCGTTTTCATGTCCTTCATGCGCTTTGCGCCGAAGAACTGCGCTATGACCACCGATCCGCCAATATTACAGCCGAACGCAAACGCGATGAATATAAGCGTTATTTCATAGCTGTTGCCAACGGCTGCAAGCGCATTTTCGCCTATGAACTTGCCCGCAACAAGGCTGTCTGCAATATTATAAAGCTGCTGGAATATTATGCTGCCAAACAGCGGCAGGCAAAACCTCCACAGCACCTTTTCGCTCTTTCCGACAGTAAGATCGTTATTCATAATTTTATTCCACCCCGCAGCATTATTCATATGCAGCAATTCCTGCATAACTCACAAGCCCATATTATATTCCCTCACCTTATTTTTATCAAGGTGTCTTGCAATAAATAGTTGCGGCTATGTATAATATGGATATTATATGTTGATTGGGATGCGCAATGAAACGACTGACCATAGGCATTTTGGCCCATGTGGACTCCGGCAAAACGACCCTCAGCGAAGCCATGCTTTATGCAAGCGGCACGCTTAGAAAGCTTGGCCGCGTGGACCACGGCAATGCCTTTTTAGATACACACGCGCTTGAAAAGCAGCGCGGTATAACCATTTTTTCCAAGCAAGCGGAACTTAACTATTCCGGTTGCACTTTTACGTTGCTTGATACTCCCGGTCACGTTGACTTTTCTGCCGAAACCGAACGTGCGCTCGGCGCAATGGATTATGCCATACTGGTTATAAGCGCACCCGACGGGGTTCAAAGCCATACGGAAACGCTTTTTCGCCTGCTGAAACGCGCAGGCGTGCCTACATTTGTATTCGTGAACAAAACCGATATCTCATCAAAGTCCCGCTCTGAAATTTTAGCTGAATTAACTAAGCTTTCGGCAGGCTTCATTGATTTTTCAGCCGATAGGCCAATAAATGATTTTTACGAGGAGTTAGCCACCTGTTCCGAGGACATGCTGAACGAGTATCTGGCCGAAGGCATTATAAGCGATGAGAAGATCGCATCCGCCGTAAAAAGCCGCCTTGTGTTCCCCTGCTGCTTCGGTTCCGCGCTAAAGCTGAGCGGTGTAGACGGATTCCTTGATTGTATAGCACGCTATACTTTACCTATAACCGGAAACGCCAAATTCGGCGCGAAAGTATTCAAAATAGCAACCGATGCTCAGGGCGCGCGGCTTACATTTATTAAAGTTACATCCGGAAGCCTGAAGGTAAAATCAATTCTTTCGGGCACAGACGGCAGCAAAACATGGAATGAAAAAGCCGACCAACTCAGGATATATTCCGGCGCAAAGTTCAGAACCGTTGATGAAGCATTTGCCGGCAGCGTATGCGCCGTATGTGGGCTTACACGTGCAAAACCGGGCGATGGGCTGGGCATAGAGCCGCCTGCACCAAAGCCTATTCTTGAACCTGTGCTCACATACAGCGTCCAGCTTGGCAATGGACTTGACGTCGCAAAAGCACTTGCCGCATTAAAAAGGCTTGAGGACGAGGACCCCGAACTGCACATAATATGGGACGAACGGCTAAAGGAGATACATGTTCGCCTTATGGGCGAAATACAGCTTGAAGTGCTGCAAAGCCTTATGAAGAGCCGTTTCAATATGGATATATCCTTCAGCCAGGGCGGCATACTCTATAAGGAAACCATTGCAAACAAGGTTGAAGGCGTTGGCCATTATGAACCGCTGCGGCATTATGCAGAAGTGCATTTGATATTAGAACCGCTCAAGCGCGGCAGCGGGCTTGTTTTTGCGTCAAAATGTCCTGAAGACAAGCTGGATAAGAATTGGCAGCGGCTTATACTTACGCACCTTATGGAAAAAACACATATTGGCGTACTCACCGGTTCACCTATAACTGATATGAAAATAACCCTTGTCTCCGGACGCTCGCATATTAAACATACCGAAGGCGGGGACTTTAGGCAGGCCACATATCGCGCCGTAAGACAGGGACTTATGCAGGCGGAAAATGTACTGCTTGAGCCGTGGTACGAATTCAGCCTTACTATACCCGCCGAATATATAGGCCGCGCACTGAACGATATGCAGCTTATGTGCGCCGATTTCAGCGCACCCGAGCAAGGCGAGTCATCCGCCACCATACGTGGTTTTGCGCCCGTTTCTGCCATGCAGGGCTATTCTTCCCAGCTTGCGCTGTATACCCGCGGCATGGGCAAGCTCAGTCTTATCGGCAGCGAATATCGGGAATGCCATAACAGCGCGGAAGTAATAAGCCAAATTGGCTATGATGTCGAAGCAGATACATTCAACACGGCCGATTCTGTGTTTTGCAGCCACGGCGCTGGCCATACCGTAAAATGGGACAAAGTATTTGACAATATGCACCTGGAGCGTGCACTACGGCCGCAAGCCAAGCCTTACACAATATCTGATATACCGACATATCGCCCGCTATCCCGTGCGGACGAAGCGGAGCTTATCAGAATATACGAGCGTACATACGGCCCGATAAAGAACGACCCGCTTGCCGCATTCCGTAGGACTTCGCCTAAGCAATCCCAAAGCACAGCCGAACTTTGTCCCTTCCCCACCGGGCCGGACTATCTATTGGTAGACGGATACAACATAATATTCGCATGGGATGACCTTTCCGCCATTGCAAAGGATAACATGGACTTGGCACGAAGTAAGCTGATAAACCTGATGTGCAACTATAAAGGCGTAAGGCAATGCGAATTGATACTTGTATTCGATGCATACCGCATAAAAGGGCATGTCGGCAGCATAGAAATGGTGAATAACATAACCGTGGTATATACTAAAGAGGCCGAAACGGCCGATACATACATTGAAAAAGCCACGCACGAATTGAGCAGGAACTACCGAGTGGAAGTTGCAACCTCGGACCGAATGGAGCAAATAATCATTGCCGGCAACGGCGCGGCGCGGCTCAGTGCTAATGAGTTCAGAAAGCAAGTAGATGCAGCCGTAGCTGCAATGCGGGATTTGATGGAAGAATATGCGCTGCGTGAAAAACCATCGGCAAAGCTGGCACAAGGCCGCATAGTCGGTCTTGATGCGCCTGAAAAATAATAATCATCTACAAACAAAGACCCGATCGCTCGGGTCTTTGTTTGTACTGTTAAGTGCAAAAGGAACTATATGAGTAAGATTTAGGATTACTTTACTACCTTTATCTCCTTGTTCTTCTTGCCAAAGTGGGTCAAAGAAACAACTATGCCGCCACAGGCTATCAGCGCAATAACGTTGGGCAGAACCATAAGCTGATTGAACATATCGCTCAGTTCCCAAACCAGATCGTTGGAAGCAAGGGTGCCGAGGAATATGAACGCAAGAGAGATCACGTTGTAAACTGTTGTGGCGATCTTCTCACTCTTAGCATTCTTACCGAAGAGGTAAGCCACGTTGATCTTGCCGAACATATTCCAGCCGAGAACGGTGGAGAACGCGAAGAAGAACAGCGCTATGGCTATGAAGATGTTACCGCCGGCTTCGCCAAGCAGAGTGCCGAAAGCGGTCTGTGCAAGGTTGGTCTTGTTGATAGCTTCGGGTATGGTGCCATCCGCCAGTATGCCGCCCTTGGTATAAAGGGTGATAACAGCGGTCAGAGCAGTGATGGTCAGAACAACGAAAGTATCGATGAACACGCCGATCATGGCAACGGTACCCTGCTCATGCGGATCCTTAACATTAGCCTGCGCATGCGCATGAGGGGTGGAACCCATACCGGCTTCGTTGGAGAACAGACCACGCTTTGCGCCCTGAGAAACCGCCTTCTTTATGGCCGCACCAAACGCGCCGCCGATGATAGCCTGGGGAGCAAAGGCATACTTGAATATAAGGCCGAAAGCTTCGGGAACCTTAGTGATGTTGGCAAACAGTATTACCAGACCGCCAAGGAGATAGAACGCAGCCATTACGGGAACGACCTTTTCGGTAACGGAAGCAAGACGATCCATACCACCAAGGAATATGAAGCCCGCAACAACGACCAGCACTATACCTATTATCCAGGAAGGAATGCCAAAGGCAGTCTGAGCAGTGGAACCGATGGAGTTGGACTGAACCATGCAGCCGAAGAAACCAAGGGCCAGTATGATGGCGATGGCGAAGAAGCCGGCCAGTATTTTGCCAAAGGTGCCCTTGAAGGCAGTGCGGATGTAGTAAACGGGACCGCCGTGTACTTCACCGTTTTCCTTAACAATACGGGTCTTCTGAGCCAGAACAGCTTCAGCATAGATGGTGGCCATGCCAAGGAAGGCAATTATCCACATCCAGAATATTGCGCCGGGGCCGCCTACGAGGATGGCGCCGCTGGCACCGACTATGTTACCGGTACCAACCTGAGCCGCAATAGCGGTTGCCAGAGCCTGGAAAGAGCTCATGCCGCCGCCCTGCTTGCCGCCCTTGAGGGACAGCTTGCCGAACACGTTCTTCATGCCTTCGCCGAAGCAGCGAACCTGCACGAACTTGGTGCGGATAGAGAAGTACAGACCGCATCCTAAAAGCAGCACTACAAGTATGTAGTCAGACAGATACGCATTGATCGTCTGCACAATGGGGAGTAGAATGTCGTTCATGTTTGTGATATTCCTCCTAATGATTTACCAAGACAGATAAGAACACCCCTATTCTTTTTGCTCGGATTATCATCAGTTTACTAAATAAAAACCATCTTCTCAATGGTTTTTACGATTGAAAAAATAGATTAAAAAATTTATGCTGCGTTATAAAGACATGCAAACATAAATAATTTAACACAATTACACCATATTTATCATAATTTCAGCCAATATTCAGTTTTGCGTTTCCGTAACTTTCTTTGTATTTTTTTCGAAAACAATAAAATAAATTTCTTTCGCTTTTTGTATGATGTTTAGTTCCTGTTAAGGGATATAAAGGCATGCAAATGTCATTTTTACGTTTGGGGCATGTTTTGGATATAAAGAAACGGCGCTGCCGAAGCCGCGCCGTTCTTCACTCATTCTATTCTATAAGGAAATATTATTCTATAACCTTTATCTGGTCCTTCTTCTTGTTGAAGTGCGTCAGGGAAACAACCAGACCGCCGCACGCTATAAGACCAATAACGTTGGGGATAACCATCAGCTGATTGAACATATCGCTCAGTTCCCAAACCAGATCGTTGGAGGCCAGAGTGCCGAGGAATATGAATATCAGAGAGATTACGGTGTAAACGGTTGTGGCGATCTTCTCACTCTTAGCATTCTTACCGAAGAGGTAAGCCACGTTGATCTTGCCGAACATATTCCAGCCGAGAACGGTGGAGAACGCGAAGAAGAACAGCGCTATGGCTATGAAGATGTTACCGCCGGCTTCGCCAAGCAGAGTGCCGAAAGCGGTCTGTGCAAGGTTGGTCTTGTTGATAGCTTCGGGTATGGTGCCATCCGCCAGTATGCCGCCCTTGGTATAAAGGGTGATAACAGCGGTCAGAGCAGTGATGGTCAGAACAACGAAAGTATCGATGAACACGCCGATCATGGCAACGGTACCCTGCTCATGCGGATCCTTAACATTAGCCTGCGCATGCGCATGAGGGGTGGAACCCATACCGGCTTCGTTGGAGAACAGACCACGCTTTGCGCCCTGAGAAACCGCCTTCTTTATGGCCGCACCAAACGCGCCGCCGATGATAGCCTGGGGAGCAAAGGCATACTTGAATATAAGGCCGAAAGCTTCGGGAACCTTAGTGATGTTGGCAAACAGTATTACCAGACCGCCAAGGAGATAGAACGCAGCCATTACGGGAACGACCTTTTCGGTAACGGAAGCAAGACGATCCATACCACCAAGGAATATGAAGCCCGCAACAACGACCAGCACTATACCTATTATCCAGGAAGGAATGCCAAAGGCAGTCTGAGCAGTGGAACCGATGGAGTTGGACTGAACCATGCAGCCGAAGAAACCAAGGGCCAGTATGATGGCGATGGCGAAGAAGCCGGCCAGTATTTTGCCAAAGGTGCCCTTGAAGGCAGTGCGGATGTAGTAAACGGGACCGCCGTGTACTTCACCGTTTTCCTTAACAATACGGGTCTTCTGAGCCAGAACAGCTTCAGCATAGATGGTGGCCATGCCAAGGAAGGCAATTATCCACATCCAGAATATTGCGCCGGGGCCGCCTACGAGGATGGCGCCGCTGGCACCGACTATGTTACCGGTACCAACCTGAGCCGCAATAGCGGTTGCCAGAGCCTGGAAAGAGCTCATGCCGCCGCCCTGCTTGCCGCCCTTGAGGGACAGCTTGCCGAACACGTTCTTCATGCCTTCGCCGAAGCAGCGAACCTGCACGAACTTGGTGCGGATGGAGAAGTAGAGGCCGCAGCCTAAAAGCAGCACTACAAGTACGTAGTCAGACAGATACGCATTGATCGTCTGCACAATGGGGAGCAGAATGTCGTTCATGTTGTGATATTCCTCCTAAGATTTGTCCGAGTCAAATAAGAACACCCCTATTCTTTTTTGCTCTGATTTAGTATCAGTTTACTAAATATTATTACGAATCACAATGCTTTTTTCAATGGAAAATTTGAATTAACATCTTCTTTATACATGTTATTATTTACACAATACTTATATATTCACTTTGTAATTATTGCTTATATATCTATAATCTCGCATGTTACTGCGTAAATTCCTGTTTCTTCACATTTCATTTTAATGTTAAAAAACAATTCACAAAGTGTTTGATTTATAGTTAAAATTTCCTTCACATTTTTTCTGTATAAAGATTTCGTTAAGAATATATGCTTATGCCTGCCTCATGTTGTATAAGTATGAGTTAATTCGCATAAAAACAGGCCGCTTTCGCGGCCTGTCTGTAACTTTATGCATTATGCGGCATCATGCTCATATTGCAGCTTATACAATTTATAATATATGCCGCCCTTCTCAAGCAGCTCCTGGTGCGTGCCTTCCTCAACTATGCGGCCCTTGTGCATAACAATTATGTTGTCCGCATTCTGTATTGTGGAAAGCCTGTGCGCGACCATTATCGTTGTGCGACCTTCCATCATCTTACCGAGCGCATCCTGTATAAGCGATTCTGTTTCGGTGTCTATATTGGCCGTAGCCTCGTCCAATATAAGCACGGATGGCTTGAATGCAAGCGCGCGTGCAAACGATATAAGCTGCCTTTGCCCTGCCGAGAAAGCCGCTCCGCGCTCTATAACATGGTGCGAATAGCCGTCATCCAGCTTTTCAATAAAGCTTGCCGCATTAACGGTCTTTGCCGCCGCAATTATATCCTCATCCGTGATGTTCTTCTCATTCAGGCGGATGTTGTCCTTCACGTCTCCGGTGAACAGGAACACGTCCTGCAGCATCTGGCCTATGTTACGTCTCAGATCTTCCAGCTTTATCTTTTTAACGTCTATGCCGTCTATTGTTATGCTACCCTTTTGAATGTCATAATAGCGGCAGATAAGGTTCTGTATTGTGGTTTTGCCCGCGCCCGTTGCTCCAACGAACGCCACACGCTGCCCGGGTTCAACCGTGAAGGATACATCCTTGAGCACCCAGTCCTCGTCCTTATAGGCAAACCAAACATTCTTGAACTCTATTTTGCCCTTAAAGTTATCCATGCTCACCGCATCCGGTGCATTCTCTATCTGCGGTTCCGTATCCAGCAGCCAGAATATACGCTCCGCGCAAGCGTTTGCGGATTGTATGGTGTTGAACTGCTCCGCCAGTTCCTGTATAGGCTGGAAGAAATTATTTATGTACCGCTGGAATATTATCATGGTACCTATGGTTATAACTCCATCTATCGCCATATGTCCGCCAACGAATATCAGTATCGCAAGAGCCGTTATGTTCATAACGTACGGCACGGGGCTATACAGAGCAAACGCCATAAGCTGCTTCATGTTTATTCCGCGCAGTTCCTCTGTCCTTGCTTCAAAGTCATCCTTAACATCTTTTTCCGCCGTAAATGCCTGCACTACCTTCATGCCGGATACATGCTCCGCCACAAAGCCGTTCAGTTCGGATATTTTGGCGCGCATTACGCGGTAAATCTTCCGTGTGGCCTTTCGGAAAACAAACGTTGCAACGGTTATGAACGGGATAACGATGAATATATACAGCGACAGTTTAACATTGTAGCTGAGCATCATCACTATAACGCCGCCGAGCACAAAAAAGCTTTTCAGTATATTCACTATAACGCTCGTGAACATTTCATTCACCGTTTCGCAGTCGTTAGTTACCCTTGTGACCAGCCTGCCTATAGGGTTATCGTTATAGAAGCCTATGTGTAGCTTCATCATGTGGCTAAATATATCGTTGCGCAGGTTATATATTATCTTTTGCCCCGTTGTGGCCAGTATGCTTGCCTGCGTATATGTAAGTACCATCACGGCAATAACCGTGCCAAAGTACAATAGGCCAAGCTTTATGACCTTGCTCAGGTCATCTGCCCGCAGTTTTTTCAATTCCTCTATGCTGAAACCATTGCTGGATATCTTTTCATATTTTGCAACGCATTCATCCACCGCTTCGCCCAATATCTGCGGCTGATACAGTTCAAGCCATACCAGCACCAGTATTATCGCAAACGCCAGCATAAAATAGCCTATGTACGGCCGCGCGTATCTGAGAAGGCGGCGGTTTGGCGAGAGCGTTTTTTCTTTTGCCTTGCTCATGCTCATAGCTTGTATTCCTCCTTCTTCATCTTTTCAAGCAGCTGCCTGCGGTATAGATCCGCATACATTCCGCCTTGGGCTACCAGCTCTTCATGGTTGCCCTCCTCTATTATTCTTGATCCATCGATAACGATTATCTTGTCTGCATTCTGCAGCGTAGAAATACGGTGCGCAATAATTACATTCGTCTTACCGTGGCGCAGCGTTTTCAGATTTTCAAGTATCTTTTCTTCCGTATCGGTATCAACGGCAGAAAGCGCATCGTCCAGTATCAATATTTCAGGATCAAGTATCAGCGCACGCGCAATGGATATCCTTTGTTTCTGTCCGCCGGAAAGCGAAACGCCGCGTTCGCCAACCATAGTTTCATATCCATCGGGGAAATCAACTATGTTGTCGTGCACACATGCCATCTTCGCCGCCTGCTGAATTTCTTCAAACGACTTGGTATGGTCGCCAAATGCAATGTTGTTGCGTATGGTATCGGAAAACAGGAAGTTGTCCTGCATAACATAGCCGGTTGACGCCCTTAGCGTTTGCAGCGGTATTGTGTGTATCTCCCTGCCGCCGATATAAAGCATATCGTCGTCCGGATCTATTATCCTTAGCATAAGGTTCACAAGCGTGGTCTTGCCCGCGCCCGTGCGACCCACTATGCCAAGCGTCTGCCCCGGCTCAATATGGAACGATATATCCTTCAGCACATCCCTATCCGTACCGGGATAGCGGAACGTAAGCTCGCGTGCCTCAATTTCGCCCTTAACGGGCTCAGTAGTGGCTATTTCAGGCAAAGCATCCTTTATATCGGATTCTGTATGTAAAACGCTCTCAACACGCTTCAGCGAGGCTGAGCCGCGCGTTACAACGTTTATTATCCTGCCTATGGATGCTATCGGCCATACAAGCATATTAAGATACTGCACGAACGCCGAAAAGTCGCCCACGGTTATGCGGCCGAGTATCGCTATATATCCGCCGTAGGCTATAGCTATTGCCATGGAGCAGCCAGCAATCATGTGCATAAACGGGAACATAAACGCCTGCACCTTCGCGTCCCTTATGTTAGCCGTGCGCGATTCGCTGTTGACAGCTTCAAACGCCGCTATTTCCTTCTCTTCCTGAACAAAGGCCTTTATCACCTTTATTCCGCTGAGCTTTTCCTGCACAAAATCGGAAACCTTGGCGAACACTTCCTGCCGTTTGGTAAAGCGCTTATGCATCTCTCGCCCGACAAACATGCTCACGAAAGCGACCATGCTGAGTGGTATAACCGTGACAAGGCTCAGCCTGAAGTCTATCTGGAATATCATCTTCAGCAGCGTGGTGACGCCGATAGTTATCATATCAAGACCCATCATTATCGTTGCCGCAAACGTCATGCGCACGGCCTCGATATCGTTGGTCATGTATGCCATTATCTCGCCCGCATTATGCTCATGGAAATACGATACAGGCAGCGTGTTAAGATGGCTGAAAAGATCGTTTCGCATATCGCGCTCTATTTTTCTTGCAGCACCGAATATGCAGTATCTCCACCCTATCCTGCCCGCCAGAACCAATACGGCTATAACGGCCATCCTTATGATTGCAGACGCAAAGCCGGATTCATCAATGGTCGTGTACTTTATTCCGTCTATGACCTGGCCGACTATGCGGGGAACCTCCGTCTGCGCGCTGTCTATCACTATAAGTATGGCCATGCCCATAAGATAGCTCCATTTGTACTTTCTGAAAAACCTATGTGCGTACGGGCTGCGCAAAATATCCATTATGCCTGCCTTACGCGCTTTCTTTTGCTCCATTATTCTCTCCTTCACCTGTGAGTAACATCGTATATTATATCGCATCTTAGCGAATAATTAAACAATTTAATTAGTTACTTAATTTTGACCAATTGTGCGCAGAGCTATGGAAAAATGTGCGATTTTATGATATTGTTTATCTTAGCATTTTAATGCTTTTAACGGAGGACATCCAATGGCAAAAACCGTATGGATAAGCGGCGCTTCTCGCGGGATAGGCAAAAGCGCGGCGGTGCATTTTGCCCGCGCGGGCTACAAGATAGCCGCGGGTTATCATGAAAACGATGCCGTGATGCAAAGCCTTATGCAGCAGTTGGCCGAAATCGGCGCAATGGCCGTTCCCGTCAAGGGCGACATTGCCGACCCTGCCGCTGCGGAAAGTATGGCCAAATATATATGTTCAACACTTGGCGGCATAGACATATTGATTGCCAACGCCGGCGTTGCGTATTATTCAATGCTTGAGGATATGACCTACAATGAATGGCGCCGCGTTATGGATACAGACCTTACCGGCGTATATAACATGATACATGCCTCCCTCCCGTCAATGCGCAGACGCGGCGGCGGAAGCATAATAAACGTATCCTCCGTTTGGGGTATATACGGCGGCTCCTGCGAAGCGGCGTATTCGGCGGCAAAGGCGGGCGTAATAGGCCTTACAAAGGCGCTTAGCCGCGAGCTCGGCCCATCCGGCATTCGCGTGAACTGCGTTGCCCCCGGCGTTATAGATACGGACATGATGGTTAAATTTGATGAAACCGATCGGCAGCAGCTTATAGACAGCACACCATTGGGAAGGCTCGGCACAGCGGACGACGTTGCAGGTGCAATGCTCTTTCTGGCATCGGACAGCGCATCGTTCATAACCGGGCAGGTGCTTGAAGTCGGCGGCGGGTTTCCATATTGATATTATCTTTAACGGAGGAACGATAGATGAAAACAAGATGGGGTGAAAAGCTTGACAAGGCAAATGTACTCAGCGAATATCCGCGTCCGCAGCTAAAGCGCGAAAGCTATATCAATCTGAACGGCGTATGGCAGTATGCGATAACTTCTGCCGACGCAGTACCGGAAGCCATGGACGGCGAAATAATCGTTCCTTTTTCGCCCGAATGTGAGCTTTCCGGCGTAAACCGCACAGTACATCCGAACGAGTCGCTTTGGTATACGCGGCATTTCGATATTCCATCCGGCTTTAACCATGGGCGCATACTGCTGCATTTCGGCGCGGTAGATCAAATAGCCACGGTATACATAAACGGTTGCGATGCAGGCAGCCACGTTGGCGGATACACCGCCTTCACCATTGATATAACGCCGTATATTCGTCAGGAAAACGTTATAACCGTTAAGGTGCGCGATTTTTCGGACGCGTCATATCATTCCCGCGGCAAGCAGAAAACAAAGCGCGGCGGAATATGGTATACCCCGCAGAGCGGAATATGGCAAACAGTATGGGTTGAAAGCGTAAGCGAAGAATATATCGAAGAACTGAGCATTACGCCGCTTTTTGACCAAAGTACCGTGGAAATAACCGCTTTCAGCAATTATGCCGATTCGCAAAAGGAAACCGTTATCCGTGTGGGCGATGTTGTGGCCTATGGTACCGCCAATCAGCCTATACGCATGAGCATGTCTGGATTCCGCGCATGGAGCCCCGAATCGCCTTATCTTTACGATATGGACGTGCGCATGGGCGAGGACAGCGTAAAAAGCTATTTCGCCATGCGAAAATTCTCCGTAGACATAGGCTCAAACGGCGCGCCGCGGCTGATGTTGAACAACAAGCCGTATTTTCACAACGGCGTATTGGATCAAGGCTATTGGCCTGATGGTTTATATACCGCGCCGAGCGACGAAGCCTTTATACACGACATTTTAACCATGAAGGCCTACGGCTATAATACCCTCAGGAAGCATATAAAGATCGAGCCTATGCGTTTCTACTACCATTGCGACAGGCTTGGTATACTGGTTTGGCAGGATATGCCAAACGGAGGTGAGTTATATAAAAGTACCGTCGTCTCCCTCCCCCTGTTCGGAATAGGCGAAATAAGCGACGGCGAGGCCAACTATGCGCGCTTCGGCAGGGCGAATGCAGAAGGCCGCGCGCAATATTATGCAGAACTTAAAGAGATGGTGCTTCAGCTTTATAATTGTCCATGCATAGCCATGTGGGTGCCTTTCAATGAAGGTTGGGGCCAGTTTGACGCGGCGAAAGCCTGCGACGTTATACTATCACTCGATGATACGCGCACAATCGACCACGCAAGCGGCTGGCATGACCAAGGCGCTGGCGATATAAAAAGCCTGCATGTGTATTTCAAGCGGTTCGATTTTGCGCCGGATAAGCTTGCCCGCCCCGTTGTTCTGAGCGAATTCGGCGGCTTCAACCGCCGCATAAACGGCCACTGCTTTAACCGCAGGGATTTTGGCTACAAGCGCATGAAAACCGATGAAGCATTGTTTGAAGCGTTCAGCGCTCTTTACGAAAAAGAAATAGCCCCCGCTTACGCAAAAGGGCTATCCGCTGCCATTTACACGCAGCTGAGCGACGTTGAGGACGAGCTTAACGGGCTGTTGACATACGACAGGGCTAAAGAAAAACTCCCGCCCGATAAAATGCGCGAACTGTTCGAAAAATTATTTGCTCCCCTTGAGTAAACGTACCTCGCTTTCGGTAAAAAGCATCCGTACCGTACCGAGTTCATCGGTGCGGTATATTTCTGTTCCCAGCTTTTTAAGGCGCTGCATAGTTTCCCTATGCGGATGACCATAATCATTGTTTTTACCTAACGATATGACTACCGCCTTTGGCTGCACGGCGTCAAGAAACGCTTGTGAACTGGACGTTGACGATCCATGATGGCCTATTTTCAGCACGTCCGCCTGCAGCAGCTCCTTTTCTGATGCTATCATCAATTCCTCCGCATAGCTTTCTGCATCACCCGTGAGCAGCAGCGATGTCTCGCCGTAGGTCACCTTTATAACAACGCTCATGTCGTTAAGGTTGTCCTGATAATCAGCGCCTTTTATGGGCGAAAGCACACGCACCTCAACGTCGCCATCCCAATTTATCGTGGTTTTTGCGCTGCCCCATATCACTTTGGTCTTTACCTTTTTCTTTTCAAGTGCGCTGAGCATGCGGTCGAATGAGCTTGTGGTGTTCACGGCGTCCGGCATATAAAACGTGCCTATGTCGTAATTATCTATCACTCTTTTCATGCTGCCCATATGATCGCTGTGCGGGTGGGTCATTACTACCACGTCCAGCTTAGTCACACCCTCTTCGCTAAGCACATTCTGTATGCTTTCAAATGAATCCGGCGTGCCGGCATCAACAAGCATGGTTTTCCCATTCGGTGAACGAAGGAATATGCTGTCGCCCTGGCCAACGTCTATAAATGCGGCATACACGCCGTCTGCATTTGCAGCAGTGACGGAATCTATCACTCCTTGCAGCAGTTCGGGCTTGAATATTAGTATAAGCGCCAGCACAACCGCGGACAAAATGGATATAAGCTTTGCCTTCCCGCTCTTTGGCACTTCTTCCCTTTCAGTTTCTTCTTTCTTTTCCTCAGGCGTTTTCTTATCCACTATCACTTTTTCGGTAGCCCTTGCCGTCACATTGGCGTTTTTTGTTTCGTTTGCCTTATTATGAGCTGTTTTCTTTTTCTGCATCGCCCGCTCCTTTCAAAATCAACATGTTGTATTATACTTCACTTTTACCCCATATGGAAGCCGTATATTATGCCCTTGCTTGACAATGGCTGATATTTGCAGTAGAATTGCGTTTGCGTGATTTTTGCGCATAATACGTCATATTTATTTATCAGCAATTATTCGGAGGTCGTTTTATGTCAAATGGTGAGCGGATCATGGATAACGCGCGCGCTATAACCGGGGAAGGTTCCTGTGACAGGCGCATCGATTCACTTGATCTAACCGAGATAATACTTGAGGTTGAAGATGAATTTGACCTTATAGTGGAGGACGAAGAAAGCATTCATACGCTGAATGATCTTATCAGCCGCGTGGATGCACTTACCGCGTGAAGATTGGCGTGTAAGCTTTTTGCCGGGAGCATGCGTTCCCGGCATTATTACGGAAAGGAGCATTTTGAATGCAGGAGCTTAAACTCAAGCGCGTATACCGCCACTTTAAGGGCGATTACTATTTGGTAGAGGATACCGCACGGCACAGCGAAACAGGCGAAGAATACGTTATATACAGAAAGCTGTATGGGGACGGTTCGCTTTGGATAAGGCCGACAGCCATGTTTTTGGGCGAGGTCGATCATGAAAAATACCCCGACTGTGCGCAGAAATACCGTTTTGAATTACAGGATATTCTGAGCAAAGCCGGCCATTGATTAAAAAATACGCCCCTGCCTCGGAGCATTTTACTTAAGGCAGGGTTTTTTCATTTTATTTAAGCATCTCTATTTTGCCATGCTGAATATGTTCTATGTTACGCCTGATTTTCTCCTCGTCCCAGTTCCACCATTCAAGCCGCATAAGTTCAGTTATTGCAGCATCATCAAAACGTTTACGTATCGGTCCTGCCGGCACGCCCGCAACTATGGTATACAGTATAGAATATAGAAAAGGTATATGTCTGTATTATTACATGCGCCGTCCCAAATACCTGAACACCTTATTTTTATATTCAAGATACTCCTGTCCGAACGTAGCTGTCATGTATTTTTCCTCCTGCAGTATCTGCAAATGCAGCATTACTACTGCAAACACCGTAAATGCAGCCATAAGCGCATTGAAGTACATCAGCAATACGCCTATATACATGAAGTCAAACCCAACAAACGCAGGGTTGCGGCTGAACTTATATATACCGCCGGTAACAAGCTTAGTCTTATCCTTGTCCGGTATGCCCGCACGCCAGCTGTCCTTCATGCACAAAACGGATATAAGAAATATCGCATCGCCTATAATCCCTATCAAAAAGCCAGTGAATCGGGCCGATGATGGCATATGGTTCCATTCAAGCACAATGGATGCAAGCTGAGCGATAACTATGCCGAGCGTCGCTATGGACATCAGCCGCTCAACCGTATGCAGTTCCTTTTCCTTCCTGCGGCCTATCTGGTGCGTTGTTATCCCGTGCCGTTTCTGCACGATCATTTTGGCAAAATATATGCCGTAAAATATTGCCAGCACTATAAGCGCAAGTATTTTATAGTTCAGCATTTCTTCAATCGGTGTTTTCATCTTTTCTCCTTCTGCTTTGTTATTTTTTTAAGTGCTGCGCCGTCTATCTGATTCACGGTTACGAACCTCCCGCCGTAATACACGGCCCAGTTATTGAACACACACGACAGTGCCTTCGCCTGGTCAAGCGTTTGAACATGTATGAACCGCGCGTCTATCGCCTTTGCTTGGCAGTATTCCTTCAGTTTTTCCACCCGCGCGGCAATATACGGGCATTGATCATCATAATACACTAAAAGGCCATTGTAATCCACCTTCTGCGTTTTGGTGCCGGCCGTAAAATGCGGCGCCGTACCGTCAAAGCTGAGCGCAAGCAGTTCATATTCGCCCGCTGTGTCAACGGTTTCAAAGCCATACCTCTTGGCGAATTCCTGATCCGACAGCCATGCTTTCTGCTTATTCGCTCCGAGCATACATATGCCGGACTTACTGTTCGCCTTTGCATCCGCAATGCAGTACTCCATAAGCTGTTTGCCGTAGCCGTGTCCCTTAGGCGCACCCTGCACCCACAGGCAATAGATATAGTAATAATTGTCTCCCTCTATCGGTACCCAAGCCTTTTCAAGCGGCGCATATTCAATAAACACGCACTCCTTGGCGTCCAGTTTGAGAAAAACATGGCCCTCCTTCAGCCGCTCAGCCAGCCATGCACGCTTTGCCTCTATACCCGGATGGCTTTTCTTGGCCCGTATTATGCAGAATATATGCTCGTCCGCCACATTTTCAGGCGTCAGGTTAATAAATTCGTCCGCCATGCTTGTTTCCTTCCATTCTTGTTGCTTTTATCAACGGTTTCAGCACATAATAAGCCGCATAACCTATCGCCCAACCATCTATATATATCCCTTCCAAAGCCTTCGCATTATACTACTATGTCGTTTTTTAGTCAATATCGGGCAAAAAAGCAACGGCACCCTATTAAATGCCGTTGCTGATTCATGTTGCCTTATTGCAGCGCCGCCTTCACGGTTTCCGGAATCTCGATTGTATCATCACTCATCTCTATATTGCCGAATATAGCTGCCTTTGCGTCAAGCACAACCACTTTAACGTGCCCTTCGCACGTGAACGAAAATCCGCTTATGCGCCCTTCTGCTATACGAACGGTTATGCTGCCGCTTGAAAGCGTCATGTCCAGCTTGCCGCTTTCCGGGGCTATCACCGTCGCAATGGAATGCATCGTGCTGCTGTCAAGCTGTACAGTATAACTCACTACGCCCTGCTGCTCATCTTTGGTAAAATCTGCGTCCTGGCATGCCAAGTAAGCAATATCCATCAGTTTTGCCATATCGGCAAGCTTCTGTTCGTTGTCCGATGCCGCACTGCCATCCTGTCTTATCGTCCTTTCGCCGTTCCAATAAAGCGCCAGTGCATCTTTGCTTATGCAGTATATGGATTGACGAGCATAGAATTTCAGCTTCTGCTCAACCACCACCGGCCCGCAGTCAGCATTAAGCGATATATCAGCAGCCTTATTCTCCTGCTGTTTCCATTGCTGCCACGCAGCAAATAGCATAAGCGCGTCCTCGGTTATAACAGGCAAGTCCTCTGAAATCGACGCGGCCGCCTCCACCACGGCATCTGGCACATCAAAGTCCGCATACGTTGTAATGTTGTCCATTGATATATCCACATGCAGTGTTAAGTCATTATTCAGCGTTCCATCTACCGAAACATTTATCTGCTTCACGCTCAGCCCCTCAAGCTGTACCCACGCCTGCACTGCCTGTGTCTGCGCCACTTCGTTCGATATTTCAGGTAAAACGGCCGTCAATATCTTCTTTGCCGTATCACCTTCTGCTGTTATCGTCCAGCAGCTGCCGTCGCGCTCAGCTTTCAGATCGCGGTACAGCGGCGCAAGCTGAGTTACCATCGCAGGATAATCAGGGAAGCTTTCTTGTATTCTATACGTTTTGCCGTTTTCCAATATCACAGCGCCGTTTGCATAATACAGCGGCACATTTTCAACCCTTGCATAAGATATGACAAATGCCCTATTGTTGACCTACTGGAAAAAACTATATTCAATGTGTTATACTATCTGCATCTTTGGATAAGGATGTAATTGCCCATGGAAAAGCGGAAAACCGCCGCATCGGAACAGACCAAGCGCACTCTTGCGGCGGCGTTAAAAGAGCTGATGGCGCAAAAGCCCATTGATAAGGTCACCATACACGACTTTACGGAGCGCTGCGGCATAAGGCGGCAAAACTTCTATTATCATTTTCAGGATGTATACGATCTGCTGCGGTGGATGTTTCAGGAAGAAGCCGTGGACCTGCTCAAGCGGCACGAAGGCGCTCTGCTTTGGCAGGAAGGGCTTTTACAGCTTTTTCATTATACAGAAGAGAACAAGGCCGTGTGCCTTTGCACGCTGAACTCTGTTGGACGCGATCATTTAAGGCGTTTCTTTGAGGATGATGTATACGCCATAATCCACCGCGCCGTTGAACAAGTTGGCGCGGAAATAGGCGTGCTTGATACAAAACAGGCTGACATTGACCTTATAACTCACTTTTATGTTGCAGCGCTTGCCGGAATGCTTGAAAGCTGGCTGCTCGGCACCATTGACCGCACGCCGGAGGAGCTGATAAACTTTGCTGATCAAATTTTGCAGGACCACATGCGCGGCGCGCAGGAACGACTTAAAGAGCAACGGAATAATTAGGAATCACACAAGAAAAGCGAATATAATAAATAACCCGGGTGCCGTAAAGCATCCGGGTTTTGAATTGCAGTAAGTTGCGATTAACGCTTGGAGAACTGAGGTGCTCTACGAGCGGCTTTGAGGCCGTATTGTTTTCTGTCTTACGGGTGAAAACCGTTGATTTTACTGGTTTTTTTAGGTTTTCACGCCTCGGTTAACCCATGAGTTCACCCATTCCGCGTCTTATTCGGTGTAGCACCT
>OHHU01000003.1_pt1 | contig 201537 bp, 127 predicted proteins | sample 1568151 | NCBI WGS metagenome assembly OHHU01 (sample SAMEA3879572, study PRJEB24766) | human gut metagenome | biome: human-associated habitat; feature: feces | place: USA | collected 1985/1987 | reverse complement strand
TTATTTATTAAATGAGACTGCGTATTGCTTTATACACAGTCTCATTTAGGGTTGATTTATTGTACTTTACCAAATAATGGCTTGGTCTTCATCTGGAATCGTCGTGTTAATCTTACGTTCCATGGTCAGTGAACCTTTGAAGCGATACGGGATGTAAAGATCATCCGTAATCAATTCATTGTATTCATATTCCATATCCAGCTTGATATAGCGATGTTTTAGATATGGTTGCAAAGCATCCATTTCTTCACTGATTACATAACCACCGGAAACAAAATTAAAGCCTATTTTGTCTCCGTGAGGAGCATCTAATGTTAGGATTCCATCATTCTCGAAATGAGCATTGATCTTATATAGTTCGCGCTGTTCCAATTCTTCTTCGGTTACGCCTGCATAGAAGAACACAGTGTTTTCATCAACAACGAAGGCTGTACGGGTATCCATAGTCATTGGGGTCTGCTGATTTTCCTCTTTGTCTCTTTGATAAATTAATCCGGCACTGGCGGAATAACTGCCAGAGAAATTATTGAAAGGAATAACATTTAGCAAGGCTTTACGGTAATGCTTCCGGTAGTTAACCTGATATCCATCACCTTCTTTGATAGTCAAAGGTAAGATATATTTCTCTACCATGTTGATGCCACCTAAAGAAAAGTCTATGTCGAGTAGTCCTACGCTTGTACCCTTCTGTAGTATTACCTGACTGGAAGGCAGATTATAGTATTTCTCATCCAATAGTTTGTAGTACAAATCTTCCCGGTATCTGAAACGTTCGAAATTCAGGTCAGTTAGTGTATCTACATCTAACGCTATATTTACTGTGATATTACCGTCGTTCATAGTAGTGCCGCTCAATACGACCGGTACTTGATAGGAAGTTTTTCCATTCGGTTTATATTTCACATAAATATCCGCCACACCGTTCTTTCCGAATGATACGGCTTGTTTGTACAATTCATCTTCCCACTCATTGTTACAAGCACAACAAGCAAAAACCACCGCTACGGTGCATAATATACGATATATTGTTTTCATAAAAGTATTCCTTTAATGTTAATCATAATAAGTCCAGCCCGGGTTCTGTGTCAGTCGGCTGTTTTTCTTTAATTCATCATGAGAGATAGGCCAGAAATACATCTTCTTGGTAAATACCGAAGGCATAGAAGGTATTACGGTCGGTATATAGAACATATCTTTATTATTCTCACCGATGTTGGTGTTACAGCCATACATCATGGTTGCCTCTTCTTCCGGAGCATCTTTCCAGCGGCGGAGGTCGTAATAGCGATGTCCTTCAGCAAATAACTCAATCTGACGTTCGCGTTTTAAAGCTTTACGGAACAAATCTTTGCTATGATATACCTCTGCTTTATAGTTAGGCACACCGGCGCGAATACGAATTGGTTCAATCCCTCTTGCCATTTCCGCTTCATCACGTTTAATGGTATGGGTCTTGGAGCCATCCCAAGATGGTATTTCATAACTGTTAGAAAGTTCGTTTAAGGCCTCTGCATAAATCAATAATACTTCAGCATAGCGGATAGCCGGTTCTGTTTTGGGAATAATACGACCACCATTTTGATAAGAATCCTGCGGATTATAGAACTTCTTTACACCAATACCTGTGCGTAAATAGAGGTCGGGTGATTGAGCTAATTTACCATTTTCTGAGCCGTGATAATACCAAGCCCGATAGAAACGTTTATCTTCATCATACGAAGTAGTCATTTCCCAAACACTGCCATTATAAGCAACAGAAGCATAAAAACGAGGTTCGCGATTGGCATATTGCAAAGATACTCCGACCGGAAGTGGTTTGTATTGGTCTTTGTTTTCTTCTGTTACGAATCCGGTTACGCGTGAACTACCGTCACCGCGTCCCAAACAATCATCTTTACCTGGGACATCACTACCGTCGTTCATATAATAGGCGTCACATTGTTTCAGTGTTATACCATGGCAGTTGTAACCACCCATTTGGAAGGGCATCTGATGTTGTACCATGACTTGTACATCTTCTAGCCCCATGTCGTTAATATCACCTTCTTTTCTGGTATTTACGCCACGGGTGAAGATTAGTTCCGGATTGGCTTTAGGCTGTAAATCACCATTAAAAATAGAACGGTAAGATTCGAACGGGTCGATATTTTTCCATCCGTTAGGCCATTCATTTTCTGAATATTCACGGTTTTCATTAGTAACAGGAGGCATAATCGTCTCAGGATATGCTTGACCGCCATCATTATTGTAGCGTCGGGGGGCTACATAGAGATGGTAGATATCCAAATCCATTACATCTTTTGCAGCGGCAGCAGCTGTTGCCCATTTAGATTCATCGTATTCTTGAGAAATTAGAGCATTGCCTTTGTCATCAGTTAAATCGGCCATTTCTGTATTTCCATTTGCTAATGGGCTGGCAGCATAAAGTAGAACTTTGGCACGCAATGCTAAGGCTGCTCCCCGTGTAGCACGGTTGATATCACTATTCGTGCGGGTTGTCTCCAACTCACCTGCGGCTATGGCCATTTCTTCGGCAATGTAGTTTGCACATTCATCATAGCTGTTACGAGGTATTGCTAGGTCTCCATATTCTGCGGTATAATCCATCTCTCCATCATTAGGGAGCAAAGGTACCGGACCATATTTACGTAACAACAACCAGTAGTAATAGGCGCGAAGGAAACGAGCCTGACCTCTGTAATCGGCAATCTCTCTTGTAGAGAAATCCTTATTCACATGGATATTCCGGATGAAAGTAGAAGCATCACGAATGCCAATATAGCACTCTCTCCACGAATATTGATAAGAGCCCTCATTATATAATCCATATTTCAAGCTGCGATATAAACCGCTACGGTCGCCAAAATACATATCGTCAGAGAAGTTATGAGGAGTATTTCCTTTACTGCATACATCGTCGTTACAACCTAACAGGTGTGAATAAACACCGGCCAGCCATTGTTCGGAATATGTTTTATCCTCAAATAGTTTTTCTTCCGTCATTCGGTCATTGAAATAACGGTCTACATTTAAATAGTCGCTACAGGAAGAGAAGGCAAAGGTGCCTATTCCCAGTGCAACTGTTAGAAAAATATTCTTTGTTTTCATAAAATTCAGTTTTTAGAAGGTTACATTCAATCCTAAGGTATATGTCTTTGACAACGGATATTTCATACCGTCTCCACTAGCCAATTCCGGATCCCAAAGTTTCAGAGAATCCCAAACAGCCAGGTTGTTCCCCAGAATATAGAAACGAGCTTTTGTCATACGCATTTTGTGTACCCATTTTTGTGGCAGTGAGTAACCTATTTCTAAGGTTTTGAGGCGTAAATAAGAACCGTCTCTCAACCAATAGGAGGAGTTTCGATAGTTATTTCCGTTGCCGCCATAGCTTAGGCGCGGATATTTGGCATTGGGGTTTTCGGTGTCGGAGGTACCGGATATTTCACTGGAAATCCAACGGTTACCCGATTTTGCCATATCTGTAAGGATATTACCCCATTCGCCATCTTTAAATGCATAAATACTGGAACCATTGATGAAATAAGAAGATTTACCCGCTCCCTGGAAATGGATATTGAAATCAAGTCCTTTCCAATTGGCTGAGAATCCCAGACCGTAAATTAAACTGGGTTTATCGGAAGCACCGATAGGAGCCGTATCTAAATCGTTAATAACACCGTCTCCATTCACATCCTTATATTTGATATCGCCCGGCATATAATCTCCGAATTCTTGTCTTGGACTGTTGCGGATGTCATCATAATCTTTGAATAATCCCAATGCTATCAGACCGCGTGCCTGTTCAAAGCGGAAGCCTTCCGTCATCTGATAAGGATAGGAATTCATCTGTTCGTCATATTCTAAAACTTCATTTTTAGTATAGGTCATATTACCGCGTACGGTAAAGTCTACCTGACCAATTTTCTCATGGAACATGAAGTTCCCGTCAATACCTTTTGAACGCATTTTTCCCACATTAGCCCATGGTTGACTAGTGACGCCGACGATTTGTGGCAAATACTGACGTTTCATATAAATCTGTTCGCGAGTATCCTGATAAATATCTACAGTTGCTGTGAATTTGCCATTATAGATAGACAAGTCTAAACCTAAGTTATGCTTCTTGGCAATCTCCCATCCTAAGTTTGGAGAGGAAATTTGAGAATAATGATATCCTTGGCGCCAATATGAATTGTTGATATCACCATAATCCCAACCGATAGCTGCACCCTTACTTCCGTCATCGTTTCTGTGGTTCATCGTATCGAATGTATACAAATAAGGGAAACGGTTTACCCACTCATCCTTATCAAGCCGGTCATTACCTACTTCACCATAAGAATAACGGATTTTAAGCATCTCTAGCCATTTAAAGCGGTTCTTAATAAATTTCTCTTCAGCAATATTCCAACCGGCGGATATAGCAGGGAAGAAACCGAACTGATGACCACTCATGAAGTTTTCAGAACCGGTATAACCAAAGTTAAATTCTGCAAAGTAGCGATAGTCGTAAGCATAGGTTACGCGACCAGAGACACCCATTGAACGTCTGGCAATAGCTTTCATGATATCATCGCCTACATTAGCGGTTTTTACTTTCTGGTACTGGAAATACTTTAGTGTAGCACCCACATCATGCTTCTTGGCAAATAAACGATTGTAGTGCAGTTCCGCTTCCAGGTTTTCATTACGATATCCATCAGCTTCACTATATTGTGTCATCAACTGCTCTTCTCCTACACGCTTCATCACTAATTTACCATTCTCATCACGACGGTTTTCTGCTTGCCATAATTCGGGGCGTTTGGTTCTGTTATTTTTATTCTTGTTTTCTGTATCAAAACCATAACGGCCAACGAATTTTAACCCTTTAGTAATAAAATCCAGCTTTTGTTCCAGAGTGATGTTTGTCTGAATTTTGTTTAACCAATTTTCTTGATAACCGGTTTGCGTAGACATAACCCACGGGTTGATGCGGTTATCCATCCCATAAGTCGGAATTTTACCATCTGAATACATAAAAGGAATGCTGATAGGATTTTGCCCCACAATAGATGTCCAGATTTGGTCATTATTCATACCTGGCATATTCTGCAAATCTAAAGATCCGCCAACGCCAACACTTACTAATGTAGTGGGAGTTACATTCAAATCTGCATTCATACGATAAGTCCAGCGGGAAAGATTGGCATTAGTGTTGTAATCTTCCTTTAAACTACTATCCGTATTATACATACCTTCTTGGTTCAGATAGCCTATAGATACATAATAGCGGGCGGTAGATCCACCACCGCTGACATTGATGGTAGCACGTTCGGACCAAGCACCATCTCTCAACAATGCGTCTTTCCAATCTACATTGGGATAGAGGTCGGGGTCTAAGCCCTGACGCAGGATTTCCATTTCCGTCGGGGTATAACGTGGTTCCAGATTACGGGTGATTCTTGCCTCGTTTAGCAAAGAAGCATACGTATATCCGTCTACAAATTCGGGAGTACGGGTACGGGTGTTATAGCCGCCTTCTACCTTTACATCAATATTTACCTTACCTTCTTTACCGCGTTTGGTAGTAATCAGTACCACACCATTTGCACCGCGTGAACCGTAGATAGCAGTTGCAGAAGCATCTTTCAATACAGAGAATGATTCGATATCCTCAATATTTAACTCATCCATAGAACGTTCAAAACCATCTACTAATATCAAGGCTTTTGCATTGGCACCAAAGGTAGAAATACCGCGAATCCAGAATTCGGAGACTTTGCCCGGTTCACCTGATGTCTGCATACCGATGATACCGGCTACATTACCTGCCAATGCATTGGTGATGCTTGTTGAGGCACTACCTGAACTTTTCAGCGTATTTATATCTACTGTTGTGATAGCACCGGTAATGGTAGCTTTCTTCTGCACGCCTGTACCGGTAATGGTTACTTCGTCCAATACGCTGTTACTAGACGGCTTCATTTGTATATTGATTACCTTATTACCGGCAATAGGCACTTCCATTTTATCATAGCCAATGTAAGAGAAAACTAATACTTGATAGGCAGTGGCTTTGATGCGAAACTGGCCATCTACATTAGTAATGGTACCCAGTCCTGGGTTATCTTTTATAACGATGTTTACTCCAATCAGTGGTTCTTTATTTTCATCAAGAACCGTTCCGGTTATTTCAGATACATTCTTTTGTGCCCATATTGTAGAGAGGCATCCTAAAAGCAGTACCCACATTAATAAATACTTTTTCATAATATAATATGTTTCTCATTAATATTATTCCTTTGTGATAATGCGGATTCTCTTATTGTTCTTGTCCGCAATGTAAAATTCACCGGTATGTTTATTGTAAGCAATGCCGTGAGGACGATCGAATCTGGCTTCTTTTCTTAAGTCACCGTCAGCCCAACCCCATTCATATTGGCGGCCGGCAAAAGTCGTGACTTGCCCACTCGGTTCTATTTTGCGAATCAGATTATTATTCTGATCACAAACATAGAAATTGTCATCATCATCAAAACACCCTTGCTGAGGTTCGCTAAACATGGCTTTGCTACCGGGACCATCAACATATCCACTTTTACCTTTGCTTCCGCATAAGATGTAAGGTTGCATCAAACGGCCTGTTGCATAATCGAAATTAGCTCTGTAGATACAATGGTGTCCCATACTTACAATGTAGGCAAATTTGCCACTAGGAGCAAACATTAATCCGGAGTTGAAACCGTTATCCAAACGGAATATCTGGTCTTTATCTTTTCTATCAAAATCCCATTTATAATATTCACCGCCATTCCAGCGATTGAAAAACATATCGCTTGTTTCAGGGTGTACATCTCCTCCACAACAACTCTTCATACGGGCTACTGTTACCCATGAAGCGAAATCTTCTTTTGATGGATCATTGCTACGTTCTGCTACTGCTACTGCTACGCCTTCATCACTACTATCCTGATCGTTGAAGAAGAATAGTTTGCTGTGGTCTGCATTAAAAGCCATGGCTCGCGGATGATCAACTCCACTTCCGGTACGCCAGATAGTTGTTACTGTGCGATCTTTCATATTAAGCTTGCGTAAGCCTTGACGGTCTTCCAGCAAATAGATATTATCTTCATCATCTATTTCCAGCCAGTAAGGAGCTTGGAATTGTGCATCTTCAAAAGAGCCATCTTTGATGGTACTATTACCATCAATATCAATATGCCCGGTCAGCGTTTTCACTACCAAAGAAGGAACGTATTCAAATTCCTTTTCAGCTACAGCTTCCTGCACTGATTCGTTTGAACCTACAGTAACCTTTACTGGTCCTACTCCTGCTTTCTTGGGTACAAAGCAATAGAGACATGAACCATTAGAACTGATAAGAACGGCTTCTTTGTCATTAACCGTTACTTTGATTTTACTCAAGTCTGTTCCAAAGTTGTTGCCGTAAACTAAAAACTGAGCACCCCCTGCAGCAGCTTCTGGTGTAAAACTTGTAATTTTCACTGGTACAGAAGGATCGTAGATAGTAGAGCTACTATCATCTTTATCATCCTTACAACCGACAACACCTAAGATAAGAAGTAACACTAATAGATGCCACTGCTTATTTTTAATCTTTAAATGTGTTTCCATAAAAAATTATTAGAGTTAAAAAATACTATTGATAAATTAATTTTGATTGTAGGCTCAGGACCAAGGTCTTGAGCCTGTGTCTATTTAGTGAACTTGAATAGATTTCTGTTCTTTGATATCTCTTGAAGAGAATCCGAGCATAATGTTATAAGTTCCCGGATCTGTGACGAATTGCTTATCGATTGTGCTATAATAAGTAAAAGCATCTTTGGGGAGAGCCATAGTGACATTGGTTGTTTCGCCTGCTTTAAGGAATACCTTTTGGAATTTCCTTAATTCCTTTTCCGGACGGTCTACCATACCGCTTTTGTCTCTTCCTACATAAGTCTGTACAACCTGTGCCCCATCACGTTTACCTGTATTAGTCAGTTTACAAGTAACCTTTACAGAGCCATCTGCATCAGGTGTTGAAACAGTCATATCAGAGAGCTTGAAAGAGGTATAAGAGAGACCATAACCGAATGGGTATTGCACTTCACGTCCCAACTTATCATAACCACGGTAACCGATGAATATACCTTCTGTATACTTCACGTGCTTGTCGCCATCTGGATCGTGGTAACTGTTATAGGCAGGATTATCTTCCCATTTCTTTTCAAAGGTCATTGGCAGTTTACCTGAAGGGTTAACTTTGCCAAACAATACATCGGCTACTGCACGACCTCCTTCTTGTCCGGCATACCAGCTCCACAATAAGCCTTTCAATGAAGGTTCCCAACTTTGCATTCCAATGTTTCCTCCGGCATTGACTACACCTATGATAGGCTTTTTACATTTAGCTATTCTTGCTATCAGTTGTGAGTCGGCTTCAGGTAGGAAGAAAGAACGATCGCCACCTTCTGCTTCCGAATCAGAACTATGCCCGAAGCAAGCGACTATCATATCAGCCTTATTCAAATGCTCGATAAATAAATCTCTTGTTTCATTCTTGCGTTTCCAAGTGAAGCGTGCGGCAGCACCACCACCTTCTTGAAAATACTCGAAGCGTATCCGGTAGTTTACACCGGCTTGCATTGTTCTGGCAATTGTAGAGGTTCTGAAACCGCCTACTTTCCATTCGTCTGCTACCAGTTCATCATTGATATACATACGGTAACCATCATCGCCACCTGCCAGGAATTCATATTCTGCTGTTTCTGCCGGGCAAACAACCCCGCTCCAACGTACTGAATAGCGTTCCTTAGGCATCTTTTCTATAGAAGTACCACCACTCCACGAGTAGTTAACCTTTTGCTCGATTCTTTCCAGCAACGGTTTTCCTTCCAAATGTTGATTCGTGAAATATTCTGCACGAAGTCCTTTTTCTTGAAGTTTATCATCGGTGTACATGATTTCGGGCATGAAGTCCAGATCATCTACATATTCCACTTTTACTCCATAGCTTTCACCCACTTCGCGGATACCGTCGAATGCACCTACATAATGAAATGGAGTTACATTACCACTACCACCTCCACGAACGTAACCATTAGCATTCTTGCCAACTACTACGATATGTTTGGTGCTTTTGGGATTGATAGGAAGAACGTTTTTCTCATTTTTGAGTAATACAATACCTTCCTGGGCAACTTTCAGTGCAGTAGCTACTGATTCGGGATCATCCAATGGGATACTGTTATCCACTTTGGTTCCATCTTTGAATCCGAAAGCTATGAGAACACGCAAAATGTGGCGTACTTTTTCATCAATCATATCCATAGATATAACGCCTGTTTTCAAGTAATAAGCCAAATCTTTCGGATTCATTTTCTCTCCACCAGCCATTTCTAAGTCCAAGCCACCTTTTACAGCAGGTACGCAATGATGAGTAGAACCCCAGTCAGACATTATAACTCCATTGAAACCCCATTGGCCTCTCAATACTCCTTTCAGTAACCAAGGTGCTTCAGTTGTCCAAATGCCATTTACCAAATTGTAGCTGGTCATTACTGCACCTACTTCTGCTTCTTGTACTGCAGCCTTAAATGCAGGAAGATAAATTTCGTGTAACGTACGTTCATCAATATCATTGCTGATATTGTTACGATCATAATCGGAGTTATTGGCAATGAAGTGCTTCACAGTGGCCATTACACCTTGATCCTGTACACCCTTGATATAGCCAACAGCTGTGCGTCCTGCCAGATAGGGATCTTCGCCCATATACTCAAAGTTGCGTCCACACATCGCCGCACGATAGATGTTCACTGCCGGCCCTAACAAGATATTGATGCCTCTTGCCTTACAATCGCGACCTAATGCCTTACCATATTCGTAAGCCAGGCTTTCGTTCCAAGTGGCTGCCAGCATTACTGTAGCAGGATAAGCTGTAGATTTACCGTGAGTACCCAATCCTTGGGGACCATCTGTCATTTTCATACGATTGATGCCCAGACGATCAATGTTCCTTGTGTACATCCAATCAACTCCACCTACGTAGGATAGCTTTTCTTCTACGGTCATCTGCTTTAACAGTTCCTCTACCTTTTGGTCTATATCAGGGGTATACCATTTCTGTGCTGATACGGTCAGAAAACTGGATGCAAGCAAGAGTGCCGCGCATAGTTTTTTAGTATTCATTGTTTTAGGAATTATAGTTTTTAGTTATGGACTACTGTATTTGAATTGCTTTCACTGCCTTTATATCTCTTGAAGAGTAACCTAACATGATGTTGTAGGTACCTGCATCTGTAACGAATGATTTAGCATTAGTGCTATAGTACGTGAATGCATCTTTGGGTAGTGTCATCTTGATTGTCTTTGATTCACCTGCTTTCAGGAATACTTTCTCGAACTTTTTCAGTTCTTTTTCGGGGCGTTCAATCGTACCTCCTACTTTACCTACATATGCTTGTACCACTTGTGCACCGTCACGCTTACCACTATTGGTCAACTTACAGGTCACTTCGACAGAGCCGTTTGCATTTTGTTTGGATACTGATATACCGGACAAATTGAAAGTAGTATAAGACAGGCCATAACCGAAAGGATATTGAACATCGCGTTTCAGTTTGTCATAGCCCCGATAACCAATGAAGATACCTTCTGTATATTTCACATGCTTATCACCGTCGGGATCATGGTAACTGTTATATGCGGGGTTGTCTTCCCATTTCTTTTCGAATGTCATAGGCAGTTTACCAGATGGGTTTACTTTACCGAATAAAACCTCACCGGCAGCAGTTCCGGCTTCCTGACCTCCATAGAAGGCCCACAGAAGAGCATTCATGGAAGGTTCCCATTCCTGCATTTCAATATTGCCACCTGCGTTTACGATACCTACAACAGGAGTCTGGCTCTTGAAGATACTTGCCAGCATTTTCTTATCTTCTTCTGGTAAACCAAATGGACGGTCGTGTCCTTCGCCTTCCGTATCAGAGTTGTGTCCAAAGCAAGCTACTACCAGGTCTGCCTTTTTTAGGTAGTCTGCAAAATAGTCAGTGTTATCACCTTTCACTTTCCAACGGAAATCTACGTTAGCTGAACCACCCTTCTGATAGTATTCAATCGTAATCTTATATTTTGTTCCGGCTTCTAGTTTTTTAGTGATATTGGTTTTGTGATAGGCTCTTGCCTCCCAATCGTTGATAGCTGTTTCACCATTAATAAACATGCGATAGCCGTCATCTCCACCGAGTGTGAATTCGTATTCAGCAGTTTTATCCGGACACATTACGCCACTCCATCTAACTGCATAGAATTCTTTGGGCATATCGTTGAGTCCTGTTCCCGTACCACTCCAAACATAATTGATTTTCTTTTCAACTTGTGAGACTACAGGAGCACCTTTGAAATCTATATTATTAAAATATTCGGCTTTGAACCCAGCTTCCTTTAAATCATTACCTGTATACATAATTGCGGGGAAGAAATCAAATTCATCCAGAAATTCTACTTTAGCTCCTTGGCTGATTCCTTCTTTTTGGATACCATCGAACATATTTACATAGTGAAATGGAACAACTGCACCGCTACCTCCACCATGTACATAACCTTTGGCATTCTTTCCAGTTACTACAATATGTTTGTATTTGTTCGGATTAATAGGAAGGATGTTTTTTTCATTTTTCAAAAGTACCATGCCTTCACGAGCTACTTCCAAAGCGGTTGCTGTGGATTGAGGGTTATCCAAGGGTATATTACTATCTGCTTGAGTACCATCTTTGAATCCAAAAGCAATTAGGACACGTAAGATGTGACGTACTTTTTCGTCAACCATATCCATTGTTACATCACCTGTTTTTAGGTAATAAGCCATATCTTTCGGATTCATTCTCTCACCACCTGCCATTTCAAGATCTAAACCGCCTCTGGCAGCAGGTATGCAATAGTGTGTTGAACCCCAGTCAGACATTACTACACCATTGAAGCCCCATTGATCTCTTAAAACATCTTTTAGTAACCAAGGAGATTCCGTTGTGTAAACGCCATTTAGCAAATTGTAACTGGTCATTACTGCACCGACTTCAGCTTCTTGTACAGCAGCTTTGAATGATGGGAAATATATTTCATTCAGAGTTCTTTCATCAATATCGTTACTGATGTGATCACGGTCATAGTCAGAATTGTTTGCAATAAAGTGCTTGATTGTTGCCATAACTCCTTGGTTTTGTACACCTTTGATGTAACCCACTGCTGTGCGTGAGGCTAGATAAGGATCTTCACCCATGTACTCGAAATTACGTCCGCATAGTGCTGAACGGTAAATATTTACGGCAGGACCTAATAAGATGTTCACGTTTCTTGCCCTGCAATCGCGTCCCAATGCTTTGCCATATTCATAAGCTAAGTTTTCATTCCAAGTTGCAGCCAACGTGATGGTAGCGGGATAAGCCGTTGATTTACCATGAGTACCCAATCCTTGAGGTCCATCGGTCATTTTCATACGATGAATTCCCAGACGGTCAATATTTTTAGTGTACATCCAGTCTACACCACCTATATAGGCTAACTTTTCTTCAACTGTCATTTGGCTCAAAAGTATGTTTACCTGTTTCTCTACATTAGGTGTAAACCACTTTTGGGCAGATACCATGAGACAATTGGCAGCTAATAAACATAAAACTGTAATTTTTTTAATCTTCATATTTTATTGTATTAGTTATTAGTACTTAATCTATTTTGATAGGATTACTCTGTTTCCCTTTTCCTGATTCATTAAAAGCTTCAATGGTGATGTAATATGAAATATCACGATCGAAGAAACCAAATTCAGCTTGACTGCCACGTACCATGGCTGCATTATCAATGTGTTCGGGAGAGATACCCCAGCGGATAATATACCCATCGGCAACAGGTTGCTTCGTCCATGAGAATGCAATTCTTCTTCTGTCTTTCCCTCTGTTTATGTTTAATCCAGTAACAATCTGTGGGGTTTTGCCTTTCGCCTTACCGAACAAGCGCATATCTGCTATAGAAAAGTTTCCAACAGCAAACTCTTTCTTATTTTTTATGCGAACAAAGCGCGTCTTTATAACTTTGTCAAGGAGGGCTAATTCATAAATCTGATCTTTAGTGTTCTGAGAACGATCTACTATTGTCTTCCATTTTATACCATCAAGAGAGGCCTCTATAATGTACTGATAGATAGGAATCACTTTGTCACGTCGATAAGTTTGAAAACTTTCATCGGCAAAACTGACTTGTATGGCTGATAGTTCCATTGGGGTTCCTAAATCCATTTCTAGCCATTCTCCTATTTTACCGGAAGCAGCTGACCACCAGGTTTTAATATTTTCATCGGCCGCCATGGCAGCTGTATGTGATTCTAAGGAAGAAGATGCTTTCATCCTTTTTCCGTAAGAAAGCAGATTCATATCAGCAGAAATATCATATCGGCTGAAGTCTACTTTCTTTTCAGGCAGAATGAAAGGAAAATCGGTATAGTTGGTTATTGCGTGGGCATATCCATCCTGATAATAGGCCGGAAATATGCCAATCCGGCGTTCAAAGTGTTCTTTAGCAGAAACAATCATGGTACCTACATACCAATTATTTCCATAACGGTCCTTAAATGGATGACCATGACCGGCACCGGTAATAAATCCTCCCGGTTTGATGGCGAAAGGAGCACCCGGCATACAGGTATAGGGGCCTAGAGGGTTTCTGGCTGTGTAAACTCCTGTGCAGTAGCTAGTAAATTCTGTACCAGGAGCTGCATACATCAAATAGTAATAATCGCCTTGACGGGTGATACAAGGAGCTTCATTCCAACCTTTCTTATCATATTGTTCATTTTTCTCACCGAAAATTTCCCAACCTAAACGATCTGAGGAATGGGGTATCAGGTCTACTTCAGGACTTATGGCTCTGAAGCTGTTCTCCGGATCTACTTCAAATCCCCTAATAGGTTCATTATCTGAGCATCCATAATATAGATATACCCGACCGTCATTGTCTTGGAAAAAAGCAGGGTCACCCAGTCCTCGCAATTCATATTTCACTTCTTCCCATTCATCTGCTTCTGGATTCGTACTTTTGTAAATTCGGCTTTCTCCCATTCCCAGATAATATATTGCATCTTTATATACAAAAACAGCGGGTGCCCATACTTCTGCGGCTTTTAACGTTTTGGTTTCGATATAATTCCAGTCTCTTAGATTGGAAGAGTACCAATATCCGGAAGAATGAGATGCGAATAGGTAGTATTGGTCTTTAAATAAAACAATGACGGGATCGGCTGCTTCACGTCGGCAAACACCGTCTGTTTGAAACCGATAACTCAAATTTAAGGGATTGGACATAACAATCTTTCCTTGTTCTTGAGCCTGTACTTCACAGGTTATGATTAGTATGATTAAAAAGAGGAACTTTTTCATACTGTATTGTTTAAGGTAAATTATGGGTTACTATTTATAGAGCCTTATCAATAGCTTTTTTGATTAGGCTTTCCATTATCGTATATCCTTCGGAGTTCGGATGTGCTCCATCTTTGGTGTATGCCGGATTCAATGCTCTGTTGTTGCCTGTCACCATTGCTTGATAATAGTCAACGTAGGGTATTTTGTTCTTCTTGGCATACTCCTTGATTCTGTTATTGAGAGAAACTATCTTATCTGCTCCATCTTTGATGGAAGGATTCCACCCGAATGAGGCAGCAGGTAAAGTAGAGGTCAGGATTATCTTTATTCTATTGGCTTTTGCCAATTCAACCATTGATATGATATTCCCAAACGTATATTCTTCATTATAAGGACTTGTATTTTCTGCTATATCATTGGTTCCAGCATTAATCACAACCAGCATAGGAGAAAGTTTGATGACATCTTCACGGAAACGTAATAAGAACTGATAAGAACTTTGTCCACTAACACCGCGTCCTATATATCCATTGTCTTTAAAGAAGTTAGGATGTGTATTTCTCCACCCTTCAGTGATAGAGTTGCCCATGAAGATAACTCTTTGTTCTTTCTTACCGGGTTGTGATAGTTCCCGGTTTTCTTTCGCATACCGGTTCAATCCTCCGAAGTCTCGATTCTGAGCGTTGCCCTCTGCCCATGACATGCAAAGGCAGAAAGCACCCAGATAGACATAATTTATAATCCTCGGTATTTTCATGGTATATTTTTTCTTTAAAGGCTATTCAATAATTCAAGCTTTCCTTCATTTACTAATTTCAGTATTAGCTCTCCAAAAAGAGTATTCTGCCATGCAAACCAGGCACGGGTAAAGTTTGCCGGATTATCTTTATGGAAAGATTCGTGCATGAATCCGGTTCCTGCATCTGTATCCATCAGCATCTTGATACATTCTTTAATCTCTTGATCATCCTGACTGGTGAAAGCTTTCATCATGATGCTCATGGGCCATACCATATCATATCCGATATGTGGACCACCTATTCCTTCACCGGCTTTCCCTTTGAAGAAATACGGATTGTCCTGGCTCCATACGAAGCGACGGGTATTCTGGTAGATAGGGTCGTTTACATCCACATCTCCCAGATAAGGCATGGCGAGGAGGCTCGGTACGTTGGCGTCGTCCATCAGCATGTGGTTGCCGAAACCATCTACCTCGAAAGCATAGATTGTGCCATATTTCGGGTGATTGTAGGTAGCGTATTTCTGCAAGGCAGTCTCTACCTCGTCAGCTAGGGCTGTGCACTCCTGAGCCAGGGTACCATTTTCATTCACCGTTGAAAGAATTTCCGCAGCTTTTCTTAAAGAAGATACAGCAAAGAAGTTTGATGGAATCAGGAACTGAAATGTCGTTGCATCGTCTGAAGGACGGAAACAGGAAACAATCAGTCCGACAGGGTTGACGGGAGCCCCCAAACCATTATTGTTCAGCGTGTCGAGCGCACGTTCCGTCTTGCGTTGGAATTTGTAAGGGCCGACACCGTCTTTACGTTGTTGCTCTTTGAATGTCTTCAGAATGTTTGTGATAGCTTCCAGCCATGCTTCATCGAAGACGCTGGCGTCACCGGTTTCCTTCCAATATTGATAAGCCAGTCGGAGAGGGTAACAGAGAGAGTCTATCTCCCATTTCCGTTCGTGCAGTTCGGGCTTCATATCTGTATTGTCAGACATCCAGTCGCCGCCTGTGGGGCCATCGTTGTATCCGTTGGCATAAGGATCGATGTTGATGCACATGAACTGGCGACGGATGACGCCTTCCAACATTTTTTTCAGTTCAGGGTCTTTGTGTGCCAGTTGCACGTAGGGCCAAACCTGTGCACCGGAATCGCGCAGCCACATGGCATGAATATCACCGGTATAGACAAATGTGTCGGGCTTGCCGTCCAGCAAACGGTAGTGTACGGTTGTATCCAGCGTGTTTGGAAAACAATTCTCGAACATCCATGCCAGTCTCTGGTTGGTCAGCAGTTTCTTTACCCGCAGGATTTCGGCTTCTACGGCTTTCGAAACGTACAGTCTGTTTTTTACGGCAGGGCGGTTGGTCTTGTAAGCGGCAGTCACCTGGGCATGGTTCACAACTTTGGTATTGTCTTGTTTTAAAGTTGGCTCCATTGCTTTGGCATTGTTGTGCATACAGAATAAGGCTACGGCGCATAGACCGATATTTCTCTTTTTCATGTTTTAAAAGGTATTAGTATATTCTCATTTATTATTTGACGGCCGCAAGGCGGGCATACATTTCAACCATGGCAGCTTGGGTCAGCAACCATTTCCGGTTATCGTGGGTACTTCCGCTGAGGTCGGTGCTGAATAATCCTTTCTCATCCCGTGCATGTTCCCAGGCATAGTCCAGACTTTGGTTGAAGGAATCCAGATAGACTTTGTTCCGGTCTGCCTGGTATAGTTCGATAAAACCTCTGAGCATGACTGCGGTGAACCAGATATCGCCTTTCTTCAGGAGTTTGATGGTTTTACCCTGCTCTGTTGCATAGTCCATGAAGAAATAGTTGTGACATGCCCGAGCGATGTTCTGAGCGTCGGTCAGATAGTTTTTGTCACCTGTCAGTTGGTAGAGTAGGGCGGCCGACTGCATCATCTGGCCACTGTTGTAGGCAAATTTGGCTTTACCTATTTTTCCGTCCAGGGCGATATTATCGAAGTACAGGTAATCGGTGGAATCTTGCAGGTTCGCTTTGGTCCATTCATAAAGGTGCTGACCTTTTACGAAATAGGTGCTGTCCTTTGTGGCTTTGAAGAGTTTCAGCGCGAGGACTGAACCGGGAGCATTCGAGCAGGTGTTCTTGGATTCTTTCTTTTGCTCGCACCAGTAGATACCGCCTCCCAGGTTGTTGTCCATACCACTTTCTATGAAATTCCAGATAAGTTGTGCTTTCTGGAGATATTTTGCTTCTTTGGTAAGCGTGTAAACGTCGGTAAAGTCGATTCCCAACCAGACATTATCATCATAGAAACGATCGGATTGCGCTGCGCTGTTGATGTATGAAGCGTAGGCTTCGGGAGTTCTCCGGGTGTCGAAATATTCTTCCAGGCCTATTAATACTTTAGTATCGAGCAATGATTTGTAGTTTGCATCGCTTGTTGTCTCGAATAAAGCGTTTACGGCCGAGAAGGTTCCGGAATAGGGCCATAGATAGGAATACAGGTTAGGCATATTCTTTTGCTCTTCGGATGCCAGGTAGGTTGCAGTATAATCACCTATGTTGGAAGGATAATTTTCACGCAACAGGCATGTGCCGGAGACTGAATAATTCTGGTACAAGGAATCCAACGTTTGCTTGGCTCGTGTCAGGGCAAGTTCATTACCCACGAGGGCCTGTTTTTGCGTATCACAACCTGTTATTGCCATTACGCATATTAATAGACTGAAAAGCGCTTGTTTTGAATTCATCATTCTTAATTTAGATTGTTATATTGTATGTTTTTCTTTTTCTCTTTTAGAAAAACAGGTAGCAGTTTCAACTACCTGTTTTTGTTTTCCTGTTCTGAAATCTTTCTTACCTATGTTTTTATCTTACCTATTCTTCAATCAAGGATACAAATGAATTTTTTTCTGTTTGCAAAGGTATGCGCAAATGTGGGAAGAGGTATATGATTTCGCGACATTAATGTATGGATGCAGGCAATGGCATAAATATAGATAGATATGTCACAAAACCGTAAAAAGAAGAGGAACAGCCCGTTATGTTCCTGTGGGGCTGTTCCTCATGCTATCTGTTTTTACTGTTTTTCCATTCGGTCAAGGAGGATAAAAGTCTACGTTCTATCATAAAAACTTAAGTGTTTGTTTTTCAGTATAAAGATAATGATTTTGTAATGAAGTGGGGGTATGATTCCCTGTTATTTGTAATAAAGTAGGGGTAACCGGGTAGCTGAGAGAATAAGACTTGTGAAATATTGCTGAGTGCTTTTCAGTCTGCTTCAAGGATAAAGATATTGCTATTTTGCTGACATAAAGATGTAATTTCGTATATTCTGTTGACGTAGCATTGGATTGAATTGCTCCTTTTAGCGCAATCCATCGTCTCTTTTCGGGAGATAAACCACCTTTTTATCCGCAATACACCATCTATTTGCCTTGAACGGATGGTCTTTTCAGACAAAACAGATGATGTATTCAGGTAAAATACACCATCTGTTTTTCGGTAGGGCTACACCTTTTCCAAAAAAGGGTGTAGCCATTTCCCTGAAAGGGTGATACCATGTGGATGAAAGGGTGTAGCCTTACCGGGAACATGCTTTATTTTCTTCTGGTTGAACGAATGACGTGATAACCGGCAATCCCACCTTTTGTCAGCATTCCGCCCGATATCGGGCTTTAAAACACTAAAAGGGGACAAATCGTTCCATGATGTTCTTCCAAAAGTGCTTTTCCCCTTCTTCCTGCGTTTCTGCAAAATGAAATCCTTGCGTTTTTTTCTTCCTTCTTTATCTTCGGGTGGAAAGAAGACATTCTCGCGTGATGGGATTATCAAATTGTCAGATTGATATTATTTGCTTTTCACCACCTTGCTCTTCCAGATATGATATGTCCATTCGGCATGGCTGCTGCCCGAAGGTTGTACGTCAGGTGCCGCCTTGCTGACTGTAAAGTAGAAAGCCGGTTCTTCCCAATCCTGTAAGTGCCCGAAGTTATCCCGTAATAAAGTTGCGTTATGATTTCTCGGGTATCCTGTATCGTCGGGAGTAATCCGGTATATGGGTGTCCAACTGCCGCTTTGGTTCATGAAGTCGGAGAGGTTCATGTAGTCTATTTCCAGCGCACTGTTCAGATAAGCGGGGTAATCATTGGGCATGGGTTGCACAGGGCGTATCATGACAATTTTATCCGCATCTTGGTTGATGGCGAACTCGGAATTGCAGGTATAATCCCTCGATTGGTTGTCAATAGCCAGCAAGCCGCTTTGAACGATAGTCATAGGAGTGCTGATGGTATAGCTATCCATGTTGCTGAAGTCAGCTTCCGCCCATGCTATCCGTGTGCCGCCGATGTCACCGATGGTGTAAGTCAGCAATACCTTCCCTTTCTTGTCAAGAGATACTACGGATGGCTGGCCTACTCCCCACGATTTTCCGCCGCCGCCAATTTCCTGGTCACCGTCGTCCGACCACGTCTTTCTTACAATCTGTTTCGGATATTTCACCCAACTGTCGGCATCCAAGCTGTTACTGAATGCCACACCGATTTCATTGTAATACACTCCGTACATATTGCTCAGGAAGAACATGGCATATTTGTAAGTCACGTTGTTCCAGCTGAAACTGCCCTCGATGACGGAAGGGTCGCAGGTGTGATGATCGTCCCATGTGCCTGCGATGCCCGGTTGCAGTACACTTTTGGGAGCAGTTTGCGAACCGTCCGGATTGATTTTTATATGGAAGATGTTATCAACCATAATCTGGTTCTCCGGGTTGCCGCAGAAGAACAGGTGTACACTGCCGTCCTCCTGTTTCAGTGCGCTCGGACAATAAGAATATTTACTCTCTCCCGTGAAACCGAAGACGAATTCCGGTTTACTGATGGTTATGGTAGGAGTCGGTTCGGGAGGGGTAACGGGCGGTTCTTCTCCCGGTGTGCTGTCCGAACAAGAGCAGAATAGCCATAACCCGATAATATAGAATAGATATTTAGTCATGATATTGATTATTTAGTAAAGTGAGCGGGTTGTTTGCTAATCAGTTTGACAAAATGTTGTTTGATATTCTCAGCCTGGGCGGCATCTACCGTGAGGTAGTAGCGGTTTCCGGTCGCATCGGGAGTAAATTCCGTAGCCCCTTTGTCCGTTACACTTATCTTGCCTGCGGGCGAAACAGTGAAGTAGGAAGGTCCTTCAACAGAATAGAGTACTGAGGTCAAATCCCATGTCGGACGGTCATATGGCATTTTTTGATAACTCTTGTACGCTTCTACCATCGGATGTATCGGTGCCCATTGGAAATCGTTCTTGATGCTGGTAGCAGGATAGTTGATGGCGATACCTACCTCGAAAGGCGAAGTCACCAGCGTGGTGGGCCATTCCGTAAACACTTTCTTTGCTGCCGGAATATCTTTCACAACGTTGTATTCGTACAATTCGGGGTTGTTGAAACATCCTGCCATAGTGCATAGCAGTTTCACTTTCTTGGCAACCAGCTCTTTGCCCGTCAACGATGAGTATTCGTCGGCCGGAGTATCCAGCAAGCGTGCAAGGTTGGTAGAGAAACCTACGGAGATGATCGTGACGGAACTGTCCGGTTGCTGTGCCAGCAGCTTGCGATAGAGGGCGGGAGCTTCCGGCAGTTGGTCGTAACCACCTTTCAGCGAACGTTTGAATGTCGGTTTGCTGTTCTCATCCTGTATCAGACAAACGGCTTTGGCATAGTTTGTGGCGTCATTCTCGCAGTCCGCCCCATTGTGCAGGATGCCGATGGGAATTTGGGGATAACCGTACCAAGTGTTCATGATGTCTGTGTATTCGGCAGGGTAAATGCCCTCCTTGTTTATCATGATGCCCAATAAGTCGATGTCTCCCGCATCCAGATATTTGTAGAGCATATCCAGTGCCAGGGCATCGTCCACATCATTGCCGATGTCCGTTTCCAGGATAATCTTTTCCGCGCTTGAAGCAACTTCCGTTTTCTGCTGTTTCCCGGAGGAGGTGCAGCTCGACAAGGCCAGTAGAAATAAGCCTAATAGATAAAGTTTGTTCTTGATCATAACATTATGTTTTAGAAGTTAATTATTCGGTGAAATGGAAATGTGAACTTTCTCATTTGAAGTAACTTTTCAGATTGAACGTAGCCGAATACAGGTCATAAGACCATAACCAGTTCTCTCCTGTCATGGCGGGGGTGAAGTACATCACCAGTTCGTCACCACTGAGCATATAACCTTTCGTGTCCGTCAGGATGCCCGGGTTATGGTTTCGAGGGAATCCTGTTTCTTCCGGTCCGGCATGTCCTATCTCTATCCAGCCGTCCTTGTCTCCGGCCAGGTCTTCGGTTCTCGGCTTGTACGCCAGGCGGCATACATCGCCTACCCAGGTGGGTATTTCCTTGATGGGAGATACGCGGGTTTCGGACACCATATAGATGTACTTGTCGGACATGGCGGGATAACTGTTGGCGCTCAGGAAGGGGATTGCCTGTTCCTCGCCCAATACGATGTTATCCAGATCGTTCAGTTTTATCTCGCGCATGCAGAAGGGGCCGTTCTCCGTGGTGGAGTGATAGAACAACTGTATGGTGGCGGAGTCCTTGACGATGGTGGTGCTTTGCCCTACACCCCATTTGGTGGTGTCCTGATAGGCAACCAATGGGTTTTTGTCGAACTTGATATAAGGACCTTCAATGTTCTTGGAGATGGCGAGTCCTATCTGGTTATGGTTACAGTCCCAACGGTCTACGCCGAGGTAGGTCATAATCCAGTTGTAGGTTTCCCCTTTATAGGTTGTTTTGAATTCGCGGACGTCGGGGTCGCAGATGTGGCAGTTGTCCCAGCCGCTTTCAGAGGGTTCGATAATCTGTGTGCCGGGTTGCCATACGTAGCCTTTCTCCGTAGGGATGCCTTTATACAGATAAACATAGTCCACTATCTTGAATGGGTCGCGGTTCTCGCAGATGAACCCGTAGCGGATGCCGTATTCGTCCTGGATGATGCTCGGAGCATAATTATAGTGTCCTGCGCCACCGCTGAACTCATACCGGATTTGCGGTGTGAGTGTCTGTGGGCTGTTGTCGTCATTGTTCTTACAGCCGGAAAGGGCTAGCAGGGTAAGGCATATATAGGTCTTATATCTGTTCATCTTCTTAAAATTGGTTTGTTAATGAATGAGTTGTTGGGCATATAGATCCAATCTGTCCGATCTATATACCGGACGTGTTGGATCTATATATCGGATGCGTTGGATCTATATATCCAACGTGTTGAATATATATGTCCTTCACGTTGGGTAAATGGATGCTGCAAACTAATCTTCAACTTGTATGTTTTTGACAGGGCGTATCATGGCTGCACGGGCCTTTTGGCCATCGCCCCAGCCCCATGTGTCCCGGTAACCGCCTGAGTCTCCCAATGACATTCCGCCATGTGTGACGCTCAATGAATTGGCACTGCGTACGGCACAGAGCCATGTGCGGTCCATCATTCCGCTTTCACTTCTCCAGCCGCTTTGGGGCAGGAAGAGGCAGCCCAGTTGTTTCAGGTTGTCCTTGGTGGCACGTTTGGCGGTGGCCTCATCTACTCCGATAATGATTCCGTCAACTTTGAAGCCGGTTTGGGCGGCTGTCACCCATGTTGCTCCTTTTTCCCACAGGGCTGCCATTTCTTGTGTGGTAGGCACACGCCAGCCTTCGGGTGAAGGATCGTTCTCCGTCATCCAGTTGGTGTTGTCGTTCATATAGTCTGCGGGCCAGTTGGCCGGTGCGGGGTCACCTTGAGGACCGGCGGGGTAACCCACTTTGCGGTTGAACTGATACAACTGTCCTATCTCGTCGGGAGAGCTTACGAATGTTCCGGGAGAGCCTACGTTCTTGGTAGACCATACCATACCGTTTATCAGTATTTCGTCTTCGCCCAGTACCATCGTTTCTTGCAGCACTCTGGACTTCAGCGTCTTGTTGCCGCCGCTTACTTCGATGAGGAGGGAACGGTTTTTTACGAACGAGGTACTCGGCTTTACAGTGAGCGTGATTACCGTCTTGCCTGTGCCCGACGTTTCACTCAGTGTGCACCAGTCTTGTGCCGAACTGTTGGAGTCGGTTAATTTGGCTGTCCAGGATTCATTGCCGGTGACTGTCAGTTCGTAGGTTCCGCCATCCGCGCTTACCGGTATGGCTACCGGATTGATGGCAAATTCATTGGGATTGCTTCCGATTACATAGTCGGAATCGTTGCTGCATCCCCATAAAGTCAGCAGTGATATGACTGCTCCTATCAATAAATATTTTGTTTTAGTCATAACTCAGATGTCTTCGGTTAATATTGGTCATTTTGTTTCAGATTCGGATTGTTATCCACTTCGCTTTGCGGCAAAGGCATGCGGATAGACTTACCGATGATGAAGTTGTTGAAATCGCTGTCACGGGTTTTCAACTCGTTCAGAGTGTTGGTGTCATTGATGCCCCAGCGTTTCAAGTCAACCCAACGTACACACTCCATGGCAAGCTCCAGAGCGCGTTCGATCTTCAGATGTTCGCGGAAAGCGTCTTTATTGCCTGTTATCTGGCTGCCATTGTAGAAAGAACTGTCTTCTATGTCGGGCAGGTTTACACGGTTGCGCACGCGGTTGAGGCATTCGATAGCTTTGGCAGACGGGGTGGCTCCCAGCTCGTTGAGTGCTTCGGCATAGAGCAATAGCATATCGGCATATCGCAATGAACGGAAGTTGTTGTTGTTCCAGTAATACAGCGGGGAGGCATCGGTGCTATACTTCTTGATAAACACGCGGTTACCCCAATCGCTGTTCCAGGGCTTGCCATAAATCAGCTGGTTCGGATATTCGGGGAAGTCGGATGCAGCTCCGTCGTACCACAGGGTGTAGAACAGGCGGATGTCATTCTTTCCATCTGTGGTTTGTTCGCGTTTATAGTAGTCCACCAGCCAACGCCTTGCTTCAATGTTGTTCCAACCGATTCCGGTGGGGGCTTGATTCATCTCAATCTGTGTGCCCAACTGTGCGTTCGGGTCCAGGTAATTGTCTGTTTGGTCGAAGCCTACCCGGTTGGTTAGTGAGAAGTGGATTTCGTATAGCGACTCCTTGTTGTCTTCCGTCTGGTTGCTGAAGTTGTCAGCCCAGTTGGGGACGAGGTCGTAGTACCGCTTTCCTTCACCGTCGATGAGCCATTCGAGGCATCTGCGGGCATCTTCCCATTTATGGTGCTGTGCATAGGCTTTCGCCAGTAGTCCGTAGGCGGCGCCTTTCGTCGGGCGGCCGTAGTTATTGGCGTCGCGGGTGGCGGGCAGTTTGGTGACGGCGTCTTCCAGGTCGGTTTCTATCTGAGTGAGCATTTCGTCTGCACTGGCTTGCATGGGCTTGTCAGCGGCCGAAGAAGTCTTCAGGACGATGGGAATGTTCTCCCAAAGGGTGGTCAGATAGAAGTAGTAGAAAGAACGCAGGAACTTGGTCTGGCCTATCAGGTCGTTTTTGTGCGTTTCGTCGGCAAACGCAACATTATCGATGTTGTCCAGCACCTGGTTGGCACGGAAGATGGCGGTGTAGTGTTCACGGTAGATCTTGGTATTTGCCTCTCCGAAGTTATAATCGGTAAAGATGAATTTGGTGTATTCGTTCAGTTCCGTCCATCCGGCATAGCTGACGCCTTCGTCGGCCATGCCTATCATCTGTGTATAGATATTGCGGGTCCATGTTCCCTGGCGGTAGAACATGCCATATACAGATATTACACCGGCCTCAATGTCGGATTCCGTCTTCCAGTATACGCCCGTACTGAGGGTGTTCTCATTTTGCAGGTCGAGCAGGGAAGGGTCGCACGACGTGAACAGCGCTGCTGCGCCGCATAATATATATAGAGCTATCTTTTTCATATCGGCAGTATTTAGAATGTGAATGATAAGGCAAACTGTACGGCACGCGGGTTGGGGAACGAGCAATAGTCTGCTCCCATAGTGAAGATGCCGCTGTCTGCAAATTCAGGGTCAAGTCCGGAATATCCGGTGAAAGTAACCATGTTCTGCAGGGTGACTGACGCACGGAGTCTCTCCAAACCGATTTTCTTGATGTAACGGGTAGGAACCGTATATCCTAAGGTGATGTCGCTCAGACGGAAGAACGAACCGTTCTCTAACCAGCGGTCCTGGTCGCTTCGGCTATTGCGGGAGTCTCCGTATACGATGCGCGGACGGTCGTTCACCGGGTGCTCCTGTGTCCAGGGAACAATGCCGTTGAAGTTGTTCTGGTTGTTGGCGAAGTCACCGGCTGCGGCTGCCGAGCCGTTCCATACTTCCTGTCCGAAGCGGCCATAACCGCTGATGCTCAGGTCGAAACCTTTATAGGAAGCACCAAGATTTAAACCGAGTTCGAGCTTAGGCCACGGATTGCCCACTTTCTGGCGGTCTTCGGATGAAATGATTCCATCGCCGTTGTAATCATCGTATTTGATATCACCGGGGCGGGCATTCGGCTGAATGACTTTGCCTTCGGAGTTTACATAGTTCTGTATTTCTTCTTCGGACTGGAAGATGCCGAGCATCTTGTAAAGGTACCACATACCGAGAGGCTGTCCGACTTCGGTTATTGCGAGCGTGGTATATGTAGGAATCTTCTTATTCTGTTTCCCATAGCCCAGATCGATAACTTTGTTCTTCAAGTGGGAGATGTTTAATGATGCTGAGTATTCAAATTCACCGACCTTATCATTCCAGCCTACTTCAAATTCGACTCCTCTGTTTTCCAGACTGCCGGCATTGACAGCCGGTGCACCGCCTTCGTTACCTGAACTCATCAGGATAGGCAGGTAGACAAGTAGGTCTTCGCTTTTGGAGTAGAAATATTCGGCCGTGAAGCGGAGACGGTTGTTGAGGGCGACTAAGTCGAAACCTATGTTGGCGGTTGTCTTCTTCTCCCAGACAAGATCGTTGTTGCTCAACTGGGATTGCGTCATACCAATCAGGATGTTTTCGGGGCTGCCGATCACTGCACGCGGAGCGGTGTTGATGACCGATTGGTAGTCCCAGTAGCCGATACTGCTGTTACCGAGTGTACCGTAGTTGGCACGTATCTTCAAATCGTCAATCCAGGGCACCTGGAAGAACTTCTCTCCACTGATGCGCCAGCCCAGTGAAACGGAGAGGAAGTTTCCCCAACGGTCGTTTTTGGGCAGACGGGAAGTGCCGTCGCGGCGGGCGGTCACCTGTGCCAGATATTTGTCGGCATACGAATAGTTGATTCTTCCGAGGTAGGAAATCAAGGCAGATTCACCATAATTACCGCCTGCGGTGGTGTTGCCGGTGGCGGCATCGAGTGAAGTGATGTATTTGTCACCTATCATCAGTGGGTCTAATTTCGTTATCCAGCGCTTTTCTTCGTGGAACTTGTTGTAGGTGATACCGAACAGAGCATTCACATCGTGCTTACCGAATTTATGCTTGAAGTTATAGGTCTGCTCAATCAGGATGTCGTGATTCTTGGCGCTGTCGTAGCCTAAGCTCGCGGCATCGTCTCCCTGGCCCATCGTCCAGTTACCTTTCTTGCGCAGTGAGTTGGTAATACCCATATAACTCTTGTAGGCTACATTCAGTTTGGCATCGAACATCCCGAAGAGTGATATCTGTCCGTAGATGTTTCCTGTCAGATACTCTTCTTCGTTGTTCTGCACATACAGGTTTTGCATGGCTACGGGGTTCAGACCGTATGTGTTCGCGCGGTCTACGTCACCATATCCGTATCCTCCGGGATGTGATTCATCATGTACCGGAATTGTTGGTGCTATACCGATAAAGTCACTCCAGGGATTACCATTCAGGTTTTTCCGGTCCGACTTGGTGTAGTAGAAGTTCTCTCCATAGGAGAAGATGCCCTTCTGTCCACTTGTGTTGATGCGGAAACCGTATTTGTCATACTTGGTATTCAATAGGGCGCCGTCGTCGACCATGCGGTTCAGTGAGGCGTAGTACTTCACCGTTTTGGAACCACCGGACAACGAGACGTTGTAGTTCTGTAAAACACCGGTGCTCAGCATTTCATCCTGCCAGTCGGTATTCCCGTCGTAGTGGTTCTGACGTTTGGTAATGCCTGAGACGCCTGCCAGTATGGCTTCGTCGTAGGCGCGGTCGTTGTAGATTTTATATGTCTCGGCATCCATCAGGTCGTAACGGGGGAGCCAGCTCAGCGTCAGTTGGGAGTCGAACTTTACTTTCAAGTCACCTTCTTTACCCTGTTTGGTGGTGATGATTACAACACCGTTGGCTGCACGCGATCCGTATATGGCCGCTGATGAGGCATCTTTCAACACTTGGATGGATTCGATATCTTCCACATTGACACCCAAGTCGCTGCCGCCATAGGCACCGTCGATGATGAACAGCGGGTTATTGTTCGTCAGACTGCCTAAACCACGGATCGTGATGTTGGCATTGGAGCCGGGCTGACCGCTGCTCGTAATCTTTACACCGGAAGTCAGACCGCGCATAGATTCCACTACATTGCCCGAAACGCGTTCGGCCAGAGCATCTTCCTTGACGGTAGATATGGAACCCAGCAAATCTTTCTTCTTTACAGTACCATAACCGATGACCACTACTTCGTCCAGTAGTTTGTTTTCGGGCTCCAGAGTGATATTGATGACGTTGCCGGTGCCCACTTTCACCTTTTGTGTGGCGAAGCCGATGAAGCTGAACTCAAGGGTAGCACCTTGATTGACTTTAATCTGGTATTTGCCATTCATATCGGTGGTGGTGCCGTAGGTACGGTCGCCGTCTTTTGCCAGAATAGATACTCCGGGAAGTGTCTCCCCGGTGTTATCATTTACAATACCTGTGACATTGACTTGTGCGTACAAGTCGAACGAACACATGCACAGACAGAATAATATTGCTTTAATTAGTCTCATGTATTAAAAAATTTTAGGTTGAACGAAAATGTATATTTAGTTCAGGCAATTTCCTCTTTCACTCGATGAAAGGTAGAAAAAGAAAGCATTAATTTATGAGATCGAGTGAGAGCCGGATTAATTGGCTCCGGAGATGATAATTGCTCCTAAACCGGATATAAACAGAACGAACATGCAAGCCAGGAGGATATTTACCGTCCGTGAAGAGCCTTTGAACTCCTTCCATATGAATATGCCCCACAAAGCTGCAATCATAGGCGCTCCCTGTCCCAAAGCATACGAGATAGCCGCGCCGGCTTTCCCTGCTGCAATGTAACTCAGAGCCGTACCTAATCCCCAGATGGCTCCTCCCAGCACTCCGACCATATGTGTGCTGAATTTGCCTTGGAAGTACTCTTTATAGCTTACCGGAGTACCTGCAAACGGCTTCTTCATCACGATGGTGTTGATAATGAAATTGCTTATGAAGATACCTATTGCGAATATAAAGAATGCAGAATACGGAGTAGCCATTGTGGGAGTAGGCGACTCAAAGTTATTTAAGTCCATGGCAGCGGCAACGAACCGGTAGAAGAAGGACATCAGTACACCTGCTATGATGGCGATAAGAATTCCTTTCTTATTCGTACTGCTTCCTTTTTTATTCATCTTTCCGGCAGCTATGGCATTGAAAATAATGGCTAGTACCACCAGCGCCACACCACTGAAAAGGATTACCGCATCACCCTTGGGCTCGCCAAAGTAGTTGACGAAAACCCCTAATACCAATGCTATGCCAACTCCCAGAGGGAATGCTACCGTAAGCCCGGCCATCGAGACGGAAGCTGACAGCAGGATATTGGATAGGTTGAATATAACCCCTCCTGCAAAAGCGCTTGCATAGTTCTCCATACTGATCTGTTTCAGATCTTCAACGAAACCGCGTCCGGTATCTCCCGTACTGCCCAGCGTGAATCCTAAAAGGAGGGAGAAGACCAGGATACCGATAACGTAATCCCAGTAGAACAATTCGTAACGCCAGGTCTTCCCGGCAAGTTTCTGTGTATTACCCCACGAACCCCAGCAGAGCATCGTGATAACGCAGAAAATAACGGCTAATGAGTAACTGTCTACAATAAACATGGTATCAGAATTTAAAGTTATTATTTATAAAATATCTATTTCTTTGCGATAGGGCAGGGCGGACTGTGCTCCCATGCGGGTCACTGTGATGGAGGCGCATTTATTGGCAAACTTCACGGCATCCAGCACATTCATGTCTTCGGATAGGGCTACACACAGAGAGCCGCAGAAGGTGTCTCCGGCAGCTGTGGTATCCACCGCTTTCACTTTGGGGACGGAAACCTCGTGGTATTCGTTGTTTTCCTTAATCAGAGCTCCTTTGGAACCCATTGTAATCACGACAATGTCCACTCCTTTGGCACTGATGATATCCGCAGCTTTCCGGGCGCTTTCCCAGTCGGTCACTTTGATTCCCGAAAGGATTTCGGCTTCCGTTTCGTTGGGGATAATCATATACAGGTTTTGCAGCAGCTTGTTGGAGAGAGCGCGGGCGGGTGCTGGGTTCAGAATAACCTTGATGCCCTGTTCGCTTGCTATCTGGGCTGCATATTCCACTGTTTCTATGGGAATTTCCAGTTGCATCAGCAGGATATCTCCTTTCTCGATGACAGGCTGTGCTTTCCGGATATCTTCAGGACTCAGTGAGCCATTGGCTCCGGAGGCGACAGCGATACTGTTTTCTCCGTTCACGTCTACCATAATCAGTGCTACTCCGGAAGGGAGGGTAGGGTCTGAATAGATATTTTCAACGTGAATTCCTTCGTCTTCGTACTGCTCTATGGAACGTTTGCCGAATAGATCGTTGCCGGTCTTGGCTATGAAGTACACATTTCCTTTTAATCGGGCAGCGGCTACAGCCTGGTTGGCCCCTTTACCTCCGGGGTTCATCATGAAACTGCCGCCCATTACTGTTTCTCCGGGAACGGGGAGGCGGTCGGCTTTGATGACCATATCTGTATTACAACTACCTATTACAATGATATTCTTGCTCATGGCTATTAATTAGTTTAAGATTAAGTAATTCGGAACTGTGCTTTCTTTTTCTACGCCAAATGTATGCGATAGATAATTCATAAGCAAACAAAAAGTGCACAAATATAATACTGGTAAATTTATATAATATCGTTATCATAAGTGTTAATTGATTGATATATAATGAATTTTGTGTATATGTATATGCGGTATTCTAATATTTGTAATATAGCTAAAGCTTATATTATTCCGCGAAAAGATTGTTTCCTTTTGTTTTTTTCTCTACCTTGCTTTCGTTATTTCAAAATCTACTAATGCTATGCTAAAGTCCGAATCGCTTATCCAATTGATAAATAGTCTCACGAAACAAGAGAAGAAAGAATTCTCTATCTATATATCCAATAAGCCGGAGAAAGACTATATCTTCCTTTTCAGATTGATTGATGACAAGAAGATCAGTGACCCTGAAGAACTGAAACAGTGTTTCCTGAAGGCAAAGCCCACTTCTTCTTTCAATACGGTGGTTATTTACCTGTTCGACCTGCTGATAGAGATATTGACAGAACTGAGAACAGAGCAGGATAGCTATTATCTGTTGTTCAATGAGCTGCTGCATGCCAGGGTGTTGTATGAGAAATCAATGTATCAGGAGTGCTTCCAGGTACTGAAAAAAGTGAAGGAAAAAGCTGTCTACTATGAGAATCATTTTGCACTGCTTGTGGCGCAAAGGCTGGAACTGAATTATCTCTTGACTTTGGATTTCGAAGAGGTGGATGAAAAGAAACTCCTGAACAAGCAATATAAGATGAATAATACCCTAAAGAATATCAGGCAGCTGAATGAACAGTCTTCATTGTATGAGTTATTGAAGTTGAGAATGCTTAATAGAGGAGCTTCACGATCATTGGAGGAAACACAGAAGTTAGATGATCTGGTGACGAGTGAGATCAGTATCGTGGCAAGTGCAGGCGTCGAGAACTTTGAGATAAAGAAGAATCACCAGCTTTTCCAGGCCAATTACTTTGTGACGGTGGGAGATTACAGAGCTGCGTTCAATTCGTTTGTGGAGCTGAACAAGTTGTTCGAAGAGAACACCCATCTTTGGAATAATCCTCCGGTATATTATCTGATGACGGTGGAAGGAATGTTAGAGAGTCTTCGTATCATGCACAATTATGAGGGTATGGATTATTTTATAGGGAAGTTGGAGAAACTGTCTTCGCCGTCATCGAGTTTTCAGTTGAATGTAACTTATGTGATATTCATATACAGGTTATTCTCCTATATCGATAGGGGAGAGTTTGAGCAGGCTGGTTTATGGATTGCTGAACATCAGGCTTCGCTGATTGATAAAATGGCCTTATTAAAAGAACAGCAACAGGCGGAAATGTCCTTGTATGTCGCCTTGATCCATTTGGGTAACGGGGAGTACAGGAAAGCCCGGAAACGGTTGAGTACGACTATCGGGAGAGGACATCTATATTCTCTGCCGCTGTTTCGCACCATTAGGATCGTGAATGTGATGATTCATTATGAGTTGGGGGATGTAGACTATATCCAGTCCGAAGTTCGCTCTATCAAGCGGGAAATGTCCAAAAATAAAGGGCATAATCTGAAGGTAGAATCTTTTCTGCTTAAATTCTTGAATTACTCTTTTGTTGATACGGACCGGAAAAAACGAGCGAAAATATGGGAAAGTATGGCGGAGGAAGTTCACGTTTTGTATGCGGATAAATATGAGACTCAGATTTTGCGTAAGTTTGACTTTGTAGCATGGGTTGAGGCCAAGATATTTGAAGTTCCCCTAAGTGATATTCTGAAGCGGGAGCATGCCTCGAAGAGTAAGTGGCAACGTAAATAGTGTGAATGAGGATGCATCAGAATCGTGTCTGATACATCCTCATTCTTCTTTTATTTCTGTGTTTTCTTCTTTCCGTAGAAGAACATGAAATACACTCCTATGATTACAAACGGAACGCTGAGCCATTGTCCCATATTCAGTGACATGCTATTCTCGAAATCTACCTGGTTCTCTTTCAGGAATTCTACGAAGAAGCGGAATACAAAAATTTCTGTCAGACAGAGTCCGAAGAAGAAACCACGATGCAGCTTCTTGCCGTAATTCTTATACAGGAAAATCATCAGCAGGAAGAAGATGAAGTAGGCGATTGCCTCGTAAAGCTGTGCCGGATGCCGGGGAAGCATATCTACCCGTTCGAATACAAATGCCCAAGGCACATCGGTCGCTTTACCGATAATTTCAGAATTCATCAGATTGGCAAGGCGGATGAAGCAGGCGCAGATAGGAGTTGCCACGGCAATCATGTCCAATACATCCATATAGTGCATTTTCATCTTGCGGCAGTACAGCCATAGGGCTATCATCAGCCCCAGCGTGCCTCCATGACTGGCGAGACCTGCATAGCCGGTCCATTTCCAACCTCCATCGGGCAGGAACTGTATAGGCAATATCATCTCCCAGAAGTGATGAAGATAGTATTCCGGCTGATAGAACAGGCAATGTCCCAGGCGTGCTCCGATGAGGATACCGAAGAAGCAATAGAAGAACAGCGGTTCGAACTTGTCATCGCCGATTTTTTTGTCTCTGTACTGGTAGCGGACTACGAAATAGGAACAGGCGATGCCGATGACCCATAACAGACCGTAATAACGTACGGGAATATGTCCGAACAGATTGAATAGTTCGGGGTTTGGGTTCCAGTTGATGGTTAATAATGAGAGCATATTTTCAATTATATTGGTTATAGATAAGTTTATTTACTTTTTTATCGTTTGCTTTCTCCCGTAAAGGAGCATGAAGTATATTCCGATGATAACGAACGGAATACTGAGCCATTGCCCCATGTTGAGAGTCATTGTATTCTCAAAATCCACTTGGTTTTCCTTGAGGAATTCCACGAAGAAGCGGAAGGTGAATATCTCTGTCAGGCAGAGGCCGAAGAAGAAGCCGCGGTGCAGCTTTGTGCCGTGATCTGATTTCTTATATAAGTAAACCATTCCCAGGAAGAAGATGAAGTAGGCGATGGCTTCGTAAAGCTGTGCCGGATGGCGGGGTAGCATATCTACCTGTTCGAATACAAAAGCCCAAGGCACATCGGTTGGCTTGCCGATGATTTCGGAGTTCATCAGGTTGGCAAGGCGGATGAAACAGGCACAGATGGGGGTGGCTACGGCTATCATATCCAGTACGTCCATATAGTGCATCTTGGTTTTGCGGCAATACAGCCACAGGGCGATGATTAGTCCGAGGGTGCCGCCATGACTGGCAAGTCCTCGATAGCCTATCCACTTCCAGCCTTCGTTCGGAAACTGCTTGATGGGAAGTATCATTTCTATGAGATGGTTCTGATAATAACCCCAATCATAGAAAATGCAGTGTCCTAACCTTGCTCCGAGGGTGATACCGATTACGCAATAGAAAAAGAGGGGGGTGAACTTGTCTTCACTGATTTTCCTATCCCGGTATTGGCGCTGGACTATGATGCAGGCAAGTACGATGCCGATGCCCCACAGTAGCCCGTAATAGCGAATGGGGAAACTTCCGAAGAGGTTGAACAGTTCGGGGTCGGGATTCCAGTTGATGGTGAGCAGTGATGGCATAAATATATCTGATTATATGGTTTATTGTTTTGGTTTTATGAAGCCGATAGGGTTTCTGGGGCTGTCTGCCAGTCTTTTCTGGGCTTGCAGTTCGGCAAGGGTTCGGTTGATTAGCTCCAGTTGCACACGGGTGTCTTCGTTGATATCGTTGTAGTCGGTGAAGACTTCTTCGATGTAGGATTTGAGTTCTTTCAATTCGTTTTGCAGTTCGGATACTCTGTCAACTGGCGGATTAGTTATAAATCGGCGGACGGCGACGAAAGCACGCATGATATTGATGTTGACCTCGATGGCTAATTCAGAGTTCAGAATACTGCTGAGCATCGAGACTCCTAATTCAGTAAATGCGTATGGCAGTTTTCTGGTTCCTCCCCAACTTGAAGTCGCAAATTGCGACTTCAAGTTTAGCCATTCTTCTGTAGTCAATTGAAACATGAAATCTTCAGGAAATCTTTTTAAGTTTCTTTTTACAGACTCATTTAGTCTTTTTACTTCTACTTGATAAAGCCCAGCCAAGTCCTTGTCTATCATTACTTGCTGACCTCTTATTTCGTATATCTTACTTTGTATGATTACGGCCAATTCCATATTTATCATTTTCTTTATGTTATCTCAAATTGTGATGAGTTTTTAAGGTATAGCTTCTGACTTTTAAAGGCTTTTACATCGTCCAAGGTCACAAATCGTGATCTTGAAGGTTACTATTTGAACTTCTCCGCCACCATCCTGTACGTCGGAATATCAATCCCCTGTTCTTCTGCGGCAGCAATCATATCAAAAAGCAATCCTTGCACTTCACTTTCGTGTCCCTTAGCCATATCCTTCTGCATGGAAGCAGTACTTTCCGGGTCCAGCTTGTCGATAACTTTAAGATTATATTCTACAATGTCTTCCTTGAAGTCAATACCGAGTTTAGCGCCCAGTGCGGCACTCTCACGGGACAGTCCGATAAACGTATCGCGCACCTCTCCGGGCTTCTGTACTTCGCCCATCGGCACATCGTAATAGGCTCCGGTGACAGCCATAGCGGAGATGAAAGACCACTTCACGAAAGTATCCCGGTTGATGTCGGGAGATATCTCGGCTTTGATGCCGCTTTCTTGCAAATCCTGTTGTATAGTTTCCAACGTTCCACGGGGAACAACCGTGCCTTTGTGTGCACCGTAAACCAGACGGAATATCTTGCCCATTTGCGTGATTTCCCCTTTGCCGGACACGAAGCCGACGATGTAGATACAGCCGTCCAGAACCGTCACTCCGGGCACCAGGCGCTGGATGCGGGGACCTGTGCCGTAGACATTGAGAATCGGGATTACAACCGTGTCCTTGTGGGCGGAGCGTTTTATCAACTCCGTTATCGAGTCTACGGAATAGCCTTTGACGCATACAAAGATGACGTCGGCTTTGCCTGTATATTCTTCGGCGGTATAGGCTTTTATGGGTAGTGTATGTTCACCTTTCAGGTCGGAGTGCAGACACAATCCGTGTTCGTGCAGGGCAGCCAGATGCTCACCGCGGGCAATGCAGGTCACATCTTTTCCGGCAAGGGAAAGAAAGGCGGCGATACTGCCTCCCACACCACCTGTGCCGGCTATAAGGTATTTCATATTATTGTTCTCCATTTTGTTGCAATGTACTATTTTACGTAGATTTCTTTTTCCATATAGTAAAGCCCTTCGCCACGGTCACCGTTCTCCAGGTCTTCCAGTTCTACCTTGAAAATACGGTAAGGGAGTCCTGCTTTCGGATGCTTGGGGAGGTCTACGGTCAGCAGATAGGCATTGGCGTATTCGTTGGCGTCAAAGTACTCTTTTATTTCCTGCTTCATCAATACGGGGACTTCCTCGCCATCTATCCAGACTGTGACTTTCAGTTGTTCGGGTCGGGGCGCCCACTGCGATTCTTTGGCATCCTTGCTCTGGGACTCTTGCTTGATGTCGCCAAGAGTTTCACCGTGCAGTATGGATTCGGGCTTTGCCTTTTCCATCCATTGGTAGAAGCGCGTCAGGCTCATGGGGCGGACGTATATCTGATAGGTGGGCATGGCACCGGGAATGCGGAAGGCACGCAGGCCGTAAGCTTCCATACGGTTGTAGCGGATGTTAAGCGTAGTGTCGCGGTCGGCGATGAAGTCCCAAGCCCAGAACTCCAGGCGGTGTTCTGCTTCGGGCAGACCGCTTTTCATGGCGATATGTGCATAAGAGGGGAAGTAGATAGAAGCCACACTCTGATATTTGCCTTTAGGCACGCGGGCAGTGTAGTGTCCGTCTTTGCCGGTGACGACTTCTACGACATCGTTGAACTGCGGGTTTTGCCACCAAACACTGGCACTGTCTATCGGTTGCCCGTCATAGTCTGTCACACGACCGGAGATGGTCACTGAGTCTTGTTGCTGTGCATAAGCGACACTGCACAGAAGCATGACGAGTAGAGTAGAGAAAAGTTGCTTCATGGTTGGTTTGCAGTATTATTCTGTGATTAAATCGCCCGCCACTTGGCGGACGATTTATAATGAGTTCCGTAAATCAGACGTTGAACCGGAAGTGCATGATGTCTCCGTCCTGCACCACGTATTCTTTGCCTTCCACGCCCAGCTTTCCGGCTTCGCGTACGGCGGCCTCACTGCCATACTGAATGAAATCTTCGTACTTGATAACCTCGGCGCGGATGAATCCTTTTTCAAAGTCGGTGTGGATAACTCCGGCACATTGCGGAGCTTTCCAGCCTTTCTGGTAGGTCCATGCTCTCACTTCCATTTCTCCGGCGGTGATGAAGGTTTCCAGGTTCAGCAATTGGTAGGCTGATTTAATCAGGCGGCTTACGCCGGATTCTTTTAATCCTACTTCTTCAAGGAACATCTGGCGATCTTCATATGTTTCCAGCTCGGCGATGTCCGCTTCGGTCTTGGCGGCTACAATCAGGATTTCGGCATTTTCGTCCTTCACTGCTTCGCGCACCATTTCCACGTATTTATTGCCATTCACTGCGCTTGCCTCGTCCACGTTGCAAACGTACATCACCGGTTTGCTGGTCAGGAGGAAAAGCTCTTTGGCAATCTTCTGTTCGTCTTTGGTCTCGAACTGCACGGTGCGTGCGCTCTTGCCTTGTTCCAGTGCCTCTTTATACTGTACCAGTACGTCGTAAGCCAGCTTGGCAGCTTTGTCGCCACCTGTCTGTGCTTGCTTCTGCACTTTCTGGATGCGGCTTTCAATGGTTTCCAGGTCTTTCAGTTGCAACTCGTAGTCGATGATTTCCTTGTCGCGCACCGGGTTGATGCTTCCGTCTACGTGTGTCACGTTTTCATCGTCGAAGCAACGCAGCACGTGAATGATAGCATCCGTTTCACGAATGTTCGCGAGGAATTTGTTACCCAGTCCTTCGCCTTTGCTGGCACCCTTTACGAGTCCGGCAATATCCACGATTTCCACCGTAGTGGGCACGATGCGGCCCGGATGTACCAGTTCGGCGAGCTTCGTCAGGCGCTCATCGGGCACGGTGATTACACCTACATTCGGTTCTATTGTACAAAAAGGGAAGTTTGCCGCCTGCGCTTTTGCGTTGGACAAACAGTTGAAAAGTGTTGATTTACCTACGTTCGGCAAACCAACAATACCACATTGTAAAGCCATTATCTATTTTGTTATTACTTATTTTCTTGCTGCAAAGATAGGTATTCTTCTGTTTATCTGATAAAAGATTAGGTTTTAATTAACGTTGCCCTATGTCTTTCAATGCTATGTAGTGTTATTCTGTATATTTTTTCCATATATCTATATGGAAATAGATAGGCAATATAAAGGTACTTTCTACACACAAACCTCTTTGTCTGGCAGGCTTCCAAGCTGGCATGGAAAGAACGAGGCGTTTTGCCTCTTGATCCAGCATTGATGATACACTCCGGAGGATTTTTGGATCGGTAGCTTTGCCCTTTTTGTCAATAGTGAACTGTATTAGTACTTCTCCTTCTTCTCCTTGCTTAAAAGCTTCCTGAGGATATTGTTGGTTTTCTTTAAAGAATTTGTATAAAGCTTCTTCACCATCTGGGAAATAGGCATCTGCATATACAAGTTCAAACGTACCATCACGGTCGTCTTCATAAGGTTCACCTTTTTCAATGATTATCTTATCTTTTCTTACATGTACATTTTTCAATCTTTGAATACGTGGTTGCATTTGTACTATGAAGCCGGTAGTATCTTTATCCTGTAATTGTCTGTATGCATCTTCTTTTCCTGCATAGGTGAAGTATAGGGTTTCTTTAGGTTTGGCATCTATGTAGAAATTTCCGTTTGAGTCTGAAATTGTTCCACGCATACTTCCGGGTATGTAGATACTTACCTTGGGGAGAGCGTTGTTATCTGTATCCACAACCTTTCCCTTAAAGAATATCCTGTCTGGATTAAGTGGTTCAAAAGGTCTGATTTGCGCTTTCAAAAATGAGGGAAAGAATAGTAATATGCCAAGTATGGCATTATAATAAAGTGCTTTCATTATCGGAGGTTTAATTGTTTTTTTCTTCTGAAAATAATTTGTTGAATGTTCTTTTGAGCAAATCTTCGTTTAGGATAATAGTTTGTAGTTCTTTCAGGCGTTCTGTATTCTTGGAGTCTGGAAGCCAGAGCTTCAGATATCCTCCCGGTGCATATTTATCCATTAAATGCTGATGAAAACGTTGATAGTGCCATTCTTTATCTGCTTCTGGTTGTTGTTTCAGCCCGTATTGTACAGTGCGGCGTAGAGTGATAGTGGGGTCAATCACGCGATCTGCTTCTGCGACTATTTTTCCGTAAATACTCCGAGGTTCATGGTCCGTAGATGCCCGATGGTCTTCTACCGCCTCCTTCATGGTTTCTATTTCTTTTTCATTGAACCATTGGCGGAGAGCGGCATCTTGCTTCAGAATCTCACCTGAGATTAGGTGATGTGTAGCACGATCATGACAAAGTCCGGTATCGTGGTAAGCGGCAATAGTATATGCCATATTTTCATTTACACCATACTGTTTGGCAAGTGAAAGGCTCTCTCCTATAACGGCCTGTACGTGCGAGAGGTTATGAGCCTTGTCGAACTTCTCATAACGTGGAATGATTTCTGTTTCAATGTAGTGGGTGAGGTTGGCAGGTATCATAAATAGATGTTTTTTTTGAAAGGCAAAGTTATGAAAAAAGCCGGAATACATCGCGTATTCCGGCTTTCGTTGGTGTACAAAACTTATAAAGGTTTCGGTTTGTTCAATTTGTTAGAATTTTAAGAGAGTATCTGTAAGATTTACAGGCTTGGATTGTCCATCGTAACCGTCATGTCAGGTACAAGGACGTATGCTTTTTGTTTACTGTTCCATTTATAATAAGTGGTAGTGATGCTTTTTCCCTGATAGGCGTAGCAAATGCGAAGGTCGTTTTCCCAAGTATTCTTTTGGCTGTTCCACTTCATAGTTTCGCTTTCCGTCATACGTTTTTGGTCATCATACTTGTAGCTGTACTTCATGTAGTTTGCTAAAGTTCCACTGTCCATCTTGTAAACGGTTTGCCCAACCATCATTCCGTCTTTCTCTTCCGAATTGTAAATAAGGTTGTTTTTGTTAGCTGCAGAAGCTGCCATAGCACTAAAAAGAATTACTGCTGATAAAGCAACTGTTTTTAAAAATACTTTTGTTCTCATGGTTCTATATGTTTTTAAGTTATCTCTTGCTATATTCTATCAATATGTCATTGAATTCGCTGCAAAGGTACGTATTTAATTGACATAAATATCATATATGAATTAAATATAGTCAAAATGTCAAGTGTGGTTGCTTCCTTATGCTTTCTTTTTGCCAAGATTGATGACAAAAAAATATCCGGCAGTGATGTTGCCGGATATTATGGTGAGCAAACTGTATTTCGAACAGATTACTTCAGTTGCTTTCTGATTGTAAGTTAAATAAAGTTATAGGTGGAGTTAATGGGCTTCCAACCAGTTTTTTCCCCACCCGCAATCGGCTCTCAGGGGTACGTGCATGCGATATGCACGTTCCATTTCTTCAATTACAATTTGTTGCACAAACTCTTTTTCAGCCTCTGGAACGCTGAAATTTAGTTCGTCATGGACCTGTAAAATCATCTTTGCTTTCAGATTGTTACTTTGAAAGCGTTTGTAGATGCGTGCCATGGCAACTTTAATGATATCAGCTGCACTTCCCTGGATAGGCGCATTGATGGCATTGCGCTCTGCATATCCGCGTACGGTTGCGTTGCGGGAGTTGATATCGGGCAGGAAACGTTTGCGGTGGAAGATCGTTTCCACATATCCTTGTTCGCGTGCTATCTGAATGCTTTTATCCATATATTCACGAACTTGCGGGTAGGTTTCGAAATACCCGTCGATCAATTCTTTGGCTTCTTTACGGTCCACATTCATACGTTCTGCCAGTCCAAAGATAGAAATACCGTAGATGATACCGAAATTGGCTGTCTTGGCTTTGCGACGCATGTCGGAAGTGACGTCCTTTATGTCTACCTTATATATTTTAGCGGCAGTGGCGGCATGAATATCATAACCGCTGAGGAAGGCGTCAATCATATTCTTATCTTCGCTTAGATGTGCCATAATGCGCAACTCTATCTGTGAATAGTCGGCGGAGAAGAACTCGCAACCATCGTCCGGAATGAAGGCTTTACGGATTTCCTTACCGTCTTCGTCGCGGATAGGAATGTTTTGCAGGTTCGGGTTACTGGAACTGAGTCGTCCGGTAGCTGTGACTGCCTGGTTAAAAGAAGTATGAATACGCCCTGTGCGTGGATTGATCAGTAGGGGGAGAGCATCGATATACGTTCCTAATAATTTTTTCAATCCACGGTATTCGAGGATCTTTCCGATAATCTCATGTTTATTGCGCAGGCTTTCCAGTACCTCTTCCGAAGTGACGTATTGTCCTGTCTTGGTTTTCTTTGCCTTATCTGTAATCTTTAGTTTGTCGAACAGGATTTCGCCCACCTGCTTGGGTGAAGCTATATTGAACGTTTCCTCTGCCAGTTCATAGATTTCTTTTTCTATCTCTTGCAGGCGGACAGTGAAATGCTCGGAGGTTTGTTTCAGTGCTTCGGTATCAATGCGCACCCCGTTACTTTCCAGATTGGCAAGTACGCGTACGAGCGGCATTTCTATTTCATAGAAGAGATGTTCAACTCCCTGCTTCTTCAATTCTTCTTCAAGTACATTCTTTAGCTTTAAAGTAATGTCTGCATCTTCGCATGCATATTTGTAAACTTCTTCTGGTGGAAGGTCCCGCATGTTCTTTTGGTTCTTTCCTCTCGGGCCGATAAGTTCATCAATGTGGATGGTTTGATAATGCAGGTAAATTTCTGCCAGGTAATCCATGTTATGACGAAGTTCGGGTTGCAAAACGTAATGTGCGATCATGGTGTCGAAAAGTTCACCTTTCACTTCCATCCCGTAATTTTGAAGAACAAGAATATCGTACTTGATATTTTGTCCGACTTTCATTGAATTTTCATTTTCGTAGAGCGGCCGGAACTCATTTACTATTTTTAACGCTTCTTCCCGTTCTGCCGGAACCGGAACATAATAAGCCTGATTTTCGGTATCGCTGAAGCTCATCCCTACCAATTCTGCTTCCATTGGTTCGGCTGAAGTCGTTTCTGTATCTATTGAGAGAATTTTAGTTGTAAGCAACTTTTTAATAATTTTGCTCCTTTTCTCTTCTGTATCAATGAGTTGGTAGTCTGCATTGATGGTTTCTAAACGCGCGAGATTTGAATTTTTGGAATCTTCCGGCCCGTTGGACGCAAATTCTTCAAACAAATTGCCTTGAATCGGACCGTTATTTTGAGTAAAAAGCGGGCCTGGTGAAAAAAGATCGGGAGCAACGGAAGAAGGGGAGGGGGAGCTACTCTTTTTGAGTACACGGTCAATGAGTGTACGGAATTCCAGTTCTTCGAAAATTTTCCGGAGTTCTTCTTCATTCGGTTCTTCACGAACGAGAGCTTTCATGTCAAGTTTGATGGGAACATCGATTTTGATTGTTGCAAGGAATTTGGAGAAGGTAATCATTTCCCGGTTATTTTCGACTTTCGTCTTCAATGCACCTTTTAGTTCATCGGTGTGCTCCAGAAGATTTTCGATACTGCCGAATTCACTGATCAGCTTTTGTGCGGTTTTCTCTCCGACACCGGGACATCCGGGAATATTATCGGAGGCATCCCCCATTAATCCCAGCATGTCAATAACCTGCTGGGTGGACTGAATGTCGAATTTAGCTTTTACCTGTTCTATTCCCATAACCTCAAACCCGCCGGTATGTTTGGGACGGTACATGAATACATTTTCAGATACTAATTGGCCATAGTCCTTATCGGGAGTCATCATGTAAGTGGTGATGCCTTGTTGTCCTGCCTCAGTGGCAAGCGTACCGATGACGTCGTCGGCTTCGTATCCCGCTACTTCCAGGATGGGAATGCGGTATGCACGTATAATATCCTTTATAATAGGTACGGAAAGGCGGATAGCTTCCGGAGTTTCCTCACGTTGTGCCTTATATTGTTCGTAGGCCTCATGGCGGAAGGTCGGTCCGGCGGGATCGAAAGCGACTCCGATGTGAGTAGGATTCTCTTTTTTGAGTACTTCTTCCAGGGTATTTACAAAGCCCAGAATGGCGGAAGTATTGAACCCTTTGGAGTTAATCCGAGGGCTCTTGATGAACGCGTAATAGGCGCGATATATCAATGCATAGGCATCGAGAAGAAACAGTTTATCGTCAGAATTCATATATTTATCCTTTTTTTCATGGTAAAAGTACAAAAAAATACCGTATTAAGTGTTTTATTACTATTTTTGTGGGAAAATAGCGATGCATGGACAACTCATCACTCATAAAAACTCCGATAGCGGCAGAACTGGACGATTTCAAAAAGCTGTTTGATAATTCGCTTACCAGTTCCAACTTTTTGCTGAATGAAGTAATCTCACACATTCGACAAAAGAACGGGAAGATGATGCGTCCGATTTTGCTGCTGCTTGTGGCAAAGCTATATGGACGGATTTGTCCCGAATCACTTCATGCGGCGGTTTCCCTTGAATTATTACATACGGCCAGTCTGGTACACGATGATGTGGTGGATGAAAGCACCGAGCGTCGCGGACAGCTGTCGGTGAATGCTATTTATAATAATAAGGTAGCGGTACTGGTGGGTGACTACCTTTTGGCAACCGCACTTGTGCAGGTAGGCAAGACGCATAATTACGCTATTATTGATGTGGTTTCCCGTCTGGGACAGAATTTATCTGAGGGCGAACTTCTTCAACTTTCTAATGTAAGTAATCTCCAATTCTCCGAAGAAATCTATTTTGATGTGATCCGTAAGAAGACGGCTGTGCTCTTTGCAGCTTGTACCAAATCGGGTGCTCTCTCGGTAGGAGTGACCGATGAACAGGCGGAATTTGCGCGCCAGTTCGGTGAATATATCGGTCTTTGCTTCCAGATTAAGGATGATATATTCGACTATTATGATAGTAAGGAGATAGGTAAGCCAACAGGAAACGATATGTTGGAAGGCAAACTGACCCTTCCCGTTCTTTATGCCTTGAACTCTACCAAGGATGAAAGTGCGGAAGAGATTGCCGTCAAAGTGAAAAATGGTACTGCCTCGGCCGATGAAATCGCCCGATTAATCGAATTTGCCAAGCAACAAGGTGGCATTGAATATGCAGTGCAGACCATGTTTGCCTATAAGGAAAAAGCGCTTTCATTATTGGCATCCTTGCCTGATTCAGATGTAAAAGCCGGCCTTGCTGCTTATTTGGATTATGTAGTGGACCGCGATAAGTGATTTCCCCGAAAATTTTGTACTGCCTTCATAATATAAAAGCCTGACAGAATTTCCTGTCAGGCTTTTATATTCAGTTTTACTTCTATCTTTAGAAAAACTTTATTTCCATGCCTTTAATATCCGAAAGTAGAAGGTTGGCCAGGCGGCTGGTTCCCAAACGGAACCATTGGTTGTCGAGCCATTCTTCGCCAAGCACCTCTTTGACGATAGTGTAGTAGATGACGGCGTCATTTACGGTATTAATGCCTCCGGCAGGTTTGAAACCTACTTTATTGCCGGTTTTATCGTAATATTCTTTAATAGCCCGGCACATTACATAAGCAGCTTCCGGGGTTGCAGCGGGTGGTTGTTTCCCGGTAGATGTCTTTATAAAGTCTGCGCCCGAATACATAGATAGGATAGAGGCTTTCATGATATTGGAAGCACTCTTCAGAGCGCCTGTTTCCAGAATCACTTTCATGTGATGTTCCTTGCAGACATCTTTCAGTTCCTGTATCTCTTCGCACATGTTTTCGTAGTCTCCACTCAGGAATTTGCCTACTGAAATTACGATATCTATTTCGTCTGCACCTTCCATCAGTGCCATGGCGGTTTCTGCTACTTTTACTTCTGTGAAGGTTTGTGAGGAAGGAAAACCTGCCGAAACACAGGCTATTTTTACATCCTCTACTTCCAGGGTACTCTTTACGATTTCTGCGAAGTTAGGGTAAACACAGATAGCAGCGACATTCTCCAAATCAGGGAATTCTTCATCGAACTGATTTACTTTTTGAGTGAATTTCATCACGCTTTCATCGCTGTCCGTAGTGTTCAGTGTAGTAAGATCAATGCAGTGGAACAAGAATTTCTTGACCTCCTCCGTATGGTTTCCGGGCACTTTTTCTGCAATGATTTTCGCTACCTGGACAGCTACTTCCGTATCGTCCAGCTGTGTGTTGTACTTTGCCAATGCGGCATCATACTTGTTCTGGTTAGGTTCATTCTTCTCCATGGTCTTGCAATTTAGGATTATTGATATGGCGGGTGTTATCCCGTTGGGTTTTCTTCTCCAGATTGCGGGCAAACGCTTCAGTGACGTTTACACCTGTCTGATTGGCAATGCAGAGTAGTACCCAGAGGACATCCGCTATTTCGTCTTCGATATTATCTTTTTCTCCTTCTTTGAAGGATTGGTCACCGTATTTGCGGGACATAACTCTTGCCAGTTCACCTACCTCTTCGGTAAGGACAGCCATATTGGTGAGTTCGCTGAAATAGCGTACACCATACTTTTTAATCCAGCAATCTACCTGATGCTGAGCTTCTTCTAATGTCATCATTCCTTGTTTTTTGTATCCATACAGATGGTCACAGGGCCATCGTTCAATAATTCTACCTTCATGTCGGCACCAAATTCTCCGGTACCTATTTCTTTGCCTAATAGAAAACTCAAATCTTTGCAAAACTGTTCATACAGCGGAACAGAAATATCGGGCTTTGCTGCACGTATATATGAAGGACGATTACCCTTCTTTGTAGAAGCATGCAAGGTAAACTGACTGATTACCAGTATTTCACCGTTAATGTCGAGGATTGATTTATTCATTACTCCATTCTCGTCGTCAAAGACACGCAGGTTGACAATTTTTTTGCAAAGCCAGTCAATATCTTCTTGTCCGTCTGTTTCCTCAATACCTACCAATATCAGAAGCCCTTTCCCTATAGCGGACTTGCATGTTCCGTTGATTGTAACGGAAGCGTGTCCGACACGTTGTATGACTACTCTCATGTTCTTTTTATCCTAATCTTTTAAAACTTTTCCGGATGCAAAGTTACGAATAAATTCGTGATTGCCTGCAATTTGTACGTATGAATATGTAGAAGGAGGAGTTAACTCCTAAAATATTCTTCAATAACTTTTGCTTTAGCTTCTCCTGTAACCTTCGTAAGCGCCTCCAGGGATGCTTCTTTTATGCGCTTTACGCTTTTAAACTCTTTTAGCAGAGCTGCTTTTGTCTTTTCTCCAATGCCTTTTATCTCATCCAACTCGGAAGCAATCTGTCGTTTGCTGCGTTTTTCGCGATGGAAAGTAATGGCAAAACGGTGTACTTCATCCTGTATCTGCGTCAATAATCGGAACAGGGGAGTGTTTTGTTTTAAACCGATAGTCTGCGGTGGAAAGCCATAAAGCAGTTCGGATGTGCGGTGTTTGCCATCCTTGGCAAGTCCGGCAATGGGGATATTCAGGTTTAGTTCGTCCAGAACTTCTTTTACGGCGCCCATTTGTCCCTTTCCACCGTCGGTGATAAGGAGGTCGGGTAGGGTTGCTTTTTCTTCAATAGCGCGCTGATAACGGCGTCTTACGACTTCTTTCATGGAGGCGTAGTCGTCTGCGCCTACTACGGTCTTGATATTGTACTTCCGGTAGTCTTGTTTTGAGGGCTTGGCTTTCTTGAATACCACACAGGCGGCAACCGGATCGGAGCCTTGGATATTTGAGTTATCAAAACACTCTATTTGTATGGGTAAATGTTCAAGGTGTAACTCTTCCTGTATCTCTTTCATCAAGCGGACGCTGCGCTGTTCCGGATTCAGCTTTTCGGCTTGCTTCATGCGATCGGCCTTATACTGCTTTACATTCAGAATGGAAAGATCCAGCAGTTTCTTCTTATCCCCTCGCTGAGGTATTGTAAAGACCACGTCTTTCAACTCCATATCCACCTCGAAAGGCACGATGATTTCGCGTGAAAGGCTCTTGTATCGCTCTCTCATTTCAATGATGCCCAGTTGGATAAGTTCTTCTTTGGTTTCATTCAACCGCTTCTTGTACTCGAATGTAAAAGCCTGGTTGATTGCCCCGTTTGTGATATGCAGATAATTGATAAATGCAGATTTGCCATCGCTGTCTTCCTCTATGGAAAAAACATCGATATTATGCAGAACATTGCTTACTACCTCTGACTTGGCACGGTAACTTTCAATCAGCATGTATTTACTCTTGACCTTTTGTGCATCTTCAAACTTCATTTCGGCAGCCAGTTCCTGCATTTGCTGAAAAAGTATCCGTTGTATTTCCTGCGTATTACCTTTGAGGATTTCCTTGATTTCTCCGATGTTTTTCATGTAATCATCCAGTGATTGCTTCCCTACACAAGGTCCGGCGCAGTTCTTGATATGATATTCCAGGCAAACATTAAATTTTCCAGCCCGGATATTTTCGGGTGAAAGGTTCAGGTTGCAGGTGCGTAACGGATACAGATGCTTGATAAGATCGAGCAATGCATTCATGGAAGGTACATGGCTGTAAGGGCCATAGTAAGAGGAACCGTTGCGTATGATTTTACGTGTCTTGAATATCCGGGGAAAATACTCGTTTTGAACGCAAATGGACGGATATGTCTTATCATCTTTCAACAAGACATTGTACCGTGGCTTATATTTCTTGATGAGATTATTCTCTAGCAGCAAGGCGTCTTCCTCAGAGTTCACCACAATATATCGGATATCGGCTATTTTGCTGACGAGTACTCTTGTTTTTCCCGGTTCGTGTTCTTTGTTGAAATAGGAGGAGACCCTTCGCTTTAAGTTTTTAGCTTTACCTACGTATATGATAACCCCTTCGGTATTCAAATATTGGTAAATACCGGGGCTCTCCGGAAGGTTTAATACAATTCCTTTCAGATATTCGCTGGTTTTAAGTTCAGGGTTATTCTCCATGTGGTTCTCAGGTCTCTTCTCTTTGTTTATAATGAAAGTACCGACTGTACGTCTACGTCTTTGTTGAATAAGTCTATTCCGTGCAACTCCTTCAGTTCTATGATGAAGTTTACATATATTTTTTTCGGATTCATCTTTTGTACTAGCTTGCAGGCGGCCTCCATTGTTCCGCCTGTGGCGAGCAGATCGTCATGTAGCAAAACTACGTCGTTCTCGTTGAGAGCATCTTTATGTATCTGAATGGTGTCTTTACCATATTCTTTATCGTAGCTTTCCTCGATGGTTTCTGCAGGAAGCTTTCCGGGCTTGCGGATAGGAATGAAACCTGCACCCAAGCGGGTGGCGAGGATAGGTCCCATAATGAAGCCTCTCGATTCAATACCTACCACTTTTGTGATACCTTTGTCCTTGTACATTTCATACAATGTATCTGAAAGTTCCTGAAGCCTTGCAGGATCTTTGAACAATGTAGTTACGTCGTAAAATAGAATTCCCGGAATAGGAAAATCGGGGATTTCCCGAATGCTTTTTGCAAGAGTTTCTTTGCTCATAATCAGTATTTTTAATGCGTTTATTGAATTCTTTGTTTCACGTGGAACGTATTTGCTTTATCTGCCCGAAAGCACCAACAATACGTTTATATCGCTTGGTGATACGCCCGGAATCCGGCTTGCCTGGGCTATCGTTTCCGGATTAATCTTCACCAGCTTCTGTCTTGCTTCGGTGGATAGGGATTGGATGGCATTATAATCAAACTTCCCTTTTATTTTGATGCTTTCCAGACGAGCCAGTTTATCTGCAATCATTCGTTCACGTCCAATGTATCCTTCATACTTAATCAGGATTTCAGCTGCCTCAATTATTTCTTCTTTTCTTTCAGTAACTTTATCCAGTTCCCGGCGGAAAGCGCTGACATGCTCAGCCATGTTTTCAAGCGTAACTTGGGGACGGTTTATAAGGTCGATCAATTTGCATCCTTGGCGGAGGGGAGTGGTACCCAATTGCTCCAATACCGGATTGATTAATGCCGGTTTCATCGAATAGTTACGAGTGAATTCTATGATACTATTGATCGAGTCACGTTTTCGTTTCAATAATTCATAGCGGTCGCTCTTTACAAGTCCGAGTTTCCATGCCTTTTCGGTAAGGCGCATATCTGCATCGTCCATACGTAGCAGGATGCGGTACTCGGCGCGCGAAGTGAACATGCGATAAGGTTCATCCACGCCTTTGGTTACCAAATCGTCGATCAATACGCCGATATATGCTTCGTCTCGTGCAAGAGTAAATGGTTCGCCACCGTGACAGTTTATATGTGCATTGATTCCGGCAATGATTCCTTGTCCGGCTGCCTCTTCATATCCGGTAGTTCCGTTTACCTGTCCTGCAAAGAATAGATTTTTAATTTTCTTCGTTTCCAACGTATGTTTTAGTTGAGTAGGGTCAAAGTAGTCATACTCGATAGCGTATCCGGGACGATAAATCACCAAGTCTTTGAATGCAGGAACTTTTTTCAGCGCTTCTATCTGTATATTCATCGGGAGTGATGAAGAGAAACCATTTAAGTAAAGTTCCTGTGTCGTTTCTCCTTCAGGTTCCAGGAAAAGCTGGTGTTGCTCCTTATCGGGGAAAGTAACTATTTTGGTTTCGATACTGGGGCAGTAACGTGGACCGATACTCTGAATCTGTCCGTTGAAAAGGGGAGAATCCGGCAACCCTTCACGTAATACACGGTGTACTTCCTCGTTCGTGAAGCAAGTCCAGCATGGCAGTTGTTTTAAGTGGCGTACGCTGGTATCCAGGAATGAGAATTTATGAAAATCACATTCTCCATCCTGCGTTTCCATGTATTCATAGTGCACGCTCCGTCCGTCTATGCGAACAGGCGTACCGGTTTTCATGCGTCCGTATTCAATGCCATGTCTTGCGATGGATTCGGTTAATTCGTAGGATGCAGGTTCTGCCATACGTCCTCCGGCAAGTTTGGTACGTCCTACGTGCATTAATCCGTTCAGGAAAGTGCCGGCGGTCAGTACGATGCACTTTGCGCGGAAGGTTACATCGAGTAAAGTGGTTAAGCCTGCCACTTCTCCGTTTTCAACGAGAATTTCGCGTACTGTATCTTGCCAGATATGCAAATTAGGAATGTTTTCTAATATTTCGCGCCATGCCCAGATGAACTTATTGCGGTCACATTGTGCACGGGGGCTCCACATTGCGGGGCCTTTGGAACGGTTCAGGATACGGAACTGGATGGCGGTCTGATCGGTCACTAATCCCATATATCCACCTAAAGCATCTACTTCGCGTACAATTTGTCCTTTGGCAATACCACCTACGGCAGGGTTACAACTCATTTGTCCTATCTTATTCATGTCCATGGTGATAAGACAGGTTTTTGAACCCAGATTTGCTGCAGCAGCTGCGGCCTCACAACCGGCATGTCCGGCGCCAATCACGATAACGTCGTATTTAAACTCCATTCATTCAATGTCTTTAAAACAGTGCAAAGTTACGAAAAAAACTACTACTCATCCAGTTTTTCTTTTTCTTATCATTGTTTAAGGGAAGGTTAGTGGCTTGTGAACCACACCAATCTTTCAGTTTTTTCCCGAGCTCCCTGTTCATCAGCATTCCGGCTGAAATATGCCTGAAACGACTATAGACTTGGATGTTTCAGTTGAAATGCCGATGAACAGGGAGCTCGGGAAAAAACTGAAAGACTGCAAGAAGAAAATAACACTTTGGTGTATTGAATATAATTATAACAAGCAATGTCATGATGCAAAACTAGCAATATTCTGCATTACTACATTGCTAGTTTTGCATCATGACGTTGCTTGTAGTTTCAGGCATGTCCGATTTCGAAGTAAGTGGAATATGTTAGAGGTGTGAAAAGCAAGTAATATATGTGCACGAATATTCTTTTTGTACAAGGAAAATTTATCGCTGATTATCAGGGCACTACAAAGTGTCAATTTCTTGTCGACAAGGAATTAAGAGTTTGTTGGCAAGAAGTTAACTTCCTGTCGACAAACTCTTAACTTCCTGTAAAGAGAGAAATAACAGTTTTTCGATTTCCTTACACAGTGTGATTGATAGGACGAATATATCGTCACTGTTGCAACTATAACAAGCTGCATTTCCATATTATGTGAAAAAAGTGTGTATGTGATGCGGACTAACGAGCTATATATCGGTGGTATTGGATATATAGATGCTGCATGTCCGATATATAGATGCGACATGTTCGATATATAGATGCTGCGCGTCCGATATATATAGCTAATATCCAGAATATGAGTTAAATTTCTATTGGTTATGTTTTGTGCATTTTTGTAGGGTTATGAATCAGTTACGAGCTACAGGCTACAAGCTACAAGTAGCTGCGCTATGTTCCGAAAGGCACTTGTAGCTTGTAGCCTGTAGCTCGTAACTTCATTCCTTTCTTTTCTGTTTAGAAGCAAAAAAGAGTTTTTTCTATCTGCCGCCATCGTATTCCGCAAATAATTTGATATATTTGGAAACTTAAAATCTGGGTGGTCAACTTATAGTCTGAATACGGTTTATGGAACAGCAACATCAATCTTTATCGGAACAACAGATAAAGGCGCAGCAGAAGACTTCGGAGAAACAGGCGGAACAGCCGCAATGTTGTCCTAATTGCGGGACACCTTGTCACAGTGGCGATAAATTCTGTGAAGAATGTGGCATGGCGCTTAAAGGAACTTCATGCATGCGTTGTAACTCTCCTGTTCAGCCTAATTGGGAAATATGCCCTCATTGCGGACAAGGACTTCATGCAGAATTGTGCTCATTCTGCGGTGCCTCGATGGAAGCGGATGATTTCTTCTGTCCTGATTGTGGTAATCCTCGCACAGGGATTATCTGTCCTGACTGCAATACCCTTAATTTCCGCAGTTTTTGCCGAAAATGTAATCGTCCCCTGAATGAGATGGCAATGCAGGAAATGCAAAAGGCGAAGAAAGACCCCGTCTTTCAGGAAATGCTGGCATTGGCACAGGAACTTGCCGATTTGGAAGAACAAATACTGAATACTGTCTCTGAAGAACTTCCGGTGGGGGAACCGGAACTGCCTCCTGTAGAATTGAGTGAAGCCGATAAGAAACTGATACAACAATATAAAGATCTCTTTTCAGGAAGCGGTTCTCTTGAAGGAATGCAGGTTTCCAGACCTGAACCGAAAGTGGAGGAACCTGTTCAAACCCGTCCGAAGATACAACTGAATGTGAAGAAGGTAGATCTTGACGAAGCGAAGCAATCTTATAAAGAGAAACTGGAAGAAATGAAGTTGCTGATGGAGAAACTTCGTCCGGAAGGAGATATGACGCCACAGATGCAGCGGAATTACTATTCGGCAAGGAAATTGCCTGTTTTGCGGAAATCCGTAACAACAGCGCCTGTTTGTTGGATATGTAACCTCTGCGGTTGCCACCATAGCCACCCAAGTGAGTGTGCCCAGCCGGAACTGGGGGGGACTTGGGTATATGAGGATGTGGTGACTGTTACAAAAACCTTTGAGTATCAGGATGATTGATCCTTCATGGGGCCTTGCCGGATTGGCTAATCTTAAAACTATATAGAATTATGAGCGACTTTAGAGACAGTGATAAAACACTGCGTCCCGGTAGTGCGGACGGTGATAAAACTTTGCGCCCTGCCCTGAAAGCCGAGAAAACCCTTCGTCCTGGTGAAGAAGAAAAAACTCTTCGCCCGGAAGATGATAGTAAGAAGACCTTGCGCCCTGGTGTAGCTAACATTGACAAAACTCTGCATCCCGGTGGAATGGAGGATAAGACGTTGCGTCCGGTTTCGTCAGATGATGCGACCTTACGTGCCGAACAGCAAAAGGCGATTGAGGCTATCACTCGCCAGCATGATACGGAATATCTTATTAAAGGTTTGAATTACAGGGTTATAAAGTTAATATCGGATGGGACGGGAGAAGCTCAGATCTTTCTGGTGGAAAATAAGGGAAAGCAGTACGTACTAAAACTCTATTATGTTGGTATTGAACCGCCTCCTAATCATCATATACTTGAAATTATAAGACAAACTCCGCGCTCGGGATTATTGGTGGATATCATAGATCATGGTCAGTGGGATAATCCGCGTGTTTCCGGTGAATTGAGGCATTATGAAGTAATGACTTACTGTAAAGGAGGCTCTTTGGATAAAATAAACCTGAAAGGAGACGAAAGAAGGCTTTGTGAAATTGCTAAACGAGCTGCTGCTGCCATTGATTTCTGTCATAAGCATGGGTTTATTCATCGGGATATCAAGCCGGGTAATTTCTTTTTTGCCGATGAGAATCAGAATCAGGTGCTGCTGGGGGATTTTGGTATTTCTGTAAGATGCGATCAGAATGGAGTTGCCCGTACGGACCAGGCTCGTACCCGCATTTATGCAGCTCCCGAAATGTATTATACGGTTCCCGGTGAGAATCGGGTGGAGATTGACACGAAGAGTGATTTTTACTCTCTTGGTATGGTTTTGCTCTGTCTGTGGATGGGCGAGAAAGAGTTTAAAGAAAGAGAATTTGAACTGATGAAGCGCAAACGTACGGGAGATTTGCCTTTCCCGGCGGATTTATCGGGACGAACGCTGCAACTAATAAAAGCATTGACCGCACCGCAGCCGGAAAAACGTTGTGGATTTACCGAAATCGTTCGTTGGGCTCGGGGAGAGGATGTATTCAGTGATTTTGTCGGGCAGGAAAGTAAACGTCGTTTCAGTATTATTTTTAATGCCGGAAAGAATCAGATAGCACATTCACCCGAACAATTGGCTGATTTTATGCGACAGGATCAGAATCTTGCCATTAAATATCTCTATACCGGTAAGCTTACGAAATGGCTGAATGATAATCAGCGGCCGGAATTGGTTTCGGAAATCGAAGATATTGTAGAAAAGCGCTATCCGAAGGACCAGACTGCCGGGCTGTATGCCGCCTGTTATACGCTCAATGTGGATATGCCCTATTATGATGTCAAGGGACGTCCGCGGACTACCGCCGAAGAAATAGCGCAATCTCTCATTGAGAACTTCAGCACTTACCAGACTACCTTGGCGAACGCGAACGATCCCCTGTTTCTCTTTTTTAATGCGCACGATCTGAAGCGGCTTACGGATAATGCAGCTCCCTTGTTTAATAAAAAAGGTCGCCAGCGGGAGGCTTTATGGCGTTTGATCTATGAGCTTGATCCTTCACGTCCTTATCAATTGATCGATGAAAAGGGGAATTTGGGACGTTGTAATACACCGGAAGAGATTCTTCATTATGCTTATAATCATATGTTGAGCGCTGATTCGTGGAATGATTTGGCGGAAGAGTCTTTCCTGATATGGTTGGCAGGTCGTGATAAAGGATTGGTAGGGAAGATACGTACTCAATTGAAAGGTTTCACTACATCCGATGCTGCGGTAACTTATGGTGTACTTTATAATTTGAGTCCTAAAGTTTCCTTTACCCTGCAAATGGACGAGACAGCAAATAATTATTATTTCACGCATACTCAAATAGCCCAATTCATCAATCAACAGTTGATGGTTTACAAGAATACACCGAAGAATGATCCGGATCATGAATATGCCGATTATATTCTCGGCATGCTTTCAAGTCTGAAAGGTTCGCGGCTCTATTTCTATCTGAAGTCTAAGGGTGTGTATGAGGATAAGATTGAATGGATAAATTATTGCTTTGAACTGAAATCCAAAGATAATCTCCGGAAAGCAGGCCCTTACAACTGGATTATAGCTACCTTTAAGATGATCAAGGGATTGGGCGCTTTACCTTATTATTACTTCAAGGATAGTGATAAGAGTATAACCGATTTGGACGGATTGAAGTCCATTCCATCGAAAGAAGTTAAGGCAGAACTGGAGAGTGGATATTTGAGAGACTGGCTTACTACTTTCTTTCAGGAGAATCCGTTGAAGAATCTTTCTCCCAAATTCGCATATGAGCAGGAAACGGTGAAATATCTCGAATTCATCGAAAAAATAGATAGTAAAGATACAGATGTTTCCAATTTCCGTATTGCCACCAATTTTGTGAATAAGAACCTGCGGAAAGTGCGTTTGCGTTGTAGGACACTGACAGTGATGCGTGTATTGCTGGGAATACTGTGTTTCATTCCTATTTTGGCTTTTGCAGCTGCATTATGCTTCTACGGGCTTCCGTTCACAGAAAATCCATTGCCCACTGTCTCCGTCGGTGCCATTGTGACGATGACTGTAATTTTCAGTATCCTTATGTATGTCGCTTCTGATTTCAAGAATCTTATATTTTGTATTCTTTTAGGTGCTATAGTGGGGTCGGTAATCTATTATGTGGTCTATTTTGTGCTCGAACTCATCATGCCATATGCCCATTATGTATTGGCCGGACTTCTGGTTCTGCTGGCTTATTATCTGATGAAAAGCTGTTATTTCAAGCTTCCGGTAGAGCGGAGCCTGCACAGCCATCTGCTGAATCCAGGTTTCGAGGAGACGGGATTGGAGCCGTTGCATTTCGCTTTCAAGGCGGATGTGGGAACGCATTTTGAATCTTCCATCGGTGGTGAATCGGTGAAATACGCCACCTATCTGAAGGAGTGCATCCGTAAGTTCATTTATCGTGCCGTGCTTTCCATGGTGATGGTAGGCTGGCTGGCCTACCTGTTTGTGCAATATACTCCGGCATTCGGTCTGGATGCCTCCCGTTTTCTGCAAAACGACAGGAAGCTTAAAGAGCTGGTAGGTACATGGGAGGGTACGTTCGAAGGGCGTAATGCTACGCTGAACATAACGAAAGCAGACTCGGAAGGTTTGAAGGCTACTATACATGTGCAATATACGAATCTGACCGATGAGACGCTGACGGGCACTGTGAATACCGTTACGAATACTATCCATTTTGACGATGTATACAAGAACGGTACTCTCGACGGGCAGTATAACGGTACGTTCACCGGCGATGGAATGGATGCTTTTGAAGGTACTTATGAGAATTATACGACCAAGAAACAAGTGAACTTCAGTTTCAAAAAAGCGAAAGCAGATGTAGAGAACTGATAAATGAAGATGACTATGAATTGTCCGAAATGTAATAAGCCGAACCGTGAAAACGCTGTTTTCTGCAAATGGTGTGGCACCAATGTGGTTACTAAAGCTACCGAACCGTTGCGTGAGTTGGTAGGGATGGAAACCGTCAAGAACCAGTTGCAGGATTTGGTAAATACTTGTGAGTCGCTCGCTTTGCGTGCACAGCGTAGTGGCATTTCCATTCGCCTGGGCATGGACATGATTATTACGGGAAATACCGGAACCGGTAAAACCAAACTGGCAGGAGTATTGCAAAAACTATTGTACTCCAGTGGTATTATCAAGAAGCCTGCCATGAAAGTAGTGGATGCGGTGGATTATGAGGAGTTTGCCAAAGAGTGGGAAAAGAATACCGCCGACCTGAAAGGGGGTATTCTCTGCATTGAAAATGTGCAGAAGCTTTTGCCTTCGGGTGCAGCCAATGATATCAATAAGCTTGATAAGCTGTTCAGCTGTATGGATAAGTGGAACAATGATCCGATAGTCATTCTTTCCGGGCTTTCATCGGCCTTTAAAGAGTTTCTGGTATCCAATCCTGATGTGCGCAATCGCTTTGAGTATTACTTCGATCTGAAAGATTTCAGTATGGAGGAACTGAAGCAGCTTTGTATCCATGAACTTAAAAAACGTTATGGGATTGCATTGAGCGAGGAAGCGGATGCCAAATTGGAACGTGTGTTTAAGAATGAGATGCGACAGAAATCAGATGATTTCGGGAATGGGCATTTGGCTGTGAAAAAAGCGGCTGATATCTTTGCCAATACTATCAAGCGCGATCCGAATGCATCGGTTGCCATTCCTGAGGATATTCCCGGTAAAGAGTTCCGGCAGAAGAGTTATGAGGAGATCATGGCAGAGCTGGATGAGTTTGTCGGCATCGATGAAATCAAGGCAATGGTGCAGAAAATCATTCATAAGATAGATTTTGAACGGGAACGGAAAGGTGCCGGAGCTAAACGGGAGGTCAAAGATCATTTTCTGTTCCTTGGTAATCCGGGGACGGGGAAGACAACGATTGCCCGTATCTTTGCTGATATTCTGAATTCGTTGGAAGTGTTGCCCATCGGTCAGCTGGTGGAAGTTTCACGAAAGGAGCTGGTTGCGGGATATGTAGGTCAGACGGCCTTGGCCGTGGAAAAATATGTGGATATGGCTATGGGCGGAGTACTGTTCATTGACGAAGCCTATACATTGAAGCAAGGTGATAATGACCAGTTCGGCCAGGAAGCAATTGATACGTTGCTGAAACTGGTAGAAGATCGTCGCGGGCAGTTTGTGGCTATTGCTGCCGGATATACAAAGGAGATGGGAGAATTTTTGAGTTCCAACTCGGGGATGGCCTCCCGTTTCAATGAAACGGTGACTTTCCGCGACTATAAAGCCGATGAATTGGCGGAAATTTTCCGTCGGCAGGTGAAGAAAGAGCATCTGACCCTGGATGAAGAGGCCGAGGCATTTATCCGTAATTACTTCTCGAAGATGTATCTGACCCGTACACGCAATTTCGGTAATGCCCGCGAGGTACGTAACACAATGGATCGTGCAATCAAGAATCAGGGAGTCCGGTTGCTGGAACTGAAGGGTACACCGGATTATGATGTATCTATGGTGCATGTACTGACGCGTGCGGATATTGAAGGTGAAGAGAGCAAAAATATCAAGAGTCTGGACACTGTACTTGCTGAACTGAATGAATTCGTCGGTATGGACAGTGTAAAAGCAGAGATACGTGCGTTGGCGAACAAGATAGCCATGGACAAGGAAATGATGGAAATGGGTATTGCTGACGCTGAGGTGACTCCTGTACACATTGTGCTGACGGGTAATCCGGGGACGGGTAAGACCACCATTGCCTGTAAGTTGGGAGAGGTCTTTAAAGCCATCGGTCTGCTGCCTACCGATAAAGTCGTGGAAAAGGAGCGTAAACATCTGATAAGTACATATCAGAATGAGACGGCCAAACTTGTGGATAAGGCTTGTGACGAAGCAATGGGCGGTATTCTTTTTATAGATGAAGCCTATGCCCTGATGCCTATCAGTGCGGGTGGAAGTAAGGATCAGACTGGAGTGGAAGCCGTGGAGGCACTAATGACCCGAATGGTGAAGGATGCCGGGAAATTCGTGGTTATCTGTGCCGGTTATCGCGCTGAAATGGAGGAATTTGTCAATAATGCCAATCCGGGCTTCCGGCGCAGGTTTAGTAATTTTCTGCATATCGAGGACTACTCGGCAGACCAGTTGATTTGTATTTATCGTTCTCTTATCAGGAAGAAAGGGAATACATTGACACCGGATGCAGAAGAGATGCTGATTAAGTTAGTCGATGAAATGGTGACATCGAAAGATGAGAACTTTGGAAATGCAGGGGAAATGGTGAAACTCTTTGAGAAAACCAAAGCCCGCCGTGCCAACCGGCTGGCACAATTACATGCCGGAGGACAGACCTTGACTCGCGAAATGTACCTGACCATCGAGGCGGAGGATATTCCGTATGATCCGCCAAAGATGATCGATGAAGAAGAGTGCATGGCAGAATTGAACCAATTGATCGGATTATCCGGCGTGAAACGTGAAGTGAAGGAGATTGCCGATTATATCAAAGTGGAGCGTGCTAAGGCGGAAGCGATGGGTAAGAAATTCCAGGGTGTAGTGGATCACTATCTCTTTGTCGGTAATCCGGGAACGGGAAAGACTACTGTGGCACGTATCATGGGAAATATTTTCTATTCATTGGGCGTATTGCCAAGCAATCGCTTGTTGGAAGTAACCCGTAAGGACCTGGTAGAAGGCTATGTGGGACAGACTGCCACTAAGACGGCACGGGTTGTGAAGCGTGCGGTGGGCGGTGTGTTCTTTATTGACGAAGCTTATTCACTGATGGGCGATAACTTCGGGCAGGAGGCTACGAATACCATTTTGCCGATGTTGCTTGATTATAAGGGGAAGATGGTTTGCATTGCTGCCGGGTATCCGCGTGAGATCCGCCAATGGATTGATACGAATTCCGGTTTGGAATCCCGCTTTACCAAGGTAATTCATTTTGAGGACTATAATCCCGATGAATTGGCGCAAATTTTTAGGATGAAGGTGAAAAAGGATAAGCTAACACTGACTCCTGAGGCAGAAAATGCCATGCATGTTTACTTCACGGACTTATATAATCGTCGTGAACGTAATTTTGCCAATGCCCGTGAAGTAAATAACTATTTCGACCGGGTGAAAAAGAACCAGAGTTCCCGTCTTCGTCACGAAATGGAGCGTCCTGACTTTGATCCGGCAAGCTACAGTATATTGTTACCTGAGGATATGGGATAATTGAATCACTAATCGTTAATCACTAAAGAAATGAGTACATTAGTCAACTGCCCCAAGTGCAGAGTTGAAATAGAAAGTGATAGTTACTATTGCGACCAATGCGGCGTTGAACTGTATATTTGCCCTCAATGCCATGTGTTTGGAAAGGGGAAACGATGCACGCAATGCGGTCAGCCGTTAGTATCCGCTAAAACTACAGCAGGCGATAGCAGTTCCAAGGACCGATCGGTTGCTCCGATTCCTGCAGGGCAACCTGCTTCTGGCGGAGCTGCTAATTTCGCGCCTTCATCTGCAAACCAAGTCGTGTCGCCTGTGCGTCCTTCCACTTCTTCTGTGAATTCCTCGGCTTCTCCTGTGAGTCCGGTTTCTTCTGAGCCTGAAAAGACAATGCGTCCGGGAGTATCCGCAGTTCCACTTCCTGTACGTTTGGTTTGTTCTGCCGCAGGCATTCGTTTAGGTTTGGGAAATGGTGCGGTGATTGGTCGCAGAAAGGGCGATTATGTATCTGCATTTGCTTCTCAGGGATATGTTTCCGGTACCCATGCCTGCTTACAGAAGAACGCATCCGGACAATGGGAAATAGTGGATCTGGATTCTACCAATGGTACGTTTGTAAACGGTAACCGTCTTTCGCCGAATGTACCTGTTGTGTTTAACATCGGAGATGTCATTCGCATAGCCAATCTTGATTTCAAGGTTGAATAGAATCGATGGAATAGAGCAAATCTTAATCATAGGTTGTAATCATTAAATCGCAAAATTGCCTTATGTTATTATTGAAATGTCAGCTTGCCAGTGATATGGGGTGCATACGTACCAATAATGAAGATATGATACTCTTCAACGGAGGACTTTATCGTGACGAAACATACGAACAAAAGTTTGAACTCATTCCTCAAGCTCGTTTTACGGCTTTTGTAGCGGATGGTATGGGCGGACACGAAGGTGGAGAGTTTGCCAGTGAGTTGGCTACCCAGGCATTCGACCGTTTTATTACCGATCTTCCTTGTGGACTTTCTCATGAAGTACTGTCCGGTGAGATAAAGAATTGGGTGAATGAAACTCATGCTCTGATAACAAATAAGGGCGTTGAACTTCCTCAATACGAGGGAATGGGAACCACTTTTGTAGGTATGTTCAGTTATGAAGAGAGCATCTATATGGTGAATATTGGAGACAGCCGCCTGTATCGTTATCGTGGCGGTATTCTGAAACAACTTTCGTCGGACCACTCCATGCGGGAACTGACCGGAGATATGACTACTCCATCCAATGTAATCTATAATTCGTTGGGTGCCGGAACATCAGCTTTTGCCGATTTCACCGAATTAACCGGCCAATTATTGGATGAAGACCTCTTTTTGATTTGTTCCGATGGTTTGAGTGATATGCTTACAGATGATCAGATTGAGGAAGTCCTTCAGCGAGAACCTACTGCAATCAGCTTGACAGAAGCTGCAAAGGCGGCAGGTGGCAGGGATAATGTGAGTGTTGTGCTTCTGCGGGTGATAGAATAGGAAGAGATAGCCGATCAAATGCACGATATAGGTTGATGAGTCAGATATTTTTAAAAAATATATTGCTATTTCTTTTTATTTTTGTTTCCTTTGTTGTCAAATAATCGAATATTTTAAAGTAAGAGTGAAGATGCAGTTTCCATTTATCTATCTGATCGTTTTCTGTTTACTCGTGATTCTTTTTCTGGTCTGGTATATTCAACGGACCAAGCAGCGGAAGAAGTATCTCGAACAGGAGCACAAGTATGACCAGGCTTTATTGGAAGTGCATGCGGTAGAGACTGAGTATTATATTTCTTTATTGAGGGATAAGCAAGAAGAAACTCAAAAACTGCTTTCTCAGAAAGAAAGTGAAATCAGAAAATTGGCCGATGAAAAGGCACAATTATGTAATGTGATCTTTAAAGAGACATCCATTTATAAAACAATAGAACGGCTTAGCCGTCAAAACAAAACTAAAAATAAACAGGACTTACGCATTTTATTGGAAGATGAACAGAAGAAACTGCGTTCTACTGTTGTAGAGATATACAAGGACTATATAGAGTATCTGCACCAAACCTATCCTAAATATACAGAAGACGATTGTCTATTTTCATGCCTCTCAATTTGTGGATTAGATGATTTTACCATTGCTCTCTGCTTTGGGAATGTCAATAAGCAAATTGTGGCTCAAAGGAGGCATCGGATAAAATTAAAGGTTGCTAATTAGCCTGCTTTTTGAAATTGTTATTACTTCTCTTTGTAAGTGGGTGATAAGTAACTAGTTGTGAAAATTAGTTGTTATCACTTATGTTCTTTTTTTTGCTTTTATGTCACTAACTTTGTCACATTACTAATTGGGATAAGTGTGAAAGACATATGGGTGAACGCATTACTATTAGTTTTTATCCGGCGGAAAAGCCTAAGAGGAAAAAAGGATTTTTTGTTCGTTTATTCGAGTGCATAAAAAGATGGATTAAGAGACTTCTGAGTTTTAGTTAACATATTTAATAACTTCTTCAAAACGCATTATTATGGATACAAATTTATTATCGATGTCGCAGCAATTCTCCGGGCTGCCAATGGAAAGCTTAATCGGAGGTCCTTTGAATGCAGCCGCTAAGGCGAATTCTGCAATGGCTCTTACGCAAACGATGTTTATGTTGGACACTTGCTTCAAAAAAAAGGAATTAGGTAGTAAGACCCCGCCTGTTTATAATTATGAGCCTATCATGATTGATATGGTATTAACTAGAAGTGTCATAACTCAGGGTATGGATCTTACTAGTGGAATTCCTCAGGCTAGTACTAAATTTAGTCTGCCTTTATTGACAATCCTGCCAATCAATTCATTAGCTGTAGAAACCGTGGATATAAACTTTGAAATGGAAGTAAAATCAAGTTTCTCTGAAGACAATAATGAAGCAAAATCATCTGAGACTGCAGGTGAAGGTAGTTTTGAAACTAAAATAGGCTGGGGGCTGCTAAGTACAACTATTAAAGGTTCGGCCAGTTATTCTTCAAAAGATTCTTCGACCCATAATACACATTATGAGAAGAGTAATTCTGCCAAGTATACGGTTAATGTACATGCAGGCCAATTGCCACTTCCTAAAGGAGTAAACACTATTATCGAAGCATTTGCACAAGCAATTCAGCCTATAGAATTGACCCCTGCTACCTCTTCTCCTACTCCTACTCCTTCTCCAGAGTAGTCTGAATGATAGAATGGTTAGGGAAGTTTAATATTAAGTCGAAATAAACAATTATGTCTGAAAACGAGCAAGTTACATTCAAACCTCAATTTGGGGCAGAGCTTAACATTGAATCCATCATTGGCGCACCTTTGGTGGCGGCCTCGAAAGCCAATGTTATGATGCTAACCGGGCAGGCTCAATTCTTGCTTGATTATTGCTTCACAAAAGAGGAGGGAAGTGATTTGCGACAACCTCTTATGATAGAGATGGTGCTGACTCAGCCGGTTGTTGATCATACGAAACAGCCGACTGATCCGGGATACATCTCTATCAACAAAATGGCTTTCCAGGTTCCTTTACTGTGTTTACTGCCTTTAAATTCTCTTGCAATTGATAAGATCAATGTGGATTTTGATCTGGAAATCACATCGGTGGGTTCTTATGATTATAAATCGAAAGTGAATGCGGATGTGCAACTTGTAGAGAAGAAGGCGGTTCTGAATGGAAGAATTGCTCCAGCCAAACAGGAATATAAGAAAAACTTCCGTGAACAATATGATAGTACTTTGTCAAGCCGTCTTAAAGTGAATATACATGCGGGCAGACTACCTTTGCCTAAAGGAGTATTGACTTTACTTGATTTGTATACGAAATCGATACAGCCCATACAAAAAATAGATAAACAGTCGGAAAAAGAAGAATAGAAGTATGATAGATCAAAATATCCCATGTCCGGTATGCAGGACCCAAATACCCGTTGATTTGCATTTGCTAATCCAAGGTGTACAATTTTCATGCCCTAATTGTCAAGCGGCAATTGGGTTAGCATCGGAAAGCCGCTCGGTAGTGAGTGAGGCAGTCGACAACTTTGAAAAGTTGAAAAAGATAGCACCTCAGAAAAAGTAAAATAGCATAGTGTCGAATCATAAAATTCATCGATATGATTAGTTTTAAATTGTTTGTAGAGGCTATCCATCATGCCATTGTAAGTGCCAGTGACTCGCTGATGGACAAGAATGAAGGCTTGCTGGATAAGTATTTTGAAAAGCCTGTTGACGGGGAGGGGAAAAATAAAGGGGCATTGGTTCCGAAGATAGTGCAACTTGAATATCCTGCTTTGGATGATACCGGAGCAGTTACTACTACAACAGTTCAGGTCCCTTTAATCACATTGGTACCTGTTACAGCCTCTAAAATAGAAAAGGCTACTGTGACGGCAGAATTTGCCCTGGAAGTTATAAATGATGAGCTACAGATCAGCTTCCCTAATAAAAAAACACCAGAAAATGCTACGGTAGGAAAATTGGAGATCGTTATTTCACCACAAGAATTAACGGATGGACTGGAATTGATTATCGAGGGATATGCAAATGCTTTGAAACGGCAGATTACCTGACAGACAAGGAAGTTTCAATTATTAATTTTAAAAAGTAACTACTAAGAAAGTATATCGGTTTGATGTTTAGAAATTATTGAAAATAAGAACTTTGCAAGGCGCTAGCTTCTTGTAAACAGACTCTCGACTTCTTGCTGACAAGCTATTAACTATTTGTCAGCAAGAAGTTTTTATGTAGTATCCATTTTATACCGGAAACCTCCTCATGATTCTGGCTGTTATATTACTCTTCTATAATTTCCCATCTTCTTTATTTCTTGCTATTGATCTCGCCAATTAGTGCGTTTTTCCCATATATCTTTCTATCTTAGCGAATAAATGGAAAGATTATTGCATTTATTGAGTCAATTGCGTTATTCAGAAAATGAATTTGTAGCTAACTTTGCTTCCAAACATTAAATAGAGTTACATACCATGAAAAAATTATTCATCTCGTTATTTTTAGTAACGTTTTTTATTTTGGAGAGTTCGGCTCAATGGAAACCGGCCGGAGATAGAATAAAGACAAAGTGGGCAGAACAGATCAATCCTTCCGATGTATTGCCCGAGTATCCAAGGCCCATCATGCAGCGTAATGACTGGAAAAATCTGAATGGTTTGTGGGATTATGCTATTATTGATAAAGGTGGACGCATTCCAACGGATTTTGAAGGCCAAATTCTCGTACCTTTTGCTGTAGAATCGTCTTTGTCCGGAGTAGGAAGGAGAGTGAACGAAAATCAGGAAGTAATCTATCAACGGAGCTTTGAGATACCTTCAGCCTGGAGAGGAAAACAGGTTTTGCTACATTTTGGTGCCGTTGACTGGAAAACCGATGTATGGGTGAACGATATTAAGGTTGGGAGTCATACCGGAGGATTTACTCCATTCTCCTTTGATATAACTCCTGCCTTATTGGCTAAAGGCAGCAACCGCCTGGTTGTAAAGGTTTGGGACCCTACGGACAGAGGCCCTCAACCACGTGGTAAGCAAATCAGCAGGCCGGAAGGTATCTGGTACACCCCTGTTACTGGTATCTGGCAAACTGTATGGCTGGAACCTGTTGCTGGTAAACATATTGAAAATCTTCGTATTACTCCTGATATTGACCGTCACCTGTTAACGGTAAAAGCTGAACTGACCGCCAACAGCACTTCAGACTTCGTAGAGGTGAATGTGTATGATGGTAATCAATTAATTGCTGCCGGTAAGAGTATTAATGGAGAACCTGTAGAAGTGGAGATGCCTGAAAATGCAAAACTGTGGAGCCCTGATTCTCCTTTTCTCTATACTTTGAAAGTTATTTTAAAAGAGGGGAATAAGATTGTAGATAAGGTGGATAGCTATGCGGCCATGCGTAAATATTCCACTCGCAGGGATGCCAATGGTATCGTACGTTTGGAACTGAATAATGAAGCGCTGTTCCAGTTTGGCCCGCTTGATCAAGGTTGGTGGCCTGACGGTCTGTATACAGCTCCTACGGATGAAGCTTTGCTATACGATATTCAGAAGACAAAAGATTTCGGTTATAATATGATCCGTAAACATATTAAAGTAGAGCCTGCCCGTTGGTATACATATTGCGACCAGCTTGGAATCATCGTATGGCAAGACATGCCGAGTGGTGACCGTAACCCCCAATGGCAGAACCGGAAGTACTTTGACGGTACGGAAATGAAGCGTTCAGCCGAATCAGAAGCTTATTATCGCAAAGAATGGAAAGAAATAATGGACTGTCTGTATTCTTATCCTTGCATTGGTACCTGGGTGCCATTTAATGAGGCTTGGGGGCAGTTTAAGACCGTTGAAATTGCTGAATGGACGAAACAATATGATCCAACCCGTTTGGTGAATCCGGCAAGTGGTGGTAACCATTATACTTGTGGTGATATGCTTGATCTGCATAATTATCCGGCACCTGAGATGTACTTGTATGATGCCCAGCGTGCAACTGTCCTGGGTGAATACGGTGGTATCGGTCTTGTTCTAAAGGATCATATCTGGGAGCCGAACCGCAACTGGGGTTATGTTCAGTTTAATTCTTCCAAGGAAGCTACGGATGAATATGTGAAGTATGCCGATATGCTGTATAAGATGGTAGACAGAGGATTCTCCGCAGCTGTCTATACACAGACTACTGACGTGGAAGTGGAAGTGAATGGCCTGATGACCTATGACCGTAAGGTTATTAAGCTGGATGAAAAGCGTGCTAAAGAAATAAATACACGTATCTGTAATTCGTTGAAAAAGTAATCTTCCGGGAAGGAGGAGGTTATGAGCCGAACGATTATAAAACTTTTCTTTTATTTGTGCATATTGACGGTGCTACCGTCATATGCACAGAATGCTGTTCATTACTATTTTAAGACAATGGACATCCGGAACGGTCTTTCACAAAATACCGTATATCAGATTTTACAGGACAGGAAAGGATTTATGTGGTTCGGAACTAAAGATGGTCTGAACCGTTATGACGGTTTATCTTACCGCGTATACAAAAAGGAAAATTCCGGTTTAGGCAAGAATTTCATTACTGCACTTTATGAAGACCATGAAGGAAATATCTGGATAGGGACGGATGGGGGAGTTTTTATCTATAATCCGGTACTTGATTCTTTCACAGCTTTTAATCAGACGAGTGATAAAGGAACTGTTATTAAAGATTTCGTAACCATGATTGGAAGCGATGAATACGATAATATTTGGATATCGGTGGAGAATCAGGGCTTGTTTTGCTACAACCATGAGAAAAGGTTGTGGAATTATCTGCATGATTCGGGCATGTCCAATGTAGCTCGTTTCTGGCTTAACGAAAGTGCCTGCTGGTTGGCTTTGTATGCTGACAATCTTTACTACACAAAGGATAATTTTGAAAGTCCGCTACAACCTTTTAAGGATGCAGATGGCAATGAGATATTTAAAGGAGATATCATTAACTGGCATGTCAGTGGTCCGCACAATTGCGTTTATATAGCTTCGGTTAACGGATTGACTGAGATAAACTTTACCACCGGTAAAACTCGTAGATTGCTGGACGCCTATGTACGCGTGTTGCAGTTCAAATCCGATGATGAACTGTGGGTAGGTACGGAGTCTGGTCTGTATATATACAATCTGACAAATGATAAGGTGACACATCTGTCGGTTCCTGGTCAGGATGATTCTTATGCATTGTCAGATAATGCCATTTATTCACTGTGCCGCGATAAGGAAAATGGTATGTGGATAGGTTCATATTTCGGTGGTGTGAACTATTATCCATATCAATGGACTTATTTTGAGAAGTTCTATCCAAGGGATGATCTCAGGGACTTCGGGCGTAGAGTGCGAGAAATAAGCGAAAGCAATGACGGTACGCTGTGGATAGGTACTGAAGACAAGGGATTATTCAATTATGACCCTGCAAATGGTAAAATAGTGCCTTTTGATCATCCTGCCATTTACAAGAATGTTCATGGACTTTGCCTGGATGGAGATGATCTATGGGTGGGCACCTTTTCCGGTGGATTAAACCGGGTGAATCTGCGTACCAGACAAGTGAAACATTATTCCAGAGGTGAAACTCAGAACTCGATGTCCGCTAATGATGCTTTTACCATTTGCAAAACCACTACAGGCGATGTTTGGATCGGTACAACAGCCGGTCTACTGAAATACAACCGCTCTTCTGACGACTTTACACGTATTGCTGAATTGAAGAGTATGTTTACTTATGATATATTGGAGGATTTCAACGGTAATCTTTGGTTTGCTACTTTCTCCAATGGAGTCTTTTGCTATAATGTCCGAAGTCAGAAATGGAAGAATTACCTGTCGAATGAAAAAGATTCCGCTTCACTCTCTTACAATAAGGTGATCAGTATCTATGAAGACAGCAGAAAACGCCTGTGGTTTATGACCTTGGGCGAGGGCTTCTGCCGTTATAATCCTGAGACGGATAACTTCACCCGCTATGATATGTCGAAAGGTTTCCCAAGTAATACTATCTATAAAATGGTTGAGGATAAGCGGGGAAATCTTTGGCTTACGACTAATTATGGTCTTGTCTGTTTCAACCCGGAAACGGAAAGTAAACATGTTTATACCACGGCTAATGGATTGTTGAGCAACCAGTTTAATTTCCAGTCCGGATATTGTGACAAGAAAGGGCGTATTTACTTAGGCAGTATCAATGGATTTATAGCTTTTGACCCTGAAACTTTTGTAGAGAATACTTTTCTTCCTCCAGTGGTCATTACTGACTTTTACTTGTTCAACAAGCGGTTATCGGTGGATAGTCCGGATTCTCCCATGAAGAAGAGTATTACTTATTCAGATGAAATAGAGCTTGATGCCAATCAGAATTCCTTTTCTCTTCAGGTGGCCGCTTTAAGTTATCAGGCTCCCGAGATGAATCGGTTAGAGTATAAACTGGAAGGTTTTAACAGTGAATGGTATACGGTAGGCAGGAACTCCATGATCAATTACTCCAATCTGCCTTACGGAAGTTATACGTTGCGTATAAAGGGATCTAATAGCGACGGTAAATGGAATGAAGCGCAACGTGTGCTTAAAATACGTATTCGACCTCCTTTTTACTTGTCTACCTGGGCCTATGTCGTTTATGTACTATTGGCTTTATGTTCTCTGGTTGCCGTTATTTTCTATTTTAGGAGAAGGACCCAACAGAAGCATCAGCAGACCATGGAGAAGTTTGAGCGTGAGAAGGAGAGGGAATTGTATACGGCTAAAATAGATTTCTTCACGAATGTAGCTCATGAGATACGTACGCCGCTTACACTCATAAAGAGTCCGCTTGAGAATGTGTTGTCGTCCAAATCGGTATCTGATGAAATCAGGGATGATTTGGAGATAATGGACCTGAATACAAATCGGCTGCTCGATCTGGTCAATCAGTTGCTCGATTTCAGAAAAACGGAGACGCAAGGATTCCAACTGAATTTTGTGGAATGTGATGTGTCGGACATCTTGCAAAAGACGTGTAAGCGTTTTAGACTTTCGGCACGTCAGAAAGAATTGGAATTTGTTATTGACTCTCCCGAAACGGTGTATGCTTCGGTCGATAAGGAAGGATTGACCAAGATTATCAGTAATCTGCTTTCCAATGCCATCAAGTATTCTGAAACTTATATCCGCGTTAGGCTGTATGTGGAAGAAGATAAACTGTTGTTTTCGGTTTGTAATGACGGTCCTGTTGTTCCGGCAAAAATGCGTGAAGAGATTTTTAAGCCGTTCATCCAGTATAAGGAGGGAGTCTTGAGCTCCGTATCCGGTACCGGCATTGGGTTGGCATTAGCCCGCTTGCTTGCCGAACTGCATGAAGGCACATTATATATGGAAGATTCCATGGAATGTAATTGTTTCTTGTTATCACTTCCGCTGAAGCATGTACAAACTGTCACAATAGAGCGAAAAGAACCGGTAATGAATGAAGAATCATCCGGAGAAGGAGAACCGGAAACCGGTCGTAAACAATGCCGGTATACCCTGTTGGTTGTAGAAGATAGTTTGGAGATGCGGTTGTTTGTGACCAAACAATTGTCATCGGAATATCAGGTGCTGACAGCCGTCAATGGTATAGAAGCGTTGAAAGTATTGGGAGAACATACGGTCAATCTGGTTATTTCTGATATTATGATGCCCGAGATGGATGGATTGGAACTGTGTGAGCATCTGAAGTCGGAGCTCGATTATAGTCATATTCCCATTATATTATTGACAGCTAAAACCACCCTTCAGGCAAAAATAGAAGGTATGAGGCTTGGTGCGGACGTTTACATAGAAAAACCGTTCTCTGTGGAATACCTAAGAGTGTGTGTGTCTAACTTGTTGAGTAACCGCGAGAAGTTGCGGGTTTCTTTTGCTCATTCTCCTTTTGTACAAGCTAACAGTATGGCGATGACTAAAGCAGACGAAACCTTTCTTAAAACATTGAAAGAAGTAGTTGTGGCCAATATGCAAAATCCTGAATTCTGTCTTGACGATATGGCGAGCCTGCTGAATATGAGCCGTTCGAGCCTGAACCGGAAAATAAAAGGGATACTGGATTTGACCCCGAATGATTACATTCGTCTGGAACGTCTGAAGAAGGCGGCACAGCTGTTGCAGGAAGGAGAATGTAAGATCAATGAAGTGTGTTACATGACTGGGTTCAATACCCCTTCTTACTTCACAAAATGCTTCCAGAAGCAGTTCGGAGTTCTGCCTAAGGACTTTATAAAGTGACAACAGGGGCGATTGGTACTATTTTCGCATTGTTTGGATAAATATTTATACTCTATATCTCAGGATTTTGCTATTTTTGGACTGTCATTTTATATCGCTGTTCCGCCTTCAGTAAAAGACGGGAAATAGGCTTTATTTTAAAGATTATATTATGAAAGATACATTGATCAGTAGGAGAGAGTTTCTGAAAGATATAGGGATGATTGGAGCCGGAGTGCTGCTATCGGCAAGCCCTTGGCTTTCTGCCTTTTCGGAAGTTGTAGAAACATCCGGTGAAAAGTGCCGTCTGGCTATCATCGGTCCGGGTTCAAGAGGACGTTTTTTGATGAGCTTCCTGGTACAGAATCCTAAAGTAGAAATTGCAGCGTTGTGCGATATCTATCAGCCCTCTATTGAAAAAGCACTGGAACTGGCTCCGAAAGCTAAAGTTTATGACGATTACCGGAAAATACTGGAAGATAAGACCGTTGATGCCGTACTGGTAGCTACTCCTCTTAATTCCCATTGCCAAATTGTGCTGGATGCTTTTGATGCCGGCAAGCACGTGTTCTGTGAGAAATCCATAGGCTTTACGATGGAAGAATGTTTCCGCATTTATAGTAAGCACATCAGTACGGGCAAAATATTCTTTACCGGACAGCAACGTCTTTTCGATCCGCGATACATCAAGGTCATGGAAATGGTTCATGCCGGCACTTTCGGTGAGATAAATGCCATCCGTACTTTCTGGAACCGGAATGGAGACTGGAGGCGGGAAGTGCCTTCACCTGACCTGGAACGTCTGATTAACTGGCGTCTGTATCGCGAATATTCCAAAGGACTGATGACCGAACTGGCTTGTCATCAGCTACAAATAGGGAGCTGGGCACTGCAAAAGCTTCCCGAGAAAGTGATGGGACATGGGGCTATCACCTATTGGAAAGACGGTAGGGAAGTATATGATAATGTAAGTTGCATATATGTGTTCGATGACGGAGTGAAGATGACATTTGACTCTGTCATATCCAATAAATTCTATGGTTTGGAAGAACAAATCATGGGTAATCTGGGGACGGTGGAACCGGAGAAAGGTAAATACTTCTTTGAAAGTGTCCCTCCTGCACCTGGATTTTTGCAGATGATTAACGAATGGGAGAATAAAGTGTTTGATTCCTTACCTTTTGCCGGAACAAGCTGGGCACCGGAAACTGCCAATGAAAACAAAGGAGAATTCATTCTGGGAGAACGGCCTAAATCGGATGGTACTTCTTTGTTATTAGAAGCTTTTGTTGAGGCTGTTATTACCCGTAGGCAGCCGGAACGCATAGCCGAAGAGGGCTATTATGCAAGTATGCTTTGCCTGTTGGGCGATCAGGCTTTACAGGAAGAACGGGTACTATACTTCCCCGATGAATATAAAATCAATTACTTGAATCATCAAGCTAAAACACCTGAAGCCGTATGAAAAACACAGTCATTACCGCCCGCCGGAAAAAGATAGAACTGCTGACTTTGCTGGCGTGCTTCATTATAGGCAATCTGGCAAATCTGTATGCCATAATTTCTTATGAGACACCTTTCTCGGAGATGCTGACATCCTTTTTCTATGTCCTCGCATTTTCGGGCGTGCTTTATGTCTTTTGGACAATCCTGCGCATTTTGTTCTATGGGATAAGAAGTCTGTTTTTGAAGAAAAGAGATGCGGCCTGAAGATGATCAAGATTCAGTAACTTAATTAATACCAATGATATATGACGACACGAAGAGATTTTTTGAAGACGATGACAATGGCTTCTGCCGGACTGGCATTCGGAGCCGGTGATGTGCTGGGAACCCGTGCTTCCACGAGGCAAAGGAAAGTGACGGACAAAGTGAAGATTGCCTATATAGGCATTGGAAACCGTGGCGAGCAGATTATAAGCGATTTTGCCCGTACCGGTATGGTAGAAGTCGTGGCTCTGTGCGATGTGGATATGGGAGCCGCTCACACCCAGAAAGTGATGAACCAGTATCCTAAGGCGAAACGCTTCCGTGATTTCCGTCAGATGTTTGACAAGGCGGGCAATGATTTTGATGCGGTAGCCATAGCAACTCCCGACCATTCACATTTCCCCATCAGTATGCTGGCTTTGGCATCAGGCAAACATGTGTATGTGGAGAAGCCACTGGCGCGTACTTTCTATGAAGGAGAATTGCTGATGCAAGCTGCACTGAAGCGTCCGAACCTGGCTACACAGGTCGGTAACCAAGGGCATTCGGAAGCTAACTATTTTCAGTTCAAGGCGTGGATGGATGCCGGTATTATCAAGGATGTAACGGCTGTGACGGCACACATGAATAATCCCCGTCGCTGGCACAAATGGGATACCAATATCTATAAGTTCCCTTCCGGCCAGCAACTGCCGAAAGACATGGAGTGGGATGCCTGGTTGGGAGTAACTCCTTATCACGAATATAACAAAGACTACCATTTGGGACAGTGGCGCTGCTGGTACGATTTCGGAATGGGCTGTCTGGGTGATTGGGGTGCGCATATCCTGGATACGGTTCACGAATTCCTGGAATTGGGATTGCCCTACGAAGTGTCTATGAAATATGCCAACGGACATAATGACTATTTCTTCCCTTATTCTTCCACTATCCTGTTCCGTTTCCCTCAACGTAAGGGTATGCCGCCGGTTGACATTACATGGTATGATGGCCTGGACAATCTTCCTCCTATCCCTGCCGGTTATGGTGTATCCGGTTTAGATCCTAATATTCCTGCAACTAATCAGGGAGATACGCCGGCCTCCAGTCTGAACCCCGGAAAGATTATTTATACAAAGGATTTGATATTTAAGGGTGGAAGCCATGGCAGTACACTTTCCATAATACCGGAAGAGAAAGCTAAGGAAATGGCAGGCAAACTGCCGGAAGTACCTAAGAGTCCGTCGAATCACTTCGAAAATTTCCTGTTGGCTTGTATGGGACAGGAAAAGACCCGTTCACCGTTTGAAATTAACGGTGTGCTGGGGCAGGTATTCTCATTAGGAGTGATTGCGCAACGTCTCAATACGCAAATATTTTTCGATCCTCGCACCAAGCAGATTACAAATAATGAGTTTGCGAATGCAATGTTGACCGGCGTACCGCCTCGTAAAGGATGGGATGAGTTCTATAAACTGTAATTGCATAGTATTAAATAATCAATAGAAGAAATATCAATATGAAAAAGAATTATTTGTTGCTTTTGTTTGTGTTTTGTGCGTCTGTGGTTTCGGCGCAAAACTGGGAGCCACTTTTCAATGGGAAGAACCTGAGTGGCTGGAAGAAGCTGAATGGTAAAGCCGAATACAAAGTGGTAGATGGTGCTATTGTCGGCATTTCGAAGATGGGAACACCTAACACATTTCTGGCTACAAAGAAGATGTATGGTGATTTTATCCTGGAGTTTGATTTCAAAGTAGATGATGGCTTGAATTCGGGTGTGCAACTGCGCAGTGAAAGCAAGAAAGACTACCAGAAAGGACGTGTACATGGTTATCAGTTTGAAATTGATCCCTCCAAGCGCGCCTGGTCGGGTGGCATCTATGATGAGGCCCGTCGTAACTGGCTTTATCCGCTGACACAAAATCCGGCAGCTAAAAGTGCTTTTAAGAACAATGAATGGAATAAGGCTCGTATCGAGGCTATAGGTAATTCTATCGCTACCTGGATCAATGGAGTGCCTTGTGCCAATATCTGGGACGATATGACCCCTGCCGGTTTTATTGCTTTGCAAGTACATGCTATCGGTAATGCTGCCGATGAAGGAAAAACAGTCAGTTGGAAGAATATCCGCATTTGTACAACAGACGTAGAGCGCTACCGGACAGATCGGAAAGCTCCGGAGATAAATGTTATCCCCAATACCATCTCTCCGAATGAAGCAAAAGAAGGTTGGACGCTCCTTTGGGACGGTAAGACTTCAGAAGGTTGGAGAGGGGCCAAACTGAATTCTTTCCCTGAAAAGGGTTGGAAAATGGAAAACGGCATCCTGAAAGTGATGAAGAGTGGTGGCGCTGAATCTGCTAACGGTGGCGATATCGTGACTACCCGTCAATACAAAAACTTTATCCTGAAAGTAGATTTCAAGATTACTGAAGGCGCTAACAGTGGAGTGAAATATTTCGTAAACCCCGATATGAATAAAGGAGCCGGTTCGGCTATTGGTTGCGAGTTTCAGATTCTTGATGATGATAAGCATCCTGATGCTAAATTGGGCGTGAAAGGAAACCGCACATTGGGTTCACTTTACGATTTGATTCCTGCCCCGGCAGACAAACCTTTCAACAAGAAAGATTTCAATACGGCTACGATTATCGTGAAAGGTGACCACGTAGAGCATTGGCTGAATGGTGTGAAGCTCATCGAATACACACGCCAGAACCAGATGTGGGATGCACTGGTTGCATATAGCAAATATAGAGATTGGCCTAACTTCGGTAATTCAGAGTCTGGAAACATTCTTCTGCAAGACCATGGCGATGAAGTTTGGTTTAAGAATATAAAGATCAAAGAGTTGTAATTAATAGTATGTCTTTGAAAAGGGTGAGTTGCAGAATTGTGGCTTGCCCTTTCATTTTTCTTTAGGAAACACAGACTTGGAAATGCCGGACGTTATTCAACATCTTTATAAATATTCACCTTCTCAGGGTGGCTTGCTTTATGCCTGGTTTCCATCCATGCATACACGTGTCGATATAATGCTGTGTGGCAGGCAGGGGGAGGACGTTTTGCTGTCGGTAGTCGATGCGGTGTACAAAATGCTGTGTCGTTTAGAAAAGATGGCCAACTATTATGATGCGGATAGTGAACTGGCATATTTGAACCGGACTGCTTCTACACATCCGCAACAGGTCAGCCACGAGCTTTATGATATGCTTACTTTCTGTGTAGATTGCTATACCCGTACTGCTGGATGTTTTGATGTAACTATTCATTCGGCTGACTATACACCCAATTTAATCCGTTGTGTTCAACTATCACCTCAGGAGCGTACCCTTCTTTTTTTGCGACCGGGAGTGACTATCAACCTTTCCGGATTCCTGAAAGGGTATGCTTTGGAAAAGACACGGAAATTATTGCAACATTATGAAGTGAAGGATGCATTGATCAATATGGGAAACAGTTCTGTATTGGCTTTGGGGCATCATCCCTTGGCTGATGGATGGAAGGTCAGTTTTGGACAGGGCGCTGTTCCAAAGGGGAGGGAACCACAGGAGTTGCTTCTTCAGAATGAATGCCTCACAACTTCCGGTAATGATTCATATGAGCGAAAACATATCATCAATCCTCGGAATGGAAAACCGGTGGAAGGGGAAAGAGAGGTAGCGGTGGTTACGGACAATGGTGCCATAGGCGAAGTTTTATCGACCGGTTTATTTGTGGCTGATGTCCGTCAGCGAAAAATTCTGGAAGCGGAATTCCATCCGCGTTTGATTCTTGATCTTTAAAAGAACTTTTCAACTGAAGTAATGAGATATCTAAGTCGTATCTAAGTCGTATCTAAGTCGTATCTGAGCCGTACTTGCTCCGTACATTCTTCGCTCAGAGGTACTTCTGGACGAAGAAACTACGGATTTGGTACGGAGCAAGTACATCTCAGGTATTCTGTATACAAGGATAGGATCTGTTTGTATAATATCTGTGTCAGAGGTATAGCCGGATACGCTACTAATACCTTTTTGCCTCGATTATTCTATAAAATGATCTTTTCGTTCTATCGGAAATAGCACATAAGCACTACCTTTGAATGGCTGGATTCAGCTTGTTAGTATCCGGAAACTATCAGGAAGAACCGGTCTTATGGAAAACAGAAAATGATGTTTAATTAAAACTTTAAATCTTATGCAGGTAAATACAAAATTCCTCGTGTGTTCGCTTATATATATGGGGAGTCTTTCTGCGAACGCGGCGGGATCGTCTTCTTTGGCAAATGAAACGGTGCACGTATCTGTCCTTTCGGCGGATCAAACAAAAAATGAACGGAACATTACAGGACGTATAATCGACGGAGATACCGGAGAGGCTCTTATTGGTGTCAGCATTCTGGTTAAAGGAGCCTCTATGGGTACGGTGACCGATGTTGATGGGAAGTTCTCATTGCCTGTGGCTACAGGAGATGTCTTGGAGATATCGTATATCGGCTATAAAAGCCAGTCGATAGTGGTTGGCAATCAGAGTGTCTTGGATATCCGGATGATGTCCGATAACGAATTGTTGGATGAAGTGGTAGTGGTGGGCTATGGCTCTCAGAAAAAAGTGAATTTGACGGGCTCTGTTGCTACGGTTAATTTTGATGATAAGACCTTGTCGCGTCCCGTAACTACGCTTGCCTCTACTTTATCGGGTATGGTGGCCGGACTGAATGTGATGCAGACATCCAGTAAACCCAACTCGGAATCATCTACTCTGCGTATTCGCGGTACAGGTACTTTAAATGATTCTGCACCATTGGTGTTGGTCGATGGAATGGAGATGTCGCTGAATAATGTCAATCCTAATGATATCGCTTCCATTTCCATCCTGAAAGATGCCGCTTCGTGTGCTATTTATGGTAACCGGGGTGCTAATGGTGTTATTCTATTGACTACCAAGAAAGGTACGGACGGGAAAATCAACGTGACCTATTCAGGAAAATTCTCCTATAATACACCGGCTAATCTGATTCGCATGGTTTCAAACTATGCCGACTATATGGAATTTATCAATGAGGCTTCGGACAATGCAGGGCAGGCACAGGTATTTAGCCAAACTACCATTGATACGTGGCGTTCAGCGGCCAGCAATCCGAATGGAATATCCGAATCGGGCTACCCGAATTATGTGGCCTATCCAAATACGGACTGGTACGATGAGGTGTATAATCCGAAGTTGATGCAGGAACATTCTATTACGCTTACCGGTGCGGAAAAGAAAACCCGGTATAGCCTGAATGCCACGTACGTGGATAATCCCGGTCTGGTGGTAAATTCAGGAATGAAGAAATATTATATGCGCAGTAATCTGGAGTCGCAGGTCGCCAGTTTCCTAGCTGTGGGACTGAATGCATGGGGGTATCATGTCGATCAGGAAAGAAATAATGTTGATGATCTGAATGGTTTGCAAATGCAGAAAAGCACACCGGGAACCTATCCGTATTACGATGGGAAATATGGAGCTCCCGAAGCCCTCGAAGAAGATCCGGTAGTCAACAATCCGGTTTATTATCTGAATAGTGCGGGAGGCTCTTATAAAACAACGAAATTCTTTGTAAACCCTTATATTAAGATTGATTTCCTTAAGAATTTCCATTTGACTTCTAACTTCTACTACGATCATTATCGGCAGGAGAATCTGTGGCATTATTCCGATTATCAGGAAAGATTTTCATTCCAGCGTGGAGAAACGATGAATGTTCCTCCTACTTCCGAATTGCTTGCAGAGTATCCTGTGAAATATTATATTGATGGGAATCAGAGTTGGAAAAATACCACCACCTTAAACTGGGGACAGATTTTCAAAGGTAAACACGATGTGGCAGCCTTAGTGGGCTATGAGGAATTCCGTAAATGGGCACGTACTACCGATATTAGTAAGAAAGGGATGCTTGATACCAGTCTTACAGACTTTGACGCATTGACGGAACCTGATTATATCGACGGAAGCACTACAGAATTTTCATCCCGTTCTGTCTTTGGCCGTGTTACTTATACGTATGATTCCCGCTACTTATTGGAGGCGAATGTCCGTTATGACGGTTCCTCCCGTTTTTCTCCGGAGAACCGCTGGGGTATATTCCCATCCTTCTCGGCAGGATGGCGTTTGTCGGAAGAGAAATTCATGAAGAAGCTGAATTGGCTCGATAACCTGAAGCTACGCGTTTCCTGGGGACAACTCGGAAATAACTCAATCGGTAACTATGAATGGCAGGCTGTTTATGCTACGGCTCCCCATTATGCCTTTGGTAACAAGGAGGTCCCCGGGTTGGGTATGGGAAGCTTTTCTAACTACAACCTGGAATGGGAGACAACTACGGTAACCAACTTGGGGCTCGATTTTTCTATGCTGAAAAACCGTTTGAGTGGAACAGTGGAGGTTTATAATAAGTTGACGGATGGTATTTTGTATAATCCGACTTTGTCACCTACTTTGTCGGGGTTCAGTTCTCCCCGCCAGAATATCGCAGAGGTTACTAATAAGGGGCTTGAAATAACCTTAGGTTGGAATGATCGGATCGGTTCTGTCTCGTACGGCATATCCGGAAACTTCTCTTGCAACAAGAATGAAGTAACCAAATACAAAGGAGAACTTGTTCGCGGATGGCAGCAGAATGCGGATGGTAGTTCCACTTATTATACCAATCTGGGTGAGGTTTCAACAGGAGACTTACAGCGTGTTTTGGAAGGACACATGATCAATGAATTTTATGTGCTGAACGTATATAAAGGCGATAGAAACTATTTTAATGCCGATGGTACGGTAAATCCAAAAGGAGGGCCTTCTGACGGAATGATCCGTACGGAAGATGATATGAAATGGTTGCAGGCCATGACGGATGCCGGATATAAGTTCTATCCGAAACAGGGAATCGGCAAGAGTAATATCTGGTATGGTGATATCATTTATGCAGACTTGGATGGAGACGGCATTTATGGTGACGACGATGACAAGGATTTCCAGGGCTATTCTAAAACACCGAAGTATTACTTTGGCTTCCAGACAAATCTGTCATGGAAAGGCATTGACTTCTCTATGAACTGGGCTGGTGCTGCCGGATTCAAAATCAACTGGTATCAGTCTGGTGAGAATAGCAGTATAACCTGGTTTGGGTATGGAATGGGTAAAGATGTAGCTTATGACCATTACTTTTACGATCCTGAGAATCCGAATGACCCGCGGACAAACCTTACTTCGGCGAATCCTCGTCTGACCATGGATAAAGCGGCTCAGGTAAGTGCATCCGGGCAGCATATTTTGCATAATGGCAATTATCTGAAGCTGAAGAATCTGACAGTCGGCTACACGCTCCCTAAAGATTGGGTACAGAAGGTATGTATGCAAAATGTGCGTTTCTATGTTTCGGGAGAGAATCTGCTGACGATTACTAAGTTCAAAGGTATTGATCCTGAAATGATGAGTGGAGTGGGTTATGCTCCTATGAGACAATATGCTTTTGGTGTAAATGTTACTTTCTAAAATTAAATGGTATGAACAAGATTAATATAAATAGAGGAAGAAATCTGATGAGAACAATGGCCGCAGTGGTCCTTGTGGGAATGTCAACCGCAGGTTGCGTAGATATGGATTTGTCACCTAATGGAAAGCCGGCGGAAGGGAATGTATGGTCGACTCCTACCTTGGCGGAACAGACGATAGCGGGTGTGTATAATCAACTGTATGTGGATTATAGCGATGTTGCCAACGGATGGTTTGATATATGGTCCAGTACTATGGACTACGGTATAGGTATAGCTCCTACTTTTAATTTCTTATTCGCGACAAATTCTCCGAGCTCTGTTAAGGGAAGTTCTGCTCCCTGGCAGAGATTCTATAAGGGAATTATCAAGGCCAATGATGTGATTGGCAATCTGCCTACGGTCGAGGGATTTGATGAGACTAAAAGAAGCCGCTATATTTCAGAATGTATGTTTCTGCGTTGCTGGTGGTATTACAGGCTGAATATCTTGTATAATGGAGTTCCTTACTATAAGGATCCGATTAAGGATATTGATGAGGCAAAACTGGCACGTTCCACTCAGGATGAAGTCTGGGGGTATATAGTGGATGATCTGACTTCCTGTATCAATAATCCGAATTTGCCGGATAAATACAGTTCGGATGATGCCAATTACGGGCATATTACGAAAGGTGCAGCCTATGCTTTAAGAGGTAAGGTGTATCTGTGGATGAAAGAGTGGAAAAAAGCAGCTGATGATTTTCAGGCAGTAAAGGATTGCGGATACACGCTCTATAAAGGTGCGGGTGAGGAGTCATACAAGAAGCTGTTTAAGGTGGAAAATGAGCGTTGCGATGAAATGATATTCTCTTTGCAGTGTCTGGACCATCCGGATTATACGCAGAAAAAGAACAGAGGTTTCGGTAACAGATGCTTGCCGCCTGACCCTTCAGGCAATGGATTGGGATGGAATAATTATATTATAAACCCGCAGTTTGCCGAGTCTTACGAAAATAGAGACGGTAGTAAGTTCAATTGGGATGACATTATCCCCGGATATAATGATATGGGCATTGATAAGCGTATGGTGTATTTCCTGCGGAATAACATCACGGAAACTGAAAGAAAGAACGCAGTAGCTGCGGGAGCTGATATGTCCCAATATGATGCTTCCGGTAACGAGGAGAGGATTAAAAAAGCTTATGAAAACCGTGATCCGAGAATGGCAATGTCTGTTATAACTCCCTATGCTTCTTTTCTTGGTGGGGTTGAAGGAACTCCTAAAGAGTATGTGATGCGTTATCCTTTCCGTTCTTATACCACATACGGAGATTTGAAAACAGATACAAGTTTGAAGTTCTATTACTTAAATCGTAAGTTTGTAGGTGAAGGATTAGAGTTACCGAACATATATTCTGAATTGGATTTGCCGTTTATTCGTTATGCGGATGTTCTGTTGAATTGGGCGGAGGCATTGAATGAATTGAATGATCTTCCGGGAGCTATAAGCAAAGTGAATGAAGTGCGCGAAAGGGCAGGGGCCCAATTACTGGGAACCAATGAATTTACTCAGGTTACAGGAAAAACAGATATGCACCAGCGTATCATGAACGAACGCCATTGGGAATTAATAGGTGAAGACGTGATTTATTTCGATGAGATTCGTTGGAGGACCTGGAAAGATCTGAAGTTCTATAAGGATAAGGAAGGCAAAATGAACGGTATGACCCAGATATGGGGAACCAGAACTAATAATTATGCCTGGGGAGGAGATCATTACTGGAGTCTTCCGATACCGGCGAGAGAAATGCAAATGAATCCTAATATGGTGCAGAATCCGGGTTGGGATTGATATGATTGAGTCTCTGCATACTTCATAATCTCTTTATAGGGGTTATGGAGTATGTGTCGTTTTTTTATATGGTTATTAATTAAAATCAGATAGTTATGAATTTTAAAAAGCATCTTTTTTCGGGAATCGTTCTCCAGGGAATAGGTTTGTCTTTGTTTGCACAGACAGACAAACCTAATATCGTAGTGATAATGACAGACCAGCAACGTGCCGATTTGTGTGGACGCGAAGGTTTTCCTATGGATATTACTCCATTTGTTGATGAATTGGCACATCAGAACGCTTGGTTCGATAAAGCATATACGGTTATGCCGGCCAGTACTCCTGCACGTTGTTCCATGTTTACCGGCCGTTTTCCAACTGCAACTCATGTACGTACCAATCACAATGTGCGTGACATTAATTATGCGAAAGACTTGGTAACCGTTCTGAAGGAGAATCATTATAAGACAGCTTTGGTAGGCAAAAATCATGCTTATCTGAACTCAAAGGATATGGATTTCTGGTCTGAATATTCCCACTGGGGGAAGAATAAGCCGGTGACGGAGGGAGAGCGTGCTATTTCCAAATTTTTTAAAGAGGCAGTCGGGCAGTATCTGGAACCTTCGCCTATACCTTTGAAAGATCAGCAGCCCACGAGAATTGTGGATGAGGCCATAGAATGGATAGACAGCCAGAAGGACAATCCGTTCTTTGTATGGGTATCATTCCCTGAACCGCATAATCCGTATCAGGTCTGTGAACCTTATTACTCAATGTTTGCACCGGATAAGATTCCGGCCGTGAAGACTTCACGTAAGGATGTATTAAAGAAGGGAGAAAAGTATCAGATTCTGGCGGAGCTGGAAGACGCTTCTTGTCCTGATCTTGAAAGAGACCTGCCTCGGTTGCGTGGGAATTATATGGGCATGATTCGTCTCATTGATGATCAGATCAAACGTTTGGTTGAAGATCTGAAGGAAAAGGGATTATTTGAGAAAACTATCATCGTTGTCCTGTCCGATCATGGAGATTATTGCGGTGAATACGGACTAATTCGTAAGGGGGTAGGCTTGTCTGAGTCTCTAACCAGAATACCGATGGTTTGGGCAGGCTATCAGATAAAGAAGCAACCTAAGGCTCTGGATGCGCATGTTTCGTTGGCCGATCTTTTTCCTACTTTCTGTACTGCGATAGGTGATTCAATACCGGTAGGTGTTCAGGGACGGAGTTTATGGCCTATGTTGACGGGTAAAGAATATCCGAAAGAAGAGTTCTCAAGCGTTGTTGTACAGTTAGGTTTTGGCGGAGAGGATGTTCCTTTGGACGATAACTTGACTTTCGAGCAGGAAGGTGCACTGGGCCCCAATAAAGTGGCTCATTTTGACGAACTGAATACATGGACTCAAAGTGGAACTTCCCGAATGGTACGTATGGGTGACTGGAAACTGATTATGAATAGTTATGGAAAAGGGGAACTGTACAATTTGAAGAAAGATCCGTATGAAATTAATAATTTATTTGGAAATCCCAAGTTGATAGATAAGCAGAGCGAGTTGCTGACAAAATTGTTGGCCTGGGAATTGCGTTTGCAGGATCCGTTGCCATTGCCAAGACACCGTTATCATTTTAAGCGGAACCCCTATAACTATCATTTTACTGACTAATGAAGAATGTATTCAGGTTGTGTCAATAGAGTATTATCGAAATAGAATTGTATGAAAAAGAATTTATTTCTTGTCTGTTTGTTTATGTTTGGAACATTGGCATCTTGTCAATGTTCCTCTAAAAAGAGTGCTGACAATGCTGTTGTCAATGCCACTGAAACGCCTGTGCCTTTGGGCGATCCGTTCATTTTGCTGCACGATGGAGTATACTATGCCTATGGTACGCATTCGAATAAAGGAATTGAATTTTACACCTCCGATGACTTGCTGACCTGGAAGTATGGAGGGTTGGCATTGAATAAGGAAGATTCCTGGGCGGACCGTTGGTTTTGGGCTCCTGAGATTTATTTTGTAAATGGGAAATTCTATATGTATTATTCGGCAGATGAACATATCTGTGTAGCGGTTGCGGACTCTCCCACGGGACCGTTTGTTCAGGATAAGAAGGAGCCGATGATTGCTGATGAGAAGTGTATTGACAATTCTCTGTTTATAGATGATAACGGTACGCCCTATTTATCTTTTGTACGTTTCAATGACGGTAACAACATTTGGATAGCAGAGTTGGAAAAGGATTTGGTTACTATCAAGAAAGAGACAATGCATCCTTGCCTCCATGTAACTCAGGAATGGGAGAAAGTCTGGCCTCGCGTAAATGAAGGTTCCTATATTCTTAAGCATAATGGGATTTATTATATGTCTTATTCGGCTAACAGTTATGAAAGTCCATTTTATGGTGTAGGCTGTGCTACGGCTACCGATCTGATGGGTACATGGACGAAGTATGATGAAAACCCTTTATTGCAAAAGCCCGGTAAGCTGGTTGGAGTGGGGCATAGTGCTATGTTTACGGATAAAGCCGGCAAGCTTCGCATAGTCTATCATGCTCATAAAGATAAGGATAACATTCATCCGCGTGCCATGTACATCGGAGAAGTTTCGTTTGAAAATGTCGATGGAGTGGACCGCATGAGAATTAGTGAAGAGTATATAACCCCTAAACTTGTGGAATGAGGATTGTTTTGAGTCACAGAACTTCGATGAAAAGGGCTATTTTTATCGAAGTTCTGTTATAAGCCGTTGTTTGATTGATTCTCTTAAATCTTAAAGGGACGATATTTCTATTTATTGAAATGTTTCTTTTATTGTTTATCGCCAAATTGGGCTATATTTGACGTATGAATCTATAAAAAGCACGAAAATGAAGAAAAGAATAATAGCCCTTATTAGTTTTCTTTGCTATATCATTTGCTGGGCACAAGCAGCAGATGAACATTACTATTTCAAAAACCTCAGTATTCAGGATGGGTTATCCCAGACTACAGTCAATGCAATTATACAGGACAAGATGGGATTTATGTGGTTTGGTACCAAGGGTGGTCTGAGCCGATACGATGGGATGTCATTCCGGAACTTTAAGCGTGATATGACTGATAATCATAGTTTGGGAAACAATTTCGTGACTTGTCTTTATCAGGACAATAAAGGGAATATCTGGGTTGGTACAGATGCCGGGGTGTATATTTATTATTCTGACCAGGAGATTTTTATTCCATTTGACCGTCTGAGTGGGGAAAATACAAAGATAGAACGGACTGTTTCCGCCATTTCGGGAGATAAACGGGGCCGGGTATGGATAGCGGTCGAAACACAGGGACTCTTCTGTTATGAGCCGCAAAAAGGCCAACTTCATAATTATACATTGAATGAGTTCTCAGCCAATGTACAGAGCGTTGCTTTTGATAATAGTGGAACAATCTGGGTAGGATTTTATGGCAATGGTCTGTTCTATTCCAAGGATAATTTAAAAACGCTTCACCCTTATCTTTCCCCGAAGGATAGTGATGAGGTTTTTAAGGATGATGTTATCATGAAGATAGTTCCGGGAGCGTATAATTGCATCTATATAAGTTCCATAAGAAAGGGAGTGCAGGAGTTGAATCTGACTTCCGGTAACCTGAGAAATTTGCTGTTGATGGATGAAACCGGTGAAATGGTATATAGCCGTGACCTGTTGGTAAATTCGGATAATGAACTGTGGATAGGGGCTGAATCGGGAGTTTATATCTACAATCTTCGTACAGACAAGTATGTGCATCTGCATAGTTCTAAGGATGATCCTTATTCGTTGTCCGATAATGCCGTTTATTCGTTGTGCGAGGATCGTGAAAGTGGTATCTGGGTAGGTTCATATTTTGGAGGAGTAGATTATTATCCGAAATCCTATACTTATTTTGAGAAGTATTATCCGAAAGATGGGGACAATAATTTGCAAGGTAAGCGGGTCCGTGAGTTTTGTCAGGATAATAAGGGCATATTATGGATTGGTACCGAAGATGGTGGCTTGAACCGTTTTGATCCGAGTACCAAGACCTTCTCATTCTTTGCACCTAGTTCTGGATTTACGAATATTCATGGGCTCTGTATGGTGGGTGATAAGTTGTGGGTTGGAACTTTCTCTAAAGGTTTGAAAATTGTAGATACTAATACCGGTAATATCCTGAAAACCTACCAGAAAAATGATTCTCCGCGTTCATTAATTGATAACAGCATCTTTGCTATTTGCAGAACAACGACTGGTGATATTTATTTGGGAACGATGTTCGGTCTGTTAAAATACAATGGGCAAACGGATGATTTTGAAAGGATTACAGAACTGGCAGGCAGGTTTGTATATGATATAAAGGAGGATTCGGGCGGTAACCTGTGGCTGGCAACCTATGCGAATGGCGCTTATTGCTATAATGTGAATGAAAAGAGATGGAAAAACTATGTGCACAATGAGGGTAATCAAGAGAGCCTTCCTTATGATAAGGTTTTGAGTATTTTTGAAGATTCCCATCGTCAGATCTGGCTGACTACGCAGGGAGGTGGTTTCTGTCTGTTTCATCCTGAAACGGAGACTTTTACCAGCTATAATTCATCCAACGGATTGCCTAATGATGTCGTTTACCAGATCGTAGAAGATGCGGAGGGTCTGTTCTGGTTGACTACGAATAGTGGGTTGGTACGTTTTAACCCTGTAACTAAACAGGTGAAGGGATATACTACGGCCAATGGATTGCTTGGCGATCAATTTAACTATCGTTCCAGCTATAAGGATGAAGCCGGTAATATTTATCTGGGTAGTATTGATGGATTTATTGTATTTAATCCTAAGACATTTACAGAGAATAAGAACCTGCCGCCGGTGGTGATTACCGATTTTATGCTGTTTAATAAAGAAGTTCGTGCCGATGAAGAGAGTACTCCTCTTGATAAGAGCATTACTTTCTCGGACAGCATTGCCCTTCAGGCTAATCAGAACTCATTTTCCTTCCGTATTGCAGCCCTGGGTTATCAGGTGCCGAAAATGAATAAATTGATGTACAGATTGGATGGCTTTGATAAGGACTGGATAACTGTGGGGGAAAGCCCTATTGTGACTTATTCCAATCTGTGGCATGGTGATTATCAGTTTCGTGTGAAAGCATCCAATAGTGATGGTATTTGGGGACCTGAAGAACAGTTGTTATATATCCATATCCGTCCTCCTTTTTATCTGTCCATCTGGGCTTATTGCATTTATTTATTGTTGTTTATTGTTTGCTTTGTATATACTTTCTGGTATTTCAAGCAACGTAGCAGCAGGCAGCACCGTCGTCAGCTTGAGAAGTTCGAACAGGAAAAAGAACGTGAGATTTATAATGCCAAGATAGATTTCTTTACGAATGTAGCACATGAAATCCGCACTCCGCTGACATTGATAAAAGGACCTTTGGAGAATATCATTCTGAAAAAGCATCTGGATCCGGAAACTCATGAGGATCTGAATATCATGCAGCATAATACGGAAAGGTTGCTGAACCTGACGAACCAACTTCTGGATTTCAGAAAGGTAGAGAGTCAGGGATACAGTCTGAACTTTACCAAATGTGATATTACTAATGTTTTGAGAGAGACTTATATGCGATTTAGTTCTCTTTCGCGCCAGAAAGGTCTCGACTTTACATTGGAGTTGCCGGATGAAAACTTCTGTGCGCATGTCAACCGTGAAGCTTTTACGAAGATTATAAGTAATCTTTTAAATAATGGAATGAAGTATGCTGATAGTTATATGCATATAAAGCTGGAGGTAGATCAGGAAAAGCAGGCTTTCTATGTGGTGACTAAGAACGACGGAGTAATCATTCCTGATGAGATGAAAGAGGAGATCTTTCAGCCTTTTGTCCGTTTTAGCCAGAAGGAAGAGGGAAAGGTTACTACAGGCGCGGGTATCGGTTTGGCTCTTTCCCGTTCGTTGGCAGAGCTCCATCGCGGTACTTTGGTCATGGTTCAGGGAGAAGAAGCTAACATTTTCCGCTTGACACTTCCTATCACTCAGGATATGGTCATAGCTTTGGATTCTGATGTAGAGAATAAAGATGCAGAGTTGCAAGCGGAAACATCCGGTGAATCCTATCCGGATGATAAATTGGAAGGGAAACATTCGAAAGAAAGCAAACATATGGTTTTGGTTGTAGAAGACAATCCGGAAATGCTCGCTTTCATCGAACGTCAGTTATCGTCTCAGTATGCTGTAATCACCGCTACCAATGGTAAAGAGGCTTTGGAAGCTTTGGATAGTAATTTCGTAAATCTGGTGGTGAGTGATGTCGTTATGCCGTTGATGGATGGTTTTGAACTTTGCAAGACTATAAAATCGAATGTAGGTTATAGCCATATTCCTATTATACTTTTAACTGCAAAGACAAATATCCAGTCTAAAATTGAGGGAATGGAACTGGGAGCGGACTCTTATATTGAAAAGCCTTTTTCACCGGAATATCTCCTGGCTGTGGTTTCCAATCTGATAAATAACCGGGAGAAGCTTCGCAGGGATTTTGCTAAATCTCCTTTTGTTGCGGTCAATACAATGGCATTGACTAAGGCTGATGAAGAATTTATCAAGAAGCTGAACGAAATAATTCTTTCTAACCTGTCAAACCAGGAATTCAGTATGGATGATATGGCAGAGAGCCTGAATATGAGTCGTTCCAGTTTCTATCGTAAGATGAAGGGAGTATTAGACTTGAGTCCCAATGAGTATTTACGCATAGAACGTTTGAAGCGTGCCGCCCAATTATTGAAAGAAGGTGAGAGCCGTATCAATGAAATCTGTTATATGGTCGGGTTCAATTCTTCTTCTTATTTCTCTAAATGCTTCCTGAAGCAATTTGGGGTACTTCCGAAGGATTTTGCCGGCTAAAGGGGGCATCCGGAATTTTCGGTGTATGAGTTAAATCATCGGTATTGGAAGTCTTGAACGTCTTTCTTTTTTCTGTTCGTTTTGCATCTATATGTCGGTGGCGTTGGATATATAGATACAACGTATTGGATATATAGATGCAACACATTGGATATATAGATGCAATACGTCCGATATATAGATGCTGCACGTCCTATCTATACAACTAATTGCAGGGAAAGTTTAAACTCATGCACCGGATGTTCCGGACGCTCCGACTAAAGTAAGTAAGAAGTAACTTGTGCAAAGAAATGAGATTTTTCAGCAAGCTCAGGATGACGGAGTGAACAAATTCATTGATGACTGATATTTAGTGGCTTTATTTGGAATAAAATTGTGGCTTTTATGCGATTTTGAGATGTTTTTTCTATTTATTGGAATGCTTATTTCGTATTGAGAAGATACTGTGCGCTATCTTTGTAACCGTCTCATAAGAGATTATACCATGATAACAATTATGTGTTTCTTAATGTCTAATAAATAAAGAATTAACCTTATGTGTAAGAAGTCGTTATTATTGCTGTTTTTACTTCCTTTTCAGTTCGTGTTCGCTCAAACAAGTTTATTGACCGATTTTCCTGAGGGATATACTCCTAAAGAAGTCGGTAAACGTCTTGCATATCATTTTGTAGATGGAAAGCACATGCTTCATATTGGAAAGTGGATTAGTTATCCGGAAACTTTTACCTGGAATGGAGGGTTAAAGTTTGCTGCACTTACCAATGATCAGGAGCTTGTGAAGCTTTTGCAGAACAGATTTGAACTTCTGTTCACAACAGAAAAGGCTTTATTGCCTATCATGAATCATGTGGATGTAAATATGTTCGGTAGCTTACCTTTGGAACTGTATAAGATTACAAAGGACCAACGCTATCTGGATTTGGGTCTTCCTTATGCCGATACTCAATGGCAACTCCCTGCAAACGCCAAACCGAAAGAAAGAGAATGGGATCGGAAAGGTTATTCCTGGCAGACCCGTTTGTGGATTGACGATATGTACATGATTACTATTGTGCAGACTCAGGCTTACAGAGTTACCGGTGATCGTAAATATATAGATCGTGCTGCAAGAGAGATGGTGATGTATCTGGACGAACTGCAATGTCCGAATGGCCTTTTCTATCATGCTCCGGATGTTCCTTTCTATTGGGGAAGAGGTAATGGATGGATGGCTGCCGGTATGGCTGAATTGTTGAGCAGCTTGCCCGAAGACAGTGAATATCGTCCACGTATTCTGCACGGTTACCGTACCATGATGAAAAGTCTGAAGAAATATCAGTCTTCAAACGGTTTGTGGCATCAGTTGCTGGATCATCCCGATTGTTGGCTCGAAACCTCGGGATCTGCCATGTTTACCTTTGCTTTCATTAAAGGAGTGAAGAATGGCTGGTTGGATGCCAAGGAATATGCACCCGCTGCCCGCAAAGCATGGATGGCTATGGTGAAATACATAGATGAAAATGATAATGTGAAATCTGTTTGCGAAGGTACCAATAAGAAGAACGACAAACAGTATTACTATGATCGCAAACAAAATGTAGGTGATTATCATGGACAAGCTCCTTACCTCTGGTGTGCCGTTGCACTTTTGGAGGAATAAGATAGCATTACTTTAATAATCTCATATCGAAAATCTATTTATACTTATAAGATGAACATAAGCAGTTGGGTGAAGGCCCTTACCTTTGTTGTACTGTTGTTTTCCTATTCGACAGTAGTAACCGGACAAACCAAAGTAAATGATGTCAGAGACTCTGAACGCCTCTGGCTCGACTCGGAAATTACCCATAATGGAGACTATCAGTGGAAAATGATAAAGGCAGGAGATGTAGCAGATCCTGGAGAAAAGGTATCATTGTCAGATTACCCGACCGCGAACTGGTTGCCTGCCATTGTGCCCGGTACAGTTCTGAATTCATTGGTACATAACCGGAAATATCCGGAACCTTATTACGGAATCAACAATAAGATAGAATCCAAATTAATACCGGATATCTCTGAAACCGGTCGTGACTTTTATACCTACTGGTTCCGGACTGAATTTACAGTTCCCAAATCATTTGAAGGAAAACATGTCTGGTTGCAAGTGGATGGTATCAACTATCGTGCCGAAGTATGGGTGAATGGAAATCTGCTCAGTACTATTAAAGGTATGTTTATGCAGGATTATATTGACGTGACTGACTTTGTGAAGATAGATAAGGCTAACGCATTGGCTATAAAAGTATATCCGGTTGATGTCCCCGGCAGTGCCAAACCCAAATCCTGGGGTGCAGTGGGTGAGTTCCACAATGGTGGAAACGGAAATATCGGATTGAACACTACTATGCTGATGACCGTAGGCTGGGATTTTACTTTCATGGATGGTATCCGCGACCGTAATACGGGAATCTGGAAAAACATCTCTCTCTATGCTACCGGTAAAGTAGCGTTACGTCATCCTTTTGTGAAGTCTGAACTGCGTAAACCCGGTTATGACCAGGCACGTGAGTTCATTTCTGTGGAAGTTGTAAATCCTACTACCGGATTTAGCGGAATTAATTGTACGGTAAGAGGTGAGATTACAGGTGAAAATATAACTTTCGAGAAAAAGCTTAAAGTTTTGCGTGGAGAAGAGAAAATCTTGTCCTTTTCTCCGGATGAATTTCCTCAATTAGTGATTAACTCTCCTCGTTTGTGGTGGCCTGTGAACAAAGGTCCTCAAAACCTGTATGAGTTGAAAATGACCGTATCCATCGATGGAGTAGTCTGCGACTCGGTTAAAACAAAATTCGGTATTCGTGAGATTACTTCCGATACGAATACGCCTGATAAGTCACGTGTCTTTTATGTCAATGGCAAGCGTCTCTTTATTCGTGGAACGAACTGGATACCGGAAGCTATGTTGAGAACTTCTGACGAGCGTACGTATGCCGAATTGCGATATAGCCGTCAGTCGGGTGTCAATCTCTTACGCATGTGGGGAGGTGGAATTGCCGAATCCGACTATTTCTTCCAGTTGTGTGATGAGATGGGACTGCTGGTATGGCAGGAATTCTGGATGACGGGTGATACACGCCATCCGAACGATAAGGGCAATTATCTGGATAATGTGGCATCTACTGTGAAACGTATCCGCAATCATCCTTCTCTGGCTTATTATGTAGCCTCTAATGAAAGTACCGAGGTTACAGGTACGCCTGAATTATTGAACAAGCTGGACGGTACGCGAGGATATCAGATGCAGTCAGAATGTGCCGGAGTGCATGATGGAAGTCCGTATAAGCAGGTGAATCCGATGCAGCATTATGAAAATACGGCATCCCCGCGTGGAAGCCGTGTCGATGGTTTCAATCCGGAGTATGGTGCGCCTACACTTCCCACAGTGGAGATTCTTCGTGAGATGATGGATGAAAAAGATCTTTGGCCTATCAATAAAGAGGTATGGGATTACCTGGATGGAAATGGGTTCCACTTGATGACTACCATGTATACTGATTTGGTGAACAATTATGGAAAGTCATCCTCTATTGATGAGTTTGCTCAGAAAGGACAACTGTTGGGTGCCATTAACTCAAAGAGTATCTGGGAAGTGTGGAATTACAATAAGTTGGATTATGGTGATCGCTTCTGTTCCGGACTCTTGTTCTGGTATCATAACTGCTCCATGCGTCAGGTATCTTCCCGTATGTGGGATTGGTCTTTGGAACCCACTGCTTCTTTGTACCATACAGCCAATTCATTGGAGCCACTACATGCCCAGTTCGATTATCTGAAGAATACAGTGTCTGTGGTGAACGATTATTATCGCTCTTTTAATAATTACAAAGTGATAGCACGGGTATATGATATCAATAGCCGGAAGGTATTTGAAGAATCTGTTTCCGTGAATCTTCCGGAAGATGGAGTAGCCAATGATGTACTGACCATCCGTTTTCCTGAAAACATCTCTCAGGTTCACTTTATCAAGCTGGTGCTGAAGGATGAGAAGGGTAAAGACGTTTCTTCCAACTTTTATTGGAGATCAAATGATAAGTATGAAGGCAGTAAGACTCTGACCGGTCCTGCATCTTCAGGATTTGAAGACTTGAGTAAGCTGAAAGCGGCTAATGTGAAGCTCTCCTATAAAGCGCGTCAGGCAAATGGTCGCTATTTCGTAGACATTACATTGAAGAATACCTCCGGTGGTATCGCTTTCTTTAATCAGTTGCAATTCCTCAATTCTAAGATGAGTCCGATACGCCCGTCGTTCTATTCGGATAACTTTTTCTCTCTGGTTCCGGGTGAAAAGAAAACTGTCACCATTGAAACGGCGGAAGAAAAGTTGACTGAGGGAGCTGTTCTGGTATTGAAGGGTTGGAATGTAACTACTCAGAAGTATAAACTCAAATAAAAAAATAACGTGAATAGATTCCATATTCTTACTGTTCTGTTGCTGTTCAGCTGGGGGATATCCGCTCAAAATCATTTTGATATTGTGGTGGTAGGCGGTAATCCCGGTGGCATAATGGCGGCGATTGCAGCGGCCCGGCAAGGCAAGACCTCGGTTATTTTGGAACGTACCCAACATATTGGGGGACTTCCGGCCAACGGACTGGGAGCTACTGATATTGCTACCCGGGAGGCAACTACCGGTCTGTTCATGGAGTTTACTTCCAGAATCAAGCAATACTATACAGAACGGTATGGAAAGAACTCTCAGCAGCTGAAGGATTGCAGTGACGGCTTTCATTTCGAACCGTCTGTTGCAGCCTCTATCTATCAGGATATGCTGAACGAACATAAGGATAAGATTACCGTGCTTCTTATGCGGCAGTTCGATGCTGAAGATCAGAATATCACTCTCAGAAACGGGCGCATTGAAAGCATCTGTATACTGAATCGTGAGAATGGAGAGAAAGAACTTTATCAGGGTGACATCTTTGTGGATGCCACTTATGAAGGTGATCTGGGTGCTGCGGCAGGTGTGCCTTTCCGCGTAGGTAGGGAAAGCAAAGCCGAATTCGGAGAACCCGGAGCAGGAAGAACCTATGAATACTGGAAAAGTCTGCCAGCCAGTGGCAGCACAGGAGAGTCTGATAATGCAGTCCAGGCATATAACTATCGCCTTTGCCTGACTAATGATCCTGATAATCGTATTCTCTTTCCGAAGCCGGCATCGTATAACAGGAACGAATATGTTTCACTGATTGAAGATGTATGGACCGGAAAGAATACTCAACGGGCCATGCTGAAAGTGACCGGTGAAATGATGGAAGAAAACCGTCGTCATATTGCTGGCGGCAACCAGACTAAACTTCCAGGAGACAGTTGGGGAATCAGAAAACTGAGCAGTATCGTGAAACTGCCTAATCAGAAGACAGATGGCAATAATCAGCATGCTGCATTTATCTCTACTGATCTGCCGGAAGAGAACTGGCCTTGGCCTACTTCTTCCTGGGAGTGGAGGGATAAGTTTGCCAAACGTCTGAAAGATTATACATTGGGTTTATTCTGGTTTGCCCAGAATGATCCGGAATTGCCGGAGCATTTCCGTAAAGCAATGCTAGAATGGGGATTGGCTAAAGACGAATATCAGGATAATGAATATTTTCCCCGCCAGGTCTATGTACGTGAAGGAAGACGCTTTGAAGGAGTTTACTTCTTTACTGCTAAGGACGCTTTACCCACTGCACCGGGCAAACGCCCGCCTTTGCATGGCAGTAGCGTGACAGCCAGCCATTATGCACTCGATTCGCATGCTGCCAGAAAGCGGGAAGCCGGAAGAGTACATTTGGATGGATTCATCAGCTACCCTACAGCAGTGTATACGGTGCCCTTGGGCGTGATTCTACCTCGGAATGTAGATAATCTGCTATTACCTGTACCTGTATCCGGTTCGCATATAGGATTCTCCACATTGCGTATGGAGCCATGTTGGATGGCATTGGGGCAGGCAGCAGGTATCGCGGCTTCGCTGGCTATTGATTGTAAAGTGGCTGTGCAGGATGTGGATATGTCCATGTTGCAGGATCTGCTGATCGATCAGAAAGCAACGCTGATTTACTTTCGTGACTTGCGTCCGGGAGACCCTGATTTCCATTTAGCTCAATATATGGGATTGAGGGGGTATTTGCCCGGATGGGATGCGGATTTGCAAGGAACGGTCGATGAAAAGATATTGCAGGACTGGAATACATTATGTGGGTTTAAGCCCCGGGCTGTTCCCGGAAAAACAACCAGATTGGAAGTATTGACTGAGATTTATAAACATATTCGTCAATAAAACGATAACTTTAACCATGCAAAACATAGATATTAAGATGAAGTTAAAACTCATAGTCGGTTTGATAGGAGTGCTGTCATTGAGTAGTTTTTCTACTCTGCCTTCTTCAGATGATACCGATAAGAAAGAACAGGAGAACTGGGTAATTGGCCCATTTCATCGTCCTGAAGGTGTCAATCCTGTACTCACTCCACAGCCTACCTCTTTCTATTGTCCGATGCGAAAGGAACAGGTAAAGTGGGAGGAAAGTGATATTTTCAATCCTGCTGCCACCGTGAAAGATGGAAAGATTGTCGTGCTCTATCGTGCTGAAGATAACTCGGCACAAGGCATCGGGAAGAGAACTTCCCGTATCGGGTATGCCGAAAGCGTGGATGGAGTAACTATGAAGAGATTCGACAGCCCGGTACTTTTCCCCGGTGGAGATGAATTTGAGAGTATAGAGTGTCCGGGTGGTTGTGAAGATCCGCGAGTGGCAATGACCGAAGACGGATTATACGTGATGCTTTATACGGCGTGGAACCGGAAGACTCCCCGTCTTGCGGTAGCTACTTCCAGAGATTTGAAGAACTGGACCAAGCACGGTCTTGCTTTTGAAAAAGCGTATGACGGGCGTTTCGCCAGAATTGCTACCAAGTCAGCCTCTATGCTTACCAAGGTGAAAGGTGGGAAACTGGTTATCGATAAAGTAGATGGTAAGTACTTCATGTATTGGGGAGAATATGCCGTGCATGCAGCTACTTCCGACAATCTTACAGACTGGTATCCTGTGCTGGATGAGAACAACGAATTGTTGAAAATAGCCAGGCCGCGTAACGGATACTTTGACAGCCAGATGACTGAATGTGGTCCTCCTGCTATTCGTACCAAACAAGGCATCGTATTGATGTATAATGGTAAGAATGATAAAAAGAGAGGCGATGCAAATTATCCGGCAGGTGCTTATTGTGCTGGTCAGCTCCTGCTTGATTCCAAAGATCCTTATAAAGTATTGGGGCGTTTAGACAAGCCTTTTTTCATGCCCGAAGCTTCTTTTGAGAAGAGCGGGCAGTATAAGGACGGAACCGTGTTTATCGAAGGATTGGCCTATTATAAGAAGAAGCTATATCTTTATTACGGCTGTGCAGACTCCAAAGTGGCGGTAGCCGTGTGCGACGACACCAAGAAACTATTGAAAGTGAAGTAATATCAACGGATATTCCAGAGAAAGTAAATTATTGTAATGTTTAATAGATAGAATTCAAATTGTTATGTACAAGAAAGTATTCGCATTATTATTTTTATTATCATCTTTCCAGTTGCTAATCGCTCAGACTAGTCTTCTGAAGAATTTTCCCGAAGGGTATACTCCCGATGAAATCGGCAGACGTATTGCCTACCGTTTTGTAACCGAGAAACATGCATTGCATGCCGGAAAATGGATTGGTTATCCTGAAACCTTCTATTGGAACGGTTCTCTTAAATATGCGGCGGCGGCCAAAGACAAAGCGCTCATCAAACTTTTGCAAGCCAGATTTGAGCATCTGTTTACTACCGAAAAGGAGTTGTTGCCCATCAAGAATCATGTCGATCTGAATATGTTCGGAAGTTTGCCTCTAGAGCTTTATTGGGTGACGAAGGATGAACGCTACAAAGAACTGGGATTGCCTTATGCCGATACCCAATGGGAAGTTCCCGAAGATGCCAAACCAAGTGAGAAGGAATGGGCAGAGAAGGGCTATTCGTGGCAAACACGTCTTTGGATTGACGATATGTACATGATTACCATTGTACAGACACATGCCTACAAAGTGACCAATGATAGCAAATATATAGATCGTGCAGCCAAAGAGATGGTGATGTATCTGGATGAATTGCAACGTCCCAACGGTCTCTTCTATCATGCACCGGATGTGCCTTTCTATTGGGGACGCGGAAACGGATGGATGGCAGCAGGTATGGCAGAATTACTTCGTTATTTGCCCAAGAAGCACAAAGACCGTCCCCGCATTATGGAAGGTTACCTGACTATGATGAAAAGTCTGAAGGAATATCAGAACCCGGAAGGTCTGTGGAATCAGTTGCTCGATGATCCTGAATGCTGGACTGAAACATCGGGTTCTGCCATGTTTACTTTCGCTTTTATTACAGGTGTAAAGAACGGATGGTTGGATGCTAAAGAATATGCTCCGGCAGCCCGCAAGGCATGGATGGCTTTGGTGACTTACCTTACCGAAAAAAATCAGGTGAGAGAAATCTGTGTCGGTACCAACAAGAAGAACGACAAGCAATACTATTATGACCGTCCGCGCCGTACCGGTGATTTTCATGCACAAGGACCTTACCTTTGGTGTGTGGTTGCCCTGATGGAGAAGTAACTTATAAATTATCAATAAATAAACCATGAGTATTTTTAAATCTGTTTTATTAGGAGGCATGTTGCTGCTGAGTTCTTCAGTGGCGTTGGCTCAGGTTTCGCTATCGCAAAATAGTAGTGGACCCAACGTATTCAGTCTCGTAGGCAAGAAGGATAAAGCCTGCGTGTACTATGACGCACAAGATTTTGAAGTTGTAAAAACAACGGCGGGACTATTTGCGAATGATGTGAAAGAGGTGAGTGGACAAATCCTAGGCGTTGCTACTACCAAGGAAACTCCTCAGAAGAATTGTATTATTGTCGGAACCTTGGGGCATAATGAATGGATTGACCAGATGATTGCAAAGAAGAAACTGGATGTGGAACCTTTGAAGAATCGTTGGGAAAGCTATCTGGTACAGCTCGTTCGTAATCCGCTTCCTGGTGTAGACAAGGCATTGGTTATTGTGGGTAGCGACCGCAGAGGTGCTGCTTACGGATTGTTGTCTGTGTCGAGGACTATCGGTGTATCTCCCTGGTACTGGTGGGCAGACGCTCCCATTGTAAAGAAGGATCAGTTACACCTGAAAGTAGATAAATATATATCTAAAGAGCCTACTGTGAAGTATAGAGGTATCTTCATCAACGATGAAGACTGGGGGCTCTACCGTTGGTCTAAGAGAAACTTCGAGAAAGAAGTGGGTAATTTCGGTCCCCGGACTTACGCTAAGGTTTGCGAACTGTTGCTCCGTCTCCAGGCCAACTATTTGTGTCCGGCCATGCATGATGCATCTATGGCATTTCACCGCATTCCCGAGAACAGAGTGGTTGCAGACCGCTTTGCCATCATCATGGGTTCTTCTCATTGTGAACCGTTATTGTTTAATACCGCAAGTGAATGGAAACGTGATAAAATGGGTGAGTGGGACTACATCAATAATAAAAAAGGTGTAGACAGCGTGTTGAATGCACGCGTGAAGGAATGTGCTCCCTTTGAAAATGTATATACGCTGGCATTGCGCGGACTGCATGACAGAGCCATGAATGCAAGCAATGATATGGGCGACAGAAAAGATATGCTTCAGGAGGCTTTGATGGCCCAAAGACAGATGTTGATTGATGCCATCGGTAAACCGGGTGAAGAGATTCCCCAAGCATTTACTCCCTATAAAGAAGTGCTGGATGTATATGACGAAGGTCTGGAATTACCGGATGACGTAACAATTATCTGGCCGGACGACAACTATGGTTATATGAAACGTTTGAGCAGTCCGAAGGAACAGAAACGTTCGGGTCGTTCGGGTGTGTACTACCATTCTTCTTATCTTGGCAAGCCTCACGATCATCTTTGGATGAACACGGTTTCTCCTACATTGATGTATGAAGAACTTCGTAAAGCGTATGATGCAACGGCGGATCGCATCTGGTTGCTGAATGCCGGTGATATCAAATCCTGTGAGTTCGCTGTAGATTATTTCCTGACAATGGCTTTCGATATTGATGCTTTTAACTTTGAAAGGGCAGCCAACTACCGTACTGAATGGTTGTGTGGTATGTTGGGCGACCAATACCGTAACGAATATCAGGATGTGGTTAATTCTTTCTATAAGCTGGCTTTCGCACGTAAACCCGAATTTATGGGGTGGGGTTACCAATGGACTACTGATAAGCATGGGAGAGAACGGAATACGGATACGGATTTCTCACTTACCAACTATCGTGAGGCAGACAATCGTTTGAATGAATACCGCCGTATTGGAAGTATTGTAGAGAAGATCCTGAACAATATGTCGGACGAGAAACAGAAAGCATGTTTCTACCAGTCATTATATTATCCGGTGAAAGGATGCGAATTGTTGAACAGAATGATACTGGACGGACAAAGAAACCGCTGGTATTCCATTCAGCAAAGAGCATTAACCAAAGAACTGGAGAAATCAGCGAAAGCCTGTTATGATAGTCTGGAAATAATTACCAACGGCTATAACTCGTTGCTTGGCGGTAAGTGGAATCATGTGATGACGATGAAACAGGGATTTGCCGCCGCTTATTTTGAACTTCCGAAATTGAGAGACGTTGAATTGGCTCCTACTGCTTCTTTAGGCGTAATGGCCGAAGGTGAAGCTGTGCTGAAAGGCCTTCAGAGTTTCCACTCATTGCCATGTTTTAACACTTACTTGCGCCAGTCCTATTATGTAGATGTATTCAACAAGGGCGCTACTCCGCTGAAATGGAAAGCTGCTGTAACAAATGACTGGATTTTGGTTAGCAAGAAATCTGGAGAGACAGCTACTGAAGATCGTATTGAAGTTTCTATCGACTGGGCAAAAGTCCCTGCCGGTGAAAGAATACTCGGAACACTGGATATCACTTCTGATCGTGGTGAGAAGGAAAGTGTCTATATCTCCGTCTTTAACCCTACCTCTCCTTCATTGGCCGAAATGGATACGCTGTTCGTTGAAAACAACGGATATGTTTCGATAGATGCTGCAAGTTTCCACCGTAAAGTGGAGAATGATGCCATTAAGATGATTATTATTCCGAACCTGGGATGCGAGAATACAGCTGTACAGTTGGGTAATCCTATTGCTCCGGCGCAACGTACCGCAGGACGTAATACACCGCGTCTGGAATATGATTTCTATACGTTTGAGCAGGGATCGGTAGACGTTTATACGTATGTGCTGCCTACATTCCCCATCAGCAAGGACAGAGGATATGCCGGACATGAAGCAACCAATGTTGAAACCAAATATGGTGTATGTATAGACGAAGGTCCGGTAATGACTCCATCTACTTCTTCTTTCGAATATGCACAGATATGGTATGAAAGCGTATTGAAGAATTGCAGAATCAACAAGACCACTCTCCATATCGATAAACCGGGTAAGCATACAGTGAAAATCATCTGTGGAGATGCTGGAACAGTTCTGCAAAAGGTTGTGTTGGACTTTGGCGGTATGAAGCGTTCCTATATGGGACCGCAACCTACCAGAAACGAACAAGAGGTTGCTAAATAAAAGCCATTGTGAACGGTGAATAGAATTGCTTCCTTGCTTGAATAGCTGAAAATTCTTAAGAAGCATTGTTGTATAATTGCTTAAATGGGAGATGTAGGATTCGTTAGAATCCTACATCTTTTGTTTTGATACGAATCTTCTATTTATTGAATCGTTTTTAAGGTGTCAGGCTGATATAATTCCCTATTTTTGTTGTCGTTATATTACATATAGTCTAATGTTACGTAAAGAGATATCGAATTCAGAAACCATTTAAAATCAATAGTACCATGATGAAGAAGTTGATACTTATTCTTTGCATTTTGCAGGGTGTCCTGTTGTCACTGCAAGCGCAGGGTGAACAGCAGAATATTGCTTATACTGATAACAATGTACGGTTTACGGTCATATCGGATGGAACGCTCCGTTTGGAGTATGCTCCGGATGGAAAATTTGTAGACGACAAGTCTTTTATTGCAGTAGACCGTTTATATCCGCAGGTTGATTACAAACTGAAGACAAGGGGGGCATGGATTGAAATAACCACCTCCAAGATGAAAATGCGTTATAAAAAAGACAGTGGGCGGTTTACGAACAATAATTTGATAATCGAAGCTGTAAAGGGAGCATTCCCCTTCACCTGGAAGCCCGGAATGCAGCAGAAAGGCAATCTGAAAGGCACATATCGCACTCTTGATGGGATGGACGGCGATACACAGACTCAAACTTGGGTGTCTGATACGAAGAAAGGGGATAAACTGAAACTGGAAGACGGCTTGTTGGCAACCGATGGCTGGTCGCTCATTGACGATTCCCACGGACTTTTGTTTGATAATGATCCGGACTGGGACTGGGCTAAGGAACGCCCCGCTAATGAAGGGCAAGACTGGTACTTCATGGCTTACGGGCATGACTATAAACAGGCCTTGAAAGACTATACTCTTTTTGCCGGCAAGATGCCGTTGCCTCCCCGTTACGCATTTGGCTATTGGTGGTCGCGTTATTGGCTGTATTCTGATAAAGAGTTCCGTAATCTGATCGATAATTTTCATACTTATCAGATACCTTTGGACGTGTTAGTGGTGGATATGGACTGGCATTATACCGAGAAAGGTAAGGGAGGCTGGACCGGCTGGACCTGGAACAGGGACTTATTTCCGAATCCTCAGGGTTTCTTGAAATACCTGAAACAGAATAACGTGAAAGTGACACTCAACCTGCATCCGGCAGACGGAGTGGCCGCTTATGAAGAGAAATATCCGGAGATGGCTAAGGACATGGGTGTAGACCCGGCTACAAAGCAGACGATCCCTTGGATAAATTCAGATAAGAAGTTCATGAAGAATATGTTCAAGAATATCCTGGCTCCGATGGAAAAAGACGGAGTGGACTTCTGGTGGCTGGACTGGCAGCAGGGAATGTTCGATTCAAAGATGAAGAATCTGAGTAATACCTGGTGGATTAACTATGCATTTTTCAGCGATATGGAGCAACGTCGGGAGACACGTCCGATGCTCTACCATCGCTGGGGAGGATTGGGAAACCATCGTTATCAGGTCGGATTCTCGGGTGATGCTGTGATTTCATGGAAGTCACTTGATTTCCAACCCTATTTCAATTCTACAGCTTCCAACGTGTTGTACGGTTACTGGAGTCATGACCTGGGCGGACATATCGGTAGCCAGATAGATCCCGAAATGTATACCCGTTGGTTACAATTCGGAGCATTAAGTCCGATTATGCGTACCCACTCCCAGAAAGGGGCTAAGCTGAATAAAGAACCCTGGGTGTTCGACAAGGAATATTGTGATATTATCCGTGAAACGATTCGCCAACGCTATGTGATGGCTCCTTATATCTACACCATGGCTCGTAAGGGGTATGACGACGGATTGTCTCTTTGCCGTCCGATGTATTATGATTATCCGGAGAACAAAGAAGCTTATGACTTTGGCAATGAGTATATGTTTGGAGATGACGTTCTGGTTGCACCGGTCACTACTCCGGCCAAGGATGGTTATGCACAGGTACGTGTATGGTTGCCGGAAGGAGAATGGTACGAATGGCATACGGGAGCTTTACTGGAAGGTAACCGGATTGTAGAACGCTCTTTCGCCATTGATGAATATCCAATTTATGTAAAGGCGGGTGCTATACTTCCTTTGTATCTGGAGAATGTGATGAACCTTAACGGTAATGACGAAGAGATAGCGGTGACGGTGTTTCCCGGTGGAAGCGGTACAACGGCATTTAATTTGTATGAAGATAACGGAAATGATAAGAATTATGCATCCGAGTATGCCGTGACTAAGCTGACTTCTGCCCGTAGTGGTAATGAGCAAACGATTGTTATCGGCAAGCGCGAAGGTGGCTATAAAGAAATGCCTCTTGTCCGTCCGTTCACGGTGAAAGTGCTTTCATCCCTGCTTCCCCAGTCCGTCACGGTAAATGGAGTTCCGACAGAATACAGATATTCGGCTGAAGACTTTGCATTGCTGGTAGATTTGCCGGAATTGCCTTGTAACCAGGAAAAAGTGATTAAGATCGTTTATCCGTCCGGGAAGGTGGATATGAACGGACTTTTAGGGGCATCCAAAAGAGTAGCCCGGTCTATGGAACAACTGAAGTATCGTAATTCGTATATTGTCTTCAAAGAAGAGTTCGGTAGAATGGGTAGTTTGAATGAGGCTGTGATGTATGCTCCGTCTGAAATGACCGCTTTGATCGCTGATTTCTGGAAGAGTTATCATGAATTGCCTTCAGTATTGGAACGGCAGGGTTTGAAGAGCGAGCAGGCAACATGGTTCCTGCAATCCGTTTGCTGGGGTGAAAAGTAACTCCGGATATGTCCGGAATAGGAGTTACTGAATGAGGTATCAGTGGTTTGCTTGTTGGGATTTATAAAATCGGATAATACTCTTTGTTTCTTTTGTAACTCTTTGATTAACAGTAGGCAAAAATGCTCTATAATGAGGTAACGACTGAATAGGGATGAAGTAACGAGTAAATGGCAATGAAGTAACGACTGATATCGGTTAAGGTAACGACTGTTTCATAACGTAGGATTGCTGTAAATGATTCTGTAAATTAATGATGAAAGCGCACATAGTGCCGAATACTAAAGCTATAGTAATAGATGAAACGATACTTGATGACATTTCTGGCCGCATTTCTGGCTCTTTACTGTGCAGGAGCTGTTTTTCCTTTGCCTTTTTCGGGCAATAGCCATGATATAGCGTCATTGCATGCATGGGGGCCTTACTCGAAACGTTATGCCGGCATCTCGCACATACCTGATATGCGTAAAGGGATACGTTTTGACTTTTCGGTGATGCCCGGGTATTACCGGAACCGCCAGTTGGTGCCGCATGTCCTGTTCGAATCATCCTACTATCCGTGGGAAATAAATCCGGAGATGACCCGCATCACCTATCGCTATGAACTGGAGTGGAAAGACCGAGTTTATACGGATGTTACCTATCATATATTGGATGATAACCGTACACTGGTCGGGATACGTTGTGTTAACAATACGAGTATGCCCCAAAATCTGGTCTTGAATCAGATGGCGTATATAGATTATCCTGAGACATATCCGCAGGTAGCGGTTTCGGATACAGCCGGTCTGCAATGGTATAATGCCATTGACTATATTGAGAATGAACCTGCCAGTAAATCCCCTCAATACAGATTGGTGTATGACGGATGGCAACGGAATGAAGAGCGTAGTGCTTCGTCACTCGACGGTTCCATATTGGGAAGAGGGTTCGGCAGGAATAGAGGTGACAGGTTGAGTTATCTGGTAAACATCCTTCCGGGGCAGGAAGACGGGGCGATAGGTCTCCGGTTTAAGATGAAGAAAGGAGAGAGTGCCGTGCTGCATCTGAAAGGGCTGGTGGAACAGTCTGTAGAGTTGGAAGGTACGGGGGAATTCTCTTTCTTGTCAGTTCCTTATCATGGAAAGAAGGTAGGAGGATATAAACTGGAACTTGTTTCGGGCAGTACTGTTGCAATTAGTCTGGATGGGTTCTTTATAGGGGATGCTAACGATATAAACAATGTGAATGTAGTCCGCGCACCGATTCCTTTCACCCCTGTAATGGAGGTGGGAGAAACCCAAAAGGATTTTATCTTGAAATATAAGGGTTGTAGCAACTATTATGGCGTGGCGTGGAACTACCAACATTCGGAAGTCAGGGAGATACTGAACGGTGAATTGGAGTCTTTCTTCCGTAGAAGGGTGCATGAACATGTATCTTCAAGGCTGATTGGGGACAGGAACTGGCATTATGCCAATGCTTTTTTGCGTCCTATCGTTCTGAAACCTGATTCGGAACAGACCATTTACATGCTGGTGTGCAGTGGGAATAAAGAACAGGTGAAGCAGGAATTGCTGGATTTCCATTCGACAGCGGATAAACTGGTTGCACGGATCAGTTCAGCGGAAAAAGCGAAGCCTGAAGACCAGGTGCTGCCAGGCGGAGAGAAGTATCTTCTGGGAAATCGCCTGCTGCAAGCCTCACTCTTGTCAAATATCGTATATCCGGTTTATACACAGAAGGAATACATCAGACATTTTACGCCGGGTAAGAATTGGAACAGCCTTTATACCTGGGACTCCGGTTTCATTGCGTTGGGACTGATTGATGTGGACCCGGTCAAGGCTTTCGAATGTATCAAGGCTTATACAACTCCGGTGGGGAGTGAATCGGCTTTCATACATCACGGTACCCCGTTACCCATTCAGATGTATGCTTATGCTGATTTGTGGAATAACAGCCTGTCACAGGAAGCGCTGAGATTCTTATATCCCAGGCTGAAACAATATTTTGATTTTATGGTCGGAGCTGATCCGTATTCACCTACCCGAATGGCAGGTTCCGGTCTGCTTCGTACATGGGATTATTTCTATAATTCCGGTGGATGGGACGATTATCCGCCTCAACATGCATTACGCGGTAATAAATCGCAGTATCAATCGGTGACTCCTGTGGTAACCTCTGCTTATTATCTGCGGGCGGCGAAGATTCTGCGCCTGGCAGCGAAGGGACTGGGGCTGAAAAAGGATGTGAAGGAGTATGAACGGATCATCAAACTCTTGTCGTACGCCCTGCAAACTTACTCTTGGGATGAAGAAAGCGGATACTTCGGATATGTAGTCCATGATTCTCTGGGAAATGCGAAAGATATTTTCCGGTATAAGGATCGGTCTAATTTCAATAAAGGACTGGATGGGGTTACCCCTTTGGCAGCAGGTATCTGTTCTTCCGCTCAGGTGGACCGGTTGATGGAACATTTGTTTTCTCCTGGCGAACTGTGGACTAAAGTCGGGCTTTCAACGGTCGATCAGTCTGCTCCTTATTATAAAGAAGATGGATATTGGAACGGTGCTGTCTGGTTTCCCCATCAGTGGATGATGTGGAAGGCTCTTTTAGATTTGGGTAAAGGGGAAGAGGCTTATCGAGTGGCACATACAGCTCTGGATAATTGGGAGAAGGAGTGTGAAGAAAGCTATTTCACATTCGAGCATTTCATCATTTCGTCGGGGAGAGGAGCAGGGTGGCACCAGTTTTCGGGGCTTTCATCTCCTATATTAAATTGGTTTGCAGCATACTATAGGCCGGGTAAAGTTTCCACTGGTTTTGAGGTATGGATTACGAAGAGTGATTTTAATGAGAATCATTCCGCATATAAGGCTGAACTCTCTTTTGATGATTCGACAACACCTCATGAGCGTTGTATGATTGTCTGTATGGATGCAGGACATCAATATGAAGTATTCTTCAACGGAAAACCAGTTCAGTATAGACCTGCCCATGCAGGAATGTTGGAAATTACTCTGCCGGCTACAAATAAGGCGGGAAAGCTTGTAATCCAAGCTCTTGATTGAGAGTTTTTGATAACATTATTTTCTTTCATATTCATTATCAGCCTATATTGGGGGATGAGATGCCCATTTCATAGAATGTGAAATGGGCATCTTGTATTATCTTCTTGAAATAATATTTCTTTTGCTCTTTTTTATGGTGTGAAAGTTTGTCAATAGGTTCGTAGTGCTATCTCTAAGTAATAAGTGGAATAATATATTCGTCTCATTATTGAAAATTTTGTGTCTATCACAGTTTTGGATGCTCCTGACGGGTAAAATGGGACATTTTTTCTCTTTTTAGGGATTACAGTATCATCTGTTATTCAATCAAATCTCTACTTTTGTCTTGCTTTAAAGCTAAGTAAGTCTTTACAATTTTTTAAAATTTAATATTATGAAGCAGAAGATTTTAAGATTCTTTTCTGATGCAAGGGTTAGGATGTTACTCCTCCTCCTCATTTCTACAATTTATGCTCAAGCCCAATCGGGCAGAATCGTTACGGGTGTCGTTAAAGATGCCACGGGCGAAACAGTAATCGGTGTAAACGTTACTGTAAAGGGTAATGCTGCTTTGGGTACTATTACCGATTTAGATGGTAAGTATTCATTGAACGTTCCTGCACAAAAATCTACTTTAGTATTCTCATTCATTGGTTATCAAACGGTAGAAAAAACGATTGATGCCAACGCAAGAACTCTGAATGTTACATTAGTGGAAGATTCTAAGTTGCTGGATGAAGTTGTTGTGGTGGGTTATGGTACGATGAAGAGAAAGGATGTAACAGGTGCTGTGGCACACGTTGGTGAGGAAGTGACAAAGAACAGGGCTGCAACAAATGCTCTTGACTTCCTGGTGGGTACTGTTCCCGGTGTGCACATCACTCCTTCTACTGATGCAGGTGGCGGTGCCTCCGGACTTTTGATTCGTGGTAAACAATCCTTGAAGGCCAGTACTTCTCCTTTGATTGTTTTGGATGGTGTGGTATTCTATGGTAATATTGATGATATTAATCCGAATGACATTGAAAGTATGGATATCCTGAAGGATGCCAGCTCTACTGCTATCTACGGTTCGAAAGGATCGGCAGGTGTCATTCTTATCAATACCAAGAGAGGTTCTTCTGAGAAACCTATTATCAACGTAAGTACAAAAATAGGTGTTTCACAAGCTACTTTTATGCCGGAGATGCCTACTGCTGAACAGTATATGCAGAGGCGTGTTGATTACTTCAAAACAATCGATTACTTTAAGCCGGGTGAACAACAGCATGGCTTGGGTTATTATGATAATCCCGACAATCTGCCCGATGGCGTTTCTCGTGAACAATGGGCAGGCTATGACAGCTCTTTCTCTGGTGATTATATTGAAACCTGGATGCAACGACTGGAATTCAATCCTATTGAGGTTAACAACTATAAAGCCGGTAAATTCGTTGACTGGATGGATCTCGTCTATCAGAATGGTTTGAGACAGGATTACAGTGCCTCTGTTTCCGGTAAGACGGCAAGAACCAACTATTATGTGTCGTTAGGTTACACTAATAATGATGGTATTGTAGTAGGTGATCAATTCCGTGCTTCAAGATCACGTGTGAATTTGGATACTGAGATTACGAAATGGTTGAATATTGGTTTGAATGCGCAGTTCGTTCATAAAGGCTCGGATGATATTAAGGCAGATACGGGTGCAGCTAAGGCAGCCAGTCCCTTTGGAGACGTTTATGAGGCTGATGGAAGCATCAAGGTTAGACCTTGGGATGACAACCGTATTGCCAATCCGTTATTGAATCGTTCAGTGGATGATAAATATTACAGAACGCAGACCTTTAATTCTAGCGTTTATGGTAAGCTAACTCTTCCTTTTGGATTTACCTGGCAGACAACTTTCAATGTGCGTTATGGCTGGAGAAAGGATTACTATTTTGATTCTGATATCAAACCGGGTGTAGTAGCAGGTGGTAAAGCAAAACGTGTGGACTATTCAGACTATGAATGGAGCATTGATAACATGTTGAAATGGAACCGTACCTTTGCTAAAATTCATAACTTTGACTTCACTTTCGTATATACTGCTGAAAAGTACCAGAACTGGCAGAGTACAGGAAACAATGAAGGTTTCCAGCCGAATGGCGCATTGAGTTATCATGGTATTCAGGCCGGTATAACTCCTACTGTCAGTGCAAATGACGAAATGCAGACTGGTAATGGTTTGTTGTGGCGCTTGAATTACTCTTTGATGGACCGTTATTTGCTGACAGGTTCTGTACGTCGTGACGGTTTCTCAGCTTTCGGACAGAATAATCCTTTCGGTGTATTCTCTACAGTTGCTGCCGGATGGCGTATATCAGAAGAGAAGTTCTTGAAGGATGTTGAATGGATTAACAACCTGAAGCTGCGTCTTTCCTGGGGACAAACCGGTAACCGTGACATCGGTCGTTATGCTGCCTTCTCAAGATTAACTATTACCAACGTTATTCAGAATGGGGTAAACTATAAAGGTGTATATCCTTCAAGTTTGGCTAACAGAGATTTGAAATGGGAAACTACTACCGGATTCAACTTCGGTGTTGACTTTGGATTGTTCAAAAACAGACTGAGCGGTTCTGTAGAACTTTATAAGAACAAAACGAACGATTTGTTGATGGACCGTGCTATGCCTGAAATCTCAGGATACGGTAAAATTGCTTCTAACTTAGGAGAGCTTGCTAACCAGGGTGCTGAGTTGACTTTGTCAAGTGTAAATATCAATACTTCTAATGTACGTTGGAATACCACCTTTACTTATTCTACTAATAAGAACGAAATCAAGCACTTGTATGGTGATATGATTGATGTGCTGGATGCAGATGGTAACGTTATCGGTCAGCGTGAAGACGATGATGTACAGAACGGTTGGTATATCGGACACGCTATTGATGAAATCTATGATTATAAGTGGATTGGTGTATGGCAACTGGGTGAAGAATTGGAAGCTGCAAAATATGGCAAGCAGCCGGGTGACCCGAGATTGCTGGATGTTAATAATGATGGTAAGATCAATGATGATGATAAGCTTTGGTTGGGTACAAAAACTCCGAAGCATCGTATGACGTTGAGCAGTGACCTGAATTTGTTCAAGTGTATCAATTTCTCTTTCGTGCTGCGTGGGGAATTCGGTTGGATGGATATTGATAACCTGCCGAGAAACGAAACTAACCGTTTCTACAATACTTCAAACTCTGTTTGGACCGAGTATTGGACGCCATGGAATCCGAATAGCAAGTATGCTCGTCTGGGTGCAAACATCGATAGTCCGGGTGTGAACATTTACGAAAAGAGAAATTACGTAAGAATGCAGAATATGGCATTGTCTTATACATTCCCGAAGAAGTTGATCAACAAGTTTATGATTGATAATCTAAGATTCAGCATTAATGTGGATAATGCATTCGTTATCTCTAAATGGAGAACTTCCGATCCCTTGACTAAGGCCATTACTCCACGCATCTGGACATTTGGTGTAGACATTACCTTATAATCTGATAGAACGATAATTAAATAAAGATATTCAAATGAAAACAAAGAAATATATACTAAAAGGTCTGGCAAGTTGCCTGATAGCTGCCAGTCTTTCTGCTTGTGTTGATCTTGAACCGAAGGCGATGTCGTTCCTGACACCGGAGAACACTTTTGTTGATAAAGCAGGTTTGGAAACCATGCTTCGCCTCTGCCGTAAACAGATGAATTTTGAATGGTTTGGAGACGCTTTCAACTCCGGAAACTGTGAAACCTATTCTGTATATGAATATGCTTGGTCTGACCTGGCCGTTATGGGTGGTCCTGAAACGAAGGAAATCCATAATATGGTGACTCAGTTGACTCCAACCACTAATATGTATCTGCATCTTCGTTACTGGGTTTTTGGATGGAACGGTATCAAGTATGCCAATACGGTTATTACCCGTGCTCCTGAAGCTGAAGGTATGGCTTCGGAAGAAGACAGAAACGCTTGTTTAGCAGAAGGGTATTTCCATCGTGCTTACTGGTATTATCTGTTGACTAACCAATTTGGAGATGTACCTTGGATTGGAGAAGAAATTACCGGTGCAAAACTGGACTTTAATACCGTTTCCCGCAAGACTATTCTGGCAAATATCAAGAAAGATATGGAATATGCCGTACAATGGTTGCCAAAAGAAGTAATCCGTGGTGCTGTGAGCAGAGCTGCAGGTGAACATTTACTGGCTAAAATATGTCTGGCTACCGGTGACTTCCAACAGGCAGTAGATGCAACTACTCGTTGTATCAATGATTACGGATTGCGTCTGATGACCGAACGTTTCGGTATCAATATGGATGATAAGAGTAAGGACGTATACAACGACCTGTTCCAGGAAGAGAATATCAGTATTGTTGAGAACAAAGAAGGCATTATGATCGGTCAGGAAATCTACGGTCTGGACGGATGTTCTTCTCCAAGCGGTTCAAAACGCAAGCGTAACTTCGTGCCGCAGTGGCATGCCGGAAGCAAAATGAAGACACCGGACGGAAAGAACGGAACGACTGATGCATCAGGTATTTATGATGGATACGAACAGTTGGAAGAGCTGGGTAGAGGTCTTGCCAAGATACGTCCTACCAACTATGCACAATATGAGTTGTGGAAGAATTGTGGAGATGATATGCGTCATAATTCCAATAACTGGTATGATAAGTCACGTATCAAATATAATCTGCCGGCTTCAAAGGGAGGTAGTGCCGCTTACTTCGGTCAACCGGTTGATCCTGCTTACTGTACCGATACCATGCGCTGTTATTTCTCTTTCCCGATTGTGAAGGTTCTGATTGATAAGGATGATCCGAATGCAGGCGGTAAAGTACCTGTAGGTGGTTTCACTGACCAGTATATCTTCCGCCTTGCCGAAACTTACCTGAATAGAGCTGAGGCTTACTGGTGGTTAGGCAAGAACGATCTGGCTACTGAGGATGTGAATACAATCCGTCGTCGTGTGAATGCACCGGAACTCTCATCTGTTACACTGGAAGATATCCTGGATGAAAGAGCCAGAGAATTGTTCCTGGAAGACCATCGTAAGACTGAGTTGACTCGTATTGCCTTCCTGAAAGCAGAAAAGGGCATAGATGGATATTCACTCAATAACTTTTCAGAAAAGAACTGGTATTATGACCGCATGATGGAGAAGAATAATTTCTTTGCAACAGAATATTATTATTCAACCAATGCATTTATCATGAAGCCGTATCACGTGTTGTGGCCCATTCCGCGTAATGCCATAGAATCCAACACTCAAGGCCGTATCAATCAGAACTATGGTTACGACGGTTATGAAGATAATATCCCGGTAGAAGAACTTGAACAAAGATATAAATAAGATAATATATGAGAAGTAAATATATATTGTTTGCCTTGGCTCTGACAGGAGCCTTGGCATCCTGCTCGGACGACGATAATAAGGGAACTGCAAACTATAAGAATCCTTATTCAAACCCATTGACAGACTACAGCGTAGGTGACCCTACTGTCTGGAAAGAAAATGATCATTCATTTTATGTATATGCTACCAATACATCTGTGATCCGCAAGTCGGAAGACTTGATTCATTGGACAGACGGCGGTAAGATGTTCGATAAGAAACCTACATTCGTTACGGAATCAGGTGCGGCAGTATGGGCACCGGATATCGAAAAAGTGGGTGATAAATTTATCTTGTACTATGCCATGTCTGCCATGGGCAAGCCTGCAACTGCCGGTATCGGTATTGCTTCGGCTGACTCTCCCGAAGGTCCTTTCACATTGGATATATCAGTAGACGGAAAAGGAAAGTTGTTCACTTCAAGTGAAATTGATGTAAGAAACTCCATCGATCCTTGTTTCTTCGAAGACAACGGACAGAAATGGCTGGTTTGGGGTAGTTTCAACGGTTTGTATGCTGTGAAGCTGAATGAAGACGGTACGAGAGTATACCCCGACATTGCAACGGCCAAGAAAGAAAGAGTGCAGGTTGCGGGTACTGCTTTTGAAGCACCTTACATTCATAAACGTGGCGATTATTACTACATGTTTGCATCTGTCGGTTCATGCTGTAACTCTATGTTGAGTACTTATACTACGGTTGTCGGCCGTTCCACTTCTTTCTTAGGCCCGTATGTGAATAAGAACGGAGAATCAATGCTGGACAATAAATATGAAGTGCTGATCAGAGCCAATGATCGTTTTGTAGGGCCGGGTCATAACTCGGAGATTATAACGGACAGTGAGGGTAATGAATGGATGTTATACCATAGTTATGACAGACACACCCCGAGCAAAGGACGCTATTTGATGATTGACCGGATTGTTTGGGAGAATGATTGGCCGGTGATTGCCGGTAATAGTCCATCTACCGAGGCAGAAGCTCCGGTTTGTAAATAAGTAATAGTGAATATATGCAGAAAATATTGTTAATCGGAGCCTTTCTCGCCATAAGCAGTTTGCTTATGGCGAAAGGGCCCGTCAAAAACTATCAGAATCCGGTTGTAAATTATAGCCTGCCCGATCCCTCTGTTATCAAAGGGGAAGATGGTTATTATTACCTGTATGCCACCGAAGATATCCGAAACTTGCCTATCCATCGTTCAAAAGACTTGGTGGAGTGGGAGTATGTGGGTACTGCTTTTACCAAAGGCACTCGTCCGGATTTTGAACCTAAAGGAGGACTCTGGGCTCCTGATATCAATAAAATAGGTGATAAATACGTGCTTTATTATTCTATGTCTGTCTGGGGTGGCGAATGGACCTGTGGTATCGGATGTGCCACTGCCGATAAGCCCGAAGGCCCTTTTACAGATCATGGAAAGATGTTCCGCAGCAATGAAATCAATGTACAGAATTCCATTGATCCTTTCTATATAGAGGATGGAGGAAAGAAATATCTCTTTTGGGGTAGTTTCCGGGGAATTTACGGCATTGAACTGTCGGATGACGGACTTTCTGTTAGGAAAGGTGCCAAGCTCCGCCGGGTGGCAGGAACAGCCTATGAAGGAACATATATTCATAAAAAAGATGGTTATTATTATTTCTTTGCATCTATAGGAACTTGCTGTGAAGGATTGAAAAGTACTTATACTACGGTTGTAGGTCGTTCGAAGAAACTTTTTGGACCTTATGTGGATAAAAGCGGTAAGAAGATGCTGGATAACCACCATGAAGTACTGATTCATAAGAATGAGGCTTTTGTAGGTACCGGACATAACTCAGAGATTGTAACGGATAAGGCGGGTAATGACTGGGTGTTTTATCATGCAGTGAGTACCAAGAATCCCGGAGGTCGTGTGTTGATGCTGGATAAGGTTGATTGGAAAAACGGATGGCCATCCGTGTCTGGCAATTCTCCGTCATCAGAATCCGAGAGACCTGTATTGTAAAATAGTAAAATGAAGATTGAATATGAGGTTAAAAAGATTGTTTTTAGGGATAATGCTTTCTGCGGGCATTGCAAATATTGGAGCGGCAAACTATATTCCAGAGAATGTTTCCGTATCTTTAAAAGTTCCGGGAAATGATGCCAAACACTATTCATTAACTCTCCGGAAAGTGCAGGATGGCGTGTACAATTGTCAGCCTTCCGAGAATCTGCCGCTGGTCATTACCCGTCAGGTTACAGAGAAAGATGGAAAACAACGCATCAATGTTGTCATCAAAGCTCTGGAGAATGTGTATTTCAATTATGGAGAGCAGATAAAAACCGGTTATAAGCATGATGACTGCCAGTTCTATATGCCCGGTTTCTGGTATCGTCGCAATCTGCGTTCACCCAAGGAAGCGCCTTCATTCCATACTTCCGATAGTTGGTTGGTGCGCGAGGACCGTCTGAGTACTCCGCTTACAGCAGCTTTCAGTCCTGCAAATGGTAAATCAATGTCGGTTATCCGCATTGATAAGTTTGACAAGGAGGCGTTGGCCACTCACAAAGAAGGAGAGGTCATTGTGTCCGGAGAAACATCCATAGGCTATACCGGATTTGAAAATGTAGGAGGCATGACTGTGCTTTCTTACGGCTTTCCGTATCGGGAAGCTCCGAAAACTTATATTCGTAAATTGACTTTAGCTCCTGCCGTTGAGGCTTTCCAGTCGCTTCGCAAGGGAGACAGCATTACTCTGACCTGGGAGTTGGCGGAAATAGATGCTGCCGATTTCTCTGAGTGCGTGCAGCGTACCTGGGAGTATTGCTACGATACCAACCGCCCTCAGCCTGTTGATACACCTTATACGGTGGACAGAATGAAAGAAGTACTCAGCAATTTCTTTGTAGAAAGTTATGTGGACAATACGCCTACTCATTACTACTCAGGCGTGGAACTGAAAACGGCTACTTGCGATCATGTGGATGTTGCCGAAATCGGATTTGTGGGACGTACGTTGCTCAATGCTTTCAATGCACTGGAATATGGTACGCAACAGAACCGCCGGGAATTAATGAATAGTGCCAACAGTGTTTTTGATACGTATCTTCAGAGCGGTTTCTCTCCGGCAGGATTCTTCAATGAGGTGGTACATTACAATCGTGGCTTTAAAGAATCCAAGCACAGCATCCGTCGTCAGTCAGAGGGTGTGTATGCCGTGCTGAATTATCTGAGTTACGAAAAGCAGCAGAAGCGCAAACATCCTGAGTGGGAGAAGCGTATCAAAGGTATTTTGGATAGCTTCCTGCGTTTGCAGAACGAGGACGGCAGCTTCCCGCGCAAGTTTAAGGATGATTTCTCCATTGTAGACGGAACCGGTGGAAGCACCCCTTCGGCCACTTTGCCTTTGGTGATGGCTTACAAGTATTTCAAGGATAAACGTTATCTGGAGAGTGCGAAACGCACGGTGGGCTATCTGGAGAAAGAACTTATCTCCAAGGCCGATTTCTTCTCTTCGACCCTGGATGCAAATTGTGAGGATAAAGAAGCTTCCCTGTATGCCGCTACCGCTACGTATTATCTGGCTTTGGTTACTAAAGGTGCAGAGCGTGCACATTATGCCGAACTGTCGAAGAAAGCGGCTTATTTTGCTTTATCCTGGTATTATACCTGGGACGTTCCCTTCGCCGAAGGTCAGATGCTGGGTGATATCGGTCTGAAAACCCGTGGCTGGGGAAATGTATCGGTAGAGAATAACCACATCGATGTGTTTGTTTTCGAATTTGCCGACGTCTTGAATTGGCTTTCCAAAGAATACAATGAACCTCGTTTCTCAGAATTTGCACAGGTGATTTCTACTTCCATGCGCCAACTTTTGCCGTACGAAGGTCACATGTGCGGTGTGGCCAAAGTGGGCTTTTATCCCGAAGTTGTGCAGCATACCAACTGGGATTATGGTCGCAATGGAAAGGGATATTATAACAATATCTTCGCTCCGGGCTGGACGGTGGCCTCTTTGTGGGAACTCTTCTCTCCGGGACGTGCGGAGAAGTTCTTATTGAAATAAAAAGATGGATATAAAATACAACGTGCATGGGTCATAATCTCATGCACGTTGCATCTATATATCCTGCATATCCGATCTATAGATCCTATACATCCGATCTATATGTCCTGCGTGTCCCATCTATATATCCTGCGCGTCCCATCTATAGATGCTCTAAACAGCGACTTTCTTTCGTTTCTTTATCGCATAGCCAGCGCTTTATTCTCTGCAGCTTCCATAACCTCCCGTTCTCCCGGTCCTTTATCATTAATGCCGCAAAGATGCAGAATGCCGTGGATAATAACCCGGTGTAGCTCCGTTTCATAGTCACTGCCGAACTGCTCTGCATTGGTGCGTACCGTATCGAGGCTGATAAATAAATCTCCACTGAGGCGATTCCCCTCGCAGTAATCAAAAGTGATGATATCCGTGTAGTAATCATGTTGCAGATACTGGCGGTTCACCTCAAGGATTTTCTCGTCGGAACAGAAAATATAAGCGATTTCACCGACTCTTTTCCCGTAAGTGGCGGCAACGGCTTTAATCCATTCTGTGGTTTGGCTCTTTTTGATGGCGGGCATTTCTACACCGTCTGTCTGATAGGAAATCATATCAATTAAAAATTATAAATTAAAAGAAAAACAGATAACTGATGATGATGGCGGCAATGATACCTGCAAGGTCCGCCATCAGTCCGCAGGTGACGGCATTACGCGTTTTGGTGATGCCTACGCTTCCGAAGTAGACAGCCAGGATATAGAAGGTGGTATCCGAAGCACCGCGGGCTACACAACTCATTCGCCCTACGAAAGAATCTGCGCCATACTCCTTCATGGTGTCAATCATCAGACCGTTGGCACCGCTGCCACTCAACGATTTCATCAGTGCGGTTGGCAAAGCGCCTACAAAGCTGGTGTCTGCGCCGAACAATCCCACAACGTAACCGATGCCGCTTACCAGCATATCCATTGCGCCGGAAGTGCGGAAAACGGCAATACCCACCAGAAACGCCACCAGGTATGGAATGATGCGCACGGCAGTGGTAAAACCTTCTTTTGCACCTTCTACGAAGGCATCATATACATTTATTTTCTTCCACAATCCCCAGACTATGAACAAAAGAATGATGCTGAACAGGATAACGTTGGCAATCAGTGTGGAATACGTGCCGATTTCTTCCCGGCCAAGCCTCATAAACAAGTAAATCAGCCCTGCAAAGAAAAGGCTGATGCAACCGATGAGGATAAGGATGGGCTTGTTGATCAGGTTGATACGTTGGGCAATGCTGACGGCAATCACTCCCACAAGGGTGGAGATGGCTGATGTGATCAGTATGGGGATGAATATGTCGGTAGGCTGTGCAGCGCCCATCTGGGCACGATACATCATGATGCTGATAGGGATCAGGATCAATCCGGAAGTATTGAGCACCAGGAACATGACCATCGGATTGGTTGCCGTATCCTTTTGGGGATTCAGTTCTTGCAGTTCCTTCATAGCTTTCAAACCCATTGGGGTGGCTGCATTGTCCAGTCCCAGCATATTGGCGGAGAGATTCATAAAGATGGAACCCATGGCAGGGTGCCCTTTGGGTATTTCGGGGAAAAGACGGCAGAACACCGGACTCAGCCAGCGGGACAGTGCGTTAATCATACCGCTTTGCTCGCCGATCTTCATGATACCCAGCCATAGAGAAAGGATGCCCGTCAGCCCCAGTGATATTTCGAAGGCTGTTTTCGAGGAAGTGAATGTTGAATTGACAAGCTCCGTAAAGATTTCTGTGTTGCCCATAAACAGGAGCTTGATGAGTGCCACAATGAAAGCAATTACGAAGAATGCTACCCAAATGTAATTTAAAACCATAAAATAACGCGTTGATTTTCGTGCAAAAGTAGGAATATCTTTCTATTTAGCGTGATAAATGGAAAGATTATTGCATTTATTAGGGCAATAACACTATTTCGAATATGAAATTCTGGCTATCTTTGCTTTCCGATATTGCGACGGTGGTATGTGATTAAAGCAACTGTTTGCAATGCGTCTGTTTAAACCAATAATTAACTGATATGAAAAACAAATGTATGTTAGTTGCAGCTTTGCTGTTGTTATCCGGTACAATCTCGGCCAAGGTGGTATTGCCTCCGATGTTTTCGGATAACATGGTGTTGCAGCAACAGGCGGATGCCCCTATCTGGGGTGAGGCAAAACCGATGAAAACGGTGAAAATAACCACTTCCTGGGACGGGAAGACGTATGAAACGCTGTCTGATAAGGAGGGTAAATGGAAGCTTTCCGTTCGTACCCCTGAAGCGGGTGGCCCGTATGAGCTTACACTGACCGATGGTCAGAAACTAGTGTTGAAGAACGTAATGATTGGTGAGGTATGGATCTGTTCCGGACAATCCAATATGGAAATGCCTCTGAAAGGATGGGGAAAGATTATGGATTATGAGAAGGAAATAGCCGCCGCTAATCATCCCAATATCCGTTTATTGCATGTGGAACATGTAACCAGTACACAGCCGGAGACGGATATCAAAATCCGTGATAATGGCTGGCAAGTATGCTCACCGCTGACCGTTCCTGAATTTTCGGCTACCGCCTATTTCTTTGGTCGTGAAATCTCTGAAAAACAGAATGTACCCGTCGGGCTGATTCATACTTCCTGGGGTGGGACCAATGTAGAGTCCTGGATAAGCGGGAAGGTGTTACAGGAAATGCCGGATTTTAGTAAAGTGGTGGAAGATATTCGTGCAATGCCCGATAAAACTGCGATGAAAGCGGACTATTTGAAAGCTTTGGAAGCTTGGAACAATCGCGTTGATGAAGGCTTTGCTGCCGGAAAACCGGTACGGGCTGAGGCATCTCTGGATGATAAAGCCTGGGGCAAACTGAACTTCCCCGGAATGGTGGATCAGCAAGGGCTTGGTGATTTTGACGGACTGATCTGGCTTCGCCGCACCGTCGATATTCCTGCATCCTGGGCAGGTAAGAAGGTGCAGTTAGTTTTAGGAGCCATTGATGATAATGATATAACGTATTGGAATGGTCGGGAAGTGGGCCGTACGGATGGCTATTCTGTTCAACGCAATTACACCGTTCCGGGTAAGCTGGTGAAAGCAGGACCGCTTACGCTGGCTGTCCGTGTGACAGATACAGGCGGTGGCTGTGGCATGCCGGATGAGCTTTATCTCCGTTCAGACAATGGAGAACAAATCAGCCTGGCCGGTGAATGGAAATATCAGATAGCCGCCGATGCCCGGAAAGAGGGTATGTTTCCGAAGGATATGTCCGAGGACCCCAATCTGCCGACATCTTTATACAATGCTATGATCCATCCGCTGGTGCCTTACAGTATCCGTGGTGCTATCTGGTATCAGGGGGAAAACAATGCTTCCCGTGCCTATCAGTATCGTGAGCTTTTCCCGCTGGTTATCGAGAACTGGCGTAAGGACTGGGGGCAGGATTTTCCATTCTATTTTGTGCAGTTGGCCAACTTTATGCAAGTGTCTCCAAACCCCGTTGATTCTGACTGGGCGGAACTTCGTGAAGCACAAGAGCGTACATTGTCGGTAGCGAATACCGGAATGGCTGTGATTATTGACAAAGGCGATGCCAATGACATCCACCCGAAAGATAAACAGGCCGTTGGACATCGCCTGGCATTGGTGGCCCGTGCCAAGACGTACGGAGAACAAATTCCTTATTCCGGTCCCGTCTATCGTTCCTATCAGGTAGATGGGGATAAGATCATCCTTTCTTTTGATCATACGGATGGTGGCTTAAAGAGTAGTGACGGGAAGGCATTGCAAGGCTTTGCCATTGCCGGTCGTGATCATAAATTCCACTGGGCGAAGGCCGAAATACAGGGTGATAAGATTGTGGTGAGTTCTCCCGATGTGCCGTATCCCGTTGCCGTGCGTTACGCATGGGCCAACAATCCGGTTTGTAACTTATATAATGGTGCCGGCCTTCCGGCTTCACCTTTCCGTACGGATGACTGGAAAGGGGTGACGCAGAAATAACATCGATATAGAAATGTTCGCTTTGTGCTGCATGTGAAGTGTTAATGTAGTGCAAAGCGAATTTTTTTTGAAAAGAACTTTGCCCTGTATGAATAAAATTATTTCCTTTGCATCTGAATCATAGTTTCCAAGCGTGGAAGCGATTCTAAATAATACATGACAAGACGTTTACAGAGTGCTATTCTCCATGTTTAGGCTTACAAAGTAGTGGGTATGGAGAAGAAGTTGGTATAGATTCCTACGTCTTTTTTTAACTATTGCCAAATCAGGGGAAAGCTATAGGCGACAAAACTTTATAATAATGGTAATGCAAAAAATGCAGTTGCGAAGTTTGTGGGGCAAAGGATTTATCTTTTATGCTATTTCGGTGCTGACGATTACCGTACAGTTCTTTTTTTATCTCATTAATAGTCCTCGGCTTTCTGTAATGGATGTCGGCGGATGGTTCTTTTATGTAACGGCTGCTTGTTCGCATGCTGCCTTGTGGGCATTTATACCCTATGCAGTGTCCATGATGGTGGCGCTTATTGTACGGCATAGTAAAGCTGCTGCTATGGTACACGTTATTCTTGTAACGCTGCTCAATGCTCTTGCTTATATAGACGGTAGTGTATACAGCCTCTATAAATTCCACATTAATGGCTTCGTTCTAAATCTCTTGCTTGGCGAGGGGAATAGTGAGATTTTCACGTTCAGCCCCTGGCTTTACCTCAAAATGGCTGGGGTGCTGTTGGGTGTGTTTGCCGTTAATACTCTGCTGCGGTTGCTTGCCGGACGTTGTTATGATCGTTTTCATCGCTGCGGTTTCTGGCCGGCACTTTCAGTGCTGATTCTATTTGCACTGTTTTCCAATCTTTACCATGCTTATGCAGCCGTTATGCAGAAACCTTCGGTGATTCGCAGTGCTTCATGTCTGCCTTATTATTTTCCGCTGACAGCTACCCGGCTGATGATAAAATTAGGAGTAGTCTCATCCGAAGATGTCATCAAGATGAATTTCAAGAATAAAAAGCAGACCACGGATCTCAACTATCCGGTACATTCTCTGGAGCACCGAGTTCATTCTACCTCTAAGAATGTAGTGCTGATAACCATCGATTCGTGGAACTATCGTGCTTTTAACCCAGATGTAATGCCCTGCATCACTCACTTTGCCGATAGTTGCAGTAACTTCACCTCCCACCTGAGTAGCAGTAACGGTACACGCGGCAGTATCTTTGGGCTTTTCTTCAGCCTTTCTTCCATTTATTGGAGCGATTTTGAGTTGTCAGGCATTCAGCCCTTACTGATAGAAGAATTATTGGCGCAGAACTACCGGATAGGTATTTACCCTAGTGCCACCCTTGTCAGCCCGCCATTTGCTAAAATACTCTTTTCGAAAGTTCCTAACTTGCGTACTCATACACCGGGAGAGACAGTCTACGATCGTGACTGCCGTATTACGACGGATTACCTTCAATCACTTGATACTTTAGGGAGTGGTACACAACCATTCTTCTCCTTTCTTTTTTACGACTTGGCACATGGAATCGAACTTTCTAAGGACAAGCTCTACCGTTTTAAACCCACTTGGGAGTTTGCAGACTATATGAAATTGGATAACAATATTGATCCGACTCCTTTCTTGAATCTATATTACAACTGCATGGCGGAGGTGGACTCTCTGGCTGGTTGTGTCTTGCAGAAACTTGCTGAGAAGAAGTTACTGGATAATACACTTGTTATCATTACAGGCGACCATGGACAGGAGTTCAATGAAAATCACAAGAACTATTGGGGGCATGGCAGCAACTACTCGCCTGTACAGACGCATATACCTTTCTTATTATATGACCCGGGAAAGCCATCGCATACGTACCGTCATGTCACCACCCATTATGATTTTGTACCTACTTTGATGACTGAAGTGTTGGGGGTGACCAGTCCCCCTTCGGACTATAGCATGGGGCATCTCCTCACCGATACCTGCTCACGCAATTGGCACGTTGTAGGCGATTATCTGGACTATGCCTTTATTGTGGACAACCATACAATTTTGGAAAAACAACCCTCTGGCTGCATAGAAATCAGTGATAGCCTTTTGAACCCCTTGGAAGATTATAAAATAGATACTAGGAAGTTGAATGAAGCTATTCTTTCTATCAATAGGTTTTATAAATGAGATGAACGTTTGCTTGCTTATTTGCTGTTGTTATCCTAATAATGCTTATTATATGCAATAAAAAGGTAAAAATCATCAATTAGTCTGTCTTGTGAGGTAGGGGGATATTTTATTTCATAGATAAAACATATCTTTATCATCATATAACATACAACAGACAAATAACTTATGCTGAAAAAAACGATTCTTGCCTGTGTTCTTTTGCATTTGGTTGTAGGAACTATTTCACCCCAAAATGTAGACTCTACCGATATTAAAAGCATGCGTGCTTACTATAAACAGTATTTCAATGATCCTACTGATCCTATTGTGCTTGCAGCATCGGATACATTGTTCGATATGGCAATCAGGTGCAACGATACGGTGATGGCTAAGATAGCTTTGGGAGCCAAGGTGGACTATTACTATTACGGACAGGGTGAGAACCGTACAGATAGCATCATAGCCGGAGTCAATCGCTTAAAACAATATGCCAGAAGGGTCGGTAATGCAGAACTTTACTACTGGGCGTGGGCTGCCAGGTTGGTTAACTATTATATCATACAGGGAGAATATAACATTGCTCTTCTTGAAGCTGAAAAGATGTTGCAGGAGGCCAAAGGTGAGAAAGATCAGGGAAGTATTGCTGAGTGCTATTATGCATTGGCCAATGTATATGGGGCTAAGGGTTTAGTGAAAAAATCTCAGGAGTTCATGCTTAAAGAGATTGATATTTTTGAGAATGCCAATGTGGTAAGATATAATATATCCTGTCAGTATAGTGATGCCGCAAAGATATACATTGATTTGGGCGAAGCGGAAAAAGCTCCCGAACTTCTTAAAAAGGCACTCAAAACCTCTAAAACCACTTATCATGAAGTGACGGCCAAACTGGTTTATGTATCACTCTATCTTGCACAAGGAGATACAGCAGCTGCCCGCAAGGCATTGGAGGAATGTAGGCGAATGTATATGGAAGAACCTTCAATGAAACGTCATATCCACTATTTATATGATGTAGAGATTGATTATAACTGGAGGGTGGGCAACTATAATAAGGCCCTTAGCGTATTGGATGAACGGGAAAACGAACTGAAGAAGAAAAACAATCTGACGACCCTGGTGCTACTGAGAAAAATGAAGGCGGATATTCTTTGGGATATGAACCGTAAAGAAGAAGCAGCCGGGTTATACCGCGATTTTCTGTTGGAACAGAAGAAGGAGAGAGAAAGGAATGAAGAAATCACCACCAGTGAGTTTGCTACCATGCTGAATTTGCAGCAGCTCAATGCTGAAAAGGTACGTCTGGAGAAGATTTCTCAGAAGAAACAACTGCAAAATACCCGGACCATTTTATTCTCTGTTATAGGTATTTTATGTGTCGTCGTTATCTTCTTGTGGCAACAGAGAAAACTCAATGCAAAGTTGCATAGGGCAAAAAATAAACTGGACGAGCAGAATCGTACATTAATTAAAGCCGAGGAGGAACTGCGTAAAGCCAAAGAGCTTGCTGAACAGAGTAATTGGCTGAAAACAATGTTCATTCAGAATATGTCCCATGAAATCCGTACTCCGCTTAACTCCATTGTCGGATTCTCCGGGGTATTGGTTGATATGCTTGATGAAAAGGAAGACATCGGGCAATATGTTGCATTGATTGAGAGTAACAGCAAGCTATTATTGAAGCTGGTAGGTGATATCCTTGATATTTCCATTCTCGACAGTGAGGTTGAAATCAAGCATAATGCTGTTGATGTCAATGCTTGTTGCCAAGCTTCGGTAGATGCGGCGGGGGCATCCTTCGACCCGGGCGTAAAGCTCGTTTTTGAACCAGCCTGTGATGAACTGATCATAAACAGTAATTATAATTATATAGTGCAGGTACTCGACAACCTGCTGGGTAATGCATCGAAGTTCACTCATGAGGGTTCCGTTACATTAGCCTATGAGGTTAAGAAAGAAGAGAATCAATTGATTTTCACGGTTACAGATACCGGGATCGGTATTCCTGTCGAGGAACAGGAGCGTGTTTTTGAGCGCTTTGTGAAGTTGGATAATTTTAGTCAGGGAGCAGGACTCGGTTTGTCTATTTGCCGTATCGTTGCGGAAAGGCTGGGTGGATACCTGATGATTGATAAAGGCTACACTCAAGGTACCCGTATTATTTTCTGTGTGTCGATGTGAGGAATACAGTAAGCGTACTGTCATTCCTTATCAGTATCCGGATTTTTATATTCCTTCAAGATTTTGCAATATATCAATGCTTTATCAGTATCCTATATTTCTGTCAACATGATAGAATATTGCTGTTTTTTCTTTCTCCAAAACCCTGATAAATGATATTATAATATTATATGAATCATCTGTTATATTGAACTTCTGTTTAAATCATTATGTTTGCGATTACTGAATCAATATACATGAAGAACATGATGATAGGAATTGAATGTAAATTAAGGAGAGTATCACTATTGATAGGAATATCATTTTTGATGCTTATATCTTTTTCTTGTCGGCAAAATGAGGAGAAAAGATATTTGATAGGAGTATCACAATGTAGTGATGACGAGTGGCGTGACAAGTTGAATAAAGAAATTTTTCTGGAGGCTATGTTCAGGGGGAATATAGATGTTATCTTCTGCTCCGCTAATGACAATAATGCTAAACAGGCTGAAGATATAGCTTATCTCATGAAGAAAAAGGTGGATCTCATGATTATCTCTCCCAATGAATCGGCACCTGTTACCCCGGCTGTTGAGATGGCATACAAAAGTAATATCCCCATTATTATCAGCGACAGGAAGATACGTTCAGATAAGTTCACTGCATATATCGGTCCTGATAATTATGAAATAGGTGCCTTGGCAGGTGAATTTATAGTGAAATACCTGAAAGGGAAAGGAAAGATTGTTGAGATTAAGGGTACAGAAGGTGCTTCTCCTACAATTGAAAGGCATGAGGGATTTATGTCTGTCGTTAATAAATATAAGGATATAGAGATTATTTATTCGGAGAGTGGTATTTTCCTGGAAAGCATTGGAGAAAAGAAAATGGAAGAGGCATTGCAGCTGAATCCGGAAATAGATCTGGTGTTTGCCCACAATGATCGGATGGCTAAGGGTGCATATAAGGTTGTGAAAGCGGAGGGAAGAGAGAAGGAGATCACCTTTGTGGGTATTGATGGGCTTGCTGAAGATGGATACGGTGTCGATATGATATTGGATGGAGTTTTAGCAGCTTCGTTTGTGAATGCTACAGGAGGGGATAAGATAATGGAGCTTGCCATGAATATCCTGCAAAATAAGCCGTTCGAACGGGAGACGATCCTGCCTACTACTCAGGTGGATCATACGAATGCCAGAATATTGAAGCTTCAGGCAAGGTATATGAATGGACAAAGCGATAAGATATTCTCACTGAATAAAGACATTAATAAAAATATCTCATTGTATGCACGCCAGCAGGTGCTTTTATATTGCTCTGTCATTATTCTGATTTTGTTACTGCTGTTTCTTTATCTGCTGATGAATGCATTCCGGAAGAATAAACAACACAACAATGAATTATCTCAAAAGAACAAGGATATTGAAGATAAGAATGAGCAACTGGAGTTGCAGAGAAGACAATTAGAGGAAGCTACACAATCGAAATTGCACTTCTACACTACCATCTCACATGACTTTCTGACTCCCCTGACACTTATTATAGAACCGGTCGAGCTGTTGTTGCAGAATCATCAGATGAAGCATGATCAATACGACCTGTTGGTAATGGTAAAACGGAATGCTATCATCCTTCACCGCTTGGTTAAGCAACTTCTTGATTTTAGGAAATATGAGAATGGAAAGCTGGCGCTGAACCTGTCACAAGCGAATCTGAAAGATTGTATCGAGGGGTGGAGTAAGGCCTTTTGTCCTGCCATTAAGCGAAAGAGCATTAAGTTTTGTATTCATGTAACAGAAGATGCCGCGAATTTTGAAATGGCTCTTGATTACAATAAGATAGAACGTCTGTTTTACAATCTATTATCGAATGCCCTTGAATTTACGAATCAGGGGGGAACGATACGGGTGGATTTGTACAACGAATGGGATGCGAATGAAAAGAAGGCTGTCATTAAAATCTCCGATACCGGGGTCGGAATTGATCCTGAATATATAGAGAACATATTCGACCGTTTCTTCAAAGTCGATAACTATTCATCAGGTTCGGGTATCGGCCTGGCTGTTGCAAAAGCTTTTGCAGAACTTCATGGAGGGGATATCAGGGTGAAAAGTGAAGTAGGTAAAGGATCGGAATTTTATGTTATTCTGCCTTATCTCAATGCAACTATAGAAGGACAGACTTTCTCGTTGGAAACTAAAAACAATGATGAAGAAGGAGATAACATAGACCTTGGCAATCAAACACTTCTTCTGAATGAGAGAAATAAACCTGTCATCTTGGTGGTGGATGACAATCTGGATATACTGAACTTCATTTGCAACCTGCTGCAAACAGAATATATTGTTTTGCTGGCGAAGAATGGTCAGTACGGACTTAAACTGGCTTCTCAGTATTTGCCTGACCTGGTGATTGCAGATGTAATGATGCCCATGATGGATGGCTTTGAACTCTGTCGGCGTTTAAAAGGTGAATCCATAACGCATCACATTCCTGTCATTCTATTGTCGGCCTTGACGCTAAGCAGTCAGAAGATAAAAGGCATTGATTGCGGAGCGGACATTTATTTTGAGAAACCCTTCGATTCGTCTCTTTTACTGGCTTACGTCAAGAATTTGATTAAAAGCAGGAAGGATGCAAAAGCGATTTTGAATGAGGCAGATCCTACACCCAATGACGGAGTAAAACTGGAAGGGCGCCTGTTCATGGAAAAGATATATGCCTTAATGGATAGTCACATTGCCGATAGTGGCTTTAAAGTAGAGGCTTTCGGGCAGTCTATAGGCTTGTCTCGTGTACAACTTTACCGGAGAATAAAAGAACAGACCGGTTATTCTCCCAATGAACTGCTTAGGGTGTATCGTTTGCAAAAAGCTAAAAAACTATTGTCTACAACAGATCTTGCCGTTGCGGAGATTGCATACCGGGTAGGGTTCTCATCGCCGGCCTATTTCACTAAATGTTATCGTGAATTCTATAAGGAATTACCTACTGCATTTCTTAAACGTATGGCATTGAAGAATGAAGATTCTTTATGAGTGATAGCCTGAAAAAGGAATATTTGTACCTGATCCGAAGTAGCATGTTTCATTTACTATAATGGATGTTTCGGAATCGGAATGGTGATAGTATACGAAACAATATTGATACTCATATTTACTACTGCCGGGTATATTTGTGCAACGATTTCCTCTTCATTATTATCATAAAATAAATGGATACCATGAAAAACTATTTTCGTATATTAAGTTGGTCGGTAATTGTCTCTTTAGGCGGTTTCCTTTTCGGGTTTGATACAGCGGTTATTTCCGGTGTAGAAAAGACCATTCAGGCTATATTCAGTTTAACCTCCGTAGAGCATGGATTTACTATTTCTTCTGCGCTAATCGGGACGGTTATCGGGGCTTTAGGAGTCAGTAAGCCTGTGGATAAATATGGAAGGCGTCCTATGTTGCTGATTATAGCGTCGGTCTATTTGCTTTCTGCCGTAGGATGTGCTTTTTCGTTTGATGCAGGTTCTTTGATCTTTTTCCGCTTTATTGGTGGGTTGGGTGTGGGGGCTTCATCGGTGGTAGCGCCTATGTATATATCAGAGGTGGCTCCGGCTAAAGTGAGAGGACAGATGACCGCTATTTTTCAGATCAATGTGATATTCGGTATACTGATGGCTTATGTTTCCAACTACCTGCTATATGATTTGTCGGATTATTCATGGCGTATCATGTTGGGTATTGAGGGGGTTCCGGCTTTAATCTATTTCATCCTGTTGTTCTTTGTTCCCGAAAGTCCTCGCTTCCTGGTGATGAAGAATAAAATAGCTCAGGCTAAAGAGGTACTGATGCAGATTGATGATACGCAGGTAGAGCAAGTAGTCGGGTCTATACAGCAACAGATCAGAAAGAATATTGCTCAGAAAGGTGCTCTTTTCACTAAAGCGAATAAGAAAGCTATCATTGTTGCTTTTCTGGTTGCTATGTTTAATCAATTCTCCGGCATTAATGCTATTTTGTATTATGCACCGAGAATATTTGAGCAGAGTGGTTTATCGTCGGGAGACTCTTTACTACAATCTGTAGCTATTGGCATCGTGAACCTGGTTTTCACATTTATAGGCTTCCTGCTGATAGATAAAGCTGGTCGGCGTAAATTGCTTATGTTTGGCTCAATGGGTATGGCGGTATGCTTGGGTGTTGCTTCCTACATATTCTTTGCCTTCGATCTGGGTGGTATTCCTCTGTTAATCTCAATTTTATTTTATATCGCTTTCTTCGGTATGTCTACCGGTGCTGTAATCTGGGTGTTGATAGCTGAGGTCTTTCCTAACTCGGTGCGGAGCAAAGGACAATCGTTGGGTAGTTTAACCCATTGGCTTTTTGCAGCTCTGATAACATTCTGTTTCCCGGTGATAGCGGAAAATGGGGGAATCGGTCTTGCTTTCACTTTCGGATTTTTCTCCATTATGATGCTGTTGCAGATGCTGGTGGCCTGGCTATACTTTCCCGAAACAAAAGGCAAGTCATTGGAAGAATTAAGTGAGAATTTATGAATGGATAGAAATAAGTTTAACCTTTAAAAGATGTAGTGCCTATGCAATGATCAAGAAGAAACAGAAACGATTTCAAATATCTTATGCTTTGATATAAGCATATACAAGAGAGATGTATACTATTTAATGTTAATCAAATCAATCTAATCATGTACAAGAAAGCACTGATTATTAATTTACAACGAGTATGTTTTGCCGGTTTACTGGGTCTAGTGAGTCTTCCCCTTGCAGCTGAGGATGACTATACAAAACCAGTATCGACTATGGAAGCACATACGTTTGACAATGCCGGTGTAATGGAAGTTACCCAGCAAAAGAAAGGAATTGCGATAAACGGTACCGTGCGGGATATGCAGCGTGAACCGTTACCGGGAGTGAATATCGTAATAAAGGGAACAACGTCGGGTACTGTTACCGATGTGGACGGAAACTATTTTATTACTGTTCCGGATAAGAAATCCGTACTTGTATTCCAGTATATAGGTTTCGAATCACAAGAAATCACTGTTGGGAATCAGTTGAACGTCAATGTGGCACTGAAAGAAGATGCAAAGGCATTGGATGAGGTCGTGGTGGTAGGTTTTGGCAAGCAGAAGAAAGTTTCTGTGGTGGGTGCTGTCACTACCATCGAGCCGAGGAAACTACAGGTAGGTACAAGCCGTTCCATGAGTACTAACCTGATTGGACAACTGGCAGGTGTCATCGGGGCGCAACGTACCGGGGAACCGGGGTATGATAACTCTACTTTTTTTATCCGCGGCATCTCTTCTTTCAAAGGAAGCAACAATCCCCTGGTTCTTGTTGATGGCATCGAACGGGATCTGAATAATATCGATCCTGCTGAAATAGAGTCGTTTTCCATACTGAAAGATGCATCTGCCAGTGCGGTATATGGTGTTCGCGGTGCGAATGGTGTTATCCTGATCAATACAAAGCGTGGCAAGATAGGAAAGCCTTCAGTGAATGTACGTTTTGAGCAGGCCGTTACGATGTTGGGAAAAACACCTAAGTTGATCGGGTCGTATGACTATCTGAGCCTGATGAACGAACTGTATGCTGACGAAGGTTTACCGGCACCTTATAAGGATATTGAAAAATATCGTACGGGTGAAGATCCCGACCTCTATCCGGATGTAGACTGGATAGATGCAATCATGAAAGATATGGGGCATAACACACGTGCTAACCTTGAAGTAAGCGGGGGTAGTGAGATTCTTCGCTATTCGTTGGTTGCTTCGGTTTATTCGGAGAAGGGACTTCTTGAGAATGATTCACGTCAAGAGTGGGATTCCTCTACCAGACTACGCCGTTATAACTTACGCTCGAATGTGGATGTGAATGTGACACCTACCACTCTGTTGCGTGTTAGCATCGGCGGGTATTTACAGGAAGGAACAAGTGCGCCGGACAGAGCTCCGAAGTTGTATGAAGATGCTTTCTTCACTCCCCCTTATGTACATCCTACACGCTACTCCACCGGTGAGATTCCCAAACATGGCCAACATAATAATCCATGGGCTGTAACGACGCAAAATGGATATAAAAACACCAATACGACCAAGATAGAGTCGTTGTTCTCTGTTGAGCAAGATTTAAAGTTCCTATTACCGGGATTAAAGGTGAAAGGAGTTTTCTCATTTGATAGTTATTCCGCTAACTCTGTGCTTCGTACCAAAGAGCCGAACTACTACGATGCAGCAGCCACCAGACGTAATCCGGACGGCACACTTAATCTTACTATTCAGAGTTATGGTAAGCCTTATCTTGATTACATGAAAGAGGCCGAGTTTGGAACGAAGAGTGTATATCTTGAAGGTTCAGTCAATTATGACCAGACATTTGGTAAGCATGCCATTAGTGCAATGTTTATGTATAACCAGCGTAGCCTTGATGAAGGTGAGAAACTACCATTCCGTTTTCAGGGTATAGCAGGACGCGCGTCTTATACGTATGATAGTCGTTACGTAGGCGAGGTCAATTTTGGTTATAACGGTTCTGAGAACTTTGCCAGCGGACACCGCTTCGGATTCTTCCCTTCCGTAGCTCTGGGCTGGGTGATATCGGAAGAACCCTTTATGGAACGCTATAAGAATACTCTTTCTACTTTAAAACTTCGCGGCTCTTACGGATTGGTCGGTAATGATTGTCTCGGCCAGAATCGCAGGGATATCCGTTTCCCTTATCTGACTACGATTGATGTGACGGATGGTTACTACTGGGGTGTTGATAACAATTATGGTTATGCAAATGGCAAGCAGGAGGGATTGGCCGGTTCTCCTCTTCTGACTTGGGAAAAAGTAAAGAAACTCAATGTCGGTATCGATCTGGGGTTATGGAATGCTTTAGATCTGTCTGTCGATTACTTCTATGACCTTCGTTATGATATTTTCCTGCAACGTCAGACTATACCTTCTACCGCGGGATTTATTCAAGTACCTTTTGCCAACTATGGTGAAGCGAGCAATCAGGGTATTGATTTGTCACTGGCCTTTAATAAGCAACTGGGTAAGGATTGGACTATCATGTTACAGGGAACTTTCACTTATGCACAAAGCAAAATAAGGGAAATGGATGAACCGCTTTCTGTAGTAGGAACCAATCGTGCCCGCACAGGACACCGCATTAACCAATTGTTCGGTCTTGTAGACGAGGGATTGTTTACGGAAGATGATTTCAAGGCAGATGGTTCACTGAAGGAGGGACTTCCTAAGCATACCTTCGGACCGGTACGTCCGGGTGACATCAAATATAAAGATCTGAATGATGATGGCGTTGTGGATAGTTTCGATGAAACAGCTATCGGTGGTACGATAGATCCCCAATTGGTGTATGGTTTTGGTGCGACTGTGAAATACCGGCAGTTTGATCTTGGCTTCTTCTTTCAGGGCAACGGCAAGACTTACCGTGTGATTGGTGCCGGTAAGAATGCTTTTATTCCGGGAAGCGGTGACGGTTGGGGTGCTATTTACTCCAATTACAATGATCGGTGGACCCCCGAAAATCCAAGTCAGAATGTATTTTGGCCCCGCCTTTCCCGTATGGAAAACAAGAACAATGCACAATCGTCCACTTGGTGGCTGCGTAATATGAGTATGTTGCGGTTGAAAAATATCGAGCTAGGGTATAGCTTCTCTAAAAAGACGCTGTTACCGAACTTTATTCAAAGTGCGCGTATCTTCATTGCCGGATCTAATCTGCTGCAATTCTCTAAGTTCAAAATGTGGGATCCCGAGTTGGATACTCCGAACGGACAGTGCTATCCTATTACGAAGTCCGTATCACTTGGTTTAAATGTCTCTTTCTAAGAAGTAATAAATATAAAATGATAATGATATGAAAACATTCAAATATATTTTCTTACTGGGAGCTTTGCTGTCTATAGCTTCTTGTACCGATTTTCTGGATAAGTCTCCGGATGATATGGAGACGTTGGATATGGTTTTTGGGAATAAGGTCAATACGGAAGAATGGCTGGCCGGATGTTATTCCAGTATCCCTGACCATGAAAGGTTCATCCACCAGGAGGGAATAATGGCGGATGATGTAACCCCGAATACAATATGGGCGCAGTGGGGATGGCCTTGCATCTATTTCCAGTCCGGAAACTGGAATCCTGCAAGTACCGTCGACCGTGATTATTGGAGCGTATTGCCGAAACGCATCCGTTCTTCTCTGATTTTTATTCAAAATGTGAAGCCTAATGAAGCTCAGTTATTGACAAGTCAGGAAGTGGAATATATGAAGCTGGAGGCTCGTTTCCTGATAGCTTATTATTATACATTACTGGTTGAAAAATATGGTCCTGTACCTTTTAATCCTGATAAGTTGTGGCCGCTTGATACACCTACCAATGAATTGCTGGCTACACAGACTCCGTTCGACGAAATTGTCAATTGGATAGATAATGAGTTACTGGAAGTATCCAAGGGGTTACCGGCTGTCTATCCTCAGGCTGAGAAATTTGGCCGTGCTACCTCCTTGATGTGTCTGGCTGTCCGTTCCCGTCTTTTACTATTTGCCGCCAGTCCGTTGGTGAATGGTAATGCGGAGTATAAAGGGCATGTAAATAAAGATGGAGTTGAGCTTTTTAACAGCACATATGATGCCTCCAAATGGACGCGTGCAGCAAAAGCCGCTAAAGAACTGATTGATGCCGCCCATTCAGCAGGAAGAGGACTTTATAAGGAATATATCAACGGAGAGATAGATCCATTCTTATCTTACCAGAATATGATGTGGAAGAAGGAATCGCAAGGAAACAAGGAAATCTTATTTGCCCGTCCCAACTGGGCATATTGGGCTATTCCATTTCTGGCGGCACCCCGTGGTGTGGGCCGTGGCAGCGGACTGGGGGTTAGCCAGTCGTTGGTCGATGCTTTTTTTATGAACAATGGACTCCCGCCTATTCTGGGGTATGAAAATAATGATGTGGGGCGTCCCATTATCAACACTCAGAGCGGTTACAGTGAATCCGGTTTTTCTGCTGCTCCTGAGTTTCGTACCACAAACTGGACCGAAGGATGCTGGAATAATGATGTGGAGAACAATCATGGTATGATTACGAATGCAGGTACATACAAAATGTATTGCCAACGTGAGCCTCGCTTCTATGTTTCCGTATTATACAACGGCTGTTGGTACAACAGGTTGGAAAGACCGTTGAATTTTCTTTCCGGCCAGCCGGAGAATAACAATCCTGACTGTCCCGAGTCCTGCTATCTGATGCGTAAACTGATTCATCCGGAAAACAATCCTGTCATTGAGCAATGGAACTACTATCCTTCCATCCTTTACCGTCTCGGTGAAGCTTATCTGAACTATGCAGAAGCTCTGAATGAGTCTGACCCCGGTAATCCGGATATCCTGACATATCTGAATCTCATTCGTGAACGGGCAGGCATTCCACAATATGGAAATGGGCAGGGAATGATTCCCGCTCCCGGTACGCAGGAAGAAATGCGTGATATTATCCGTCGTGAACGTCGAGTGGAATTGTGTTGTGAAACAGAAATCCGTCACAATGATATCCGTCGCTGGATGATTGGGGATAAGACGCTGAATACTAAATTCTATGGCATGAACAGGCAAGCCATCACCACACAGGATTTCTATAAGCGTTCATCCTATCAGAACCGTGTTTTTGATAAGAAGTTCTACTGGTTCCCTATTCCTCAGGGAGATATGGATAATAATCCGAATCTGGTTCAGAGCCCGGGTTGGGACAAGTAGTATGATACTTTGAATAATCTGAATAAATAGAGACTGAAGATGAATATAAGAAGGTATTTTACCATAGGAATCCTGTTATGCGGAATAGGCATTCTGAACGCCCAGGTCGTTATTACTTCCGAGGCGGAGCAACGTGCAAAGGAGATCGTTGCGAAAATGACTTTAAAAGAGAAACTACGGTATATATCGGGTTATACGGGCGGATTTTCAATCTGCCCGGTTCCCCGTCTGGGATTGCCGGAGGTGTTTATGGCAGATGGACCGCAGGGTATCCGTAACAATACGAAAAGTACGATGTATCCATCCGGCATCCTGTCTGCTGCCACTTGGAATCGTGATTTGAACTACAGGCTTGGCAGAGGATTGGGACAAGATGCCAAAGCAAGAGGTGTAGGCATTCTGCTGGGACCGGGGGTGAACATTTATCGTTCTCCGTTGTGCGGGCGCAACTTTGAGTATTTTGGCGAGGACCCTTATTTGTCGGGTGAAGTTGCCAAACAGTACATATTAGGAGTGCAATCGGAAGGTGTGATTGCCACAATCAAGCATTTTACGGCTAACAACCAGGAATGGGATCGCCACCATGTCAGTTCGGAAGTAGATGAGCGCACTTTGCAGGAAGTTTATTTTGCACCTTTCCGGAAAGCAGTGAAAGAGGCCCATGTAGGAGCTGTGATGAATAGTTATAATTTGCTGAATGGGGTACATGCAAGCGAAAATCGCTGGCTGAATATTGATATACTGAGAGATACATGGGGATTTAAAGGAATCCTGATGTCGGATTGGGTTTCCGTGTATTCTACAGTGGGAGCGGCCAATCATGGTTTGGATTTGGAAATGCCTGCGGGGGAGTATCTGAATGAAGAACTCCTGATGCCGGCTATAGAGCAAGGATTGATAACAGAAGCTACTATTGATTTGAAAGTACAACATATTTTGCAGACTCTGATAGCCTTTGGTTTTTTGGGTAAGGACCCTAAAGATACTTCTATAGCTCTGGACAATCCCCATTCGCGTCAGACCGCCTTGGATATTGCCCGTGAAGGAATTGTATTGCTGAAAAATGAAGGGAACATGTTACCTCTGAAAGGTAAGACAGTAGTGATGGGGTCTAATGCGGAAGTGCTGGTAACCGGTGGTGGAAGCGGCTTTGTATCTCCTTTTTCTACTGTCTCTATTGCCGAAGGGCTGGAGCAGTTGCAAAAGCGGAATACAATCCGGCTGAAGGATGATTTGCTGTTTGATGATTTGAAGGATGCGATTTATGCAGATGAGGGTAAGCAGCAAAAAGGATTCAAGGCAGAATATTTCAAGAATGTAGAATTGAAAGGTACTCCTGATGCGACTTGTCTGGAAAATCAGGTTGCCCATGATTGGGGAACCGGTGCACCATTGGAAGGATTTCCGGCTGACGGCTTTTCTGTGCGCTGGACTGCAACGTATGTTCCGGCAATCAATGGACTTGTACGCATGACGATGTGTGGGCGAGGTGGCTATAGGGCTTATATCAATGATCAACTGATCTGTACTGACCATCTGCCGGAACGTGAACAGGTGATAGAAGTGGAGGCGGGTAAAAACTACCGGTTGCGTGTAGAATATCATAATTATGGTGGAGATGCCCGTATTGGTCTGAAAACTGGGATACTGAATGAAAGTCTGTTAAAGCAGACATTAGCTCAAGCAAAAAATGTAGTGCTTTGTGTCGGCTTTAACAATGGTGATGAAGATGGTGGTATTGAGGGAGAAGGAGCCGACCGTTCTTTTGCCCTGCCTAAACCTCGGTTGGAGCTGATTCGCAGGGTGACTTCCTTACATGATAACGTTGTGGTAGTGGTAAATACTGGTGGCGGCATTGATTTTTCCGATTGGGGTGATAAAGTGAAAGCGATTGTGATGGCTTGGTATTCCGGACAGGAAGGCGGGCGTGCAGTGGCTGAGATTCTGACCGGTGTCATCTCGCCAAGCGGGAAGCTACCCATTTCAATAGAGCATCGTTGGGAAGACAATCCGGTTTCGAAGAGTTATTATGAGAACATGAAGTTTGCCGAGTATAAGCGTACACAATATTCGGAAGGTATCTTTATGGGGTATCGGGGATATGATAAATCGGGTATAAAACCCTTGTATCCGTTTGGTTACGGGTTGTCATATACCACTTTTGCCTATGATAATCTAATTGTTGAAAAGAATGGGGTGAACCGGGTAAAAGTAACGTTTGATATAAGTAATACGGGGAAAATGGATGCGGCGGAAGTTGCCCAGGTGTATGTGCATGATGTGAAGTCGTCTGTCCCGCGTCCGTATAAAGAGCTGAAAGGGTATGAAAAAGTCTTTCTGAAGAAAGGAGAAACCAAACGTGTCACCATAGAATTGGAAGATGATGCCTTTTCTTATTACGATATGGACAAGCAACGCTTCGTAGTAGAAAAAGGAGACTTTGAAATACTTGTAGGGACTTCCTCTGAGTGTTTACCGCTGAAAGGAAGTATAATGTTGTGATCCAAACGAATCTTGTGAATGATATAAGAACTATATGAAGTACATAAAGAATCTGTTATTATGGTACATATTGCTGGCAGGGAGCTTCCTGCTGGCATCTTGTGGAGATGACAATATAGTAACCAAAGGAAATCCGATAGAAAATCCTGATCCTGCACCTGACCCGGAAGCGGGACTGCGGGTGGTGAACAAAGTGAAGTACCGACCATATAACTATATGATGTGGGATAATTGGTACATTGTAAAGGAAGACTCGATCCATCTTTTCCATCTTCAGGGTATAGTGAATGGTGTTTCTTATCCTCGTGATACTAATTTGCGCGGATTCGGGCATGCCGCTTCCGGTGATTTGCTGCACTGGAATGAAAAGCCGGAAGTACTGTCTCTTTATGACAAGAATCTGGATAATGAGGCTGATTTCCGCTATACCGGGTGCACGGTAGAGCACCAAGGAAAATATTACACTTTTTATACCATGCGGAAGTGGGCGGGGCAGCGCATAGGGGTGGCTGTATCGGACGACCTGTATACTTGGACAGAATATGAAGGAAATCCTGTCATTGTGCCTGATGGACGCTGGTTTATAACTTTCTCCGGTAGTTCATCAGCGGGCAGCAGCTATGCGAACTGGGACCGGGTAGACTGCCGGGATATGGTGGTGGTTAAGGATAAGTCCGGAGGAGGCTTTTATGGCTACTTTGTTTCTTCTTCCGATATGTCTGGATTGACATCTCCTACGGCTGTTATCGGTTTGGCATATTCCACCGATCTGCTTCATTGGGAGCAACGCGGAATTGTATATTACCCGACAGGGGTCAGTATGCCGGAGATGATTGATGTCTTTGAGCACGAAGGCGTTTGGTACATGACTCTGACTACTGCTAAGGATAATGGCAGTCTGACTGCATTTTCCGATCCGTACATTACCCGTGGAACCATCTATGCCACTGCTGCTTCGCCCCAAGGACCTTTTGTGGAGGATATGAAGGACAATGTTCTGATAGGCGGACAGTTGAGCAGTGGTTATAGTATGCGTACTGTCTATTATCAGGGAGAGCGGAGATTGATGTATGTAGATGTGGACAATGGCGTTTCCGTTTTGTCATTGCCTAAAAATATAGGGCTGAACAACCAAGGGCAATTGAGAGCCTTGTATGCCTCTGACCTGCTGCCTAAACTTCGTATTCAGGAGATTTCTCCGGTAATATATGACCAGCCTGCCAATAGTTTCGGCTGGCCTACATACGGTGGTCTCTGGAAAGAAAAAGAGGGAGTGTTTTCATGCAAGACAGACAAAGACAGTTGGCAGGCAGCTGTATTCGAAGGAGCTTCCGCCAATATGGAAATCTCATTTACCGTAGAGGATTTCCAGTGTTCTTCTTTCGGAATCGTACTTGCCAGACCTGCTGCGGAGATATCTTTGAGCGATTTGTCTCATATCCTGGTGATCGAGCCGAAGAAAGACCGGGTCTATCTGACCAATCATACCTGGGATTTCCAGAATTGCCGTTCTTATACTTTTGAAGAAGGAAGGAAATATGATTTTCGTGTACTCCTGATGGGGAATACGATTGAATTCTATATCAACGACGAACTGGTTTTTAATTCCAGTTTGTATAGTTCGGGCAATTACTTGCCGGGCATATTTGCCAATGACGGGACTTTGGATGTATTGAACCTGAAATTATTCAGGTTGGAAGAATAAGATACTATGAACTAAAAACATACTTATATGAAGAAAATTTCTGTTTTATCAGTTTTGGGCATATTGTTTTGTTTGTCTTCTTATGCCCAACAAAATAATTTCCCTTCGGGATATGATGTGGCTGCCATCCGGGAGTTCCGGAATAAACTGCTGGCAGACCCATATCGTCCGGTCTATCATTTTGCCATTCCGGAAGATTACGCTGTTCCTTCCGATCCTAACGGGTGCATATATTGGGGAGGACGCTATCATATGTTTCATATTTTCCAGGATCGTGGTGTGCATGTTTTTGCCCATTTATCCAGCTTGGATATGATACATTGGAGAGAACATCCCAAAGCTTTGTATCCGACTCATGAATCGAAGATAGAAGGTATTTTCAGCGGCAATTGTTTTGTGAATAAGAAAGGAGAGGCTACGATGCTTTATCATGGTGTAGGGCAGGGGAATAGCATTTCGTTGAGCAGTGATCCGCTGCTGGACCAGTGGAGGCAGTTGCCTTCCAATCCGGTTGTACCCGATCCGAAAGATCGTCCGGCTATTGCCAATGAGGCGGACAGAGACTTCGAAGGGGGTGCACCGTATGCTTCGTGGGACCCTCATGGTTGGGTAGAAGGAGATACATATTATGCTATTTTCGGTGGAAAACGTCCGGCTGTGTTTAAGGCTGTGGAATTGGATAAGTGGAACTATGTAGGTGATTTGTTTGGTACATATCTGTCGGATGTTTCAAAGAATGAAGATGTTTCTTGTCCCGACTTTTTCACTTTGGGCGGAAAGAAAGTATTGTTGTGTATCAGCCATCATTTGGGTTGCCGTTATTACGTTGGCACATGGAAAGATGAAAAGTTTTATCCGGAGAATCATGCCTGTATGTCATTTGCAGACAACACGTTCTTTGCACCGGAGTCCTTGTTGACTCCTGATGGGCGTAGGGTGATGTGGGCATGGCTATTCGATGCCAGAAGTCAGGAGGTTGTACAGAAAAGTGGCTGGAGTGGCATGATGAGCCTTCCCCGTGAGCTGTTCATGAGAAAGGATCATACACTCGGGATGCGTCCTGTTAGTGAGTTGCGCTCTTTGCGATATAACGAGAAATTGTATGCTGCACAGAATATATCGAAAGTGACCCCGCTGACCGGTGCCGCTGGTGATGTCAAAGAGATCGTGGTGGAAATAGACCCTCGGGAAGCAACCAAATGTGGTGTAAGAATACTTGAGAGTCAGGATGGAAAGGAATATGGCGAGGTCTATTATGACGTTGCCGGTAAGAAACTTGTGCTTGATATGTCACGTCTGAATGCCATCGGGATGGCGCCTGTCACGCCGCTTGGAGTAGAGTTTAAAAAGATTGAGGAAGCGCCATTCGAATTGCAAAAAGGTGAAAAGCTGGTATTGGATATCCTGATAGACAAGTGTATTGTAGAAGTCTATGCCAATGAAAGGCAGGCTTTGGTGCGTACCAACGCTTTCTTCTCGGAATCGAACGAGAAGAATATCTCTTTATTTGGAGAGGGTGGAAGTGCCAGGTTTAAGAGTGTGACGGTGTGGGATATGATGCCTTCAAACTTCTATTAAAAGTATTGGCCGGGTCTGTAAAAGGTATTAGCAGAAATATAAAAATCTCCCTGTGGAGATGAATCATTCGTGGGAAAAGCTTTATATTTGGCACATCTTAGTTATAAGTGTTATCAAATGAATAAGCATGGATTACGGCTTTCCTGATGTTATCCGGAGTTATGCCTCTAGTAGAAATTATGATACAATGAAATTATGCAGAAAACAAAGGAAATACAGCAGGAGCTGGAACAGTACATTGACCCGGTGAAACGGGAGTATCTTCCCAACTTCTTTAAAACCGGGAAAGGACAATACGGAGAAGGTGACAAGTTTCTCGGTATTGTCGTTCCCAACACCCGTATGGTAGCGAAGCGGCATAAGGATGTGCCGTTTGAGGTAATGGCAGAGCTATTGCAAAGCGAATGGCACGAATGTCGCTTGTGTGCCTTACTGATGCTGGTGGAACGCTTTAAAAAGTGCGATGAAAAGGGGAAAAAAGAAATATTCGACTTCTATTTGTCGCAGACTTCCCGTATCAATAACTGGGATTTGGTAGACTTATCTGCTCCGGGTATTGTGGGCGAATATCTGAAGGATAAACCTCGTGATGTTCTTTATCGCTTGGCCGGTAATGAATTGCTTTGGGATCAGCGCATAGCAGTGGTTTCTACTTATACATTGATTAAAAACAACGATTTCATCGATGTTTTAGCTCTCTCAGAACATCTCCTTTACACTCGTCATGACCTGATGCAGAAAGCCGTGGGATGGATGTTACGGGAAATGGGAAAACGGAACAAAGACTTGTTGGTGCAGTTTCTTGAAAAACATTGTAAAGTGATGCCACGTACAATGTTGCGTTATGCAATAGAGAAATTGCCGGAAGAAGAACGGAAAGAGTTTATGAAGCGGTAAGCGGCAGACATACGTTGTTGGCTACACTTTCGTCATTTCCGCTGCAACAAAGGCCCGGATAAGCAATCAGTGTGTCGTCTTCCCACTACGACTGAAGGTATTTCCCACTACGACTGAAGGTATTTCCCATTACGACTGAAAGTACTTCCCATTACGACTGAATTCGTGTTTCACAACGACTGATCGTGTTGAAACACCAAGTGCGTTGTCACACAGATGGTTACGTGGTATGTGAAACTCAGTGTTACTCTGTGGTGAAACCTCATTACTGTATCGAAATAAATTAATTCTGCCAACAGGTAAAGGATAAATCTAAAATAGTGATTAGTAAGTTTGAAAATAAATGATATGTGGTAAAAATGCCGGATAAAAATATACCGGATAATTTTCATTTTAAATGAAGAGTCTTAACTTTGTCACAATTTCAGCTGACTGGAAGATGAAATTCCATATGGCATTATCATTATGTTGAATGGGAGTTTATAGTGTATGGTAAATTGTGATGAAGATGAAATTACTACTTTTATTGATGTTTGTTCTGGCAGGGTGTACGAAACCCGCTACCTTGGATCTGCAAATTAACAGTGAAGCCGATAGTCTTTACGAGGAAGCTTGTGCACATTATGAAAATGAAGAAATAGATAGTTGTACCTATAAACTGGCAAAAGCCTTAGAACTATATCGTGAGAGTGGAGAAAACGAAAAGGTGGCTATCACCTGTTTGTCGTTGGGGCAATCCTACAATGGAATAGCTCAGACCGATTCGGCAAGACCTTATTTATTGGAAGGACTGAAATATTGTGAAGGGAATACAGCACTTGATAGTATCCGTGGACGGTTACTTACCGATTTGGCAAGTTGCTATATGATTGAGGGAGATATCCGGGAAGCAACATCACACTATCTGACAGCTTTGGATGCCACCTCTAAATCCAGTGATAGCGAAGCTTATCTGACCAATTGCAGTTCGTTGGGCGTCGCCTACCGTAGAATAAACCTTCCGGATTCTGCTCTTTACTATTACAGCAAAGGGCTTGAGGCAGCCATGAAAAGCAAGGACTATAGCGCTGTATCCAATTTGCATGCCAATATTGCCGTGATGTATATCTCTTTCAAACAACTGGAAAACGCGAGGGAACATGCACAGGAAGCCATTACGTATGCTCTGAAAGAAGAAGATGCTTTGGACTGGTTACAGGCTTACTACATCTGCGGTTCTCTGTTGGTAAAGACAGGGGAATACGATCAAGCGATCAATTATCTGCATAAGGCTTATGGAATAGCTTCCCAGCAACAATCACCGCGTTTCCGGTTAAAAGTATTGTCAGCGCTGTTACCCGCTTTTCAGGCTACTGCACAAGATGATTCGGTGCGTTACTATCTGAATGTATGTGACCGCTTTCTGGATGAATTACCAGAAACGAGCCATGAAGCTATCGGTATTTATGAGACAAAAGCCCAGCTTTTACTAAAGGAAAAGAAATATCGGGAAAGTTTGGATTTTTATCGAAAGTTGACGGGATTGATAAGTGCGAATTCGCCTACCGCTCCCTACGTGTGGTACAGCCGTATGGCCGAATGCTATCATAACCTGCAACAGCCTGATGAGGCCTACAGATATATGGAGCAAGCTCTCGAATTGCGTGATTCCCTGGCTGCGCAGGAGGTGGAGAAGCAAATGAGCGAGCTGCAAGTGCGCTATGATACTCAGAAGAAAGAACTTGAAATTAAGCGTCTGAAAGAATTACAACAGCAGGAAGAACTTCGCAGTCTTCGGCTCACAATTTGGTTTATAGCTTTTATCAGCTTTATGATTATCCTCTTGATCGTCCTCTTGTATAAACGCAAGTTGCAGCTCAGCCGTAAATATATTGACGGAATGGAGAACGAACGCGCCCGTCTGGCACGCGAGCTGCACGATGGGGTTTGCAATGAACTTCTGGGGCTGGAAATGGAACTTAAATCGGGATTTAATAGAGAAGAGGATAAATGTGAGTTACTGGACAAACTGGGACGGAGCCGTGCGAATATCCGTAGTATCTCGCATGAACTGATGCCTCCTGTATTTTCTGATGCCACTATTGATGAAATTATAACAGACTATATCGATCATCTGAATATTCCTTCATCCATGCATCTTTCATTCGATGCCTCTACGTCCGATTGGAGTCTGGTATCCTACAATGTGGCCTATGAATTGTATCGTATTGTGCAGGAAAGCATGAATAATATTCTCAAATATTCTTCCGGCACACAGATCTCCATTTCACTGTTGATGGATGGGGCGCATGTGCGGTTGGAGATATTCAGTAATGGAGTCATGAAGCGCTCTTCTTCCAAGGGCATCGGGATGCGCACGATGGAAGATAGGGTCAGATGTATGAATGGTACGCTTCATGTGGCTGCTGATGAGACCGGTGTGTGCGTTACGGTTACGGCTCCTATTAAATAAAGATTTATTCCATAATAGCTTTCATGTATGGAAAGTATACCATTGCATTTACATACTGCCTGTTGAAAAACTACGGAAAACAATAGTAGATTTAAACTAAAAATACCCTTCCTTTGCACAAAATAGTAAACATGATAACAGGGAGGACTAATATCTGACCACAAGCATATAAATAAAAGAAATATGGTGCAACTTCCATCGGATACATCGAAATACCATCTTCTTCTTATAGATGATCACCCTATTGTATTGGCGGGCATCCGTAACATTCTTGAAGTCTGTCCGGAAATAGGTGAGATATATGCGGCTGACAGTGCTGCGAAAGCTTTGGAACTTCTTAAATCCCACGATATCAGTATTTGCATGGTCGACATAGAATTGCCGGACATGTCGGGTTTTGAGCTGATAGAACAGATACGTTTGCTCTATCCGGGTATGCGTATTATTATTGAGACGATGCATAGTGAGGTGTGGGTGGTCCGTCGGATGGTAAAGGCGGATGTAGATGCAGTGATTCTTAAACAGTCTGATCCGGAGAACCTGCAAGAGGCGATTCAATCGGTTTTGGCAGGTCGTAAATACTACTGTCCACACTTCCAGAAATCCCGGAAGAAGCTTCCTCCTGAAATGTCACAGGTTCTCAGCAAACGCGAACTGGAGGTGCTGAAATGCATATCCGAAGGTCTGAAGAGCAATGAGATAGCAGAAACGCTGTATATATCAGTCAATACAGTGGAGTTTCACCGTAAGCAGATCATGCTTAAGTTGGAGGCTAAGAATGCGTCTGATATGTTGATAAAGGCTATCAAGGGAGGTTGGTTGGAAATATAGGCGAGTAATAACTAATTGGTATGGATATGTATTCGAATGAAAAACATAGGGAAAATGGTATTTATGATATCATTTTATCAGTTTTATTTTACGCCATGATTTTTTGTGCTCCTTTTGTGGAGGTGGTGGTGAACAGACAAGTTGCTGAAACAAAGACATTGGCGGGTTTTTTGGAGGAACATAGCGATAATGCTGTTTCGCTGATTTTGAATGTCTTGCCTGTGCTGACTTTAGTGATAGGGGTGTTGAAATTCGCTTTTTCCAGGCTTTTTTACCATTATGTGCTGGTTGTGTTAGATTTGTATAATGGTTTGTTTGCTCTCGCAATGGGGATAGGATTATGTTGGGCAGCATCCACTGTTGCAGGTCAAGCACCAGTGGATCTGATTTTCTATAGTGTCAAATATCAGATGGGCTTCGGTCCTCTTATTCTGCCTTGCCTTGGCATAGGTTTTTTCGTTTATACCCTTGGCACTTTCTGTGGGTATTATAAATGGTATCCTTTGCAAACACTGTTCTGGGGAGTCTATTTGCCTTTAATTCGTCCGGCCATTGTCTATTCATTGTATGCAGTAATAGCTGTGATAATTTCAGGCGTCGGTACGAGCGAGAAATTGACTATAGTTATTTCTATAATAATTTCCATTCTAATTTTGGTTTTCGAGTTCTGGTTGCTGTATACTTATCGTAAGGAGTGGAATCGGAAGTTAAGAAGTCGTGCCAACCGCGGTCAACAGGAAGCTGTACTAACTGTGACTGCTACAGATGGGGAACCGGAAGGCGGTACAGAGATCTTGCTGCCTTCAGAAATGATTCCGGCTACTGTGGTCGTGCCTGTTAGTGAAGAGAAACAAAAAACGGAAGTTCCGGTTAGGCGGAAAACTTCTTTTTATTACATGATAGGGCTGGTTATATTAGTGGTAGTTATAGCTTTGGTTTATATTATAGGAAGAAGAGGAGAGGATAGGCCTGTTGATATTCCGGCTATTAAGGAAATGACTTTAAGCGGACAGGTAGCTGGTAAAGAAGTACAAATGGCATTGACGCAAATTGGAGATTCGCTTTATGGCAGTTATTCTTATAAGCATATCAATAACCCGATACAGCTGACGGGAAAGCAGATAGGTGTGGATTATATCATTGATGAAACTGTTAACGGCAAGAAAACTGGTACGTTTAAATTGTTTGACGGGGAGTATAATGGTGACTCTTTTTTCTCAGGAGATTGGAGTAATGGAAAGAGGAAATTTAATGTTCAACTTAATTATACAAACTACAAAATACTGCCTTCTACTGATGCTGACCACCCATTTGTAGGTGAGTGGAAATATGAAAAGGAGGACGGGACGGAGGTAAATTGTTCCTTGAGTTTATATAATCGGGATATTGATGATGATTATGGTAAGATAACTTCGTGGGTGAATGATGACTGGCATGAATATGAGATCGATTCTATTCTTTCGTTGGAAGGTAGGAAAGCGGTAGTACAGGCGAAACATGGTAATCGGCAAAAGATAACGCTGGTGTATGATTCTTCGAACCGGAGCCTCTCAGTAGATATAGATCAACAGGGAACTTATGTGCTGAGTTTGAATCAGGAGGGGAATAACTTACGATAGTAGAAGAAGATGAGATGAAAAATCTTAATTAAGATAGACTGTATGAAAGTCGGGAATCTTATTATGTAACAGAAGTACCAAAGAGATAGGATCATGAGAAAGTTATTTGTTTTACTTACAATGAGTTTGCTGGTAGTTACGGCTTCTGCCCAGAAACTTTCGTGGCCACCTAAGAGTTATCCAGTGAAAGTGCCTTTTACTGTGTCGGAAGAGGTGAAGTATTATTGGGATGTGCAGGGAGTTCTTTGTACGGGTCGGGGAAACGGAGGCTATAAGTTCAGGATATTGGGAACAGCCAATCACGACTTTACGGCAAGTAGAAGCATTAATTTTTATTATATAAGTACAGGGAATAAGATGACAGTGGCAGGCGCGTATTATTTCCCTAAGGTGAAAGCAGGACAGAAGTTTAGTTTTGAGATTGTTTCCGCTTTCTCCGGGTATACTCCGGCAGGCTTCAACGGGTTTTATATCCATGATGAATTGTTGAGGATTCCTAAAGAGGAAGTGGCTTTGAAAAGAGAAGAAACATCTACGTTGCCTGCGGTAGCCAATCAAGTAGATGGGCGTAATGTGTTGGCGGTAATGATTAATATGGCAGGTGAGGTGATGGCTGGGGATGATTATATAGGAAATCTCGGGCAACTGACAGAAAAGGTGAAGGAATTTGTTGCTAATCCTTATAATGATGAGAATCTGCCGGAAAAGCAGAAGAAGCGTATCCCTTACTTTGATGAAATAATGGTTACTTCCAATCATAAAGTTACCGTGTCCAGGAATGCTAAGACTACCGAAGCTGATCATCAGGCAGTGATGGCTGCTATTCGTGCAGCCTATAAGGAGCTGCGCGGGGAATTGGCTAATGAAAAGTTTGGGAAAGATTTTTCCAAATGCTCTTATCAGGAGCAAAAAGCCATTAGTCAGGTTTATCCACAGAACATAGAGGACTTGGGGATTAGGAATTTCTCTTCTGATAATTCGTCGGTACCACCGCTACCGGAAACGCTTGCTATTGTGGAGGACAAACCGGTTGAAATAAAATATGTCCCTGTACAGATAGAAGTTGATTCTGATAAAATATGTGATGATGCGGAGGAAATGCCCTCATTCCCCGGTGGGCAAGTGGCTTTGATGCGTTTCCTGAGTAGTAACATGAAATACCCGAAGGAGGAGCAGGAGTCCGGGACACAGGGAAGGGTTGTTGTGCAGTTTGTGGTCGGACGCGACGGTTCTATTTGTGATGCTAAAGTAACTCGTAGTGTTAGTCCTGCTCTTGATCAGGAAGCTTTGCGGATAGTCAGCGTTATGCCTCGCTGGAAGCCCGGTATGAAGGGAGGCAAAGCCGTGAGGGTTCAATACACTATGCCGTTGATGTTTAGGCTCCAATAAAACATGAATAGATCGTGAAAAAGGGGAAAATACGGATGCGCAACGCGTGAATTTGAAATGATCTGCGTACATTAATCATTAAATGATAAAAGGGATGAATGCAATTCAAAGTTTGAATCGGAGAAAGTGGATACTCTCATTAGGGATCGTTGTATTTCTATTGCTCGGAATATCAGGGTGTAGCAAAGAGAAACCTTCACTGAAAGGTCGTTGGGAGATGTTTGTGGGAAAGGATCCAAGTCTGATGGGGCAGGAGTATGGAGTGGATAACCTTATTTACTGTATGGAGTTGGATTTCTCGGAACGTACTTTTGATACGGAAATGGAAGAACTGCCGAGCGGGAAGAAAAGTTATGGTTTTATGGATTTTTCCACTATGTCCCGCATTTATCGTTATTATATAGATTCGGTTTCCTACATAGGCAATAATAAGTATCGACTGGTGTCATTAGGGACTTACGATTTGCAACTTTATGAAGATACGCTTACTTTTAATCCGAAAACAAACGAGATTACTTATGGTAAAGATGATGTTTTCAAATACGTATCCGGTCTTAGACCGTTTGTTGGGGAATGGGAAATGATGGACAATGAGGGTACAAGCGAATATGTGAAACTTAGCTTGTATCAGGAAATAAAGGCACCGGATGAGTATCCATTGAACGGTCAGTCTTGTTACGGGTACATTGTTTATGACACAGATGTGGACATTAGTCACAAACTGATTACTTCGGTGGTTTCTTCCAATGCTTTGGGGGCAACCGTAATGGCTGTTTTTCCCGATTATCCGGAGGATAAGCCGATGCAAGTTCATTTTAATTATAATTGGAAAGACGGGACTCTGATAATGGACGGGGGAGCACCTTTACCCAACAAAAATGGAGCACCGGTTTTGGAAGAACTTTCTGCTAACGATTCTTTTTTGTTTGCAAAGGTAGGTATGTGGATTTTTGTTTTGGCCATTCTTTTGGTTGTATCCTTGATTCTACTGAATGTGCTGGATGTTGAGGGAGCAATACGTTTTTGGTTGCCTGTCATTGAATTGTTAGCAATGAGTGTTTTAATATTGTTTCTGGTCTGCAATATATTCTGCAACGAAGGAAAACTGGATTTAGGAGAGTCGGGTTTGATGAGTGTTCTGAAACTTTACGGGGCTGTTATTCTGGTAACAGGAAGCTTCCTGTTTGGTTTGTTCAGTATTTTATTGTGGCTTTATGAGGGCTTTGGTTATTTTAGCAAAACTCCCACAACCATTGCTGCTGTGATTGCCGTAATGCTTCTTGCAATTCACATGTTTACAGGGAATATGCTATTTGACATTCTTGCAGAACGCTTTTTCCCCTCATTAATGTACCAGGACGGACTATTTGGGTTTATAATGGCATTATTGGTAGTGGCTGTAGGTCTATTATTTATTGTGCAGATGATTATATTGGCTGTTTCTGTAAAAGGGATTTATCGGATTGCGATATTGTTGCTATATCCGGTATTCTTTGCGGCAGGGATAGTATTGCTGATATCATCAATGGCAGTGGTAATAGTTGCCATGATTGTCTGTGCTATCATTGCATTCGTATTAGCTCCTCGGAAGGTAAGTGAGAGTTCGGGTAATACTTTACCTGAATCTTCTGATAATAACAATGACTCTCAGGAGGAAGATTGTGATGCGATAATCAAAGGTGCCGGTCCTTTTGGTGGCGATGTAAAGGCGAAAGATATTAGTTTCTTTAAAGACAAAAGTCTCCTTAAAGGCGAAAATGGGAAAGAATATAAGAGAAATGATGATGGGAAATTAGAAGAACAGAATTGATAAGTAATCAATATATTATAAATTAGAGTTATAGATATGAAAAAGAATCTCTTCTCATGCTCATTTCTGGGGAGCATAATATTTATGTTGCCTGCTGTTTTATGTGGTTGTAATGGAACCGGAACGTTTACTGAGAAAAAATATACACCAGTATATGTGTATTTATCTACTACTCCTTACGTTGGAGAATCTTTTATGTTAAATTTTGTAGATTATCCGAGTGATCTGGTAAGGCTTGGACTGCGGGGGACGGTAAAAGAAATGAAAACAACGTCTGCTGCAGAAATGGTTCAGAAATTTAATGAAGACGGGAATTTGACGTCTCGAGGCTTGTGGTTTGATTCAAGTCATCGTTTTGGAGATGAATACAAGCGGGAATACGATGATGAAGGTAGACTGACAAAGCTTTATAATGCAAGGAATAAGTGGAAGGCAGAAGTGTATGCTTATGATGAATGGAATCGGTTGATAGAATGTAGAGCAGATGATTACATCCATACTTATCAATATACTGGTGAGGATAGATCCTGTTATGTGGTTAATACAGAATGTAAAAAGGAAAGTGAAGTAGCATTGTACTTCTTTTCGGGTATTCGTGATAATAAGAAGTTGGTGTTCGATACATATGATAAACCGGAAGGATACCGGATGATGGATGGAAACACATGTATGCATTTCCAGACAGAATGTCCTATGACGGAATTATGTAAGAGATTTACTAAGATATACTATCCGGATTCCCGATATTATAAAAACAAGATTGATTCAATAGTCAATACTTATAATGTCTCTTATAATGATAAAGAGGATGTGGAGCAATACTTGATTCATAGTGTGGAATATCCTTCCGGAAAAACGTGGGATTGCCAGATTGACTATTCTTATGAATACGATGAGCATGACAACTGGGTTGTTTTAAAGCTTTATTGCTCAGAACTCCGCAAGCTCTTGGGTGATTTCATTATTATACGGAAAGATGCGGAAGGGAAGACTTATACGGAAGATAGACGTGTTATTTCTTATTATGAAACAGAAGTAGGGAATGAGGAAATCCATAAAGAACAAAAAACAAAATGATGTATATGAAACAAATTTATTTAGTGGCTTTTATGCTGTTGGGAAGTTTATCTCCCATATTCGGTCAATATGGCAATAATCCGCATCCGGTAGATAATAGGCGTTATTTTGGAGAATATCCCGATAACAGCCAATATAGTAACAAAACAGATGCGCAACGCATGAATTTAAAAGGAGATGTGCGCTTTATCATTGAGAAAGGTAGTCAATTTATTGATGCTCCTGTTGCCTACTATCAATATGATCAGGCGGGAAGACTCACTGCATTTATGGCTGAAGATGAACGTGGCATTGAGAAACTGTATGACGTTTATCAATTTGATAAATTGGGTAGACAGGTTGGACGCCAACAAGTAATGAATGGTGGGGATTTAGCCAATTTCCCGAATGAAGATGCTATACGTGAACTTCCGGAAAGTAATATGATAAAATATGAATATATATATGGAGCAGATGGAAAATCAATGAATGTAATCAGATGGTGGAGAAATTTTAAATATACAGGATACTTTTATTATGATACAAAGGGACGCCTGATTAAAGAAAAAACGACTAACAATCAAATTATTACTTATAAATATGGCAATGGCAATTATCCTTCTATGACTACGGTGCAAAGCTCTTTGGATGATAAGGGGGATGTTTATATGTATGACAATGAAGGGAAAAATATATCTGTTGAAGGAGAATATGAAGGGATTACTTACTATAAATTTGATGATAAGGGACGCTTAATTGAAAAGAAAACTTCTACAAGCAGCACGTATTATACCTATGATGAAAATGACAATGTAATAACAGAAGATGATTCTTCTTTGGGTAAATCTACCTATAAATATGTGTATGATAGTCATGGTAATTGGACGAAAAAAATACGCAACAATAAAGATATTACCACACGTACCTATTATTATAGCAAATCTCCTGATCTGTTTCCTACCTGGGTATCTTCTAAATTTGTAGGTTCTTGGGGTGGAAGCAATAATAAGGCAGATGGCGGTACTGAATATCTTTATATGGATTTGGATTTCAAAAATCATTCTATCAAAGATAATTTTGCCAATAATATGCTAGGTACATTTCAATATAAGGTTCGATTACCAGAAGGGCAACCGATGACATTGGGCTCCTACTATATCTATTATGTGCGTATGGGAGGGAATTACGCTGTCATTAAGTTCAAAACTTATGGGCCTTATGGCGAAGAAGAGTTTGGATGTGACACTGCTTATCAAGCGCTTCTAACTTATGACTCACAAAAGAAGACAATGAAGATAAGTAACATTATCAAAGTGGTGCCGGATTCAGGAGAAAAGGCATGTGTTATCAAGGAACAAACGATGACTTCCATGTAGTAAGGTAGGGATAAAGAGTGGATGGTATAGAATGTTATATTTGCGCAAAAGAAATATGATTATGAGAAAGTTATTTGTTTTACTTACAATGAGTTTATTAGTGGTTGCTGCTTCTGCCCAGAAGTTTTCGTGGCCTCCTAAAAGTTATCCAATGAAAGTACCTTTTGCTGTGTCGGAAGAGGTGAAATATTATTGGGATGTGCAGGGAGTTCTTTGTACGGGTCGGGGAAACGGAGGTTATAAATTCAGAGTACTGGGAACAGCCAATCACGACTTTACGGTAAGTAGAAGCATTAATTTTTATTATATAAGTACAGGTAATAAGACGACAGTGGCAGGCGCGTATTATTTTCCTAAGGTGAAAGAAGGACAGCAGTTTAGTTTTGAGATTGTTTCCGCTTTTGCGGGATATACTCCTGCGGGTTTTCAAGGATTTTATATTCATGATGAGATGTTGAGCATACCCAAAGAAGAGAAGGAAACCAAGACTATAGGCAACATTCAGCAGAAGGATGCTGACAGAGCCTATTATGATTCGATACGCATAGTGGATTCAATAGCGGCAGTGGAAGCGGCAGAGGCAGAAATGGCTGCTGAACGTGCTGCGCGTGTAGTGACTGCTCCCAAATATCCGGGAGGGACTAAGGCTCTGTATACTTTCTTACAGGAGAATATGCGTAAACCTCAGATTGCGATTGAAACGGCAGGATATGGTACTACTACCGTTGAGTTCATTGTGACGTCCGATGGCACAGTTACCGGTGCAAATTACAAAAGGCGTTGTAATGAGCGTGTTGATAAAGAAGTGATGCGCCTGGTGAATATGCTGGAAGGATGGATTCCGGCAACGAAGGGCGGTCAGCCATGTAATGCCGTAGTGCAGGTCTCTATGTCTATTTTTCCTTCATTTAAGGCTTCGGCTCAATTTGTAAGGGTGGTGCAATAGTGATGTTATAAGCGAAGTATTTTGCTGTCTTTATAGAATAAAGGTGTGCTGGAAGTTACAGGTTAGTTACTTTCAGTACACCTTTATTGTTATGGATTAAATGATGTTGGAGGCGGGATGTAAGGACAGAAGTGTTTGTGAAAAGAGTTAACTTATAGGGATTATCTCAAAATAAATTAGTTATTTTGCAGAAAACAAAAAGTTGTGGTATGAAGTCATTGTACATCAGGAATTACCAGAATCTTAAGTAAAAAAACTAAGCCTCATTGGGGGGATAAAGACTACATGGGGAAATACTCTTTGTGCAGTCTTTTTTCATGATGTGTGATTGCATGTGAGCCGCAGAGGCATAGAGTTCCTTTTCAGCATGAGCAAGCGGAGAAGGACGGAATGATGAAGCGAGGAAAGAAATTAAGTGAAAAATAGATAGGGTTCGTCAGTTTGTACTATCTTTGCTCAATAGAACCAAAATATGGAGACATGGATTGCGAGAAGCAGACAACCGAATATAAGAGTCTTCTGAAAATTAGAACAGGAGATAAAGGATTCAAAGACTTGTCCGTGACCTGTGTTGCTTTGGCAAATGCACAAGGCGGAAGAATCTTTATAGGCTACGATGACAAGAAGAAAACCCCTTTGCCGGAACAGCATGTCACGTCCGACGAAGTGAATGAGGCAGTGACTAAATTGCGTAGCCTCTGTTTCAATGTCGGCCTTGTAGCTTCTGAAATATGTACTGATGATACCGGCAGCCAATACTTTATTGTTTCTGTTTCACCTTCTATGCATTCTGTAGCTACTACCTCGGACGGACGTATTTACATTCGGGTGGCCGATAAATGTGAACCGGTGCGTAGCGAGGACTTGCAGCGTTTGGGCGAAGAGAAGGGCGCTTATCAGTGGGAATTGGTGAGGACCAAATACCTGCTTGATGGGGTTGCTTTGGATGCTTTGCGGCAGTTGGCGAATGATATTCGTAACTTCAGCTTCAAGAAGAAGATCGTTTGCGCAGCTATACGGATAAGTTGTTGAAAGATAATATTATCGGAAGGAATGGTGCGAAGAAAGGTACTCAGTTTTTTGTGAATCCCCAGTTGATAAAGAACGCAAAGGTAAATTTGAAGACAACTCTGAAAACAGTAGAACCTTATGTGTTGAGAACTCTAATTATGGAAGACTTGAGAGCACATCCTAAAAGTAAGATTTCGGAGATTGCGGGTCGGTTGCCGGAAGTCGATTTACAGGAGTTGAGGAAGATGGTTTATTCGATGGTGGATGTGGAATTAGCAACAGAAGGATCCAATAAGAATAGAGGCTATATATTGAAGTAATAAGTGGCAAAAAAAATAAATGAGAAATAAAATGGAAAATAAATACAATCAATGTGTTGATTATCAGTAAGGTTTTTTATTTTCTATTTCTCCTATAAAAAAAGAAAAGAAAAAGAATTGAGATAACTTAGTATGGAACAAGACGATTTTGACATACGCAATCAGCAATCCATCAGCAGTAAAGAACGCGATTTTGAGAACGCGCTTCGTCCCTTGTCCTTTGAAGATTTCAGCGGGCAGGACAAGGTGGTGGATAACTTGCGTATTTTTGTGAAGGCGGCTCGTCTGCGTGGCGAAGCACTGGACCATGTATTGCTGCACGGTCCTCCGGGATTGGGAAAGACTACGCTTTCGAATATTATTGCCAATGAGTTGGGCGTTGGGTTTAAGGTTACTTCCGGTCCGGTGCTTGATAAACCGGGTGATTTGGCGGGAGTGCTTACCAGTCTGGAGCCGAATGATGTGCTGTTTATCGATGAAATTCACCGGCTTTCTCCGGTGGTGGAAGAGTATCTGTATTCTGCAATGGAGGATTACCGCATTGACATCATGATAGACAAAGGCCCGTCTGCACGGAGCATCCAGATTGATCTGAATCCGTTTACGATGGTGGGAGCTACTACCCGTAGCGGCTTGCTGACTGCGCCTTTGCGTGCACGTTTTGGCATTAATCTGCATTTGGAGTATTACGATGATGATGTATTGAGCGGTATTATTCGTCGTTCGGCAGGGATATTGAATGTACCTTGCTCTACAAGGGCAGCTTCAGAGATTGCTTCCCGTAGCCGTGGAACGCCGCGTATTGCAAATGCATTGTTGCGTCGTGTACGGGATTTTGCACAGGTGAAAGGTTCGGGGAGCATTGATACCGAGATTGCGAATTACGCTCTTGAAGCGCTGAATATCGATAAGTACGGACTCGATGAAATCGATAATAAGATACTTTGTACCATTATTGATAAATTCAAAGGCGGTCCGGTAGGGCTTACTACCATTGCTACGGCATTGGGTGAAGATGCCGGAACTATAGAAGAGGTGTATGAGCCTTTCCTGATCAAAGAGGGTTTCTTGAAACGTACTCCGCGTGGACGTGAAGTGACAGAATTGGCTTATAAACATTTAGGACGTAGCCTTTACAATAGTCAGCGTACCTTATTTAACGACTAAGAACAGATACTATCTTTATTCTCTTCCCGGACTGAGAATAAAGATAATTTTGTTCATTAATAAAGAAAACATGGCGGGATTAAAAAGTTTAGCAAAAGAAACGGCTATTTACGGGGTGAGTAGTATTGTAGGGCGCTTCCTCAATTATCTGCTGGTGCCTGTATATACGATAGCTTTGCCTGCATCGTCGGGTGGCTATGGTGTAGTTACGAATATATACGCCTGGGTGGCATTGATACTGGTATTGCTGACGTGCGGCATGGAGACGGGGTTTTTCCGTTTTGCCAATAAAGGACAGGATGACCCGATGCGGGTGTACTCTACCACTTTGTTGAGCGTAAGTATCGGTTCATTGGTGTTCGTAGCCTTGGGATTGTTATTTCTGGAACCTATTGCCGGATGGTTGGAATACGGAGAACATCCCTGGTATATAGGCATGATGATGATTGTGGTAGCGATGGATGCCATTCAAAGTATTCCGTTCGCTTATTTGCGCTATAAAAAACGTCCTATCAAGTTTGCTGCATTGAAGTTGCTGTTTATCTTCCTCAATATAGCACTCAATCTTTTCTATTATGTCATATTGGAAGGGAATGATGTGGGGTATGCTTTCCTCTTCAATCTGGTATGTACCTCTGTTGTTATGGTGTGCATGATACCGGAACTGAGGGGATTTACCTATGTGTTGGATAAAGAGTTATTGAAACGGATGCTTCGTTACTCTCTGCCGTTGGTAATTCTGGGTGTGGCAGGCATCCTGAATCAGGTGGCTGATAAGATTATTTTTCCTTTCGTCTATCCCGACGAGGCTGAGGCTACCGTACAACTCGGCATTTACGGAGCTGCCAGTAAGATTGCCATGATTATGGCTATGTTTACCCAAGCTTTCCGTTTTGCTTATGAACCTTTCGTGTTCGGTAAGAGCAAGGAGAAAGATAGTCGTGAGATGTATGCCCAGGCTATGAAATTTTTCATTATCTTTACTTTGCTTGCCTTTCTGGCTGTAATGTTCTATCTGGACATCCTGCGCCATGTCATCGGACGTGATTACTGGGATGGATTACGGGTGGTGCCTATTGTCATGGCAGCTGAAATCTTTATGGGCATTTACTTCAACCTGTCCTTTTGGTACAAATTGATTGATGAGACCCGTTGGGGAGCCTACTTCTCGTTGACAGGCTGCACCATCCTGATATTGATGAACGTATTCTTGATCCCGAAGTATGGTTACATCGCTTGTGCCTGGGCGGGATTTACCGGATATGGCGTTGCTATGCTGCTTTCTTACTTTGTGGGCCAGAAGAAATATCCGATACAATACGACCTGAAGGCGATAGGTATGTATGTGCTTCTGGCGGCTGTGCTTTATGTGGCTGCCGAATATGTACCGATAGACAATATCTACTTGCGTATGGCATACCGCACAGTTCTGCTGCTGCTGTTTGTCGCTTATGTCGTGAAGCGTGATTTGCCGCTTAGCCAAATACCAATCCTGAACCGTTTCATTCGAAAATAATTATGCTTATGGAAACACTTGAACAGAACCAAAACCGGAATGTTTTTGCCGTCAAAAAGTTCCTGAGCGAGTATCTTGATCTGAGGAAAGACAAAGATAATGAGCTGGAAACAGTAGACTCCATCCGCAAAGGAGTGGAGTTTAAAGGGGCCAACCTGTGGATTTTGATCTTTGCCATCTTTATGGCATCATTGGGACTGAATGTCAACTCCACAGCCGTAATCATCGGTGCCATGTTGATTTCCCCACTGATGGGACCTATCATGGGTGTGGGACTGTCTGTCGGTCTGAATGACTTCGAACTGATGAAGCGCTCACTGAAGAGCTTTTTGATAACCACCTTGTTCAGTGTGACTACCGCTACTATCTTCTTTCTTGTAAGCCCTGTTGCCGAAGGGCAGTCGGAGCTTCTGGCACGTACTTCACCTACGATTTATGACGTATTCATCGCATTGATGGGTGGTCTTGCCGGTGTAGTTGCCCTGTCTACCAAGGAGAAAGGAAATGTGATTCCTGGTGTTGCCATTGCCACGGCTTTGATGCCGCCGCTCTGTACAGCAGGTTACGGGTTGGCAACGGGGAATCTGGTTTATTTCCTCGGAGCATTCTATCTTTACTTCATTAATTCGGTATTTATCAGTCTTGCCACGTTTGCCGGTGTGCGTGTGATGCACTTCCAGCGTAAAGAGTTTGTGGACAAGAAGCGGGAGAAGAAAGTACGCCAATACATAATACTCATTGCTGTGCTGACTATGTGTCCGGCTGTCTACTTGACGGTAGGCATTATTCAGAGTACTTTCTATGAGAGTGCCGCCAATCGGTTTGTTGCCGAACAGCTTTCTTTTGAGAATACACAGGTGCTAGACAAGAAGATTCATTATCATGGTAACAAAGACAATGAAATACGTGTGGTACTGATCGGACAAGAAGTTCCTGAAGCTTCGATTGCCATTGCCCGCAACAAGATGAAGGATTATAAGTTAGGTGAAACGAAGCTGATCGTTCTTCAGGGAATGAATAACGAAGCTGTGGATATTTCTTCTATCCGAGCTATGGTGATGGAAGATTTCTATAAAAACAGTGAGGAACGACTGGTGGAACAAACCAAGAAAATCACAGTGCTGGAACAGAGTCTGGCAAGATACAAATCTTTCGATGAATTGGGCAAAACGATCGTTCCGGAGCTAAAAGTTCTCTATCCATCAGTGAAAACTGTTTCTATCTCTCATGCCATAGAACTGACGGTTGATTCGGTACGGACGGATACCATTACACTTGCTGTGCTGAAGTTTGGCAAGCATCCCGACGCCCATGAGAAACAGAAGATTACCGAATGGCTGAAAGCACGTACTGGAGCGAAAAAATTAAGACTGATTGCAGAATGACGTAATTGGGAAGTATATCATACTAAATCATTCAAAATGAGAGTGTGCCATAAGCTAAATCTAACTCTTAACTTAATATATTCTAAATAATAATTTAATACCAAGTATAGAATGAAGCTAAAGTGTATCCTAATTGTAGCTTGCAGCCTCTTCACGTTGACGGGACAGGCGGACGAAGGTATGTGGATGCTGGGAAACCTGAATAAACAGACCCGTAAGACCATGAAAGAACTCGGCCTGCAAATGCCTGCCGATAAACTATATAATCCGAAGAAGCCGTCGTTGAAAGATGCGGTAGTCAGCTTTGGAGGGTTTTGTTCCGGTGTGGTAGTGTCGGAAGACGGGTTGGTGTTTACCAATCATCACTGTGGCTTCAGTAGTGTGCAACAACATTCGTCGGTGGAGCATGATTACCTGAAAGATGGTTTCGTAGCCCGTAGCCGTGCAGAGGAATTACCTAATCCGGAGCTTTATGTTCGTTTTCTGCTTCGTACGGAAGATGTAACCAAGCGTGTGCTGGGAGCCGTTAAACCTTCGATGAACGAGATGGAACGTTCCAGTGCGGTAGACTCTATGATGATGGTAATAGGTGGTGAGGTATCTCTGAAAGACTCTACTTTGCTTGGCGTGGTAGATGCTTATTATGGAGGCAATGAGTTCTGGCTCTCCGTTTATCGCGATTTCAACGATGTGCGGTTGGTGTTTGCACCTCCTTCCTCTGTCGGTAAGTTCGGTTGGGATACGGATAATTGGGTGTGGCCTCGGCATACAGGAGATTTCTGTGTGTTTCGTATTTATGCAGACCACAAGAACCGGCCTGCCGATTACTCCCCCGACAATGTTCCGTATCACCCTGAATATGTAGCGCCGATTTCACTGGATGGTTATAAGGAAGGCTCTTTCTGTATGACGATAGGCTATCCGGGAAGTACGGAACGTTACCTTTCTTCATTCGGTATCGAGGAAATGATGAATAACTCCAATCAGGCGCAGATTGACATCCGTGGTGTGAAGCAAGCCATCTGGAAACGTGAAATGGACAGTAAAGACAGTATACGCATTAAGTATGCTTCCAAATACGATGAAAGCTCCAATTACTGGAAGAACAGTATTGGTGTCAACCGTGCCATCCGTAAGCTGGGAATCCTGGAGAAGAAACGTGAAATGGAACAGGAAATCCGTCGGTGGATACAGCAGAACCCGGACGAACGTGAGAAGCTTCTTCAACTGTTTACCGACTTGGAATTGAATTATAAGAACCGCCGGGAGGTAAACCGTGCGCAGGCTTACTTTATCGAGTCTTTCCTATATGGACCGGAATTAGTGCAGCTTGCACTGAAGATTCTGAATTTCGATTTTGAAGGGGAGCAGAAAACAGTTATTGCCGCCTTGAAGGATATCGTTGAGCAATACTCTAATTTGGATCTGGATATAGACAAGGAAGTATTTACGGCACTATTGAAGGAGTATCGCTCAAAAGTGGATACCACTTTCTTGCCGGAGATCTACCATACTATTGCACAGAAATATAATGGGGATGAGAAAGCTTTCGTAGATAGTCTTTATGCAAGTTCTGAGTTGACTACTCCCCGTGGTTTGAAGCGCTTTCTTGAACGGGATACTACCTATCAGATTTTCGATGATCCGGCTATCTCGTTGGGCATTGATATGCTGACGATGTTGTTCGATATGAATATGCAGATGCAGGCGCCTACTACGGAGATCATCCGTGGGGAACGTTTGCTGAACGGGGTTATCCGTCGGATGTATACGTCTCGTAACTTTTATCCGGATGCCAATTCCACCATGCGGCTGAGCTTTGGAACGGTATGCGGTTATACTCCCTTTGACGGAGCGGAATATGATTATTATACAACGACAAAGGGTGTCCTGGAGAAAGTGAAAGCTCATGTGGATGATGTTGATTTTGCAGTACAGCCGGAGGTACTTTCATTGCTCTCTTCGGGCAATTTCGGAAGATATGCCGATGAAAAGGGCGAAATGAAGGTGTGCTTCATCTCTAATAATGACATTACGGGTGGCAATAGTGGTAGTGCGATGTTTAATTCGAAAGGTGAATTGCTGGGGTTGGCTTTCGATGGAAACTGGGAAGCTATGGGCAGTGATATTCTTTATGAACCGAAGATGCAGCGTACCATCGGGGTGGACGTGCGCTATATATTGTTTATGATTGAGAAATACGGGAAAGCAGGGAACCTGATCCAGGAATTGAATATTCTCAATTAGTGGACGGGCCCCTGCTTTTCGTGAGGGAGACAATTACTTGCTTCCGGACAAGATTCCGGTATCGGTATCCCTGTTGTTGATTCTTCTGCCTTGGCTGTTGCGCTTCTTTCCGAAGTCAAGGCTGAAGGATGCATTTACCATGAACAAAAGCCTTAAGTTCTTGGAGTACGCTAACTGGCGGTAGGGAGCCGACTTTGACAGATTTTCTATTTCCTGTTCATACTTCTTGGTGAACGGGTTCAGCACCCCGGCAGAAAGGCTCCATTTCTCCGTATTATATCCTGCCATGATGGTGTGCAGTTTCTCCTCTTTAGTCAGCGTTTCACCCCACAGAGTGTGGTTGCTGGTATTCATTTCTGCCATCAGTACCCAGTTCTTGTACATTGCCATCAGGCTGCCTCGCAGTCCTGCATTGGTGTGTGTATGCGTGTAGGTGTTGCCATAGCTGATATAGCGGTTCAGAAACGGAGTGATTTTAATGGAGATATACTCTTTGTAAGGTCGTATTTGTATAGCTGTCTCCAGATTGATCCGGTGGAAACCTTTATGATTCTCGGTAGTGCGGACAAAATACCCGTCTTCGTAGTAGGTATTTTCCATAATCGGCTTATTGTCATAGCTATATCTTCCAAACAAATCAACGGATACATACTTGCTTTGCCAGCTGGCAGACAGTGTATTGGCGTAGAATGTAACAGACTTTAAGTCGGGATTCCCTTTGCGTATCTGATACTTATCCATTGCTTGCGAGATGTCGTTCAGGTCGGACAGGGAAGGAGCATAGCCCGACACGTATCCGTTGTATCTGAAAAACCACTTCCCGTTGATAGAGTACGACAGGCTTAAGGAAGGTTTGACTATATACTTCTCGGAAGAATACTGCTCCTGACTGTTATAAGTTCTCATGGCTCCAATCCCTACTGTGTAGTTCAGAGCTTTTATCTTTGATTGATACTCGGCAAATAGGTACGTTTCGGCCGTATTCATCGTGATTTTATTCTCTCTATTACCCGAATATCTATTTTGCAAATAGGCCTGTGTATGCTTGATGCCTCCGGTAAACTTACCCGTATTGAATTGTTTTTCGTAGATGCCTTCGCCGATGACGGAGTATTTCTCACCTTTGGTTTCCGAATAGATATCCGTATCGTTATTGTCATTATTAAGAGCTTTCTGCATAAAAATCCGTTCGTTCTTGCTGTCCAGATAAGAAGCCACTATATCCGCATAGATTGTCTGCTTGTTCTTCAGATTTCTCTGGTAATAGATATCCAAAGAAGGGATCAGTACTTTGGAGGCGGAAAGGTCGGATATGGAGTAGGAGGTGTCTCCTTCATACAATGTACTGATTCTGTCCGACATGGAACTGGGAGTATCGCTGTATTGATTTCTGAGAGCAATATTGAGAAGTTGCTTGTCATTATCCTGATAACTGTAATTGAGGTTGAAGTTAAGGTTATCGTACTTTACTTTAGTTGGTTCTCCCACCTCTCTGTTCTCCTGATAGGCCTCCGGGAAGTGGAAACTTTCATAGTTTTCGCGCGTCCACTTCAGATCTCTCTGTCCCCAATATACGGTAGTGCTGAGCTCTGACTTGTTGAAGTGGTATTTGGCAGCGAGGTTATGTTCGCCATATCCCGTATCGGATACCCCGTTGGTGAGATCGGCAGAGATACTTCCTCCCGATTCCCTTCTCTTTACGACGTAGTTCAATACAGCTCCTGCATTTCCATAACGTGCGCCGGGATTGTCTATATATTCGATCCGGATCACATCTGTCGGGCGGATGGCAATTATTTCAGCTTGAGTCACTTCTACGCCGTTAATCCTAAGTTGCACATTGTCTCCTCCGGGAATCGTGATGCTGTTGTCTATCGGATTGATCAGGATGCGCGATAATTGCAGGTTTCTCAGTAAGGAAACTCCGTTGGAGGCGGCTTTAGTCTGCATTTCGGTCGGGAGGATAATTTGCCGGTCGGTCTTTTTGATGATGGGGCTGGCTGTGACGGTAACACCTTCCAGCATTACATTGTCGGGTGATAAGGGCAGTTCTCCCAGATTCAGGTTGGCTTGCAGATTGCGGATGGAGAGATAGGAGTTTTCATATCCGACGCATGAGATACATAAGATATAATCTCCATCGTTTACTTCTTTCAGCAGGAAGCCACCACCGTTATCTGTGGCAACTCCGGTGATGAATGTCGAGTCCTGAGTCAGCAGGCTGACATTGGCATACTCGATGTGCTGATTGTTACTCTCATCGATGATTTTCCCTGTGATTTTGTTTGCCGCCATCAGGGAGGTACATAGGAATAATACTCCTGAAATGATACTTAGTCTCTTCATTTTTCTTATTATTTTTAGTGATTATTTCTGTTCTTTGAACATGACAAAGGTAGGGGGATCGGGGGAGAAAAGCGATTTATATGTGGCACTAAATAAAGTGCAACAACTTTTGCAACTATCTGAGAATTAAGGAGATTTAAACTGCAATTTATAGAAAAGTTTATATCTTCCCATTTCAAGTTTATATATAAAGAAAAGTGCAAAAAATGGGATGCCGTAACTTCCGTTAATTGATAAATATCTATCTTTGCAAAGACTTAAAGCAAGAAGGAAGGACGGCATGAAAGCATTGAAACATGGTTTGATAGGTTGGGTATGCGTGTTGGCATTGGCAGCATGTGCAGAAGCCCTGCCATCGCAACGCATCCGGATAGAAAAGGCGGAGCAGATGTTACAGCAGAATGCAGAGGAGGCGATTGCTCTGCTTCGGTCGGTGGAAGATCCCGAAGCATTGCCGGATTCATTGCGGGCACGGTTTGCATTGGCTATGGGGCAAGCCCACTATAATGCACATTGGGTAATGAATGAAGACTCTTTGCTGTTATATGCCTTGGATTATTATGGAAGGCCGGATGTGAGTGACACATTGCGGTTGCTGCGTACCTGCAAACTGGCAGCGCATTACTTCTACGATAGCGAGAGATATAAAGAAGCCACTGAGATGATGGCCGAAGGGAATCGTATTGCAGTCCTGTACGGTGATACGGCCGCCCGTCTTGATTTGCTGCGGTCTGTAGCGAATATAGGGGAAGGTAATGATGATTTTGAAGGACTGATACGCTTACAGAAGCAGTTGATAGCTATAGAGCCTGATTCCACCCGGCGATATTCCAACTACAACAGTCTGGCGATATCATACTACTGTGCAAATCAGAATGATTCTGCGCTGCTGGCTCTCCGCAAAGCTACTGAATGCCTGTATACATCCGCGGACTCTCTGAAAGCGCTGTACTATGTGATGCGCAACTATGCGGATATATTGAGTGACTCCGGAAAGAACCGGGAAGCTATCGATTTACAACGCCGCAGTTTACAGGAATATAAAGAGACTAAACACCCCTTCGAGTCCTTATCTTATTATGCTCTTTCGCGTTATTTCCTGAATATGGGTCAGATGGATTCCGCCCGCTACTATATGCAAATGGGAGATAGCGTGCGTTCGCCCTACATTGACCAGGACCTATCATTGGCTAACTTTTGTCTGGTACAGAAAACATTGATGGATTATATGGACAATCGCTCTTTTACAATTCGGGATGTGGCGTTCTTCTCAAACCGGCTGTATAACAACTTTATCCGTGACCAGCGGGTGATAGCTCAAAAAGGAAAGGTGCAATTGTTGCTCCAACAGCAGAATATGAATCTGCAACTGGAAAAACAGAAAGAACGGACTTTCTTTGTCGGAGTGGTGGCTCTCTGTATTTTGTTGTTGCTGGCTGTCGTCTGGTATTTGCAGAGAAGAAAGCATTTGCTTGTGGAGAAGGAAGAAGAACTGGAAGCCTTGCGCCGTCTGCTGCATGAGACGGAAGGCGATGAAAGCGGCAATAATGATAAGTTTGTCAAGAAGATGCTGCTTCAGCAGTTAGGTCTGATACGTATTGTGGCTACGAATCCCAGTTCCGATCATCAGGAGCTATTGGTACAGATGGGACGGATAGCCAATAAAGATGTAGCGGTGGACGATTTGCTGGTTTGGAGTGATTTATATAAGACTATTGATATGGTACATGATGGCTTTTATACCCGTATCAGCCAGAAGTATGGGAATATCCTGAATGAAAAGGAACTGCAACTCTGCTGTTTGTTGAAGTCGGACTTTTCGACGAAAGAGATTAGCGTGGTTATCCAGCAAAGCATACGGACAGTGTATCAACGTAAGACGGTCATACGGCAGAAATTGGGCATGGCAGAAAAAGAGGATATCGTTGAATTTCTTTCTGAGCGGATATGAATCAGCTACGAGCTACAGGCTACAAGCTACAAGTGCCTTTCGGAACATAGCGCAGCTACTTGTAGCTTGTAGCTTGTAGCTCGTAGCTCGTAACTTCATTCAATTCCCCGGATGCGGTCATCAAATGCCGACAGTGCCGCCTTTGCACCTTCACCCATTGCAATTACTATCTGTTTGTAGGGAACGTTCGAAACATCTCCTGCCGCATAAACACCCGGAAGCGTGGTGCGGCAAAAAGCATCGATCTTGATTTCGCCTATCGGAGTCGTTTCCAGCATATCACGGAAAGGAGCACTATTGGCTGCCAGACCAATCTGTACGAAGATACCATCCAATGGGAAATCCCGTTCTTCGCCGCTTACACGATCTTTGACGCGGACAGCTGTTACCTTATCACCGTTTCCCACTACCTTGGTAGTCTGTGAGGAAGTGAAGATTTCTACATTCGGCAAGCTTTGCGCCTTTTCTTGCAGTACCTGGTCGGCTTTCAGCGTATCGGCAAATTCAAAGACAGTCACTTTCCGGCAGATACCCGCCAAGTCGATGGCTGCTTCTATACCGGAGTTTCCGCCACCGATAACGGCTACGTCTTTTCCCTGATAGAACGGTCCGTCGCAATGCGGACAGAAAGCAACTCCTCTGCCTATATATTCCGTTTCACCTTCCACATTCAGTTTGCGCCAGCTTGCGCCGGTGGCGATGATAACACCGGGAGATATGAATACTTCACCGCCCACTACTGAAATCCTCTTTTCTTTTCCTTGAAGTTCCGCCTTCTCTATCTTACGGTCTTCAAACAAGTCGATGGGATAATGATTGATATGGCTTCTTAAATTGTCTGCCAACTGTGCGCCTGTAGTCTGCGGCACGGAGATCAGATTCTCGATTCCTACGGTTTCCTTTACCTGACCACCGATCTTTTCAGCTACAATAGCTACCCGTAATCCCTTGCGGGCTGAATAGATCGCAGCTGAGGCACCTGCCGGCCCACCACCTAATACGAGGACATCATAAGTACGTGAGATAGGCTCTGCATTCCCCACAGGTTCGGAGCCGAACATTTCTTCCAGCTTTTGCAGAAGTTCGCCTAAAGTGCCACGTCCTACATGAAGCAATTTACCGTTGGCATAGACGGACGGTACGCCTTGAATTTTCAGTGCATCCACTTCTTCCTGGAAAAGGGCGCCGTCTATCATTTCATGTGTGACCTGTCCGTTCAGCAAAGCCATAATGTTCAGAGCCTGCACCACATCGGGGCAGTTGGTACATGTCAATGATACATAAGTCTGCAATGAAATGGGCCCTTTCAATGCCTGAATGCGTCGGCTGATGGCTTCATCGGGAAGATTTTTCCCCTTTCCATCGGCATTCAGTACGGCCAGAAGCAAAGATGTGAATTCATGACCGTTCGGTATTCCGCGGAATTTGACACCGGTTTCTTTCCCGTTTTTCAGTAAAGAGAATTCCAGCTTCGGTTCTTCGGTTTCAGTTACCTCACAGGAGAGTTTATCGGAACATCCTGCTACATCTTTCAGCAACTCTGTCAGTTCCTGTGCGCTTTCGTGCCGGGGATGGCAGGTGATATGAAAAGTGTACTGTGCTTCCAGGTTTTGGAAGACACTGCGTACTTGATTTAAAATGCTTGTTTCTAACATAACAGTCTATACTAATGATAAGATAAAAGAAGCCCCCTCTATGTGTGCAATGGATAAAGGGGGCCTCGCTAATAAAAAAGGGATGTGAACTTAAATTTTACCAACTAAATCTATACTTGGTTTCAGTGTTTCGCCGCCTTTCTTCCATTTTGCGGGACATACTTCACCGTCGTGTGTTGCAACGAATTGTGCTGCTTCTACCTTGCGGAGAAGTTCGTCGGCGTTACGTCCGATGTTATTGTCCTGTATTTCGGCAATCTTGATTTTGCCTTCGGGGTTCACGACAAATGTGCCGCGATAAGCCATACCTTCTTCTTCGATCATTACACCGAATGCGCGAGTCAGCACGCCTGTAGGGTCTGCCAGCATCGGATACTTGATCTTTCGGATACTTTCGGATGCATCGTGCCATGCTTTGTGCACGAAGTGAGAGTCGGTACTTACAGAATATACCTCTACGCCCATTGCCTGGAATTGCTCGTATTTTTCAGCGATGTCCACCAGTTCGGTAGGGCATACAAACGTAAAGTCTGCGGGATAGAAGAAGAAAATAGCCCATTTTCCTTTTACGTCTTCGTTAGTTACTGTTTTGAAACTTCCGTTCTGAAATGCCTGAACTTTGAATTCAGGAAGCTGTGAATTGGTAATTGGTTCCATAATCTTTTTTGTTTTAAAAGGTTTAGTACTTTGTTTTTTCGATGATGCAAAGTTCATGCAAACCGAATGCAGAAGCAAGCTCGCTTGATTATGCTGAGGTGCAGCTGAATTTCGCTTTTGCAAAAATATAGCATCTTTTGCCGATAGAACAAAAAAACCGATTGAAAAGATTTATGGGCCGATAGACGAAATCTATACAACGCACTGAGTTGCCCGCAGGGACAGCATTTCGCGGGGTACAGAGGCTTGTATTTCTTTTGTGAGTACCTCCAATAAGGTGGTTCGTATGAAGTGCTCGTTGGTGATGAGAATGATCTGCCGGGTAGGAGTGGGGATGGCAAAGGGGCGCACCAACTCTTTCTGTGTCTCGTTGAGCTGATCGATGGCAAGTTCGGGAATGAAGGTAACGCCTTTACCGCTTTCTACCATACGCATGAATGTCTCCATGCTACCTAGATGATAAGCGATCTGGCTGGCTTGCGCCGCTTTCATCTGGCAGAAGCGGACTAACTGGTCGCGGAAGCAATGTCCCTCGTCAAGCATCCAAAGCTGTTCGTCGCTGAGATCGGAGGTACGGATAATCTTATTATCGAACAGTTTGCTTTCGCGCGCGATATAAGCATAGAATTGTTCGTAGAATAAAGGTATCTGGCGGAAGTCATCCTTTTCAGGCAGGGTGGCGATAATGCCGGCATCTATCTCTCCTTTTATAAGAGCCTGTTTGATGTCCTTCGTCTTCATCTCCGTTACGCGGATATCCAATTTAGGATATTTCTTCATCAGTTGCGGAAAGAAGCGGGGCAACAGATAAGGGGCGATGGTAGGGAGTATACCTAACTTAAAGACACCCGATAAGGAGTGCTTCTCTTCTTCAATAATATCCTTTATATGGCCTGCCTGTTCCAATACGATACGGGCTTGCTCTATTACAAGCTGTCCGACGGGAGTAGGGCAGATGGGCTGTTGGTTGCGGTCGAATATCTTAGTGTCTAACTCGTCTTCCAGTTTCTGTATCATGGCACTCAGGGTGGGTTGAGTTACACGGCAGTGTTCCGCGGCTTTAGCGAAATGGCGGAACTGATTAACGGCAAGAATGTATTCCAGTTGTTGTAAAGTCATGATAAATAAGGGGTTTGAACGGGTTATATAGATTCTGTCTATGCAAAGATAGAAATTATCTGTTTGACAAGCATGGGTTTCCGCCTTATCTTTGTCTCAGAAAAAAGAAAAACAGTATAAACTATTAAAACCATAAAATTATGAAGACTTTAAATTACATCAAGTTAAATGAATCGGGAGTAGCTAACGTAGTATCTGCATTGCATCAGCTTTTGGCAGATTTCCAGGTATATTACACGAATCTGCGCGGTTTCCACTGGAACATCAAGGGACACGGTTTCTTTGTATTGCACGAGAAGTTTGAAAGTATGTATGACGACGCAGCCGAGAAGGTGGACGAAATTGCAGAACGTATCCTGATGCTGGGTGGTGTACCCGAAAACAAGTTCAGCGAATACCTGAAAGTTGCAAAGATCAAGGAAGTATCTGACGTGGCTTGTGGTAGCGATGCGGTCAGCAATATTCTTGAAACTTACGGATACCTCATTGGTGAGGAAAGAAAGATCATTGAACTGGCTAATGAAGCAGGTGACGACGTTACTGCCGACCTGATGACAGGCTATCTGAAAGAACAGGAAAAGATGGTTTGGATGCTGGTTGCTTTCAGCACAAAAGGATGCACAGACAAATAATATATAGGTTTAGGTGATAAATGATGGAAAAGGTGATGAAGTGGTGGAAACACTGCTTGGTCACCTTTTCTTTTGTCTTATAGCTTAGCCAGCTTGCCTGCCGGGCTTACATCATCATGTTCTTTCTGATGGAGAACTTGACAATCGCCATCGCCTGTATGCACGTGAGCGGTAGATCCATTGGTTCATGGTGTGGATTGTAGCTCACCAGCCTGATGCAACCTTCCACATCGGAACGGTTCACATACTTCACCGACAGGTATTCATCGCCGTCGATGCAAAATGACACCAGGTACATCTCTCCATAAATGACGCTGCTGAAATTGCTGATTTCCTTAAACCCCACAACATCCCCCGATTTCAGGATGGGATACATGCTGTCTCCACTGATGTAGAGTGCTCCGTCGCAGACAGGTATGTTCGGAATCTGTATCTTTCCCACCACATGCTGACCTTTGTTGGCAAGCAGTGTTTTCAGGTTGGCGGCAGCGGTGATATCGTATAGTGACACGCTGCGATCGTCTACCGGATCAGCTGTTTTGGGGTTATGAATCATTTCCACTTCACCCGAAACGATTTCGCCATTGCAGAATTTAGCCTGATGTTCAGGCTTCCCTTTTCCCACCAGCAGCCAGTTGTAGTCTATCTCTTTCAGTTTCTCCAGCAGCAGCGGGAAGTCGATGCCGTTTCGTGCAATCCAGTTACTTAGTGTGGGACGCGACACACCCAGATAAGCTGCCAATTCTGCATCCGTTTTGAAATTCAGTACCCGCTTGGCGCGTTTCACGATGTCGGCTACATTGAATAATAAATCCTGTTCTTTCTCCATGATTTTTATGATGTAAATATTTAGAAATGTATTTCTCGCTCATTTATATGTAGTTACCTACTTTATGAGAATTAATATCTAAAACTATTAGTTTTTTATATGGAAATCTATTTATCTTTGTTGCGACAAAGGTAATTCCTTTGTTTTAGAATAACAAATAAATCGCATGGAATTATGGAAAACAAACATTTCAGCCTCCGAATAAGAACTCCTTCCGGAACGGATCTATAGATGCAATGCGCAGGATATATAGCTCCTGCATGTCCGATATATAGATGCAGCACATCCGGTATATAGATGCAGCACGACAGATATATAGATGTAAAAGACAAAATTCGATTAGTTAATTCAATATATTCATCTCATTATGGAACAAACACTTAATTCCACCATTCGTACCTGCCACTCCTGTTTGAGGGAACTCCCCATAGAGGCTTTTTATGTCAACCGGAAAACACTGATTCCGGACTATTGTTGCAAGGCCTGCCGTAGCGCAGCCTGCAAAAAGCGCTACTTGGATTCACACTCCGTGAATAATACGCGCGTGTATCCCGTGATAACTGATATTCAAGACCGCATACTCCGTATGGAGCTGATTCTCCATGCCCGTCAGGTGGTGAACGAGAGTGTGGTGCGAAAGCGCAGAAAGCTCAGGGAGGAGGAGGTGAGTGATTAGTGTTTAGTGATCACCGGTCCTAAATTTATTAATCACCAACCCCCCATTACTAATCACTAAACGTTAAACACTAATCACTATTAAACTCATGTCCAGAATAAAAAAACGGGGTCTCGACTATTTTCCCCTTGATATAGATTTCCTACAGAATCGCCTGGTTCGCCGCATAATGAAACGCGAAGGCGACGGTGCGCTTGCCACCTTGGTGAGTGCATTCTCCTGCATCTATGGTGGTGAAGGCTACTATGTTCTCACCGATGCGTTCTTTTACGAAGATATCTCCGCCAACCTCTATCACCAGACCGCGGAGGACGTAAAGCGTATTCTTACACTTGCCGCTGAATACGGCATTTTTGATGTTACGCTCTTCAGAGAGTGCGGTGTGCTGACCAGTGCCGGGATACAGAGGCAGTATCTCTTCAGTACCAAACGCCGCAAAAGCTCTGCAATAGACAACCGCTTCAATCTCATCACCGACGAACAGGAAGATGACGCCGCCGCCGGGAAACAGGAAGAAACTGCCGGGCTATTTCCCGAAACTTCAAGGAGCGAAACGGAAGTTTCCGCTGCGCTTGTCGAAGTATCCACTACGCTTCCCGAAAGTGCAGTGGATACTTCCCAAAATGTAACATTAATCCCCGAAAATGTTGCATCCGGTACACATAGCATAGCACAGAATAGCATAGCACAGCAAAGCATAGCACAGCGGAGCATAGAATACTCCCTCCTCAATAGTTCCCCCTCGGGGAGAACTCAGGACGCGGACCGGGAGTCCGCGGAGGGGGACGGAGAGGAGGAGAATTTTCTTTCTTCACCTGAGATTCCCGCTTCTTTTGCAGCCCCTGCTACTTTTGCGGTTCCTGTTTCACCTGCGGTTCCTGTGTCATCGGCAGCTCACGCCTCCTCGGCAATCCCGCCATCAGTGCCTCCTGCTTCCTCGGTAGCCCCTTTGCGCCATCCCCGCAAGGAGTGGACAGATGAGGATATTTGCCGGATGCAACCGCCCCCGGATGGGTTGAACCGCAATCTTGACGGGTTGCTCTTCAATCTCCGCCAGTTACGGATCTCCCCTCCGGAACAACGCGCCATCATCCTCAAAAGCAACTTCGGCGTCATCGGCCATCCCATGTGGAAAGGTTTCTCGACGATACGCGAAAGCTGCGGGAAGATACGTCAGCCGGGAAGGTTTTTGCTGAGCTTATGCAATAAAACAGGTATTCACGAGGTGTAAATGGTACACTTGTATTTTATGATAAAAACGAAGATTTTTATTTCTCCGGTTATGATATAAGGCTTATATTTGCAGTGTGATTAAGATTAAGACACGAAACTAAATTATTCTATTAATGAAACTAAAATTATTCTCTAATTATGGCAGTATTGTATAAAACAGTCCAATCTATATTGGAAAACAAAGCAGGAGTTAAAGTATATTATCCTCGCGTGGTCCTGAAAGGACACGTCTCCACCGACCAGATCGCCCGTGAAATAGCGGAATACTCTTCTCTGAGCAAGGGCGACACGAAAAACGTTATCGACAACCTGGTGCGTGTATTGACCACCCACCTTCAATCTTCCGAGAGTGTGACTCTGGATGGCTTCGGCACGTTCCGCATGGCCATGAAGACCAACGGCAAAGGTGTGGAAAGCGCCGACAAGGTATCGGCTGCACAAGCCACAATGACCGTGCGTTTTCTGCCCTGCTACACGAAGAATCTTGACCGTACGACAGCGACCCGCTCCATGGTGACCGGCGTGAAATGTATTCCTTACGAAACAAGTCAGGCAGGAGGGTCCGGCAGCGGTGATGGCTCCGGTAGCGGTTCCGGAGGCGGTGGTCTGGACGAGAATCCGTTAGGATAAGGACGTTGAACGCAGAGGTGCGGAGGCGCAGAGGGCTTCCCGGGTATCAGATTTAAACAGGCGCTGTGTGGCTCCGTTGCTCTGCATTCAATCGGCAAAGGAAACTAAGACCAAAACTAAGACTAATACTAAAGCTAAGACCGCTAATACTAAAACTGGAAACTGACTAAACTATTCATTTTTAACGATTAAACGACTTTATTACTCACAGGGCAGGCTTATTGCCCGCTGGACTTATTATTCACTAAACTAATTTCATTCAACTTATGAGAAGTATCAACATGATTGTGGTGCATTGTAGCGCCACCCGGGCAGACTGTGCCCTTACCACAGAAGATTTGGAAACCATTCATCGCCGTCGCGGCTTCCGCGGCATCGGCTATCACTATTACATTCACCGGGACGGGACGGTTGTCAACACCCGTGCTTTGGAACTCGTAGGTGCGCATGCCAAGGGACACAATGCTCACTCGATAGGCATCTGCTACGAAGGCGGACTGGATGCCCAAGGGTGTCCTGCCGATACCCGCACGCCTGAGCAGCGCTCGGCACTCCGGTTACTTGTGCATCAACTTCTGAAACGTTTCCGGAACAATGTCCGTATCTGCGGGCATCGCGACCTCAGCCCGGACCGGGACGGTGACGGAGTGGTGGAACCGGAGGAATGGGTGAAGGAGTGTCCGTGTTTCGAAGTAAGCAAAGATTTATAAACGACTAAAATACTGAATATTATGAAAATAAGTAAAGATACTTGGAAAACTATCCTGAAAGTAATTGTCACCATAACCACGGCCGTTGCCGGAATACTTGGAGTGAAAGCGGCAGGGTTGTAAAACTATTTGAGGAAGGAGGTGAACAAACAGTTTACTTCCTTCCCCGTAGAATTTGGATAAAGAATATAGATATTATAAATAATAAAGACTAATGAATAATGAAAAAACTACAATGCTTTTGTAATATAAAAAGAGTGTTACAACGCTCTATTGCAATGATATGTATGGCTTGTGTAATTCCGACAAGCCTGCAAGCACAGATCACACAAAAGTCTGATGACTATTCGTTGAACCGTAATCCCAATAACTATTCTATTGCTACTCCCAATGCAGCTACTTTCAATAAATACATGGATAGCCCGGTAGATCTCTATTCGGGAACTGCACAAGTTAATATTCCGGTGTATACGTTGAAAGACGGTTCTGTGGAACTTCCTATCAGCTTGTCATATGCCACATCGGGTATTAAAGTGAATGAGGAAGCAGGCTGGGTAGGATTGGGATGGATGCTGGATGTCGGTGGATGCATCACCCGCAAGGTTATCGGAGAAATAGATTGTTACAATCCGGAACCTTACTATAAAAATGTAATGGCAGCCTATGAGCAAACCGGAAAACTGAGTAATACGACTCATATCAAAGGCCCGTGGAGTTCTGATATGCGTCTGGCTATGGACTGGTTCTTGACAGAGCCTTCTATGCGTAAAGCCCATTACGAGGGTAGATTCAATCCTGATGTATTCTGTTACTCATGTCCCGATGGAAAGGGGCGTTTTGTTATAGACAGCCGGAATGACAGCATTTATCTGTTGGACCGTCGAGAGGATGTGAAGATAGAAATAATGACAGAGCGGTCGTTTTCTAATGGCCAAGTTGTAAATGCCTTAGGCAGTAGACTGGTAGGATTCAAGTTAACTTTCCCTAATGGAGTAGCGCATAACTTCACGCTTATGAGTGTGATGAGTACCAACTTTCCTGTTTATATGGGAGTTCAGTCCGAGTTTTATGCCCTTTCGCAGACGGTTTATCCTAACGGGCAGAAGGTGGATTACAGCTATGACACTACGGCGGTTAACTGGGGATTCAGCTATGGGGAAAATCTAAAATCAGTCATTCTTTCTTCAAGCGTAAGGGTGGACAACAATCAGGCGTGTGGTGACAATCGCGTGGCACGAAGCCACAGTTCCCGAAATTTTATAGATTGTACGGGACGGGAGGTAAACTTGACCCAAATAAAGACCGACAACTATGAGGTGCATTTCGTATCCAGCTTGCGTGATGATTTGCCCGAAGTGAAGAAACTGGATAGGATTTACGTGAAATCACTGGCAGCTGTTCAACCGGCGGATACCTGTTGTTGGGATTATCGCTTCTCTTACGATTATTTTATCAGTGAAGATTCCGGTAATTGTTGGAGCAAGTATGCATCCCACCTTTCCGTTTACCGACAAAAGGAGCATATGCTGAAACGGCTCAAGTTGAATACCGTATTTGCTACGGTAGGCGGGCAGGAAACAGAAAAATACCGTTTCTTTTATAATGCAAAAACATTGCCTCGGAAGGATTCTTATGCAGTGGACTATTGGGGGTATTATAACGGTCAGCTGAACAATACCTCATTTATTCCGGATATCTATTATCTGATGTGGCACGATCCAATTCAATATCAGAAGATACAAGATTTGCCACGAGACAATTCGGAACCTCTATCCAAAGCCATGCGTGCTTACGATTTTGAAAATAGTAAGGCTTCTATTCTGATCGGTGTGCAATATCCTACCGGTGGTTATTCGGAGATAGTGTATGAACCTCATCACTTTGTGGACTATTTTGTGCCTACTTTATCGCAGACGCGGACAGATCTACCTACTATAGAAAGCCTGACGATTTATGATAATAATTCCTTCGATGACCATGGCAGTGATTTGTATCCTACCCCTAAAAATCATTTCTACTCTTTCAAGGAAGACAAAGTGGTGACAGTGACTGTTAATCTTTTTAGAGGTAAAAATACTTGGGAATCAGTAGCCGGGCACCGCGCATATCTTTATTACATAGAAAATGGTAAGCCTGTGCAGAAAGATCTTTCGTTGAAGGAAGAATGTGAAGCGCTACACATCAAGGAGGAGATAAATCATCAGTCACTCCCTTCTACCACTGTGTCGAAAAGCTATAAGCTGACCGTGAAGAAAGGTACGGGCTATTTTGTGGTGGACTTGCCTGACGAGTTGGGCGACCAGACCATAGGGAGTGGAACAGATGCCAGGATTTCTATGCTCGTCGAGTATGGCTACAAGGCGGAGGGAAAACGTGAATCGGAGGGAGCTGGAGTCCGTATCAAGGAAGTGAATTTCTACGATTCACCATCTAAAGGCACCTGCTTGCAGCAGATATCTTATGAATATGTCAATCCGGAAACCAACACTTGCAGCGGATTACTACTGAACAAACTCCAGTTCGTTAATTATTATCCGGGAACTTATGATAAACTTGGTCAGTATTTTACTACGGCGTGCAATTTTCAGAAGGTAGAATCTATTGCTTGCCGGTCGGATAAATTGGAATTGTCGGGTAGCAACTTTTTTTCTTCACCCTATCAGTCGTCGGCCAATGTCGGTTATACTTATGTCAAGGAGACAAAACACAAAGACGGGCAAGAAGGCCATACTTGGTACAAGTATCATAATGAAGAACCACGGATGGAAGAACATTCTATTCCGGTTTATAGTCCATTGAACGGTAGTTTGCTTGAAACGGCGGTTTACAATGCTGCCAAGACACTTGTGCAAAAGACGCAATTCTCTTATGAAGCTCCTGTTTATCGTTATTATTTCGGAATGAACTTTTACGACCGGATAAATCTCTTCCCGGAACTGTTCTATCAGTCGGGATGGCAATGTATGACAATGAGCGATAATAGTGATGGGGCATCGTATTATTTAGGGTGTAACAACTTTCTTTTCTATGCACAGATGGCGTTCTGGCAAGCAGGTTTCGAGAACACCTATGTGGGCAGTGTCAATCGCCTCGCCATGGTAGTCCATCCCTTGAATTTTTACAATATCCAGTTGAAGGAGAAGAGAATGTGGAAGGACGGAGTAGAGATCTGCGAAACTTACAACTACAATTTGCAGACACAGCAATTGAAGGAAAAACAGATTGGGCTTTCGGATGGCGGTACACTGAAAATAACTTATACTTATCCTAACGATTGTCCTTGGGGAATCTACACAACAATGACTCGAAAACATTGTATTTCTCCTATAGTCGAAGAGAAAAAGTTCAAGAATGGTCGGCTGATGGAAAGTATTTTAACGGAATATCTGCAAGTATCTGAAGGATTGTATCTTCCGTCGGTGCAGCATTACTCGGAAATAACCACCCCACTTGTCGCTTCTACCATGACTTTTTCGTCAGCGGGGCGTAATAAAACAGTCTATCCGGCAGATAACATCATGTATCATCATTACGATAAATACGGGCATGTACTCAACTTATCTGTTAATAACCGGGAGAGTACTTATTTATGGAGCTATAAAGGGCAATATCCTGTGGCAGAGATAGACAATGTTTCTTATGATACCGTGAAAGCGGCTCTTGGCTCTGTTACTCCCGAGAATTTGTCGAGTATGCCGATTCCTAATATGGATTTGTTACGCAGCCTGCGTACTAAGCTTCCGGCTGCTCATGTCCGGATATACGAATACAAGTCTCCGGCCGGAGTTTCCCGGGCGATGCTTCCCAACGGTAATACTGTTGGCTATGAATATGATTCCCTTAACCGTCTGGTGAAAATGAAAGACTATAATGGAAAGACGACCGGAGAATATAACTACCATTACAAGCCGTGAACACTACATCTTTTTGATTTGAAAGAACTTGAAAAAAAGTATGATTATGAAACGATTCAGTATATTTTTATTGTTATTAATAGCTGCCTGCGTCATGAATGCGCAGGTCAGCACAGAGAACTACATCCGTACGCGCAAGATGCTGAATGATACGGGGAGTTCTTATTTGGATGATATTGCTTATTATGACGGACTTGGCCGACCTTTCCAAACAGTGCAGAAAGCTGTGAAAAATGGTAGTCCTGTAAATAAAAACCTTGCTACTTTGCAAGAGTATGACGCTACAGGGCGTGAGGGGAACAGCTGGTTACCAATCCCCACCGGCTCTTCCGTATATCTGGCTCCTGCCACTTTTAAGAGCAGTGCCCCGGGGAAGTATAGTAATGACAGTCGCCCTTACAGCCAGCCCTTTTATGAAGCCTCGCCTTTGAACCGCATACTACAACAGTACGGTCCCGGAACTGCATGGTACAATGCCGGTCGACCGGTAAAGACGGAGTATTTGACAAATACTGCCACTTTGCCGCTGAATTGCCGTTATTATACCGTAAATGATTCTCATACATTGAGCGGTGGCAGTAGTAGCTATGCTGCCGGACAACTTTCAGTAGTAAAGACTATGGATGAGGATATGAATGTGAGCTATAGTTTCACCGATAAGCTGGGACATCTGGTATTGACCCGACAGATACAAGGTAGCGAACCGCATGACACCTATTATGTATATGATGAAAAGGGAAATCTGTGTTTTGTGTTACAACCTATGTATCAGAGTTCAGCGAATCTTGATCTGTATGCTTTTCAGTACAAATACGATGGTCGCAACCGCTGCGTCTATAAAAAGCTACCGGGTGCCAAACACATCACATACACCTACAATGACGACGACCAATTGATTTATTCGCAGGACGGCAGACAGCGTTCTCGGAAGAAACTGACATACTACAAGTATGACTACCTGAGGCGCATGACCTGCTGGGGAGAATGCACGGATGACCGCCCTTCCATTTCTGACCGTGTAGAATTTAAGAGTGAAATCCCGACTTCCATCCCTGTGATATATGTGCGGAACTACTATGATGATTACAGTTTTGTGGGAGGAAGTGACTTCCCAGCATTCTCTTTCATCAAAGATACTGAAGGGCATGGCAAAGGACTCCTGACAGGAAGCTGTATTACGATACTTGGAACCGATATGAAGATTTATGTTGCACATTACTACGATATAAAGGGACGTGAGACGAAAACCGTACAAAGTAACCTGCTGGGTGGATATGACGTGACAGTTACCACTTATACATTTACTGACAAACCTGCTACTGTGACGCACACGCATACAGCAAACGGAAAGAGTACATGGACGGAAGCATATACTTATACCTATGACCATGCGAACAGAATAAGTAAGGTGCAACATACGTTTGGGGGAACTACAATTACTTTGTATGATGCTCTGTATGATGATTTTGGTCGTTTAATGACTAAATCTTTGCATGGCTCTACCACGAATAGGCTGACTTACACTTATAATCTGCGCGGTTGGCTGACGGAGATCACTGGTACTCGCTTTACACAGAATATGTATTACAATACAGGTGTCGGTACAGCAAAGTATAACGGTAGCATCAGCAGCATGACGTGGAAGGCGGGTAATGAAAGCACTGTGAGAGGTTACAAGTTCACTTATGATGGTCTGGACAGATTGCAAAATGCCATTTACGGTGAGAGTGCGAATATTAACGCCAATACCAATCGCTTTTCGGAGAAAGTGACTGTTTACGACAAGAATGGAAATATGCTTGCCTTACAGCGGTACGGCCAGACAAGTGCAAGCGCATACGGTCTGATAGACAATTTGAAAATCACTCTGAACGGTAACCAGTTGAAATCAGTGAATGATGAGATTACAACTATGGCCTACAATAACAGTTTCGAGTTTAAGAATGGTGCAAACGCCACTACAGAATATATGTATGATGCCAACGGTAATTTAACGAAAGATTTGAATAAGAATATAACTGATATTCAGTATAATTTTTTAAATTTGCCGGATACAGTCACGTTCTCTGATGGGAGTACTATTTCTTATCTATATAGTGCGGATGGAGTGAAGCTTCGCACGATTCATAAGATTGGCAGCACTACCACGACTACGTACTATTGCAACAATGTGGTCTATGAAAATGGTGTTCAGAAGCTGTTGCTGACGGAAGAAGGGTATCTTTCTTTGAACGATAGCAAATACCACTATTATCTGAAAGATCATCAAGGGAATAATCGGGTAGTTATCAACCAAAATGGTAATGTGGAGGAGACGAATCATTACTATCCATTTGGCGGTGTGTTTGCTTCATCTCAGAATGTTCAGCCTTATAAATATAATGGCAAGGAACTGGATACAAAGAAGGGGCTGAACTGGTATGACTATGAAGCGAGACAGTATGATGCGGCAATAGGAAGGTTTACGACGATGGATCCGATGGTGGAGAAATATTATGAATGGAGTCCATATGCGTATTGCAAAAATAACCCGATTAATAGGATTGATCCGGATGGAAAAGATGATTATCTCCTAGAACCAAGAGGCAGATTACACAACCGAACTCCTAAATCTCAAAGAGGTAAAAGTAGCGTAGATAGACTTTATAGCTATTCTGGAAATAGCAGAAAACCTATGGGAGAGAATATTGAAGTAAAATCTGGCCTACTCTCTCAAATGTTAGAAATTCAAAAAGAAGAAGAAGGATATGGAACTTATGGTAGTACTCAAAATGTAGAGGATGCTGCGCAAGTCTTCAAATTTGCAGCGGATAATAGTAAAGCAGAATGGAAGTTGGATGTATATAACAATAATGGCACACTTACAGCTGTGGTAGCTACGAGTCAGAAAGAGGATAATGTTCAAAATGGAGATCACGCCCAAAAAAGGTTGTCTGTGAGTGGAGCAAAAATAGTGAATATTCATTCGCACCCGAACCCTAATGGTACTAAAGGAGGTTCTGAACAAGATATGAGGAATGCTAAACCAAATCCAACAAAAAATGCGGTCTATTTTAAAGCGAATCAAACTCTATATGAATATGATAAAAATCAATCAAAGATTAGAGAGACACTAGTTCAAAGTGGAATTGACATCTTAAAACAAGTAGGAATTAGATAAATTGCAGAGATATGGATAAAAGAAAGGTTATATTAATTTGTTTGTCGTGCATTTTTGCAGGGTGTATCCACAAACCAGATAATGTCTATCAAAAAGCTATTGATTATGTGATGCCTCTTGTTGATAGTGGGCTTATCGTTGATGACTACATTCATTTCTATGAGTTAGCAATGAATGATTCAAATAGCATCTATGAGGTTTCAGGCATGACTTGTCCATTTAGTAGACCAGAATATCCATCTAAAATAATAAAGCAAAAAGGAAAGTTTTTTTGCTTTACAAAATTGGATGAACCAGAATTATCTGCGGAACAAGTATATAAGTTAACTAATCAATGTGATGCTACTTTCGAATTCTCAAGTTGGGACCTTTGGTTTTTAGGTATTTCTAAATATAAGAGAGATCGCGTATTAATCAAAAAGAGTGAAGTGCGAGATGGGCTTATTGAATACTCGGATCTTTGGCCTTATCTCTCAGGGGGCAAGCCTAACAAAAAGGATTTTTTCATGTGCTTGTCTTCTCATAACTTAACAGTCTTAAAGCCAGATTCTTTAGCCTGTGATCGTTTGAAGTTCAACATAAGGAATATTTCGGGAGAGATAGATATTTATAATAGAACTGATTCCACAATTGTTGTATCTCCTGATAATCAGAACAAGACCTTTGCAATAGTAAATGGACTTGATACGCTCGAATTTTTCATTCGTGAATCATACCCCTTAAAAATATCTTCCAATGATTCTCAAACGCTACACTATGTGAGTAAAGAGAATAAATCTTTTTTTCAGAAGCTACCATCTAATCGCACATGGGACACTTTGTATAAATTATTATCCGATTCAACCTTTTGTTTTTTGAAAATAAATGGTAGAGATAACTCTTTTCGATTATTGCATAATGATTTCCGCTCTTCTAGTGAATTAATAGATGATTCGGGAGAGGTTTTACAGGAACTTTGGAATGGCGGTGTGTTTGATAAAGACGAACGCTTGCAAAGATTCTTTGGTAATTGAGATATAATTCGTCCGCCTAAACATGTTATCCAGGTGGTTCGTGTATAGGGATTGAAATAACAAAGAATTTTAATAATCCTTGTCTCGCAGACATAATCTCTGCAGAGGCAAGGATTTATTTATTGCCATAATCTAAAGTCGTGTGCCGCCTCTATTTTATATGCGTTTCAACACCTGTTATATCTATAATAAGAATGGCAAACTGACGAAAGATTTGAATAAAAACATTACAGAGATTCAATATAATTTTTTAAATTTGCCAAGTAAGATAGCGTTCTCGGACGAAAGTACGGTTTCTTATCTGTATGGAGCAGATGGAACGAAGCTCCGCACAGTTCATAAGATAGGCGGCGTTACCACAACAACGGACTATTGCGGGAATGTGATCTATGAAAACAATATCGCCAAACTGTTGCTCACGGAAGAGGGATATGTCTCTTTGAATGATAGCAAGTATCATTATTACCTGAAAGACCATCAGGGGAATAACCGGGTGGTTATCAATCAGACTGGAGCTGTGGAGGAACAAGCCATTATTATCCCTTCGGAGGGGTATTTGCAAGTATGGGGAATGTGTAGCCGTATAAGTATAATGGTAAGAAACTGGATACAAAGAAGGGGCTAAACTTGTATGGCTATGGGGCGAGACAGTATGATGCGGTGCTGGGAAGATGGCATGCAATTGATCCATCAAGCGAGAAATATTATGGAACAGGTCCATATATATTGCATAAATAACCCTATATAATTGATAGACATAAATGGTGAAGATTCTTATGAATATGATATTGCAACTCGCCAATTAACATGGATTAATGATGTAGGAGAAAGTGAAAAAATAGATAGTAGATTTTGTCAAAGATGATGAATTCATTAATTCAGCTGAGGTTAACGGAGAGAATGTTTATGTGTATGCATTAAGAGATGCATTTGTTATGACAAATTTTGATGCACACTTTGATGATCAAAGTTATAGATGACTTATGGCTATTCTCTTATGGGATTAATGACTTTAAGTAGAGCTATGGATGCAGCATTAAATCTTATTGATACATGAATCGGTAGTACTCGAAGTATAAAACACAGTCACTATTGGGTACAACATCAGTTGGTCAAAATACAAAAAAACTTGGAACCTTTTCCTAAAAGCCAATAAAGGTAAATATCATAGCCCTAATTGGGAAAAACAACTAGGAATGATTATTACAAATCATCATATTACAAGGAAAAAATGAAACGAATTTATCTTTTGTTTATGTTATTAATAATATTGTCTTCTTGCCAAAAGACCGTTATTGGCAAAATAGAAGAACGGAAAGTTGTTCCATGGCGGAGTGGTGGAATTCTAAAATATAAAATTAGCTATGACAGAAATGGTGTGAAAGACTCTACATATTTAACAGGAAATAGAATATATAAGAGGGGTACAATAGAACCTTTTTATTTTGAATCCGGTGATAGTGTACAAATAAAAATAGGTTGGTTTGGAACTAGTTTTGTGCGTATCCTTAATTTAGTAGAACGTAAACGTTAGTAACTAATGCGAATCAGGAGTTGAATTTGATTCATAACAGTACAGAAAGGAAGAAAATTCTCCGTTCAGCCGGATATATCATCCGGCTGTTTTGAAACTAAGGATTTATAATCTGCCCCATCAAAATAATCCCTGCTTACAGATATTCAATATCTGCCAAAGCAGGGATTATTTATTATCGCAAACTACTTAAAGTAACAACTTAAACTTCTGTTTAGTGCAAAGAATAAATTACTCGCTCCCACAGCAAGAACTTATCCGTCTCTTATAGAAAGCTCTTTTTGTCAAACTATATCCACGCCATCTTATACCTTATAACCATCCCGATACCAAGGCTACACCCTTTAGCCCGAAAGGTGTAGCCATAGCGGCAAAAGGGTGTAGCCATCCGACGTAAAGGGTGTAGCCCCGCCAAAGAGCCGCTACAGATACTTCTGATAGACATAATAGATGCATTCCTTTGTAATTCGCCGAATACGGGTTGTATAAATAAACGCTTATTTATCGCTTCCTATTATCTTCCATACAATGGCGTTACCCACGGCGCCTACCAACGGAGCCACGATAAAGAGCCATAATTGGGAAAGAGCAATACCGCCTTCGAACAGAGCCGGACCTATGCTTCGGGCCGGATTTACCGAAGTCCCGGTAATAGGGATACATACAATGTGAATCAAAACCAGCGCCAAACCAATGGCCAGACCCGCAAAGCTTCCTGCACCTTTCTTGGAGTCGGTAGTGCCTAATACCACCAATACAAAGATAAAGGTAAATACCGCCTCTGCAATAAAGGCTTGCAGCATTTCGCCGTCGCCGAATCCGTTGGAACTGGTTGCCGTAGGTCCGTCATGCCCTCCCGTAGAAACCAGGGCGAATAGTATGGCAGAACCGAGGATTGCACTGATTACCTGAAATATCATGTACAGGGCAGCATCTTTTCCACTCATCCGTCCCGACATGAACACGCCCAATGTTATGGTAGGGTTAATATGACATCCCGAGATACCTCCTATAGCTATGCCATAGCCACAACAGACAAACCGAAAGCAAACGCTACACCAAGAGTTCCCACGCCGGCACTCACAGCTCCCGCTGCACTTCCGGCAAACACTGCGCTACCGCAACCCATCAATACGAGGATCATAGTTCCCACCATCTCGGCAATGTACTTTTAAACAAAAAGTTATCAGAAAAAGCAAATAGGCACAACATTTTTTCTATACCCTAGTAGTGCCTGTACAAAATAAGGTTTCATTCATCAATGAGGTATGGCAGATGTTTTTTCCTGTATTCCGTAGGAGTTACCCCATAAATCTGCTTGAAGCATTTACTGAAATGCTGTGAATCTTTGAAGCCGACCTTATAAGCCACTTGGGTAAAGTTATCCGACCCTTCTTCTATCAGTTCCGCCGCTTTTTTCAAACGTATGTTTTTAATAAGTTCCATCGGCGAGATGCCTATGAGCGTCTTTATCTTTTTGAATAGGGCGGAGCGGCTGATTCCCGCTTCCTCAACAAGCGTATCTACACTCAAGTCCGGATAATCCAGATGTTTGTTGATGAAACAGACAATCCCGTCCAGCAAGTCTTTATCGGCTTGAGGAAGTGAGCGAAGTTCCTCTTTGGAATCGATATTGCTTTCTTCTTTATTTTGTATGAGTTCCGAATAATACAGTGCCTGAATCCGCTTTCTTTGTCTGATGATGTTCCATATCTTGGCTATCAGATAACTTGCACTGAAGGGCTTGGTAATGTAATCATCCACGCCCAACTCCAAACCTTCATTTTGATTTTCCACATCTGCCTTACTACTCAGTAAAACAATTGGTATGTGGCAGGTATAAGTATTGGCTTGTAGCTTCTTAACCATCTCAATCCCTGTCATTTCCGGCATTACAACATCGCTGACAATCATATTAGGCAGGTACTTGATTGCCTTTTCCAATCCCTCTTTTCCATTGGAAGCGGTGATCACACGAAACTCTTCGGAAAGAATCGTATGTAAGAAGAAAAGAAGCTCCTGATTGTCATCCACCACTAAAATGGAACTTTTACCGCAATCCTTACAAGCTTCCCCCTCTTCTGCTTCGTAATCGTCTCTCAGAAAAAGAGTATCACTTTGGGATAGTTGAGGCCGTTCATCATAATCTGATAGAATGAACTCTGTTTCCGGTGCAAAATGCTCTTTCCCTTTACAAAAGTGGATGGTGAAGGTAGAACCCTCGTTTATTTTACTCTGTAAGGTGATTTTGCCTTTGTGTAACTCTACCAGTTCCTTTACTAAAGATAGCCCTATGCCTGTACTTTGTTTCTTGAAGATGTCGGAACTTACATAATTCTCGAACCGGTTGAAGATGCTTTTTTGTTTTTCCTGACTGATGCCATATCCCTGGTCGGATATTTGCAGAATGATATTGGTGTCAGTTTCTTGAACAGACAGATGTATGACTGTCCCTTTGGGTGAATATTTAAAAGCATTCGTGATCAGGTTGAAGAGAATACTTTCCAATTTATCCGGGTCTGCCCATAAAAAAAGAGGTGATTCTTTAGATTCAAAGGTGATTTCACTTTCCCGTTGAATGGCAATTGACTGGAAATTATTTATAATATGTTCGATGAATGGGGCTATTTCTATTCTTTGTACCGTAAGTTTGGACTCATTCTGTATCTTTTGCAAATCGAGTACCTGGTTAATGATTTTCAGTGTATGTTTGGTGTTCCGCTTTACCAGAGCCAGGTCTTGCTGAATGACAGGATTCAAACCTTTTTGTGAGAGCATGTGGTCTATGGGGGCTACAATCAGTGTGAAAGGAGTGCGTAACTCATGAATGATATCTGTGAAGAACTTGGTTTTTATATCTAAGATATGCTTCTCTATTGCAACCCGGTTTCTGAGTTTATAGATAACGAACAGGATATATGCTGAAATGGCGACAATGAGGAAAAATAGAATGATGTACAGTATAATGCCATAAATGGATTCCCAGAATGAAGGCAATATGGTGATGGAAATTTCCTTTATCTTATTGCTCCATACTCCGTCACTGTTGGTTGATTTGACTTGGAAGCAGTAGTTTCCTTTAGGAATGTTTGTATAGACTGCCATGCGGTTGTTTTGCACGTAGTTCCAGTTGTCAAAGCCTTTCAGACGATAGGCGTACTCTATCTTATTGGGGAATTTCATGTCCAGTGTCTCATAATTGATACTGAATGAGTTCTCCTTGTGGCTGAGGGCGATGCCGGAAGACTGGTAGGAGGATTTCTTTTTCTCTCCGTTTATGTGAATATCCGTAATGAGGAGGTTGGATGTATGCGAATCCCGCTTCATATTTTCGGGGTTCATTGATAATAATCCCTTGTCTGTTCCGAAAAGTATTTCATTGTTTGAAAGGCGGCAGGCTCTGCTTTCGGTGAGCAGAAGTCCTTCGGGCAGGAACCTGCTGTCGTATATTTCGATAGAGTCATTGCCTGTAAACAGCCGGTACAAACCATTTTCCGACGGAATCCATAAATTACCTTCGTGATCTTCCGTCAGCGTCAGCGGGACATTGGAAATCATTTGCGGGGAAGAGTAGTTCTTGAAGATTCCATTGTTCTGCTTATCGAATCCCGTCAGCTTATCAAGACCTCCGCCAAAAGTCGCGATAAAGACTTCGTGTTTGCTGCTTTCGAACACGTCATATACATTATCGCAGCTCAGGCTGTTCTTTTCGTTACAGTTACGCACAATGGGAGTGTATGCCAGTTTGCCGTTGCTCCACTTGCAGAGCAATACTCCCGATGTAGTGGCCAGCCAGAGGTTGTCCTGATGGTCTATACAGATGTTCTTGATTCTCGAAAAGCGGGCTGGATAATCCGGTAGTTCATTGCCCGGGTGTATGAAACGCCCGTCCCGGTCTATATAGTTGATTCCGCCTCCTAATGTGCCGATCCAGATTCTGCCCAGTTTATCCTCTTTTAGTGAAAATATGGAGTTGCAACTCAGGCTGAACCTGTCCACAGGATCATTCTTATAGTATTTGATCCGGTAATTCAGTTTGCCATTGGGGATTAATCGGATGAGACCTTTGTTGCGTGTCCCTATCCATATATTCCCCTTTTTGTCTTGCAGCAAGGCGTATGCGGCATCGAAATTCTCCGCTTGCCGGGATAATCTGCCGGTTGAGTTCAGAAAGCCGATGAACAGCTTGTTTCTGTCATATACTTGTATGTCTCCGTTTTTGCTTCCAACCCAGATGTTGTGGTCTGCATCTTCCATGATACTTCTCAATTCGTTGGTAGATGAGTACTCTGCCAGGTCAGGTACGGAGAGACTGAAAAGGTCTTTTTTGAAAGATACTTTTATAAGTCCTTTCGGCTGCTTGGCTATCCAAAGATTGTTCTGCTTGTCGAAGTATATTTTCTTTATTTTCGGTGGATTTGAGTTGTGGCTGGTTCTGCTGATGGAAAAAAAGAGGAATTCATCTGACTTCTCATCGTAATAATTGAGTGCTTCGTTCTTGGAGAAAACCCATAACCGCCCGTCATGGTCTTGTGATATCTGCCGTGGAGAATCGTCATACTTCTGCATTTTCAGCTGGTAATGCTTGCGGTAAGTGCCGAGTGAGTCGATGCGGGTAATCATTGTCGTGTTTTTATAGGCTATCCATATGTGTTTCTGGCTGTCTTCCACATACAGTGCATTCACTTCATTGCTTAACAGCTGGTTTTGGATCGTATAGTGTACTCCTTCTCCCCGATAACCGTCTGTCAGGAAGAAGCCGTCATTTTCTGCCGTGATAAGCAAATGCTTGGAATCATAGGCTTTGACTCTTGTCAGAGTGGCGGAAGTATTGAACTTCATTATTGAATAATCGTCTTTCCTGGGGTCGTAAATATATAGTTGTCCATTGTCGGCACCGATTATAAACTTGTTTGCGTATTTTCTGAAACTGTGGAAATGCTTTCGGGTAGATAGGGCTAGAGTCAGTTTGCTATTTTCCTTGGAGTATTTATAAATACCTTTGTCAGAGATAATCCAGATGATCTCTTTGTCCTGCACGAGACTGATCACCCTGCGGACCCCATGCGAACTGCCCAGGATTTGGCGGCAAGCCATTGCTTGCTCGTCCGGAGTAATTCTCAGTAAGCGTCCGTCCGACTGGAACAACCAGGTGTCCCCGTCAGAAAGAGTAAATATGTTTTGGACAGGAGCTGTCTGCGACGTAAAGCGGTGGAACTTGTTGTTTTCCGGATGAAAGCGGTACAGGAAATTCTGGTCATCCAATAGCCAGAGATGGTTGCGGGCATCTATCTTTATATCGTCAATCCGGTTGGTTGGTAAGTCATTCGCATCACCGGGCATCACTCTGTAGGTCTTGAATGAATGTCCGTCAAAACGGCAGATTCCATTCCAGGTAGTAAACCACATATATCCGTTTCTATCTCGGGTGATGCCGGTTATGGTTTGTTGCGGCAGTCCGTCTTCAGTGCTGTATCGGGTAATTGTGTACTGAAGTTGTCCGGAAACAGAAAGGCAGAACAAAAGTAATAGTGTCGACAGGCGTAGCTTCATTTTGGTACTAATTGGTTTTTAAATCGAAATAACAGGTTCATAGCTGTATGATAGACGGACAAACACAAATTTTGTACGCTCATACAAAGTTAAAAAAATACTCTGGGGTAGTTTTGCGATAAGTAACCTTTAATTAATTAAATTATTTTGAATTGATGAAAACATCTATTAATTTGAGAAACATGCGAATATTGCTTAGTATGCTATTCGTTTTCCTGAGTGTCAATGCCGTTGCACAGAACATTACGGGAACTGTAAAGGACAGCCAGGGAGAGCCCATCATCGGGGCTTCCGTAGTAGAAAAAGGGACAAGTAATGGAGTAGTTACCAATCTTGAGGGTAAGTTCACCTTGAAAGCCTCGGGCAAGTATCCTATTGAAGTATCCTATATGGGATATAAGAAACAGGTGATAAACCTGAAGGGGAAAACTTCTTTGAACATTGTGATGCAAGAGGATGCGACTTTGCTGGAGGAGGTGATTGTGAGCACTGGTTATGGTTCGCAGAGGAAAGCCGATCTGAGTGGCTCTGTCGTGTCGGTAAGTAAGGAAGACATAAAGGGGACTCCGACAAGCAATGTGATGGAGGCCCTTCAAGGTAAAATTGCGGGTGCCGATATTATGATGGGCTCCGGTGCAGTAGGCGAGGATGTGGATATCTTATTGCGTGGCTCTCGTTCCATCAACGGAAGCAACGAACCCCTGTTTGTCATTGACGGTGTGCAGGGAGCCAGTTACAACCAGCTGAATCCAAATGATATTGAGCAGATTGATGTATTGAAAGATGCGTCGTCAACTGCTATTTACGGTTCGGCGGGTGCCAATGGCGTCATCATTATCACAACCAAAAGAGGCGCGGCCGGGAAAGTTACAGTCAACTTGGATGCCAAATATAGTATTTCGGGAGGAGCCAATTTCATACATGGTATGATGGGAGATGAATGGTACCGTTATCAGACCGAGCTCTATCGGACTAAGAACGGGGAATATCCGGAGAACTTCTTCCAGATGTTTTCTTCCGAGGCTATACAGCAAGCTTATGAAAACAATCAATGGATAGACTGGATTGATGAGGCTACCAAAGGAAATGCTTCTCAGAAAGATATAAACTTGTCATTGAGAGGCGGAAGTGACAAAATCAAAATATACACTTCATTTAGCTATAACAATACGCAAGGTTTGCTCTCTAACGAAAACCAGACGCGTTACGGAATGAGGTTTAATGTGGATTATCAAATCCGGAAATGGGTAAAGATAGGTGCGAGCTCGGCGCTCACCTATACGATCAAGAATTCGCGGGGCAAGAATATTTTTACTAAATCGCTGACTGCCTTTCCTCTGGGTAAACCTTATGATGACAATGGCAACATCAATGTTGAATTTATAGAAGGGGAGACCTCTCCATTCGGAGATGAAATGGAGAATCAATATGCCAATCAAACACGTACGACTTATGCCAATGTCAACGGTTATCTGGAGATTACCCCACTGAAAGGATTGTCATTCCGCTCACAGATCAGCACCACATTGAATAGCTCCCGCAATGGGCAATATATCGGTGAACATTCATTGCAGGGAGTGGAAAATGGATATTCCGCACCGTATGCCTACATCAATAACAACTATGGCTATAGCTATTTATGGGATAATGTGCTGACTTATAAAATCGAACCGCTTAAAGGACATAAAGTCACGCTGACCGGTGTAACCTCTTATAGCCATGGCCAAAGTGATTCTAATAACATGCGAGCTTCCGGTCAGCCTCTTGACTCCTATTTGTTTTATAATATGGCTTCGGGTATTACGAAGTACGGTGTGAAGTCCAATTATTCTCAAAGCCAGAAGATGTCTTATGCCTTACGTCTGAATTATGTATATAATGATAAATATATAGCTTCATTTACTACGCGCTGGGATGGCGCATCCCATCTGGCCAGTGGACATAAATGGGAATCGTTTCCGGCAGGGGCGTTGGCATGGCGTGTTTCGCAGGAACCCTTCATGGAGTCTACAAAAAAATGGCTGAACAACCTGAAACTTCGCCTAAGCTACGGTATTACCGGTAACTCCGGAGGTATGGGAGCTTATTCTTCGCAGACAGGAGCAGCCACCTATTCTCCGGTATCCATCGATGGGGAGCTGAGTTCAGTAAGCCAACTTGTGTCTCCATACGGAAACCCCTCTATCGGTTGGGAGAAAACCTATCAATGGAACTATGGTGTAGACTTGGGATTTTTCGACGGCCGCATCAATCTGAGTTTCGATTATTACGACTCAAAAACGAAAGACCTTCTGTTTAGCCGTACATTGCCCGTTACTTCGGCCATTACCGCCTGGGGATCTCCTATGGCAACCTGGCAGAATATAGGTGAAACCAGCAACAAGGGTTATGAAATTCAGTTATCCACAGTCAATGTAAAGAACAGGAATTTCCAATGGTCTTCATCCATTTCTTATACTCATAACGATGAAAAAATTGTAGATCTGCCCGATGGTGACCTCATTGCCAAAAAGTTATTCGAAGGACATCCCATCAAGACATTCTACGATTTTAAATATGCCGGAATATGGAGCACTGCCGAAGAAGAAGAAGCGGCGAAATATGGATGCCAACCGGGATATGTGAAGATTGAGACAGTGGAGCAGTTCACTACGGATGAGAATGGAAATCTTGTAGGAGATGGTGGCGTACACACTTACAGCAACACGCGCGACCTCCAGATATTGGGCTCGAATGTACCTGACGGTATCTTGGGTGTAAATAATACATTTAAGTACAGAGATTTTGATTTAAGCGTTTTCGCTATTGTGAGATACGGGCAGATGATAGACAGCAAAACAATCGGCTGGTATTCCGCCAATGGTAATAACCAACCTAGGGGTACGAATTATTGGACTCCTGAAAACCAGTCGGCTTACTTCCCCCGACCGGGTATTGCCAGTACGACGGGTATAGGTTCGCTGAAGTATATTGACGGTTCTTATGCCAAAATAAAGAATATCACTTTGGGATATACCTTCCCCAAGAAATTATGTAAAACTCTGGGACTTGAGCAATGCCGGCTTTATGCAACGGCATATAATGTATTTGTACTGCCGTTTAAGAGTGAGCTGAAGCACTCGGACCCTGAAAATAACGGTTCCGATACCTTCCCGCTTTACAAAACTTATCTCTTGGGACTTAATGTATCCTTTTAATTAATAATTCAATAAGAATAGATATGACTACGAAAATAAAAAATTGGCTGACTGTAACAGTAATGGCAGTGACGATAAGCAATGCTTCTTGTACACTCGATGAATATAATCCTTCGGGATACACTATGGATGCACTGTCCGCTTCGGTAGAAGGCTATCAAACCATACTTAATAATGTTTACTTTGGCATGGAAAGAGCGCTCTACGGCTATGGACAGTTTATGCAGATGACCGAGGGCGGAACTGATATCTGGACCTCTCAGAAGAACGGTGATAACCTTTACTTAAAGTATGGTATGGGATCGGACTTTGCTAATAATATGATGGCTAACACGCTGAATTGCTGTTATGACGGTATCTGCTATTGCAACCAGGCAATTGTACAGGCCAATAAAGTTCCTTTCACTACCGAGGAAGAGAAAAACCAGAAGGTGGCGGAAGCTCATTTTATGAGGGCGGTATATTACTATAATCTGGTGGAACAACTGGGTGGCGTGACGTTGCAAATGTCGCCAGTCGAAGATGTGGATTTGCATCCCGGTAAAGATACCCCGCTGGATATCTATGAGAAATGTATCATTCCCGATCTGGAGTTTGCCGTTCAGTGGTTACCGGTAGAAGAAAGGACTACGCGTCCGTCCAAGAAGTCGGCGATGGGAATGTTGGCAAGAGCCTGCCTGCAATCCATAGAGTATGACTCTTCTAAAAAGTATGCGCAACGGGCTTTGGAAGTTGCCAAAGAGATGGTGGAAGATTGCAAGGCAGGAGGAGCCGCTTTGGGAGTGTATATGTATGATAACATAGAAGATGTATTTGCAGAAAGCAACAATTTTGAGAATAAAGAAGCCTTATGGAAACACCGCTATGTGGTGGGCGGTGTAAGTAACCAGGCTTGGATCATGAATCAGAATAACGAGCAGTTCTATTGTCCGCTCACAGCCTTTTCAGCCATTGTGTTCAAGACGGATATACATTCCGGTAACAAATATGACGGCTTGTCCGATTATCAGATTTGGGGCAGACGTGCCGGCGGGAGTTTTATGCCTTCAAAGCATCTGATGGATTTATACGTACAGGAAGATGGAACGCTGGATCCTCGATATCATGAATTTTTTCAAACGCAATGGACTTGTAACAAAGATAAAGGTCAGTCATGGAGTGAATCACAAGTGAAGCAGTTTGATAAGAATCTGGAGTCTCCTGAAATATCAGAAATGGTGCCTAATGCGACAACCGGTGAGTTGGTGCGGCAGTATACCAAATTTGTATTTGATGAAAAAGCACTGGAATTTATCCGTCCGGGAGATGAAGGATATGCGGAAAAGATAGCGGAAAAGAAGGACTCAAAAATCCTGTATGTTGACTACAAGGACTTGTATGCTGAGGACAATACGGTGATTATGGATTATCACAGAGATTATGATAATACGGATGTAGTCAGTCCTTGGCTTAATTTCTATCCGTCGTTGATGAAGCATAACAGTAGCAATTATTATGTTAATAACTTGAGCAAAAAACGTCTCGGAAATCTGAATGCTACCTTTATGATGCGTACTCCTGAGGTTTTCTTAATAGCTGCTGAGGCCGATATCTATGTAAATGGTGGAGCAAATGCGATGCAGTATATAAATATGGTGCGTCAACGTGCTGGTGCCAAGGCTCTGTCCGGTGCGGCAACAGTAGAAACGGTATTGGATGAACGTGCCAGAGAATTGTGTGGGGAGTATGTACGGTTCTATGATTTGAAGCGTACAGGGAAGTTGACCAGCACCTATCTGAAGTCTACAAATCCTGATGTCGGTCAATACTTTGTAGATGGCAAACATGAGGTAAGACCATTCCCACAGTCATTCCTGGAGAATCTGGAAGAGGGTGGTGGCTATTACCAGAATCCGGGGTATTAATTGACGTGGTATGATTGTTTGGATTAAATTCAAAAATAGATAAGAACATTGAATTGGATGTTCAGGGATTTCATCTGCCTGTGAAGGTGGGTGAAATCTTGTATCTATATATCAGACGTGTTGCATCTATATATCGGATGTACAGCATCTATATATCGGACATGCAGTATCTATATATCCAACGCCACCCATATATAGATGCTAAAAGAACAGAATGAAAATAGGACATTCTATTTTTTCAGTATGATCACCGTAACCGCCGAAATAATCAACCCGATGCCTAAGGCGATGCTTTGAGTGAAAGGTTCTCCAAAGATGAGAATGCCTACACAGACGGCAGTCACAGGCTCCATGGCTCCCAATACAGAGGTGAGTGTGGAGCCTATGTTTTTAATGGCGCGTACCAGTGCCAGATTAGATATTACGGTTGGTACCAATGCCAGCATCACCAGATTTCCCAGGGTTATCCGGTCCGGGATGGCCTGTACTCCGACGCCTGTCACTGTCATTCCGGTGAAAAGAAGGATTCCGCCAAAAAGGAAAACATAGAATGTCATTTTCAGCCCCTTCATTTCAAGGGATTTCAGTTGGCTGACGGTGACCAGATAGAGCGCGTAGCCCAAAGCAGAGAGTAGGACGATAAAAATACCCGGTAAGGTAACAGTCCCTGTTGTGTCTCCATGCGAAAGGAAGAAAACTCCGCTTACCGCTAAAGCGATTGCTGCTATACGCCAAGGGGATTTCTTTTCGCGGAAGAAAATCATCATAATAAGCGTAGTCAGCACCGGATACATGAAATGAATGGTAGTAGCTACTCCGCTTGACATGAACTTATATCCCCAGAACAGAAAAACAGCGGAACTGTCATACAGGAATGCCAGCAGGAGAAGTGGAAGTATCTCTTTCCGGCGGATGCGGAAAGACTGCTTGTCGAGCAACAGTATACAGGCCAGTGACAGCATGGCAAAGAGGAAACGGTAGAGCAGTATGGACCAGAACTGCATGCCCTGATGCATAGCAGGAATGGTGAACAGCGGAATAAGTCCGAAGCTCGCCGAAGAGAGAAGGCCATATAGGAATCCGTTTACTTTGTTCATATAAAAAAGGTGATAAGGTGATAAGGTGATAGAGTGATAGAGTGATAGAGTGATGGGGTGATAAGGTGACATTACTCTATCACTTTATCACCCCATCACTCTATCACAGCATTCTATTATTTCTTTTTAGGTGCCCGTCTTGCCCAGCCTTCTTCGCTGAAATCGGGTTCTTTATCACGGAACTCCTTGTTGTCGCTTTGAAAGAACTGTCTCCAATCGTCTTTCTTGCCGCGGGCGTCGGTATAGCCACGCTCTTCGCGGCTTGGTTTGCTTTTCTTTTTGTCAGCCGGAGCACTTTCAGATTTACTTCTACTTTTTCTGGGGGCATCGCTACGTTTTCCAGATGCATCACTGCGCTTTTCGTCTTTGAAGCTGCGTTTCTTGCCTTCAAATTCCTTCTTGCCGTAGTTGTTGCCCTCACTCTTACGTCTGCCTTTGGGAGCTTCCTTGCCTTCTTCGCCGGCAATTTCTACAGATACCTTTCGACCGTTCCAGTTCGCACGGTTCAGGGCTTTCACTACATTACCTGCCTCTTTCTCATCTACTTCGAAGAATGAGAAGTTCTTCATCAGGTCTATGCGTCCCAGCTCCACGCGTCCGCGGGTATTGCCGTTCAGTAGGCTTATCAGCTCATTTGGGAAGAAGTTATCCATCTTACCCAGATTGATGAACAGGCGGGTGAATCCCGGATCTGCTTTGCGGCTGTTGCGATCACTGGTGCGTTCGCTGCCGCCTCTGCTGTTGCGTTCACCACGGCTGTCGGTAGGCATTTCTATCTCTTCGCGGTTGCGGTAATATTCTGAGAAACGGTTGAATTCATGAGAAACCATGCGCTTGATCAGATCTTCTTTGCTCAACCAGTCCAGCTTACGGTATATTTCAGGCATGAAGTCGGCCATATCTTCTTCGTTCACCTTCACCTTTTCCAGGTCATCGATCACTTTCAGAAGCTGTTTCTCGCAAATCTGTTTACCGGTAGGCATTTCACCAACAATAAACTTCTTACTGATAATCCGTTCAATTTCACGCATTTTACCTTTCTCGCGCAGGTTGATGATGGCGATGGAAGTGCCCGTCTTTCCGGCACGTCCTGTACGTCCGCTACGGTGAGTGTAGCTTTCGGTATCATCCGGCAAGCCATAATTGATGACGTGGGTCAGATCGTCCACATCCAGTCCGCGGGCGGCAACGTCCGTGGCAACCAGGATTTGCAGATTGCGGATACGGAATTTCTGCATGACGGTATCACGTTGTGCCTGGCTTAATTCTCCATGCAGTGAGTCAGCGTTATAACCGTCCTGCATCAGCTTGTCGGCAATCTCCTGCGTTTCTTTTCGTGTACGGCAGAAAATGATACCATATATTTGCGGGTAATAGTCTACAATGCGTTTCAGGGCAGCGTATTTATCTTTGGCATGAACGGTGAAAACCACATGTTTCACATTGCTTGTGCTTTCATTTTTCCGTCCGATGGTGATTTCTTTGGCGTCACGCAGATATTTTTTTGAAATGCGTGCAATCTCCGGGCTCATAGTGGCGGAGAATAACAGAGTGTTACGCTCTTGCGGTACATCGGCAAGAATGGCGTTGATGCTGTCCGTGAATCCCATGTTCAGCATTTCGTCAGCCTCGTCCATCACTACGTTCTGGATGGTGGTGAGGGATACCGTTTTGCGCTCCATCAGGTCGAGCAAGCGTCCCGGGGTGGCGACAATGATATGTACACCCTGTTTCAGGGCGCGTATCTGGCTGTCTATGGATGAACCACCATATACAGGCAATACCCTCAATCCGGTGATGTATTTGGAATAATCATTCAGATCACCTGCAATCTGCAAGCAAAGTTCGCGTGTAGGGCAAAGTATAAGGGATTGTGGAATCCGGTTCTTTACATTAATTTTCTGGATAAGTGGCAAGCCGAATGCGGCGGTTTTCCCCGTTCCTGTTTGTGCAAGTGCTACAACATCATTATTTTCTCCTAAAAGGTAAGGAATCACTTCCTCTTGTACCGGCATGGGACACTCATATCCCATTTCTTCAATGGCGCGGCGTATCTCCGGCGACAGACCGAGCTCTTCAAAATTCTTCATTAAATCTTTGTATATCTTTATATTCGGGCACAAAGATAAGAGTTTTTTGGTGATAAACGATTAGTTGTTAGTGATAAATTGAGGAATAGGAAGAAATTATGCTACGTAAACGGCATGTTTATCAATCTTTCACCAGCAGAATCTTCTGCAACTTCTTGATTTCTTCTTTGTTGAGTCCGATGGCTCTTTGCAGATACGTATCTACATCACCGTACCGGCGCTCTATTTCCTCCTTGGCGGCGTTCAGGAAATCTTCCCTTGCCGAATAGATGGTCGTAATGGCCTCTTGCGAGCGTGCGGGCAGGTTGTAGGCATAGCTGGAAGCGCTGGGAATGTTGAAGTAATCGTTGCTTAGGCGGTAGTCTTCCATAATGATGTCGCTGTTCACGCCAAGGGAGGCAAGGATCAGTGCCGAAGCAATGCCGGTGCGCCCTTTGCCGGAGGAGCAATGGATAACGACTGGGTAATTGGTACTGTTCAGCAAGATATCAAATATCTGGCGATATTCTTTATGATAGTTCATTACCAATTCGCGGTTCATCCGTTCCACCATCCGGTAGACAGTGTCGCTTTTTATCTTCTGTTCCTGGATGCCTTTCAGTATATCTTCCATGTCTCCCGTTTTTATAGGGACATGTATTACATTAAATCCTTGTTGCAGTGGAGTGTGACCTTTCAACTCCGATTCTGAGCGCAGATCGATGATGGTCTTGATGCCTATATTCTTCAGTTCCCTGCGTGAGTAGCATTCCAGACTGTCTATCTGTGCAGAACGATAGAGCATGCCCCAACGCACCCTCTTCTTGGTAGGGTATGACGGATATCCACCCATATCACGGAAGTTTTGTATGCCGGGGATATTGACATTGCGGGTAGCAATCTTTACGCGATATTTATCATTGAATACGAGGGTGTAGTAATAACGCCTGGTAGGGTCTGTGGTGACAATCGTCATTCGCTGGTCGGAAATGTTTGCTATGGCTACCGGAGAATCCTCGGGGATATTGTTCGGATCAGTCGAAGCATATACCTTTACGTTCCCTTTGATGAGAGGGGCTATTTCCCATTTGACGATACTGTTCCCGACGTTATTTTCTTCGCAAACAATGGATATATGAGGAGCTGTGCCGCTACAAGCCGGTAGCAGCAATACACATGTTAGCAAGTTCAACAGATTTCTATACATAGTTTTTTTGTCTGAGCATATATATGCAAAGATAATGCAAACCGAGAGCAGAATAAAATGAACTTGTTCATTTTTTATGCCGAGGTGCAGCTTATCTTCGCTTTGTTGCAAAGATATGTATTCTGATGACTTTTGTTATTCCAGGGCACAGAGTTTCACAGAGTTTTTTCTCCTTTAACGGGGATTTAGTTAACGGGAGGCAACTGCTTGGCAAATTCCGGTGATATAGAGTTGTTGAAACTCCGGCATACATCTGCCGCAAACTCGATGCCGCAACGGATAATCTTGTCCCAGGTGTCCTCGCTTATCTGTCCTAAATCGCAGTAACGCACGTCGTACTTCAATAAGCCATAAATAATACCGGCATTAAAGTTATCGCCTGCGCCAATAGTGCTGACAGCTTCCAATGGGGGAATAGGATACTCTTTGGTGATGCTATTGGTGCGCAGTGAGATTTCTTTGGCTCCGGCAGTACAAAGGAAGTTAGGGCAATAAAAACGAATTTTGTCTTTATATACCTTGTCCACTTCTCTTTGATTGTACATATAGAAAAAGTCTTCTATAGATCCGCGCACAATGTCGGCATATTCCAGATTCTCGATAATGGTGGACGTCAGCTTGATAGCCTCGTCTTTGTGCGACGACCGGAAGTTGGGATCATAGTATACGATTGCTTTTTTCTCGCGTGCCTGTTCCAGCAAATCCAGAACTTTTTCGCGCAGCACCGGATTCAGGGCAAAATAGGAGCCGAAAACCACGATGTCATCTTCTTCCAGTTTTGGGAAAACCACGTCCAGCCGTTGCTTGGGATAATCTTTGTAGAAGATGTATTCCGCATCACCATTCTCGTTAAGATAGGCCAGTGATACCGGGGATTTTCCATCGGGAAATACGTTGACATAGTCAGTAGACATGCCGCTATCCCGCATGGATTGCAGGATTGTATTACCTACCCGGTCGTTTCCTGTCTCACTGATAAAGCTGACGGGAACGCCTGCCCGTGCCAATGACACGACACCATTGAATACTGAACCGCCCGGTACGGCAGCTGTCGGCTGGCCGTTGCGGAAAATGATGTCAAGAATCGTTTCTCCTATACCAATTACTTTTCGCATAATTTTCTTGATTTTTCACCCAAATAGCCACCGTGATGGCGTTTGGAGTAGTCTCCAATAGTAAATCCTGTCTGTTTCATGACTTGTACCACAAGGATGTCACCGATAACGGTCATCACAGTGGTCGAAGTGGTGGGAGTCATACCTAAAGCACAAACTTCCTTTGGTTTTCCTGTGCTGAGGCATACATCGGACTCGTGTGCCAACGGACTATCCGGATTTCCGGTAATAACAATAAACTTGAGGTCTGGGTTCAGATTATGAGCCAATTGTGTAAGTTCAACGATTTCACGCGTCTTACCGGAGTTGGAAATCAGCAACAGCAGGTCGTTCTCCTGCAAGATGCCCAAGTCTCCGTGTTGTGCTTCGCTGGGGTGCAGAAATACGGAAGGAATACCTGTGGAACAGAATGTCGTAGCAATGTTCATGGCAATCTGCCCGGCTTTTCCCATACCTGAGGTCACCAGTTTTCCTTTCCGCCGGTGAATCTGTTCCACGATAAGTTCTACCGCACGCTCGTAAGCGTCTGTCACGGGGATGTTCAGTACGGCTTGTGCCTCTTTCTGCAAAAGCTCTTGAATGGATTCAATCATTATACTATTTTTGTTAGTAGTTAGGTTATAGCCTACAAATATCTGCAATTTTCCATAAATGGCAATAAGTTTTATTGTATTTTTGCTTTGCGAAGATAAGGGGACCTCGTCAAATTGCGCTATCTTTGCGCCCTCAATTAGTTTCAAACGTCAGAATGAAGAAGTTAGCACTATTACCCTTGCTGGGACACCATCAATATACTCTTGCCAATGGTTTGCGTATTATTCACCAACCGTCATTTTCCGATGTGGCTTACTGTGGTTTTGCAGTTGATGCCGGAACCCGTGATGAATTGGAGAATGAACAGGGCATGGCGCATTTTGTGGAACATCTTATTTTTAAGGGTACTCAGAAGCGGAAAGCCTGGCATATACTCAACCGTATGGAGAATGTGGGCGGTGACCTGAATGCTTATACCAACAAGGAGGAAACAGTGATCTACTCTGCTTTTCTTACCGAACATTTCGGCCGTGCGTTCGAGTTACTGGCGGATATTGTCTTTCACTCTACTTTTCCGCAACGTGAGATTGAAAAGGAAACGGAAGTGATTATTGATGAGATCCAATCTTATGAAGACACCCCTTCCGAACTTATTTTCGATGATTTTGAGGATTTAATCTTCCGAGGACATCCGTTGGGACGCAATATCCTGGGGAATCCTGAGCTGTTGAAGACCTTTCACAGCGAAGATGCCGCTGCGTTTACTTCCCGTTTCTATCATCCGGGGAATATGGTGTTCTTTGTGTGGGGAAACCTGTATTTCAAGCAAATCATCCGTTGGGCAGAGAAACTGCTTGCTGATATTCCGGCGGTGACGGTGGATAACCGTCGTACCCCACCGTCTCTTTATACGCCCGAAAAACTGGTGGTGCATAAGGATACGCATCAGGCTCATGTGATGATAGGCAGCCGTGGCTATAATGCTTACGATGATAAGCGCACCGCGCTCTATCTATTGAATAATATTCTTGGCGGGCCTGGCATGAACAGTCGCTTGAATGTTTCTCTGCGTGAGCGTCGCGGCCTTGTCTATAATGTAGAGTCTAACCTGACTTCTTATACGGATACCGGGGTTTTCTGCACTTATTTTGGTTGCGATCCCGATGATGTGGATACTTGTATGCGTTTGGTGATGAAAGAACTTAAAAATCTGCGTGATACAAAGATGACTTCGCTACAACTCGCAGCTGCGAAGAAGCAGCTCATCGGACAAATAGGTGTAGCTTCGGATAATAATGAGAACAATGCTCTCGGCATGGCGAAGACTTTCCTGCACTATAATAAGTATGAAAGCTCCGAAGCTGTTTATCAACGTATTGAACAAATTACTCCGGAGATTTTGCTGGAAGTGGCGAATGAGATGTTTGCAGAAGATTATCTGTCGACGTTAATTTATCGCTGATTGTCGTTTATTTAATGGGATAGGGTAATGTTTGTAACCACAGTTCCATAAACCGGTCATACACACAATAACCTTTGTCGGATTTGAAAACATATTCCTTGTTGATTAATGTTTTAAGCGCTGTGTTTATACTACTGCTACCTTTCAAGCCATATTTTTTTATGAAAGCCGAGCTGTTGATGGCTGTTACTATTTTCTCTCGTGCGATGGCGCGTAACAAAGCCGATTGATTCTCGGTTAGCATCCCGTATAACTGTTGGTAAGAATCTATTTCGGAATGGATAATATCTGATATGCACTCTTCAATCAGTTTTTCATCAATGGTTGGTTGAGATTGTTCATAAAGCCGGTTCAGGATATATTGCATATACCAGGTATGGCCTCCGAAGCGCTGATAGATTTGCTGAAATAAGTTTCTCCCCAGCTGCTTATCCCCCTGGTTCATCCATTCACAGGCAAAAAGAAAGTAATCTTCTACGGGGATCGGTTGCAGAGTCATTTTCTCCGTACTCCGATAGAAGGGACGTTTGGTAGAAGTGAAGATTTCATCCATGAGATGTTGCTTGCTGCCGGAAAATATGAAATGTACATGTGGCAGGAACTGTATATAAGAGCGTAATAATCCTTCTACGCCTTTTTCCGGATAGTCCGTGATTTGCTGGAACTCATCAATGGCTATGTAGCATTCTTTGCCGGAATGCTCCAGATACTCGAATATCTCCTTTAAGGTGGCTTGAGCCTGCGATGGTTGGAAATCGAGAGTAGCTTGCGGAGTTCCGTTCAGTGGGTCGGAAGAGAATAGGATACGGCAACTTCTGAAGAAGCCGGTAAGGGTGGTCAGTGCTTTTTCTGCGTATCTTCTTTGCGGTCGCAAAAATACTCAGGTCCGGCATAGCCGTAAACCAGAAAAGGGTTTGTTATTCTGTTCATAAGCAAATGTTTATGTATAGCATAAAAAGTGTAGCACTTTTTGTGCTACACAAATTACGCAATAACTTTCGACATTTGCAAATGTTTAGGCGTGAATAATATCTCTTACTTGAACACTTGCTTCATCGGGCGGCCTATCCAAACCTGTGGTTGCTTTAATCCAAAGATATGGGCTATGGTGGAAGCAACGTCATATTGCATCATGCTTTCATGAAATTCACCGCTTTTCTTCACGTTTTTACCGGAAATGATGAAAGGAGTTTGCATCTCATTCATGGTTTTGCCGCCATGTCCTTTCTCAATACCGCCGTGGTCGGCGGTGACAATGAAGATCGTTTCTTTCAATATACCGGCATCTTTCACGGCTTTGATAATGCGGGCTATATAAGTATCCAGTTCTTTTAGTTTGGCATAATATTCGGGAGTGTCATGTCCGGCCTGGTGCCCTACATGATCGGGATTATCGAAACAGACGGCAAGCAGGGTCGGGCTTTTCTCTTTGATGTATGTTTCCGCCATTGTGCACAGAGCTTCGGGGTATTTGTTATAGTCGGGCGCTTGCTTGTGGTGACTTAATGCAAGGGTGTCTACCAGATATTTAATACCATCCCATTCGTATAGGCAACCGATTTCCGCTTCGGGTTGTGCATCACGCAATAACTGGAAAATAGTAGGGAAAATGCCATGTTGATTGAGCACCCGTGAAGGAAGCTCAGGCGTTTTGGACCCCCATTGGGTATATCCGTGCAATTCGGGACCGGCACCCATAAACATGGAAGCCCAGTTGATGGCACTTGAAGAGGGGAGTGCCGAACGTTTTTCAAGCGTATAGGCTCCGTCTGCCATCAATTGTTTAATAGTAGGTATATCAGCTTTGGGAACGCTGTAGGCACCCCAACCATCCAAACCGATTAATACGACATGTTTTGCTTTTCCCTTGGCATTGCAAGGAGTGGTAATCAATAGCACTGTCATGATGGAGAGCGCCAATGTAATGGTAAATTTCTTCATGTTTTTCCGTTTTTTACGTTAACTGGTGGCAAAGTTACGGAATTTATTACGGTGCACCTGCCGGTTTTATACGTGAAAGGTGGCCCTATTGTCCATGTATGATAAATAATACTCTTGATGGCTGCATTATGGATAATCGACTGTTTAAGCTCTGGATAAAACAGCATTTGATTTGATGAGGTACATAGGCTGGAATCCTTTGAGTCCGGTGTTTGTAAGTCTGTTTTGTCTACTGTTACCGTCAGGTGAATGCTATTGGCCACGCAACTCCCGTCGGCACTGCGAAAACTGAGGTAGGCTATCAATTCATCGTCCTGCCAGTCGGAAGGAAGTTGAAGTTCTGCATGTCGGATGGAACGTAGGGTGGCTTCCGTATCGTAAACAGCTGCTTCTTTGTCTTTGTTATATACTAATAACATGGCTATGTCCGTATCTTCTGCGTTTCCCATGCCACTGTTGTCCTGCCAGTTAAAGTGCATCTTATTTCCGTCTTGTGTAGCTGTACCTTCGAATACAGGCATCAGGGTTCCCATAGAGACCAGTGTCCGGTTGAAGTCAATTGTAATATCTTTCCCGCTACCCGTCACGGCTCTTTTCAGTGTGTAGGACATAGCGGCGTTGAACGCAGATTTATCCTGCGTAAACTCTTTATAGCCAATGCGAATGAAAGGTTTTATAGTCTTCAGAAAGCTGAATGCCGTGGCAAACTTGCCGCGTTGTTCCTGTTGCCGGGGTGTGCGTGGATTGCTGACTTTGGCGGCGCGTGCACGTATATAGTAGTTTGATTTCCAGCGGAAACCGACTATGGGTCCCACTTTACCGGAGAACCCTCCGAGAATGCCCTGGTTGATAATTCCCATGATATTGTGTCTTTAATTACTTGTTTCTGTTACTGTGCAAATCTATGGAAAATAAATTTCTTCAACCCGCTTCCTGTGATTTTTGCGTTCATTTGCGTCGTTTTGCGTAGATAACTTTTTGATCTTCTTCATTGTATTATGATCTGTCCTCGTTATATCCGGGATGTACTTGCTCCGTACCAAGGCCGTACTTTCTTCGGTCAGAGATACCTGTGAGTGGAGAAGGTACGGAGCAAGTGCATTCCGGATATGGTTTAGATAGGGTTTGTATTGCAATGAAATACTTTTGCTATAAGATAATTCCGGTTAGCTGATCTTCAACTGTGGATTTGTAAAATATTGATGTTGTATTTAAAATCTATTGCTTGTAATCTGAATTTATTTAATGTGTAATCCGGGTGTTTGATTATATAT